>Ga0214472_10003858_pt1 | contig 15811 bp, 11 predicted proteins | sample RVTome_6_FD_207662 | JGI IMG/M metagenome (GOLD analysis project Ga0214472, IMG submission 207662) | Soil microbial communities from uranium-contaminated site in the Upper Colorado River Basin, Wyoming, United States - RVT140D175 | ecosystem: Environmental > Terrestrial > Soil > Contaminated >...
ATCTTCAAGGCGCTGGAGGTGAGACAACCGACCGCGAGCCGGGATCTGACCCTCTTGTAGCGGAGCGTTTTTAATCGCTTTCTATAAGAATCAAACAGTTATGTCTTCGAAGTGTCGAACTCGGGAGAACAAAAAGAATTCGATCTGCTTGCCCTCAAGCGGCTGTCCATACATAAGTATCGGCGCCCAACAGGTAATGCTCCCGTTTCGCCTTTTAGTGAAGCTATTTGGCACAGTTATGGTCCAGATAAGGATCCGAATTTGGTATTAAGAAAAAAGGATAATGAAATATATCGCTATTTAGTTGGTAGAGATTACCGGGGTGAAGGAATCTGTGGTTTACGGACTGGTTTGGATAGTCGGACGGATGAATGGGCCGCTGCTTGCCGTCAAATTCTAGCCGGTGACGGCGTTCTACCATCATCCGAAGAACTCTTGGCAACCCTTCCTGAAGGAGCGAAGGCCTGCGGATATAAAGGAGAATAATCATGGCGACAAGAAACCTAACTCAAGGCGAACGTGGTTTTCTTACAGATGTCTATGGTGATGCAATCGAGTTAACGGATGAGGCTCTCATCCGGGGCAGGATAATAACTCCGTCACCTATATTGGATGCCTCGCGCACGAATATCAAATTTACCACGAACGTGGATGTCGCCAAGACCGAAAAATCTATGCGACTGACGTCGACAACCCGCTGTCAATTATGTTCAGGAGGTACGGAATGCGTAATTTATTGACCGACAAACGCCTTGTTCTCCGCAGCGTCATGGCTGTTGCTGTAATCCTGATGGTCTCTGCATGCGATTTCCGGAGCTGGCCACATCAGTTGAGTAACTGGCAGGATGATTCGATAGCCTGCGCCGAGTTTTGGGACACCTATTTCCCTAAGGCGCTGAACGGTGACGATGTCGCCGCCGCGTCTTTGTATAAAGCGATTATTCAACGGCGCTTGGTTCCACCGGGCCGCGCGGTCGATGACTATCGTCAAGAACAAAAAGAATTCGATCTGCTTGCCCTCAAGCGGCTGTCCATACATAAGTATCGGCGCTCAACAGGTAATGCTCCCGTTTCTCCTTTTAGCGAAGCTATGCGAAGCCCTTATCCCAAGGGATTTGGAGTTCATGTCTATGGCAAAGATAACGATCCTAACGAAATTCAAGAAGATAAGGATCGTGAAATATTATTCCAATACATAGGGAGTCCCGATCCGAATCGTCTTGGCATCTGCAGCTTACGCTCAGGGCTCCATGCTTCAACTGATGCGTGGGCCGCTGCTTGCCGTCAAATTCTAGCCGATGACGGCGTTCTACCATCATCCGAAGAACTCTTGGCAACCCTCCCTAAAGGAACGAAGGCCTGCGGATATAAAGGAGAATAATCATGGCGACAAGAAGCCTAACTCAAGGCGAACGTGACGTTCTTAGTGGTATTTATGGGGATGCCATCGATCTAGATGCTATCCAGATAACGGATGAAGATGTCCTTCCCGGGCAGGGTGATAACTCCGTCACGCCCTTCAGCACGATACATTTGTCGGACAAATTTGACATTACCGATGATCTTTCGATCGAAGACCCTCTTCATCTGGCGCATGAGTCTTGGCACGCCTTCGAAAGCCAAACACAGGGTTTGGCAACCACGGTCGCCAGTTTGTTTGAACAAATATCTCATCAAACGCGGTTGACAGATGTATACAGCCTCGAGGGTGTAACGGCTGATACTTCCTTTGCATCTTTATCTAATGAACAGCAGGCACGGTTTGTAGAGGTGCAGTACGGCTATACAGTCGGGCTTACGCGTCAACAAATAGCGCAGAAGCTGGGTTTGTATAATGTTGATGGTACTCTAAACCTTGACAAGGTTCCCACCGAAGACACTCTAAACGCCATCGCCCCGGATCCGTCGGCCTATACGCAAAGGGCAGGAGTTGTCGAGGGTGCAGGGCCATTAACCACGGTGAGCCATCTGGCCAGTGGTGTGATCGGCGCCGTTCAATCGATCGGTTCCGGGATTGTCGGGGCCGTCAACAACTTGGCGGAACTCAATATTCTGGGGGCGGTTGGTTCCCTCGTCGAGGGAGTTGTCGGTGCTGTGGGATCAATCGCAACCGGTGTCGTCGGGGCTGTTGAGTCAGTCGTGGACGGTATTGCCGATACCGTTGGGTCGTTTTTTGAAGGCGTCAGCGGTTTCGTTTCATCGGTGTTTGGTGGTGACGACACTGATACGGAGACTGCTCCCACAGCAGGCATTGCAGGTGACGTAGCCGCAACGGTGGCGGCTGACGTAGCTACCGAAGTTGGAAACTCTTTCTCCTCGTTTGAAAGCACTATTGGTGATTTCTTCGGCAGTTTCGGCGATCTATTAGACAGTATTGGGGATGCTTTTGGCGGCTTTGGAGGGAGCGGCGGAGATGGCGGAGGATTCGGAAGTGGGGACGACGGCGGCTTCGGCGGTAAGCCGGTCATCCTGGATCTGGATGGCGATGGCGAGGTGACACTGGTGCCGCTGGATGAAAGTTCGACCTTATTTGACATCAATGGTGACGGATACCGCGAACTAATGGCCTGGGTAGGGGAGGACGATGGTTTCCTGGTCTACGACAAAGAGGGCGATGGTCGGATCGATCAGGCCGATGAGATCAGCTTCCAAGGTTATCTCGAAGGCGCGCGCACCGACTTGGAAGGACTTGCGCACTTTGACACAAACAGTGACGGGGTTCTGGATGCACAGGATGCCGAGTGGGCGAGCTTCGGCGTGTGGCGGGACGCCAACCAGGACGGTGTATCCGACCCCGGTGAAGTCCTTGGCCTTGACGACATGGGCATCATATCCATCGATTTGATTTCCGATCAAATTCAATACTCCGAAAACGGCAATACCATCTATGGCACCGGCCAGTTTACCTGGGCCAATGGTTCCGTCGGTACATTTGTTGATGCCGCGTTGGCCTATTCGAACATAGCCTTGCGAGAGGAAACTGATGGCGCGGTGACCGTGAGAAACGAGGACAGTGGATTGTTCCGTTTTCTTGCGGAGGACACTGCGGGTATGACGTTGGACATTGGCGCGGAAGGGCTGGCCAGTGTTACCGCCACCAGCGGAGCGGACGAGATAATTGCTGGGACGATGCAAAACGTGTCGATTTTCGGCATGGATGGGAACGATGTGCTGATCGGTGGCGTGGGTAACGATACCTTATCAGGAGGACAAGGAGCCGATGAACTGCGCGGCGGAGTCGGCGACGACATACTCTTTTTCGACGTGGACGACATGGTCGTGGATGGAGGGGATGGCGCGGACCTCGCAATTGTCGAGGACGTGCGCGGTGTGACGTTCGATTTGGCTGCGCACAATATTGAAGGCGTGTTCGGGAATGCAGGGAACGATGTGCTGTTTACCAGTGGCTTAGCCGGTGTGATGATGAGCGGTGGAGCAGGTGATGACATCTTGACTGGGGGACGGGGCGATGATGTTCTGAGCGGCGATGCTGGTGTGGATGAACTGCGCGGTGGAGACGGTGACGACACACTCTTTTTCGATGCCGAAGACGCGGTGGTTGATGGTGGTGCCGGTTATGATTTGGCCAATGTTCAGGGCTCGGCGGGTGTCACGTTTGATTTGGCAGCGCACCGAGTTGAAGCCGCAATCGGAGGTAGTGGTGACGACGCGCTATACACCAGTGGCGTGAATGGTGTGCTTATTGGTGGTGGTGCAGGCAATGACACTATTACCGGTTCACAAAGCGTAGACGTTTTGATGGGTGGGGATGGTAACGATACGATCTACGGCCAGAGTGGCGCGGATTTACTCAACGGCGATGAGGGTAACGACCGTCTCTACGGTGGTGATGGTGGCGACGTGCTGTCTGGTGGCGCCGGTGCGGACACTCTGATTGGCGGATCAGGCGAGGACTGGGCGGCCTACGGTGGATCGGACGCAGGGGTGAGCGTCAATCTTTCCAACGGTAATGCGTCGGGCGGCCATGCCCAGGGTGACAGCTTCAATTCCATCGAGAACCTAGCGGGATCGAGCTATGCCGACAGGCTGATTGGCAATAACGGTGCCAATAAGATTTACGGCGGGGGTGGTAACGATCACATCTCAGGCGGCTCGGGCAATGATACGCTCAACGGCGGCGCCGGTGTGGACATGCTTGTCGGCGGCTACGGCAATGATACTTACATATTCAATCGCGGTGATGGCGGCGAGGTCCTGTACGACTACGCGAGTACCACTCAAACCACGCGGACGCGGGAAACGACTACTCATAACGGACAGGTTATAGATTACTATAAGATAACAACCTCTACTGTGCTCGCCAATGCGGGGTCGGATACCCTTCAATTCGGCGCAGGTATTTCGGCGTCTGATGTGATTCTTAGTTACGATGGAATCGATCTGACTCTAGCAGTACTCAATGCCGACGACCCGGGCGCCTCGTTCGAAACGGCGACGGACTGGATCTATATCAAGGGCTGGAACGACAGTCGCACGCAAATCGAGACCTTCACCTTCGAGGACGGCTCGGTTCTGGACATGACCTCTGTGACCGTGCCGATCGGCGAACTCAAGCCGTTGCAGGAACTCTTCGCCATTGTCGGTACACCGGGCGACGATCTTCTCGAAGGGACGGTGTATGACGACACCTTCCTGGCGCGGGCGGGCAACGATACGCTTTATGGCTACGAAGGTGACGACGAAATGCACGGCGAGGAGGGCAATGACATCCTTGATGCCGGTGTCGGCAACGACGAACTCTATGGTGAAGAAGGTAATGACACGCTATTGGGCGGCGCGGGTGACGACCTGCTGGACGGCGGCGTCGGCGACGATGTGCTTGAGGGCGGTGAAGGCGCGGATACGCTTGTCGGCGGGGATGGTGTCGACACCGCAACCTATGAGAATGCTTCCGAGGGCATGACAGTTGACTTGATGGCGGGTACTGCATCCGACGGGGATACCCTTACGGGTGTCGAAAACCTCGTGGGTTCGGCATTTGCCGATATGCTCTCCGGTGACGCCGGGGCCAACGTGATCGACGGCCGGGATGGTGACGATGTTATCGACGGCCGGGGTGGTGACGATACCCTGCGTGGGGAAACCGGTAACGATACCTTGCTGGGTGGTGCCGGAAACGATGTGCTGGAAGGCGGCCTCGGCTTCGATACCCTGAATGGCGGCTCCGGCGATGACGTGCTCGATGGTGGCGAGGGCGACGATGTTTTGGTCGGAGGCCTCGGCGCGGATGAACTTATTGGCGGTGAGGGCGTCGATACGGCGATCTACATCAATGAAACCCAAGGTTTGACCGTTGATCTGGCGTCGGGTGTGGCGTCGGACGGCGACATGCTTAGCGAGATCGAAAATCTGGTGGGTTCTGAGTTTGCCGACACGCTTTCCGGCGATGCAGGGGGTAACGTGATCGAGGGCCGTGGGGGTGATGATGTCGTCGACGGTCGCGCGGGCAATGATACCCTGCAAGGCGGCCTTGGCTTCGACACCCTGAACGGTGGGGTCGGCGATGACGATATTGATGGTGGCGACGACGACGACTTCATTGTCGGCGGTGAGGGAGCCGACCGCCTGAAGGGTGGCGCGGGCACCGACACGGCATCCTATCAGGCTTCTGCGGCGGCGGTGGCCGTAAGTCTGGCCGCAGGTATGGGCCTGGGGGGCGAGGCCGAGGGCGATACCCTGGACAGCATCGAAAATCTGATCGGTTCTCAATACGGGGATCAACTGACTGGCGACGCCAATGCCAACACGCTTGAAGGTCGAGGTGGCGATGACATCATTGCAGGCCTGGACGGCGATGACACTTTGTTGGGTGAAGCCGGAAACGACATGATCGACGGCGGCGCCGGAAACGACGCCATTGACGGTGGTGCGGGCGACGATTTTATCGTCGGTGACGCTGGCGCAGATGAGCTCGCGGGCGGTGATGGTATCGATATTGCCTCCTACGAAGCCTCGGACGCGGCGGTGGACGTCAATCTGACCATCGGCCTTGGGGCCGGCGGCCACGCCGAAGGGGATACTCTGAGCGATATCGAAAATCTGTACGGCTCTACCTACGATGATCGATTGACCGGCGATGCCAAGGCTAACCGGATCGAAGGCCGTGATGGCAATGATGTGATCGACGGCGAAGGCGGCGATGACCTGCTGCAGGGCCAGGCGGGAGATGACCGTATCTGGGGAGGGCTCGGCAATGACCGCCTGGAGGGCGGATGGGGTTTCGATACCCTGAATGGCGGGGTCGGCGACGATGTTCTCGAAGGTGGTCAAGATGCCGATGTGCTGTTAGGCGGTGGCGGCAACGACACTGCCATGTACGACCGTTCCACTGAGGCCGTGTACGTCGACCTCTCCCATGACTTCAAGGACGGTGAAGATCTCTATGGCGACGGCCGTTTCTCCGGCGCGCCGTCCTTCGAGCATGCCATGTCGCTGATCGGTGCCGAGGTTCAGGCCACGGCGAGTGAGGAAGGCAGCGACGACCTGCCGCCGATCGGCATCGGCTTGGGCGGCGAGGCGCAGGGCGATATCCTGTTCGGCGTCGAGAACGTCACGGGCTCGAACTTCAACGACATTCTGAAAGGCGATGAGGGGAACAACATCCTGCGTGGCCTGGATGGCGATGATGAAATCGACGGTCGGAGCGGGGATGATCTGCTGGACGGCGGCGCCGGGGACGATCGACTCGATGGCAGTGCCGGCAATGACCTGATGTTCGGCGGCCTCGGGAACGATGAACTTGCCGGTGGTGGCGGAGATGACGAACTGCACGGCGGCGCCGGTGACGACGTGCTCGAAGGCGGGGGCGGCAACGACACTCTTTACGGCGAGGACGGTAACGACCTGCTCAAGGGTGACGGAGGCGATGATACCCTCTATGGCGGTTCCGGGGATGACGTGCTGCGCGGCCAGGGCGGCGATGACGTCTTGGATGGCGGTGTCGGGAACGACAGTCTTGAAGGCGATGGTGGGGATGATGTGCTCATCGGTGGTGCGGGTGACGACTTCCTCGTTGCCAGGGGGGGTAACGATACCCTGAACGGTGGTGCCGGCAACGATGTGCTCGATGGTGGCGGCGGTGCCGACACCTTCCTGTTTGGCCTGGGCGATGGTCAGGACGTAATTCTCTCCGGTCCCGGTGGCCGTTCCGACAGTAGTGGTAAGAGCAAATACGGTGAGTCAAGCGGCGATGATGGAACCCGTGATGTCCTGCTTATGGGCGATGGAATCGAGGCGGACGAAATCTGGTTCACCCGCAACGACTATGATCTGGAGATGTCCATCGTCGGCACGACGGACAGGATCACCGTTCAGGACTGGTACAAAGGCAAGTCCAGCCGTCTGGATGAAATCCGTTTGGCCGACGGTAATGTGTTGATTGAATCTCAGGTCGAACAGTTGCGTCTAGCTATGGCGGCCTTTGATCCGCCCTCTGGGGCGGACAGCAGCTTGCCGCCAGAGATCCTGGTCCATCTTGAACCTGTAATTGCGGAGAGTTGGCAGCCGCATGTTTAGCGGCGGGGCATAGCGGAGGGGCTGGCGTTCGTGATTCCGGTGGGTGCATGCTCTCTGCGGTACCCGCTTCGCGATCATCGCCCACGAACCTCTCTACGCAAGGAAAACGGATATCCGGTATCCGATTCCCCCGGCTAACTGCTGATAGCTTATGGTGATACTTCTTTGTCTTTTGCGAGTTGAAGTGTGCCGCTATCAGCAGTTGGTTACCTTTTGCCGTTCAACCATGAATATCGCATGTATTATCTGAGTTCTCGGGGCGAAACCATCTCTTTGGGCTAACATGTCCTGCAAGACGGCTGGAGTCGGTAGAGGCGTAGCGCTATACTTTCGCGTCTTATTTTCAAGCGGCAGTCGAGACGTCTGCTGGCCGAACACTTATGTGACCTGTCGTAGGGGCCACCACTAAGAAGGAAAGGTTATGCCTGTTATTACCCTCCCCGATGCGAGTACTCGCGAATTCGATCACCCGGTAACCGTTTACGATGTAGCTGCATCCATCGGCGCCGGTCTGGCCAAGGCCGCTGTCGCCGGCAAGGTCGACGGTACGCTGGTCGATACCAGCTACCTGATCGAACAGGATACGCAACTGGCGATCGTGACCGCACGCGACGAAGAGGGTGTGGATGTCATCCGTCACTCCTGTGCCCACTTGATGGCGATGGCGGTGCAGGAGCTGTTCCCCGGTGCCCAGGTGACCATCGGCCCGGTGATCGAGGATGGCTTCTACTACGATTTCGCCTACGAGCGCCCCTTCACTCAGGAGGATCTGGCCAGGATCGAGCAGAAGATGAACGAGCTGTCCAAGCAGGATCTGCAGGTCAGCCGTTCGATCATGAACCGCGGCGAAGCGGTGGCGATGTTCGAGCAGATGGGCGAGAAGTACAAGGTCGAGATCATCGAGGCTATTCCCGGTGAACAGCCGCTCTCTTTCTATCGCCAAGGCGATTTCATTGATCTCTGCCGCGGTCCGCACGTGCCCTCCACCGGTCATATCAAGGCGTTCAAGCTGATGAAAGTGGCCGGCGCCTACTGGCGCGGCGACGCCAAGAACGAGATGCTGCAGCGTATCTACGGTACCGCCTGGGGCGACAAGAAGGCGCTCAAGGAGTATCTGCACCGCCTGGAAGAGGCGGAGAAGCGCGATCACCGCAAGCTGGCCAAGCAGCTGAACCTGTTCCATCTGCAGGAGGAGGCACCGGGCATGGTGTTCTGGCACCCGCACGGCTGGACCCTGTATCAGCAGATCGAGCAGTACATGCGCGCCAAGCAGCGCAAGCACGGCTATCAGGAGATCAAGACACCGCAGGTGGTCGAGCGCACGTTGTGGGAGAAATCGGGTCACTGGGACAAGTTCTCGGAGCAGATGTTCACCACCCACTCCGAGAGCAAGGATTTCGCGATCAAGCCGATGAACTGCCCCTGCCATATCCAGGTGTTCAACCAGGGGCTGCGCTCCTACCGCGAGATGCCGCTGCGTCTGGCGGAGTTCGGTTCCTGTCATCGCAACGAGCCCTCCGGTGCGCTGCACGGCATCATGCGCGTGCGCGGTTTCGTGCAGGACGATGCGCATATCTTCTGTGCCGAGAACTCGATCCAGTCCGAAGTGGCGGCGTTTATCGAGTTCCTGCACGAGGTCTATGCCGATTTCGGCTTCAACGAGATCATCTACAAGCTGTCGACCCGTCCCGACCAGCGGGTCGGCTCCGACGAGAGCTGGGACAAGGCGGAGAAGGCGCTGGCCGATGCGCTTGATACCGCGCAACTGGATTGGGACGAACTGCCGGGCGAGGGCGCCTTCTACGGTCCCAAGATCGAGTTCTCGCTGAAGGACTGCCTGGGGCGTGTCTGGCAGTGCGGTACCATCCAGGTCGATTTCTCCATGCCGGGCCGCCTCGGCGCCCAGTTCGTCAACGAGCAGGGCGAGCGCGAAACACCGGTCATGCTGCACCGCGCCATCCTCGGTTCCTTCGAGCGTTTTATCGGCATTCTGATCGAGCAGCACGCCGGTGCATTGCCGACCTGGCTGGCGCCGGTGCAGGTCGCGGTGATGAATATCACCGATAAACAGGCCGAATTTGTCAAGGAAGTAACAGAACGCCTTGAAAATAAGGGCTATCGGGCGATTGCGGACTTGAGAAACGAGAAGATCGGCTTTAAAATCCGCGAGCGCACTTTACAGAAAGTGCCCTACCTCCTCGTAGTGGGAGATAAAGAAGTAGAGTCCGGTTCCGTTGCAGTGCGTACGCGCTCCGGTGAGGACCTCGGCACCATGCCGGTTGATGCCCTGATTGATCTGCTCTGTCAGGAAGTGACCCGCAAAGGGCGTCAACAATAAAATTCTTTGGGAGATAACACTATCAGGCGTGATAACAAGCGCGGCGCTCGTCAGAACTTGCCGCCAATTAACGAAAACATCCGTGCACGAGAGCTTCGTCTCATCGGCGCAGATGGCCAACAAGTTGGTGTCGTAACGATTGAACAGGCTCTTGAGCTCGCTCGGGAAGCCGAACTTGACCTCGTACAGATCTCTGAGGCCGACCCCATCGTCTGTAAGATCATGGACTATGGTAAGCATCAGTACGAACTGAAGAAGAAGGCAAATGAGGCGAAGAAGAAGCAGTCTCAGATGCAGGTCAAGGAAGTGAAATTCCGTCCGGGTACGGAAGAAGGGGATTATCAGGTAAAACTGCGCAACCTGATACGTTTCCTTGAAGCAGGGGACAAGGCCAAGGTGACATTGCGTTTCCGCGGTCGTGAGATGGCCCATCAGGAGCTGGGTATGCAGTTGCTGCAGCGTGTCGAGGCTGACCTCGGCGAGCTGGGTACTGTAGAACAGCAGCCGAAGATGGAAGGTCGCCAGATGGTGATGGTCATCGCCCCGAAAAAGAAATAGTCAGCTGTTCGCCCGAACCCGCGCTGTCGATCCTTGATCGGCGGTGTGGGTTTTGTCGGTTCGGGCTGGCGCATTACAAACGAATGCGTGGAGATTGAGAATGCCTAAGATTAAAACTGTCCGCGGTGCGGCAAAACGTTTCAAGAAAACTGCTAATGGCATCAAGCACAAGCAGTCCTTCAAAAGCCACATTCTGACCAAGAAAAGCACCAAGCGTAAGCGTCAGCTGCGCCCGATGCTGCAGGTGAATGCTGCCGACCAGGCTCTGGTCAAGCGCATGCTGCCGTATCTGTAAGCTTTGGTCTGAATCAACTTTATTTATAGGAAGGAATTGCTATGCCTCGCGTAAAACGTGGTGTACAGGCTCGTGCACGTCATAAGAAGATCCTGAAACAGGCTAAAGGTTACTACGGCGCTCGCAGCCGTGTGTTCCGTGTAGCCAAGCAGGCGGTTATCAAAGCCGGTCAGTATGCTTACCGTGACCGTCGTCAGAGGAAGCGTCAGTTCCGTGCTCTGTGGATCGCCCGTATCAACGCCGCTGCCCGCATCAACGGTCTGTCCTACAGCCGCTTTATCGCCGGTCTGAAAAAGGCCAACGTCGAGATCGACCGTAAGGTACTGGCTGACCTGGCTGTTCACCAGCAGGTTGCCTTTGCTGCAGTGGTCGAGAAAGCCAAAGCGGCACTGGCCTAAGGCGACACCCGCCTATTGGTAGGTAATTGATCGAATCGAATAGGGGAAGGGTGCAAGCTCTTCCCCTATTTTTGTTTGGAGCCGGACATGGAAAATCTTCACGCCCTCCTGGCGGATGGCAAACAGGCGGTCGAACAGGCCGATAATGTAAAGGCGCTGGACGACGTACGTGTTCAGTACCTCGGTAAGAAGGGGCATCTTACCCAGTTGCTGAAGGGGCTCGGCAAGCTCTCGGCCGAAGAGCGCCCGGCGGCCGGAGCCAAGATCAACGAGGCCAAGGATGAACTGGCGGCGGCGCTGAATGCCCGCAAGGAACAGCTCGAGGGTGCGGCGCTGGAGCAGAAACTGGCCTCCGAGACCATCGACGTGACCCTGCCCGGCCGCGGTCAGCAGCTTGGCGGCCTGCACCCTGTGACCAAGACTCTGGAGCGGATCGAAGCGTTCTTCGGCAGCATCGGCTATACCGTCGAGGAAGGCCCCGAGATCGAGGACGACTACCACAACTTCGAAGCCTTGAATATTCCGTCCCACCACCCGGCGCGGGCGATGCACGATACCTTCTACTTCGATGCCCACACGCTGCTGCGTACCCACACCTCGCCGGTGCAGATACGTACCATGGAAGCGCAGAAGCCGCCGATCCGTATCATCTGTCCCGGTCGTGTCTACCGTTGCGACTACGATCAGACCCACTCGCCGATGTTCCACCAAGTGGAAGGTTTGCTGATCGACAAGGATATAAGCTTCGCCGACCTCAAGGGCACGCTGGAGCAGTTCCTGCGCGAGTTTTTCGAAGAGGACGTGAAGGTGCGTTTCCGTCCCTCCTACTTCCCGTTCACCGAGCCCTCCATCGAGGTGGATATCGACCGTGGCGACGGCAAGTGGCTCGAGGTGCTGGGCTGCGGCATGGTGCACCCGAAGGTGCTCGAGATGTCCGGTATCGATCCGGAGGAGTACAGCGGCTTTGCCTTCGGCATGGGCGTCGAGCGTTTTGCGATGCTCCGCTACGGTGTCGACGATCTGCGTCTGTTCTTCGAGAACGACCTGCGCTTCCTCGGCCAGTTCCGTTGATCGGCCCCACACAGAATTGAACGAATTCAGGACAGCAGCATGAAATTCAGTGAACACTGGTTGCGCGAGTTGGTGCAGCCCGAAATCGATACCCAGACCCTGGCCGATCAGCTCAGCCTGTCGGGTCTGGAAGTGGACGACGTCGAGCCGGTGGCAGGCGCATTCAGCGGCGTGGTGGTCGGCGAGATTCTCAGCGCCGAGCAGCATCCGGATGCGGACAAACTGCGCGTCTGTCAGGTCAGCGACGGCAAGGATACGTTCCAGGTGGTATGTGGCGCACCCAACGCGCGTGCCGGCATCAGGGTGCCCTTTGCCCAGGTCGGCGCCGTGCTGCCGGGCGATTTCAGGATCAAGAAGGCCAAGCTGCGCCAGGTCGAGTCGTTCGGCATGCTCTGCGCCGAGGATGAGCTGGGCCTGTCCGACGATCATGCCGGCCTGATGGAGCTGGCCGTCGATGCACCGGTCGGTGTCGATCTGCGCGACTACCTGAAGCTCGACGACCGGATCATCGATGTGGATCTGACGCCGAACCGTGGCGACTGCCTCAGCGTTGCCGGTATGGCGCGCGAGGTGGGCGTGCTGAACAAGGTGCCGGTGACCGAGATCGACTGCTCGCCGGTCGCCCCCGAGATCGATGACCAGATCGAGGCGACGCTGGTGGCGCCGCACGGCTGCCCGCGCTACCTGGCCCGCGTTATCCGCAATATCAATCCGGGCGTGGAGACACCACTGTGGATGCAGGAGAAGTTGCGTCGCTCCGGTATCCGCTCCATCGATCCGGTGGTCGATGTCACCAATTACGTGTTACTTGAGCTCGGCCAGCCGATGCACGCGTTCGACCTGAACAAGCTCGAGGGCGGTATCCAGGTGCGCATGGCGCAGCAGGATGAGGAGCTGACCCTGCTCGACGGCCAGACCGTCAAGCTCAACAGCGATACCCTGGTGATCGCCGACAGCGCTGCTGCCGTCGCGATGGCCGGCATCATGGGCGGCGAGCCGACCTCGGTGACCGACGAGACCCGCGATATCCTGCTCGAAAGCGCCTTCTTCGCGCCGCTGGCGATCGCCGGCCGCGCGCGCAGCTATGGCTTGCACACCGACTCGTCGCACCGTTTCGAGCGTGGCGTCGACTGGCAACTGCAGCGTCGCGCCATGGAGCGCGCCACTGCGCTGCTGCTCGATATCGTCGGCGGTCAGCCCGGTCCGGTGACCGAAGCGGTGGCCGAAGATCAACTGCCGAAGGCGGAGAAGGTTCGTCTGCGCCACGACAAGGTCACCTCGATGCTGGCGCTGGAGATTCCGGCCGAAGAGATAGAAGAGATCCTGACCCGTCTGGGCCTGACGCTTGAGCGCAGCGGCGAGCGCGAGTGGCTGGCCGGCGTGCCGAGCTACCGCTTCGATATCGGTCTGGAGATGGACCTGATCGAAGAGATCGCCCGTGTCTACGGCTACAACAACCTGCCGGTGCGCACGCCGCGTGCGGCGCTGCCGATTCCGCCGATCGCCGAAGCCAAGGTGAATCAGAGCCGTGTACGTGCCCACCTGATCTCGCTGGGCTACCAGGAGGCGATCACCTACAGCTTCATCGAAGCGGGCCTGTCCAAGCAGTTCGACGACCGGCACGAACCGATGGCGCTGGCGAACCCGATCTCCGCCGAGATGGCGGTGATGCGCACCACCCTCTGGCCGGGGCTGGCCAAGGCGCTGCAGTACAACCAGCACCGTCAGCAGTCGCGTGTACGTCTGTTCGAGATCGGTCAGCGCTTCGTGCCGGCTGCCGATGGCTTGCAGCAGCAGAACGTGGTCGCCGGTATCATCTGCGGCAGCCGCCAACCCGAAGGGTGGACCGCGAGCAACGACAAGGTCGATTTCTTCGATCTGAAGGGTGACATCGAGTCTCTACTCGGTCTGGGTAGCCATGCCGCTCGCTTCGGTTTCGGCGCAGAGGCCCATGTGGCGCTGCATCCGGGGCAGAGCGCCGCGATCCTGCTCGATGGCGAGGTGGTGGGTCGACTGGGCGCGCTGCACCCGTCGTTGCAGAAGTCGCTGGACCTGACAGGGCCGGTCTACCTGTTCGAGATCGCACTGGATGCGGTGGTCGACGGACGGGTCGCACGCTTCTCCGAACTGTCCAGGTTCCCGGAGTCGCGTCGCGATCTGGCGCTCCTTGTCAGTGCCGAGACCCCCTTCGCACAACTGCGTGAAGTGGCCTCCGATAGTGCCGGCGAGTACCTCAAACAGGTCACTTTGTTTGACGTCTATCAGGGCCAAGGTATTGAACCGGGACGAAAAAGTCTGGCTCTGGGCTTGACCTGGCAACATCCATCACGCACTCTTAATGATGAAGAAATAAACAGCGCAGTGAGCGCTGTCGTCACTGCTCTGAACGAGAAGCTCGGAGCGACATTAAGAGATTAAGACAGGGTGAGTGTCATGAGCTCTTTGACCAAAGCAGATATGGCTGAGCGACTGTTCGACGAACTGGGGCTCAACAAGCGCGAAGCGAAAGAGATGGTGGAATCCTTCTTTGAAGAAATTCGCGCCAGTCTGGCGTCAAACGAGCATGTGAAACTGTCCGGCTTCGGCAACTTCGATCTGCGCGACAAGCGCCAGCGGCCGGGCCGGAACCCCAAGACCGGAGAGGAGGTCCCGATCTCGGCACGCCGGGTCGTGACCTTCCGTCCGGGTCAGAAGCTCAAGGAGCGTGTAGAAGCCTATGCCGGACAGCAGTCCAACTCAGCAGACTGAGCTGGAGCCCATTCCCGGCAAGCGCTATTTCACCATCGGCGAGGTTGCCAAGCTCTGTGACCTGAAACCGCATGTATTGCGCTACTGGGAGCAGGAGTTCGAGCAGATTCAGCCGGTCAAGCGTAGCAACCGCCGCTACTACCAACGCCAGGACCTGTTGCTGATTCGCCAGATCCGCAGCCTGCTGTACGAGCAGGGGTTCACCATCGTCGGTGCCCGCCAGTGGCTGAGCGGGGAGCAGGCCGGGGACGATGCCAAGCGCTATCGCCAGTTGCTGCGCCAGACCATCAGCGAGCTCGAATCGATCCGCGATCTGTTAAAAACCGTTCGATAAAAGCTTCCAATTATCAAAACCTTAATGTAGTATTCGCATCTCTCTTCGAGACCTTCTGGTCTCCGCCTAGTCGGGGCGTAGCGCAGTCTGGTAGCGCACTTGCATGGGGTGCAAGGGGTCGCAGGTTCAAATCCTGCCGTCCCGACCATTAAAATCAGATATATAGATGAATCGCCGCTTGGCGATTTTTTTGTTTCTGGGCGGCGAACTGGTCAAGGCGGGTACAGGCCTCAGCGAGGTCAAAATAAGCACCCCGGTTACGCCTGCCTACAACTATCCGGAGCGCAAGGACGACTTGGCGGCGATAAGAATGGCTGCTTAGGAATCAGACGAGGCGATAACTACCTTGACGGTTACCGACTGGCCTTTAGCATATTCCACTATGTGTAATCCTCTTTCAGTATATGTAAAAATAGGCGGCTCTTCGTCACAGAGAGTGGATTTCCGTCCTTCCCTGATGAACACTATCAGCACTCTCCGGTAGCAGGAAGCATAAGTGAACGACCACCAGATTTTGGCACTGGGGCTGGGAC
>Ga0214472_10003859_pt1 | contig 15811 bp, 12 predicted proteins | sample RVTome_6_FD_207662 | JGI IMG/M metagenome (GOLD analysis project Ga0214472, IMG submission 207662) | Soil microbial communities from uranium-contaminated site in the Upper Colorado River Basin, Wyoming, United States - RVT140D175 | ecosystem: Environmental > Terrestrial > Soil > Contaminated >...
CCGCGTCAAAGGCCTACTAGAACGCTACTTCAACCTCGCCACCCTGCTCTTTTTCATCCTCTTGGTCGGCGGGTTTTTAGTGGTGAAGTACGCGATGCGGTGAGCGATTCGCGAGCGCAAAGCCACGCGAGTGGGCGAGTAACGCCGTGTCATGTTTTGGTGCGTGTTGCGTTGCAGTTGTGGCCATTTATGTTTGTGACTCCAGGCTTCCGTTGGCGAACTGGCTGAGCGCTCCGTTTTTCATTCCGGCGGAATCGTGAGTTCTTCCCGAAGGGGCGCGGAGCGAGCCAGGGGGTCGGCAGTGAGAGTTTCGCGGAATGCCGTCAAGGCCTCTTGCAGGCCGGCGGCGATTGGAGGGCAGCGGTCGGCGACGTTGTTGAACTCGTAGCGGTCGTCGGGCTTGGCGAACAGCTCCAGGTGGGGCGATGCGGCGTCGGCCAATGGCGACGATCGCAAGAACCAGGCGGGTGTGCGGATCGCTTGTTCGCCTTCGGCAGCGAAAACGCAAAGGCGGTCGCGGAATTCGCTCGGTTGCGACTCGCCGCGGATGATCGGCAATTGGCTCTGCCCCAACGAAGATGCCGGTGAGGGAATGCCGCAAACGTCCAACAACGTGGCAAACAGATCGAGCGGTTGGGTCAATGCCTGAGTGCGGTCGGCTTGACCTAACCGGTTCGAAGCGGCACTGCTGCACCCAGAGGGTACCCGGCCGGCAGTGGCACCCGAATCCGGCCCGGCAGGAGCATCCGCCTCGGAATCAGCTTTCGGAAACCGCATCAACAGCGGCGTGTGGAGCAACTCTCCGTACAGGGCGTCATGCTCGGCGCCGACGTCACCATGTCCGCCCAAGGGGAAACCACGGGGCGCGGTTACGACCAGCAACGTGTCGTCTTCCCAGGGTCCGCGACGGAGCGTTTCGACGAACACGCCCAGGCAGGCGTCCAGCAGCGAAACTTGTCCGGCGTACGCCTGCGCGATCGCCCACAACCGGTCGGGGTCGTGGTCTGCTTCCAAGGTGAACCGCGGCACTTCGACAAAACGCGGCGGCTCCGCTTCGTCTTCTTCGGCGTATTGGGTGCGGAACTCGCGCGGCGCGTCCCAGGCGCCGCCCAGGCCGCGGGTGTGCAGCCACAGCAGAAATGGACGCTGGGCCGATTGAAGCGTGTCGGTCGCCGCCGCGAAGTAGCGGGCCAGATGCGTGTCCTCGAATTCCGCGGCGGCCTGCCAGGCGTCGAGTGGTTCGACTACCACGGAATCTTCGAAGGCGTCGGCGCCCTCCAATGAGATCACGCGGTCGTCATCCGACAGCAGCGTCGTCCGATACCCGGCCGCCCGCATCACGGCCGCCAGCGCGGCGGCCCGCGGATCATGCCGGGCGGCGGCGTGCCGCGCGAACCAATACCCGGCGTAGGCGTCGCTCAACCGTGGTCCGCCGGCCAGCGCCTGATCGAAAACGAAACTCTCGATCGACAGCCGGTCCAGCGCCGGCGTGGAAACCCACGTGTTCCCGTAACAACCCAAAAAGCCGGCGTGCAGCCGGTCAACGACCAATACCACGACGTTCATCGGGACATTATCGCCAATTCCAGCGAACTGGCAAAGTCGAACGGGCGAAACCGGAATCTGAATACTTAAATCCGCCCCGGATGAGGGTCAATCGTCGATTGATAGACACGTTTTTTGCGGACAGCGTCGCCTTCACGGGTGGCGGTACGATTCGATTAGGATGATGATACCACGTTGGGCCGGACGCCGTGCGTGGAGCCGACAAACCAAGTTCGAACACACGTCGGAGGATTGAATGTGGTCGATCGAGTTAATCGTCATTTGCGTGATGATTGCCTTCAACGGTGTTTTTGCCGCTTACGAAATTGCGCTGGCCTCCGTCGGTGAAGGACGCCTGCACGCGCTGGCAACACAGCGGCGCCGCGGGGCCGCTGCCGCATTGCGGATGAAGAAAAACATTGAAGCAAGCCTTGCGGTGGTTCAGATGGGCATCACGCTCGTCGGGGCCGTCGCTGCGGCCACCGGAGGAGCCGGCGCCGAAGAATCCATCGAACCCGCCCTGCGCGAATTGGGATTTTCGCACGGAATATCCCAGTTTCTGGCGATCGCTCTGGTGGTCGCGCCGCTGACGGTGATTACCATCATTGTCGGCGAGTTGGTGCCGAAGGTGTTCGCCCTCCGCAATAAAGAGTGGGTTTGCCTGACTCTGTCGCCTCCCATGGAATGGTTCTCGTACAGCGTGTGGCCGGCCGTCTGGTTCTTTGAAGGCGCCGTCACCTGGATCATGAAATGGGGCCAGCGCGGCAGGAAGGATCGCGGCGCGGCGGGAGAGAAAGATGCTACCATTCAGGAATTGCACGGTGCGGCCGCCTTGGCGCGCACCGTGCGGCTCATCGGCCATCGCGAAGAGGGGATCATCGTCAGCGCCTCGCGGCTGGCTACTACGCCGGTCCGCAAGGTCATGTTGCCCGCGGAGTATATTGACATGTTGGCCGCCGACCAAACCCTCTCCGACGCGCTCGTGGCAGCTCATCAGAGCATGCACACGAGGTACCCCGTCACCCAGGAAGCGGAGAATCCGCAACGAATCATCGGCTACGTGAACTTCAAGGACATCGTGGCCACCCTGCGCCTGGCGCCACAAGATCCGTCGCTTCGCAATCTGGTACGAAGCGTACACGTCTTCGATGCCGATTCGTCCGTCGCGGATTGCCTGGAGCATCTCATGCGAGAACGCGGTCACATTGGGCTGGTTCGCGTAAGTCGCGGAACGATTGTCGGAATGATCACGTTGGAGGATATCCTCGAAGAGTTGGTAGGTGAGATTCATGACGAATTCGACCGCTTGCCCGATCATCTGACGCCGGTGGGACAAGGCTGGATCGCCGGCGGCTTCATTTCTTTAAATCGCCTGCGCGACGTAACGGGCATCGATCTTACACCATTGACGGAAAAGCCGATCTACACGCTCAGCGACTGGATTGTGGAACGGCTCGGCCGGCCGCCGCGCGGCGGCGACACCGTGAAATCGGAATCCTGTCGGATTGTCGTCCGAAAGACGCGCAAGGTCCTCGTTCAAGAAGCCTACTTGTATCGCGATGTGTCGAACGCCGCTTCGTAGACCCGGAGGCACCAGGCTTTGTCTCAAAACGGCAGCCGAAGTCGCCAGACTTTAGCCGCAGCGCGTCATACGGGCAAACTCTGGCGAGTTCGGCTACGAATCTCGCGTTTTGATACAGAGGAGGGCAACGTGTGGCAAATCCGAAATTCGAAATCCGAAACAAATTTTAAGCACGAATGTTTCAAGCTCAAAAATCCAAATCTGCCCTCTGCCTACTGCCCTCTGCCTACCGCCCTCTGCCTACTGCCCGCCACTCGCGGTAAAGCAGTTGGGGAAAAATGCAGGCGTCGCGCACGTAGCGGGCCAACAAGCGACGTGGTTCGGTGGCGCAGCGGTGCAGCCACTCCAGGCCGCTGCGCTGCAACCAGCGGGGGGCGCGGGATTTTTCGCCGGCCAGAAAGTCGATCGTCGCCCCGACGCACAGCGCCGCCGAGGCGTTGATCCGCTCGCGATGAGCATGGACCCAGAGCTCCTGCTTCGGGGCGCCCAAACCGACGATCAACACATCGGGGCGAGCCGCGTCAATGCGGGCGAGGATCGACTCGTTCTCGGCGGCATCATGCTGAAATCCCAATGGCGGGCTGTACGTGCCGACCACGTTAACGTGCGGCCAATTCAACGACACCTTAATTGCTGCCCGCACGGCCACACCGGGCATGGCGCCCAGCAGAAAGACCTTCAGCGGGGCGTTACTGCCCGCCGCGGTAAACAGCTCCGGAACCAGGTCGCTGCCAGCCACTCGCTCGGGCAGTTTTCTTCCAAGCCAGCGGGCGGCCAACACGACCGGCATCCCGTCTGCCAGCACCAGGCCTGCGTCGGCGTACGCTGCCCGCAGGGCGGCATCGTGCTGATACATCACGACGTGATCGACGTTGGGCGTCACCACGTACCGGCACGGCCGCTCGGCGGCCGCGACCCAGGCGAGTAGCTCTGCCACGGCCTCGTCCATCCCCAGCGGGTCCAAGCGGATGCCGAACAGCGATACCCGGCGCTCGTTCGATTCGACGGTCATGGGCCCAACACCTGCCGATAAACCGCGGCCACGCCGGCTGCCATGCTGCGATCGGAGAAATTTGCGGCCTGCCGCCGGTGGGCGCTTGCCCGCACCGTGGACCAATCGACATCGCCGGAGAGGAATCGCTCGACGCCCATCGCCAGGTCGCGCGCGTCGCCCGGTTTACACAACACGCCGTCTTGACCGTCACGGATCGCCTCTGGCACACCCTCGACGCGGGTCGCGACGACCGGCACCCCTGCCGCCATGGCCTCCAGGATGACCATCGGCAGTCCTTCGCCGAACAAGCTAGGCAACACGAACAAATCCATCTGAGCAAGTTCAGCACCGACGTCTTGTACGAAGCCGACCCAATCGATCAGATCGGCGACACCGTAGCGCCGGACGATGGCGTGAATCTCGGCTTCATAGGCCGGTGTTTCAATCCCGCCGACGGCTCGTAAGCGGACGGGTCTGCCCAAGTCGCGCAAGACAGCGATTGCCTGGATCAGCACCTCCAGCCCCTTGCGGGGGCGGAACAGCGCGACGGTGCCCAGCGTCCAGGTTGCGTCCGGCGGCCGACGGCAGGTCAACGGTCCTTGGGTCGGGACGCCATTGTGGACGACATGAACGTTGCGCGCCGGAATGCCGAGCCTCCTAGCGTATCGTCCCATGGCGGCGGAGACCGCGATGACGCCGCTGATATGGGCAAGGCTGAAGCGCTCGACCAGTGCGTTGATCCGGTTGCCCCATTTGTGCGTCGAGTCGTTCGCCGTGGGGCTGTGAACGTGGTGCACGACCGGCACGCCGGCAAGCGCCGCGGCCGCGCGACCGACCAGGGCTGATCGCGGCGCATGCGTATGGACCAGATCATAACCGTGTTGCCGGATGATGCGAGCCACCGTCCGGGCCGGACGGGCGTCGAAGCGGGATTGCATGGCGGCCACGAACAACGGGGCTTCGCGTGATCGCCGCACCTCGGGAAACCGGTCAGGTTTCACGCAGGCCAGTCCGACGGCGTAGCCTAACTCAGGCAGACACCCGGCCAGCAGGTCCTGTACCCGTTCAGCGCCGGCGAAGTGTTCTCCGTTGATGACGTGCAGCACGCGGGCCGTGATCGGCGGCCGTTCGGCGACTTCGCCGAGCGCGACCGCGGGGAGCGCCGGAGCTGTGTCGATGGCGGTGGGCATGCCACAAACATAGCTGGTCAGTAGGCGCCGCGCCGGGAAAGCACCGAAGCAGGGGTACGCAACAGAAGGATCAAGTCGGTTATGAGGTTTTGGTGCTTCAGATACCAAAGGTCCATGTCGACCCAGCGGTCGAAGCCGATCTCGTTGCGGCCGCTGACCTGCCAGAGGCAGGTGAGGCCAGGCTTGACGGCCAGGCGACGAAGTTGCCACGGCTCGTAGCGGGCCACTTCTTCGGCCACCGGCGGGCGGGGGCCGACCAACGACATGTCGCCGCGCAGCACGTTCAGCAGTTGCGGCATCTCGTCGATGCTGGTGGTCCGCAGGAATCGACCGACGCGGGTGATCCGGGGATCGCGGCGGTTTTTGAACACGGGACCGGCCTGTTCGTTTTCGACCAGATGTTTGCGGCCCTCGGCGTCCAGCGACATGGTGCGGAACTTGTACATGCGGAACCGCCGCCCACAGTGACCCACGCGCAGTTGCACAAAGATCGGCCGGCCCCAGGTCGTCACCAACAACACCAAAAGCGTCACCAACAACACTGGCGCAAAGAGGACCAACAGACCGACCGCCCCCACGACGTCAAACACGCGCTTGGCAACCTGGTACCTGCGCGACAGGTTGCCGGCCGGTTCGACCAATGGCCGGTCCGCGTGCAGCCACCCGATCAGCGTCTGTTCAGCATCGTCAAAAACCGGCGAATCCGCCACGGCGCGCGGTGCGTGAACGACCGGCAGCGACGAGTTCATGAAGGGGATGCCGGCCGGCGCGGGTGGTGAGAAAACGGCGGAAGCGGAACTGTAAGACATCGGCGCTCTTCTCCTCGGTGGCTGGTTTTTGCACTTCTCGGTGCGTCCGGCCCAGAAGATTGGCAAACCCCGTGCCGGCTTCGCCGTCGAGTGAGATGTTCCGCCGCCGCGCGAAGAAACGCCCAGCTTGACAAGGAGTTGCGGCGGTTCGGCCCGTCGCGGTCGGAAGGCGCCCGTCGGATCCGCGTTGCTTTCCAAACCCAGCGTGTTGCCTCGGTTCAACAGGCGTGAGTTGGGGAGTGGGGCGACGGCGACAATTCAGCAGATCAGTCGGATTGCGGCGGATTAATCGACGATGAAGGGCGAGTGCGGATCCAATTCGTGGCGGATCTCGTCGACAGGTTGCCGGCGTCCCTCTCCGGCGTAGAGACGGTTGGGGAAATTGAACACCCAGGCGGCCTCGGCGCCGATGTTTCTATATGCGTGAACGACGCCGGGTGGGATGATCACGGCCGTTGGGTTCGACTGGCCCACGACCACCACTTGGCGATGCCGGTATGTGCCGGACGCGGCGCGGTTGTCCCAGATAGTTAGCCTGAAGTCGCCCGGTCCCGCGAAGATGAAATGATCCGCTTGTTCGGCATGCTCGTGCGGACCGCGCAAGACGCCCGGCAGCGTTTGGCTGACGTAGGCCATCCGCGGGTGCAATTCGGCGGCGACTTCGTCGACTCGAAACAGCTCCAACAGCCACCCGCGCGCGTCCTCGTGGCGCTGGACTGCTTTAAAAATCAAACCGTCGATGGCGCCGTCAAGAAAGTTCATGGCTGGGGTGCGATGAGTATCCGATCCGATGTCCATTCACTTGGCGGCCGTTTATTCGTTCAAGCCGGCTGGCCAGGCGCACCGGGGGTTTCCGCTTCTTCCGGCGGATCGACCAGCGCGATGACGGCCTGACCCGACTGCGGCTCAGGCGGATTGTCGGCGGTGCAAACGGTCAATGCGCCGGACGCATCGATCAAGAACAGCGGCAGCGCCGACTGCCCGTACAATTGTAAAAAGTCTTCAAAGGTAAACTCGTCGGTGATCGCCGTTTTCTTGACGATCGCGCCTTCGGCGATGCGTTCCGACAGCAATAAATGATTCACGCCGGGCGCGAACAGCGGCCGGCCCATCAGTTCCGGACGGATCGGTTCCTGGCGTTTGGAGTTTGCCTGCGGCGGTGGGAACTGATACACGCCGGCGCGGCCGAAGGTGTGCGAGAATTCCCGCGTGGCCAGCGTGTTCACCTCGCTGCTGGCGGTCATCGCCAGCAACCGGCCGATACCGCCCAATTCAAGCTGTTCGTGGACATATTCCGAGAGGATGCCGCCGGACAGACAGGGCAGTCCCTGCATCCGGGCGGCCGAGATGTTGCGGTGGTTCGTGTCGACCATGAACACCTGATATCCCTCGTCGCGCAGCACCCGCGCCATCGCGCGGGCGAACGGCTCGGCGCCCACGAACAGCACTCCCTGCGGGTTGGGGTCGGCCAGCCCCAGCCAACGGGCCAGCGGCGCGGCGGTCAGACCATAGACGACGACGGTGCCGACGATGACCAAAAACGTCACGGGCACCAGCAGTTGGGCCTGCTGCGCGATGATGGGCGAAAGCTGGTCGGCCAGGTGCTGGCTGGTCAATTCCAGCGCGAACAACGACGACACGGCGGCCGCCACGATGCCCCGCGGCGCCATCCACGAGAGAAACAACTGTTCTCGCCACGTCAGCTTCGACATCACGCAGGCGCCGAACACGGCGACCAAGCGGATCACGAGCAGCACGGCCAAAAAGACGGCGGCCGGCCAGCCCAACGCCAACAGGTCGTCCCAATTCAACAACGACGCGAGCAAGATGAAGAGCGTGGAGATCAACAGGACGCGCAGCGTCTCCTTGAATTCGATCAGATGTTGGACCGTGACCGTGCGCTGGTTGGCCAGCACGACTCCGGCCAGCGTGACCGCCACCAAACCGGCCGATTCAGTGATCAACCGCACGCTCAGCGAGTACGCCCCGACCACGAAGGTTAGCAACACCATGCTCTCCAGCGAATCGGGGATCCAATGATGCTTGAGCAGCCAGATCACGATCCAGGCAACGACCAGCCCGATGACAACGCCGCCCACGACGGTCAACATCAGCCGGCCCAGCGATCCACCAAAGGTCGCGCCGGGAATCGCTTCGAACACCAGCACGGCCAGGGTGGCGCCGACCGGGTCGATGACGATGCCTTCCCATTTGGCAATCGTCCCCACCCGCTTCACCGGGCGCACGTGTTGCAACAGTGGGCCGACGACCGTCGGCCCGGTCACCGTCAAGATGGCGCCCACCAACGCCGCCATCTGCGGCGTAAGCCCCAGCAGCCACCAGGCCGCCAACCCGGCCAGCGCCCAGGTCAATACGGCGCCGACGGTGACCAGCCGAAATATGATCTGACCGGCCTCTCGCAGCTCGCTGAAGCGCAGGCTCAAGCCCCCTTCAAACAGGATCACCGCCACTGCCAGGGAGACGGCGGGAAAGAGCAGCTTTTCGTCGATCAACTCGCGCGTGTCATAGACGTATCCAGCGCCGAATCCGAACAAGAGCAGCAGCAAAATAGCCGGCAATCGCAGCCGCCAAGCCAGCCACTGAGCGACGCTGCCCAGCGCCAACACCAGCGTGAGATAAAGCAACACGTGTTCCAAGGGGCAACTCCCACTCCAGGCGTTCCCGTCAATCCGCGGGCAGTAACACGACGTCTCCTCCGGCCGTGTCTTTGATCCAGTCGATGTAGAAATCGACGCGCATGTCGACGCCGAAGGCGCCGCAGGGGTTGGACACCACGGAGTGCACGCCCACGAGCACCTCTCGGTCCTTGATGATCGCGAAGCTCGGCCCGCCGGAATCTCCGTGGCAGACGCTGCCGTGGTCGTTGAATTGATAGTTGCGGCGAAACAAGATAGCGATCGTGTTTTCCGCCACGCGCTTCACGCCGCGGTCGTCGCGGCCCTTGCGGGTTTCGCCCAATCCGACGATGGCGAGCTGCATGTTGAGCCGTAGCGGCCCGGTGTTGAGCACCGCCGGCTCGACGGGCGGCGCCTGGCGCAAGCGGACGATCGCCACGTCGTGCGCCGCGTACTGGAGCGGATCGGCGTCCTCCAGCGGCTGATCGCGCACCGTGAACCGGGGATGTTGGACGGCCGACTCGACTTCATATTCGACTCCGCCGAGCACGAAGATGTGCTGAAACCCCTCGTCGATCGCATGCGCGGCCGTCAGCACCGTGCGCTTGCCGATGAGCGTCGCGGTGCAGGGTTTCGTCTTGGTGCGAAACAACCCCACGGCCGGATGCCCCGCGTCAGTCCGGCCCCCGACGATTCCCGCCGCGCAACGGTTGATCTCGATTGCCTGACGAGCAAGGTCCGCCGAACGCAGATCGCTCGTCGTTGCCGCGATCAGGCAAATCACCACCAGGGCCGTGGTGCTTAACCGATAACTGTGGGCGGAATGGATGGGACGCGTGTCCGTCACGAAACAACCTCAATTCAACCGACAATGACCTCCGTCGCTCGCCAAACGTCCCGCTCTGAATCAATTGTAGCTGACGTAGTAGCTTACGGCCGCCGGCATTATGACACGCCCGGCTAATCCATGCCCGGTGTCCAAAGCGCGCCCTTTTTTCCCGCCGGCTGCTGGCTGTCGGGCGTCCACAGCCGTCCGGATTCAGGAGCGTCGGGGCCGGAAGCGGCGGCGCCGACCGGTTCGGCGTCCAAGGGCACAACGGGGCGGCCGTCGGCGCCGACGAGTCCGGCCTGATAAAGCATGTTGAACAGCGCCTGTCCCACGCCGGGTTCTTTCGCGTGGTGCGTCGAGAGCCGCTGGACCAGTTGCCCGACTTCGGCCCCTTCGCCGCGGTCCAGCCGCAGTTCGAGTTGGCCGAGCAACAAGCGCGCGGGCGATTCGCCGGAGCGGACCGTCAGGGCCGTCGCTTGATTCAACAACTCCAACGCCTGAGCGGTGTCTTCCTCGAAGTGAGCCAACAGCGCAAGCACCTTGGCCTTGTCGGCGCGGCCGTCCAACTGCGGCCGGGCGACGACTTCGCGGCCCAACCTGCGCAACGCTTCGGCGGCGCCCGACATCTGCGCGAGTTGGAATGATTGCAGCAGCTCGTCGTCTGTCAGCTTCTCAACGATCACGCGCGCGAGGCGTTGTATGGGGATTTTTCGATCGGCCAATTCGGCCGGATCGATCGGCCCCAACACTGGGAAATCCAGCGCCGCCCGCAACTCGTTGAAATCGAATCGGACGCTGCCGCGCTCGGTTTGCTGTTCCATCAACAGGATGCACGCCAACACGGCGTTCCGCAATTCGGGCGAACCGGCCGCCTGGCGCAGCGTCTTGCCGAACAATTCGGGCAGTGGGACATCCGGCCACTGCTCCAACAGCACTTGCCGACGCTTCTGGGCCATCAGCCGGTGGATTCGATCCGGCGACGTGTCGCGCGGCAGGCGCCAATTCCAGTTCAACACGTCGTCGGCCGCTGGGATCTGACCGGCCGCGGTTGGCGGTGCCGGTTCGCTCAGCAAATCCCCGGCCAATTGCATCACGGATTGCTTGGTGGACTCGACGTCGCGACTCTCGGCAACGTGCAGTTGCAGGCGGGCCTCGCGGTCGGTCTGGCGTGGGTATAAGTAAATTTCGCCGACGACGTTGGGGACCGCGTCGATTTCCAAATCGGCGCCGGAGTCGGGCATCGGCCGATCCAACAGCCAAAACGCGGACCGGGGCGGCGGTTCGTCGTCATCGCCTGCATCCGCGGAGAACGCGAATTGCTGACAACGTTTGTCCGTGGATAGCAGCGGCCCCAAGGCGTCGAAGTCGCGCGCCGGAAAATCAATCTCCAGGATGTCGATCAGATCGGGTTCCCCTGCGGGGTCGAGCAATTGCGCCATCGCCTCGGCTTCGACGGCGTCTTCGATTGGGACGTCCAGAGCCGCCAGACTGCGCCAGGCGGCCACGGCGCCGGCAGGGTCGGCCAGCCAACCGCGCAAGGTGGCCAGATTGCGCCAAAGCGCGGGCGAATCCGCGACGCGCTCGGATAACTCGGCGAACGCTTGGGCGGCAGCCGCCATGCGCCCTTTGCGAAACAGTGCCAGCGCCACTTCGAATTCGGCTTTCCACGGCGCGTCGGCTGGACACGGGACGAGCGAGAAGTCTTGCTTCAAAATCAGCGGGATCTCCTCCGCCATACCCAGCCGCACCAACAACCCCATCGTGTGTTGGTTTTCGGGGTGGATGCCGTAGGCCAGCATCAAGTGTCCGCGCGCCGCGAGCAATTCGCCTTTGACTAACAACATTTCGGCCACGTTGGCAATCGAACGAGCCAGCGAACCGGGCAGTTTGCCGTCGCAGACGTCCAGCGCGTGTTGCAGCGACGCGATGCCGGCCGCGATATCGTCCTGCTGGATTTGCAGAAACGCCTTTTCGGCCAGGGCCAGCGTATCCTGGGCGTTTTTCGACAACAGACGATCGAGCGTCTCGGCCGCCTTTTCGTGTTCTCCCAATTGTCCCTGCAACACCGCCTTCATTCTCAGCAAGAAGGGGTGATCGGGATGCTTCGCCTCCAGGCTTTCGATGTGCTGTAGGCAAGCCGCCGGCTGGTCGCCCCGGATCATCCGCTGAATTCGCTCGATTTCGCCGACCAGGTCGGCGCAACAAAATTTTACCTTCTTGCCGCTGCCGCAGGGGCACAGCCCATAGGGATCAATAGCCATGAATGTTTCCGTCCGGCGGAGAAGAAGAATACCGCTGGATCATGCCAGATTCAGCCGGTCTGTGCCAGGGTGGCGCGTTTTTCGGCAATCAATTGCAAGAGCGCCTTGTGTGGATCGGCGAACTTGCGAACGCCCTCTTCCATCAGCGTGTTTTCCATGTCCGCTTCGTCCACTTCCCGGTCGATCTCCGCCAGGATATCCGCCGGGGGCATCCCGTCGACGCTGCGATGGATTATCCGTCCGCTGGACTCGACCGCTTCATTGGTGGCCGGCGGGTTGGTTTCGATGCCGCTGCCGGCGAACGCCTCGACGTATTTCCAGGGCGGGTCTTCCGGCCGCTTGGTCCCGGTGCTGGCGAAGATGATCTCTTGCTCCAGCGCCAATCCCTTGTCGGCCCAGAACTCTTGGTTTTCGGCCCAGATGCGCTTGGCGTTCACGATGCCGACTTGACCCTGCGCGGCCGACGAAAGCTGCGGCGCCGCTTTTTCCGTGTACACATCCACGCGCGAGACGAAGATGCTGTAGACGCTTTTGAAACCGCTCAGCCCGTCGCCGCGCCGCTGCGCGCCGCGCCAGATGGCGTCGCGGCCCTGCCGATACTGGCGCCGCGAAAACACCAGCGTCAGGTTGATCGTCACGCCGGCGGCCGCCAGCTCTTCAATGGCCTCCAAACCCGCGGGGGTCGCCGGAACCTTGATCATGCGGTTGGTGTGACCGGCGGCCCACTGCCGGCCGAGCTCGATGTAGCGGGCGACGCGCCGCCCGTGCGGCGGCGCCAATTGCGGGTCTTCCAGCAGCGGGTCCAATTCGAAACTGACGTATCCGTCGTTGCCGCCGGTTTCGCGCCAGACGGCCTCGAACTGCCGCCCGGCGGCGGTGACCAACTGATCGGTCAACTGCCAGGCGATCTGCTCGTCGCTAAGCTGCCGCCCGACGAGCCTGTCGATGTCCGCATCGAAACGGCCTGACTTCACCAGATCGGCCACGATGATCGGATTGGACGTGGCGCCGGTGGCGCCCAGTTTGCGGTTTTCGGTGACCAGATCGGGATCGATCGAGTCGAGCCACAGCTTCGTACCGGATTCGATCAGCGAGCGCAATGGCGAGCTCATGACGCGGGGACCTCCTGGGATTTGCAATGCAACGCCAATTCGCACAGTCGGCGATGCGGCCGAGCTTGCCCGGCGTGGATTCGAGCCACGCGGGCCGACGGTAGACCGAACCGCGAGCCAGCCCATGAGACTAACAAAGGGAAACGATTTGGGCCACGGCCCAGATGCGGACAGGCTGTCATCAAAACGACAACTCGTTGGAGTTCAATTGATAACATATGGGGTGGCCGAGACGATGTCGCTGGAACGAAAAAAATGCCAGATTCGTGCCGCAACTCTTGATTATTAAAAAGGATACGGATTCCGATCCCACGAAACCCCCGGTTCCCGGCACACCGGATGCGTTGTGAATTGTCTCAAGTTGCTTTGTTTTGATCCATAGCAAAGGGGGCGGACGCCCGTCATCGGGCGTTCGCCCCCGCGTCGTTTGAATGATGGCAACCGCTACTTGGCGGCCATCGCGTCCACCAGAATCCGCGACGTGCTTTCCCGCATGATCCGTGGATCAACCTCCTGGCCGTCCAGCAAAGTCTGCCGGACCTGTTTGCCGGAGATGAACACTGGCTTTTCGTCCGGATGGTTTTCCATCAAGTCCACTCGGCCCAGCGATTCGTAAAAGGCGGCAAAACCGACGTTGACGGGTTTGATTTTCAAGTCGCCGTTGAGGTTGTTGAAAATCTCTTGGGCGTCGAAATCGCCCCAGATGGCCGAACCGTCGTGATACGGGGCGTCGGCGTGCTTGCGGCCGATGACGATGTCGGTGAAGCCGAAGTTTTGCCGATAGATGGCGTGCATTACCGCCTCTTTCGGCCCGCCGTAAAACATCTTGATGTCCAGACCCAAGAGGATCACGCGATCGGGCGCTGTTTCGCCGCGCGGTCCCCACAGCTTGGGATCGCTGTCGCCTTCGCCCAATGCGCGGGTGTCGATCAGTGCCTGGTACGTGTGCATTCGCACGTCGGCGTTGACGTCGTCTCCTTTGGTCTCGCCGATCAGCGGATTCAGGCAGGCGCCGGCGTTGTGCCCGGCGCGCAACAAGGTTTCCAGCCCATACACCAAGGCATACTCGTGCGCGCGGTGCAACGGGTTGCGGGTTTGAAAGGCCACCACGCGGTCCCAGCCTTTTTCGGCCAGCAGCGCGCGGACTTCGCGGGGCGTGAGTACGTACTCGCCGAAATCGGGATGTTTCGGCTGCGGCAGTACGCGAATCGTGCCGCCGACGAGGTGCGTCTTGTCGGCGTCGCCCCCCAGCACCATGTCCGCGCCCGGATGATCGGTGCGGTCGGTCAGATAGACGCTCTTTAAGTATTTCTGCTTGTCCCAGGGAAAAACGTCGCTGATCTCCAGCGTGCCCACGATTTCGTCCGCCGAATTGACCAATGCGACGTGTTGGCCCGCTTTTAGTGAATCCGCCAGATCGGCGGTCACCGGCAGCGCGATGGGTATCGTCCAGGCGTACTTCTTTCCCCCGACATCGATCACACTCTCGTCCAGCACCCGCTCATACGTGGCCGAATCCATGGGACCGGTCAGGGGACTTAAGCCCCCGTCGCCGAACCGATAGACGGTCGATAGATCGGCGTCCGAAACCGGCACCCGCGCCAGCCCCGCCGCCTCGTCCAAGAATGACGGCTGTTCCTTGGCGGAGACGGTCCGACAAACAGGCTCAGTCAAACCACCGTGCGGAGCAATCAGGCCGGCCATCAAAACATTCCTTCCGGTCACAGACATATGTTTGGGCAACGTCAAAAGACCGGAAGTATAAGAAAAACCGGGCCTCCTCTCAACCGGCGGGCACGGGCGACAGGATGGGACGTCGCGCTGGCGGGTGGAAAACCGGTAAAGACTTGAGCCGTGAGACTAGAGGCATGAGGAAGTCCCGCTCGTGCGTCCTGGTACGAACGTTCCGTTGTCCTAACCCAAGTTACGGAGTTGTGCGACTGGGGCGATTTTTTTGAGAGTTTTTCGGCCGGAATTGGGGCCGGTTCGCGACGTAAGTTCTTTGTTGTTGGCGGGCGGAGGTGAGTTGAGTCGTCGAGGAGCCATGTAGTGAAGACCTTGCCTCTTTGAAGTCGCGATGGCCCATGCGATCCTGTGTGCAACTGGCAAGGATCGCGCATGTTTCTGCGACGCTTTCACAAACGGAAGAACGGAAAGTCACACGTCTATTGGGCGTTGGTGGAAACGTATCGCACGGCCAGAGGTCCTCGACAGCGAATCATTTCTTACTTGGGTGAATTGAAAGAGTCCGAGCGCAGCGGATGGGCGCAGCTCGCCGCCAAACTGGATGGCAATCCCCATCAGCCGGATGAGTCCGTCCCCGTCCAACAGTCTTTGTTCGATCCGCAAGCGCGGCATGACGAAGCCGAGGTTGCGCTGGGATCGCAGCCGGTGCTCGTGGACTTGAAGGGCATTCGCCTGGAGCGTACTCGCGACTTCGGTGACGTCTGGTTGGCATGGGGGCTGTGGCGGTTGCTCGGCTTGGATGCATTGCTTGAGCAAGAGATGCCACGCGGACGAGCCGAGGTTCCATGACATCTCGTGGCGGCGATTCTGACGGTCGCTCGCTTCTGTGAACCCTCAAGTGAACTTCGTATCGAGACGACTTGGTATCGCCGGACCGCTTTGGAAGACTTGCTCCACGTGCGGCCGGAAAAGGTCCACACGGACCGATTGTACACCGGGCTGGACGAACTGTTGCCTCACAAAGAAACGATCGAGAAACATCTCAAAGGACGGCTCGGCCAACTTTTCGATCTGGATTATGAGCTGCTGTTGTACGACGTGACGAGCACCTACTTCGAAGGACAATGTAAACGCAATCCGCAGGCCAAGCGAGGTTACTCACGCGAC
>Ga0214472_10003860_pt1 | contig 15810 bp, 12 predicted proteins | sample RVTome_6_FD_207662 | JGI IMG/M metagenome (GOLD analysis project Ga0214472, IMG submission 207662) | Soil microbial communities from uranium-contaminated site in the Upper Colorado River Basin, Wyoming, United States - RVT140D175 | ecosystem: Environmental > Terrestrial > Soil > Contaminated >...
CTGCATCGCGTGCCACAACGGCGCACTGGTGTCGGACCAGAACTATTACAACACCGGCGTGCCGACCGCGCCCGAATTCGTCGAAGACCCGCTTTTCCAGATCACGCAGCGATGGGAGCTTTACCAGAAAGGTGTGAGCGAAGAGACCTACCGCCACGGCGACGCCGACCTGGGCCTCTACTTCAAGACCAAACGGCCCGAAGACAAGTTCAAGTTCCGCACGCCAAGCTTGCGCGAACTGCGCTGGACCGAACCTTTCATGCACAACGGCGTCATCGACACGCTGCCCGAAGTGGTTGCCTTCTACAACGCCGGTGGCGGTGCAGGGCAGACCGCGGGGCTGCAACCGCTTGGCCTTTCCGACGCCGAGCAGGCCGATCTAGTGGCGTTCCTCGAAGCGCTGTCGATGGACGAGCCGCTGTTGATGGACGAGCCGGACCTTCCCGAAACCGCGACCTGGGCGGAGTTTAACCAATGACCCAAGCAAAGAAGGCCCGGGGCGTGGGCCATGATCACGCCTGTTCGTCGATGAGCCGGCGCAATTTCCTGATCCTTGGAGGCAGCGCGCTGACGGTGCTGGCCACCTACGGCACCGGGGCCGAGGCGCAGGATCTGGTGTCCTCGTCCTATGTCCGCAAGGTGATCGGCAAGGTTTCCGAGCTGCAACCCGGCACGGCAACCGCATTCTACTACCCCAACGACGATGTCGAGAACCTCTTGATGATGTTGGGCGAAGAGGCGGGTGCCGGGGTTGGCGAGGGCCGCAACATCGTCGCCTTCAACACCATCTGCCCGCATATGGGCGGCTACATGGGCGAAACCGAGTTCAAGCCGCAGCATTCGGTGCTGGGCCCCTGCCCGCTGCATCTTTCAACCTTCGATCTGACCAAGCACGGCATGATCGTGTCGGGCCATGCGGTGCAAAGCCTGCCGCAGATCGTTCTGGAAATCGACGGCGATGACATCATCGCCACCGGCGTGATGGGGCTGTTCTACGGCTATAGCCAGAACCCCTCGGGCGCGTGAGAAAGGAGTGACCACCATGGCAACATCCGTTGTTCAGAATCGCGAGTTCGTTCCGCTGCCGCCGCCCGATGCCGAAGTGCTGACCACGGCCTGCGGCTACTGCATCGTCGCCTGTTCCTACAAGGTCTATCGCTGGCCGGTCGGCAAGGAAGGCGGCACCCAGGCCGACCAGAACGCCTTCGGGGTCGAATTCCCGACAGGCGGAGCGCCTTGGGTTGCACCGAGCCAGCACAACATCGGCACGCACGAAGGGCGCCCGCACCATTTCGTCATCATCCCCGATGCGGATGCCGATGTGGTCAACAAGGGCGGCAACTATTCGGTGCGCGGCGGCACGCTGGCGCAAAAGCTCTACAACCCTGAAAAGCCCACCCGGGACCGGCTGAAATACCCGATGGTCCGCATCGGCGGCGTGCTGACCCCGGTCAGCTGGGATCTTGCGACCGAGGTGATGGCCGAGGTTTCCAAGTACGTGCTGAAAAACTACGGCGAGCACGCCTGGGGCATGAAGACCTACAGCTACGAATACTTCGAGAACACCTACGCGATCTCGAAACTGGTCAACCGCGCCATCGGCACGCCGGTCTATGCGCCGCACGACAAGCCGCAGGACGCAGAGGATGCCGCAGGGCTTGACGACAGCGGCGTCAATTCATTCGCCGCGACCTATGAGGACTGGGGCAAATGCGATGTCGCCTTTCTGTCGGGGGTTGATCCCTATGAGACCAAGACGGTGCTGTTCACTGAGTGGATGATGGGCGGCGACAACCCCGGCAAGAAGCTGATCTTCGTCACCCCGCACCGCACGATGGGGGTGGAATACGGGCTGAAGAACGGCGGGCTCTGGTTGCCGATCATTCCGGGCACCGATACCGCGCTGCATCTGGCGATCGCCAAGATCATCATCGACAACGGCTGGCAGGATCAGGAGTTCATCGACAAATGGGTGAACAACCAGTGGGAAATCGAATCCGGCTATGGTCGCGGCACGCGCAACACGCGCTGGCAGTGGCGCACCACCTGGGGCCGCTGGCAGTCTGACTGGAAGGATTTCCAGAAGTTCATCGCCAACGAACCGGCGGCGCAACTGGAAGAGGCCGCCCGCATCACCGGCGTTGACGCAGCGCTGATCGTGCAGGCGGCCGAGATGATCGCCAAGCCGAACCCGGACGGCAGCCGGCCCAAGACCTCGTTCATGCTGGAAAAGGGCAACTACTGGTCCAACAACTACATGAACAGCGCCTCACTGGCGTCGCTGGGGCTGATCTGCGGCGCCGGCAACCGGCCCGGGCAGGTGATCAGCCGCGGTGGCGGGCACCAGCGCGGTGGCATGGGCGCTGGCGGCGGCAAGGGCTGGCTGTCGCCCGAAAAATACCCCGGCCGGCGCAAGAAGGCGCTGAACGTCGATCGCTGGGTGATGGATGGCAACGTGCGGTTCTTCTGGACCATCGGCTGCACCTGGTTCGCGGCGATGCTGGCCAGCCAGGAACTTGCCAGCCGCGTCGCCGACCTGACCATCCGCAACCCGAACCAGCCGCGCTCGGTTGACAAGGCGCATCTGGTCGAAGTGTTCAAGGCGCGTGTGGACAGCGGCGGCATGATGCTGGTCGATAGCGACATCTACCCGGTAGAGCCGCTGAACACCCAGTATGCCGATATCGTGCTGCCCGCTGCGGGCTGGGGCGAGGTCGATTTCACCCGTTGCAACGCCGAACGCCGGCTGCGGCTTTACGCGAAAATCAACGACGCCCCCGGCGAGGCGAAGCCCGACTGGTATGCGATCGGCCTGTTCGCCCGGAAGATGGGATTTGAGGGCTTCGACTGGCAGGAATCCAACGACATCTTCGAAGAAGCATCGCGCCATTCGCGCGGCGGCGTGCTCAGCTATCACGTGCTCGCCAAGGAGGCACAGAAAGAGGGCAAGAAAGCGCATGAAAAACTGCGCGAGCTTGGCACCACCGGCATTCAGACACCGATCAGGCTGATCGACGGCAAGATGGTCGGCACCGGGCGGCTGCACGACCCAAGCAACGACTGGGGCGAGATCGAGGGCGACACCTTCGACCAGAAATGGCTCTATGCGTTCGGCACGCATACCGGCAAGGCCAACATCCTCAAGACGCCCTGGGTCAACGACAGCTGGTCGGATTTCTACGAGGCGATCAGCCCGCGCCCCGAAAAGGGCGAGATCTGGATCACCAACGGCCGCGTCAACGAGGTCTGGCAGTCGGGCTTCGACGACCTGCGCAAGCCCTATCTGGCGAAGCGCTGGCCCTGGCCGCACATCGTGATCCACCCCGACGACGCGGCGCCGCACGGCATCGAATCGGGCGATCTGGTCGAGGGCTTCAACGACACCGTCTATGTGCAGACCGGCGAACCGGTGGGCGTGCTGGAAAAGGATCTGTCGTTTGCCGAGTTGATGAAGAACGGCCATATCAAGACCACCACCGGCCAGTTCGTCGCGGTGGCGATCGTCTCGGACGAAATGCGCCCCGGTGTGGCCAAGGCTGCCTTCAACTACCCCGGCTCGATGGCCAACTCGGTCTGCCATGCGGTGCCCGACCCAGTTTCCGGCAACTACCGCTACAAGCTGGGCCGTGGCGTGCTGAGGAAAGTGGGCGAAAGCGCCTACAAGCACAACTTCCTCGAAATGTCGCTCAAGCCGCGTCCCATCGCCTGAGCGATCCTGCTGCCGCCGGGGCCATTCCCGGCGGCAGTTTCTTTTGCGTCGGAGCCTGCCATGCAGCTAGCCTTCATCCATGCAAGAACGCCCGGCTCGATCGATGCCACGCTGCGCGATGTGGCTGCCGAACTGGTCCGGCAAGGCCGCCGGCTGGCTGGCGTGGTGCAGGAACCCGTGGCAACCGGCGCCAGGCACCGCTGCGATATGGAACTGATCGAGCTTGCCTCGGGATGGCGGCTGCCGGTCAGCCAGACCCTCGGCGCCGGTTCGACCGGCTGCCGGCTCGACGGCGTCGCGATCACTGCCGTTGCGGCGATGGTCGAGGCCGATCTTGCCAGCCGCGGCGCCGATCTGCTGATCCTCAACCGCTTCGGCAAGATCGAGGCGGCCGGCCGCGGCTTTCGACCGCTGATCGCCAGCGCGTTGCAGCGCGGCATTCCGGTGCTGGTCGGCGTCAATGACCTGAACCGCCCGGCATTCGACGCCTTCGCCGCAGATCTGGCGGTCGAGCTGCCCGACCTGCCAGCCGCCGTGCTGGGCTGGGCGGCGCCGATCCTGCGCCGCGCCGCCGCGGCCTGAGTGGCCGGATTGCGGTGCCCTACAGCTGCACGCGCGGTTCGCGCAGCCCCCGCGCGCCCGGCATCAGCCCGAAGGTCTGGCCAGACAGCGGCGCGCGGGCAAGCGCTTCGGCGTCAAGCCCTTCGCGCGCCGAGGTCACGAACATCTGCCGCAGATCGGCGCCGCCGAAGGCCGGGCAGGTGACATGCGGCGCGGGCAGCGCGATGGCGCAGTCGAACCGCCCGTCGGGCCGGTAGCGCGCCAGCCGCCCGGCGCCCCATTGCGCGTTCCAAAGCCCCCCCATCGCATCCACCACAGCGCCGTCGGGGTGCAGCCCCTCGGGCCGCAGATCAACAAAAACCTCTGGCGCGCCGGCGGGCCAGCCCTCGGCATCAAGCGGCTGCGTCATGATGCGCCCGGTGACGGTATCGGCGAAATAGGCGCGCCGACCGTCAGGTGCAAAGCAGATCGCGTTGGGTATTGTGATGGCCTCGTGCAGCCGTTCCAGCGCGCCGCGATAATAGCGATAGATCGCCCCCGCCCCCGGTTCGGCGCGCTTGCCCATGGTGCCGATCCAGAACCCGCCCATCGGGTCGGCGCGGCCATCGTTGGAACGGGTTGCCGGGTTGTCGGCCTCCAGCGCCACGATGCGTTCGCGCGCGCCGCTGGCAATGTCGAACCGGTAAAGCCCGATTTCCGATGCGACCAGCAGGCTGTCATGGTCCACCCAGCCCGCCGCCGAAACCGCTTCGCCCCAGTGCCAGTCGCTTTCGTCACCGCCGTTGCCGGCGCGCGACAAAAGCCGACCGCCGGTGATGTCGAACCAGAACAGCGCCTGCCGCTCGGGGTGCCAAAGCGGCCCTTCGCCCAGCGTGCAGGCGCGGCTGTCGAACGGCACGGCGGTCATTGCCCGAACACCGCGTCGTAGCGCGCGGCCAACGCGCTGGCACGCGCGCCCACCACATCGGCACTGTCGCCGGGGCGGTAAAGCGCGGTGCCGATGCCAAAGCCATCCACCCCCGCGGCGCGCCATTCGGCCATGGTGTCAAGCCCGGCGCCACCGACCGCCAGCAGTTGCGTGCCCCGCGGCAACACCGCACGGATCGCGGCAGCACCGGCCGGACCCAGCACCGAAGCCGGGAACAGTTTCAGCCCGTCGGCCCCGGCGCGAAGGGCCGCGAAACATTCGGTCGGCGTCATCACGCCGGGAAAGCACAGCATTCCGGCGGCCTTGGCGGCAGCGATCACGTCTGCGTTGGCATCGGGCGAAACCACCAGCGTGCCGCCAGCCGCCCGCACCCGCGCCACGTCGTCAACCGTCAGCACCGTGCCGGCGCCGATCAGCGCGCGCTGGCCAAAGCGGCGCGCCATGCGGGCGATGCTGTCGAACGGGTCGGGCGAATTCAACGGCACCTCGATCCGCTCGATACCGGCCTCGATCAGCGCGGCGGCGACGGCCTCGGCCTCATCCGGGCGCATGCCGCGCAGGATGGCGATGATGTTGCGCTGGCTCATGCCGGGGTCTCCTGTTGCAAGATCGCATAGGCCGCGGCCAGGCCGCGCAGGGTGACGTCAGAGGCATCGGCAGAGACCGCGACACGGCCCTGCGCCGCAAGCGCCGCCGCGTAATGCGATGCCAGCTGCCCGGCGCCGACAATCGCCACCGCCGGCCCTTGCCAGAGCGCCCGGGTCGCCGCCAGTTCAGCGCCGATCAGCAAGCCCGACAGCCGCGCCCGCGCCGTGGCGGGGCTCTGACCGGCCAGCAGCGATGCCGCGCGAATTGCAAACAGCCGGGTGCTGAGCGTTTCGGGCGCCGCAAGGGCCTCGGCGCTGGCATCAAGAAAGGCGGCATCGTCCCAGCCCGGGCCGCCAAGCGCATGGCGCAGCACCGAGGTGGTGGACAGCAACGCGAACAGCTCGCCCGTCATGCAAGTCTGAAAGCTGCTGACCCGGCCGGCGCGGATCGTTGCCCATTTGCTATGCGTGCCGGGCAGGCACAGCGTGCCTTCAAAACCCGGGTGCGTAGCCAGATAGCCGGCGATCTGCACCTCTTCGCCGCGCATCACATCGGCGGGCTCGGCCTGCGACAGCCCGGCCACGATATGCAGCGTGAAGCGCGGATCATGCGGCGCAACGGCAAGCAGCGGGCCCCCAAGCGGGGTGCAGGGCACCGCCCGGTAGGCCGCCTCGCGCCAACCCTGCCGCGCGCCGACCATGCCGCAGGCGACCACCGGAACGGGGTTGCCCGCGCCCGCCAGCCAGGGTTCGATCAGCGCCAGCAGTGCAGGTTCGAAAGCCTGCGGCGCCAGGGCGCCCATGCCCTGATCCGATGCCACCGCAGCCAGCACCGTGCCGCCCGCGCCCATCGCCCATACGCGCAACGCGGTGGTGCCCCAATCGACGGCGATCCAGGCGGGGGGGAAAGCGTCTGCCACTTGCATCATGGCCCCTGCCTACACCAGATCGTCGGGCAGCACATCCACAGGGATGTTCTGGAAGCTGACCGGGCGCAGCCAGCGGCGGATCGAGAGGGTGCCAACCGAGGTGGCGCCGAAGTTGGTCGAGGCGGGATAGGGGCCGCCGTGCACCATCGCGTCGCAGACCTCGACCCCGGTGGGAAAGCCGTTGGCCAGAATGCGCCCGGCCTTGCGTTCCAGGATCGGCAGCAGGCGGCGCGCGGCGGCGCTATCGGCGGCGTCGATGTGCAGGGTGCAGGTCAGCTGTCCCTGCAGGCTTTGCGCGATGGCCAGCATTTCATCAAGGTCGCGGGCGGTGACGATCAGCCCGAGCGGGCCGAACACCTCTTCGGCCAGTGCGTGGTTGGCAAGCCAGTCGGCGCCACATACCCGGTAAAGGCAGGGCGTGGCCTGGCGCCGGTCGCACATCGTGCTGAGCACCGCCTGCACCCCCTGCCCCGCCGCGATCCGGTCGCGCCCCGCGCGATAGGCGGCGGCGATGCCATCGGTCAGCATCACCTGCGCGCCGACATCCGAGGCCGCCGCCCGCGCCGCCTCGGCGAAAGCCTCGGCCGCGGGACCGTCAAGCACCACGGCGATGCCGGGGTTGGTGCAGAACTGCCCGGCGCCCATGGTCAGCGAGGCGGCCCAGCCGCGGCCGATCTCGGCGCCGCGCGCGGCGGTGGCGGCGGGCAGCAGGAACATCGGATTGACCGAGCCCAACTCGCCGAAAAAGGGGATCGGTTCGGGTCGCGCGGCGCACAGATCGAACAGCGCGCGGCCGCCGGCAAGGCTGCCGGTGAACCCCACAGCGCAGATCAGCGGGTGCTGCACCAGCGCCTGCCCCACCGCGCGGCTGCCACCCTGGATCAGCGAAAACACCCCATCCGGCAAGCCGCAGGCGCGGATCGCGGCAAGCACCGCCGCGGCCACCAGCTCACCCGTGCCGGGATGCGCCGAATGGCCCTTGACCACCACCGGGCAACCCGCTGCCAGCGCCGAGGCGGTATCGCCGCCCGCAGTCGAAAAGGCGAGCGGAAAGTTCGAGGCGCCGAACACCGCCACCGGGCCGATGGGGCGCTGCAGCAGCCGAATATCGGGGCGCGGCAGCGGCTGGCGGTCGGGCAGCGCAGCATCATGCCTGCGGTCGAGATAGCCGTCCTTGCGGATATGGTCGGCAAACAGCCGCAACTGGCCGCAGGTGCGGCCGCGCTCGCCGTTCAGGCGCGCTGCGGGCAGGCCGGTTTCCTGGCAACCGATCTCGGTGATCGCTTCGCCGCGCACCTCGATCTGATCGGCGATGGTTTCGAGGAACGCCGCGCGTGCGGCGCGCGGCGTGGCGGCGTAAAGCGCGAATGCGGTTTCGGCGGCGGCACAGGCCTGATCGACCAGCGCCACGCTGCCGGCGGCGAATTCGCGCGCCGGGCCATGCGCGGGTTCCGAGCGAAAGCTGGCCTCGCCCGCCACCCATTGCCCCGCGATCAGGTGCTTTCCAGTCAGCATGTCGGTCTCCGGTCTCAGGGATGGGCCGGGGGTTTCACACCCCCGGACCCCCGTGGGATATTTGGGCAAGCAAGAACATCAGAAATCAAAGGCCTCGGTCACTTTGCGCTGCCCCAGGGTGAAGGCGTCGGCGACATGCACCATGGGCGCCAGATCGACGTCGCTGGTGCCCATGCCGAGCAGTTCCGCCATGCGGGCATAAAGCGCGGGGTATTCGGCCATGATGCTGCGCGCGCCGCCTGCCGGTTTGCCGTCGATTTCCAGCATGTTGCCGCCCATGCGCAGCGCCAGCGCGCCGCGATCGGTTTGCACTTCGATATCCCAGGTTTGCGGACCTTCGTGGCGCCAGTCGAGATCGGCAGTGACATTGCCCGAAAAGGTCAGTTGCGCTGCAATGGGCGTGTGGCGGTTGGCGGGGAATTCAAGCGTGGCGGCGGCAAGATGCACCGGGGCGGGCAGGATTGCCGTCAGGATCGACAGCGCGTTGATGCCGGGATCGAAAACCCCCATGCCGCCGGGTTCGAACACCCAGTCCTGACCGGGGTGCCATTTGCGCACGTCTTCGCGCCAGGTGACATGGGCGCGCGTTACGGTCTTGTCGGCAAGCCAGTTGCGGGCCGGCGCCACCGCCTGCGCCATGCGGCTGTGCCAGGTGGCGAAAAGCGTGAGGCTGCGGGCGGCGGCGATGGCTTGCAGCGCGTGCACCTCGGCCAGCGTGGCGCCGGGCGGCTTTTCCAGCATCACGTGCCGCCCGGCCAGCAGCGCCGCCTGCGCATAGCCAAAGCGCGGCACCGGGGGCAGGCAAAGCGAGACCACCGGGATGTCGGGGCGCGCCGCCAGCATGGTTTCGATGTCGGCAAAATGTTCCACGCCCGCGATCCCGCCATGGCGCGAGACCGTGGCGGCGAGTTCCCATTCGGGTGCGGCAATGATGGCCGGAATATGCTGATCGCGCGCGATCTTGCCAATGCCGACAAGCGCAACCCGGGTGGCCATCAGTGCGAATCCTTGCCCACCGGGGCGCCGCGGCAGCCCTTGAGGAAGCCCAGATCGGCGCCGGTTTCGGCACCTTCGACATGCGTCTGGTGCAACCAGGCATAGCCGCCTGTCGGTTGGTTTTCCGCAGGTTTCCACGCTGCCAGCCGCGCGGCAAGTTCGGCGTCAGAGATTTCCAGCGTCAACGCGCGGTTCGGCACGTCAAGCGCGATCATGTCGCCATCGCGCACCACCGCAAGCGGCCCGCCCGCTGCCGCCTCGGGCGAGGTGTGCAGCACCACGGTGCCATAGGCGGTGCCCGACATGCGGGCATCGGAAATGCGCAGCATGTCGGTGATGCCTTTGCGCAGCACCTTTGGCGGCAGGCCCATGTTGCCGACCTCGGCCATGCCCGGATAGCCCCGCGGGCCGCAATTCTTGAGCACCATGACGCAGGACTCGTCGATGTCGAGCGCCTCGTCGTTGATCTTGGCCTTGTAGTCGTCGATGTCTTCGAACACCACGGCGCGGCCACGGTGCACCATCAGATGCGGCGAGGCGGCCGAGGGTTTCAGCACCGCGCCTTTGGGGGCGAGGTTGCCCTTGAGCACCACCACCCCGCCCGATTGCGTCAGCGCCTTGTCGGCGGGCAGGATCACGTCTTCGTTGTGGTTCACCACATCCTTGACCTGGTCCCACATCGTTTCGCCCGACACGGTCAGCGCGCTCTTGTGCAGCAACCCCGCCTCACCCAGCCGCCGGATGACGACGGGCAGGCCGCCGGCATAGAAGAACTCTTCCATCAGGTATTTGCCCGAGGGCATCAGGTTCACGATGGTGGGCACGTCGCGGCCGCAGCGATCCCAGTCGTCGAGCGTCAGATCAACGCCGACACGGCCGGCGATCGCCAGCAGATGCAGCACCGCGTTGGTCGAGCCGCCGATTGCGGCATTGGTGCGGATGGCGTTCTCGAACGCCGGCTTCGTCATCACGTCAGAGGGCTTCAGATCATCCTTGACCATCTGCACGATGCGCCGCCCGGTCAGTTGCGCCATGACGCGGCGGCGGCTGTCCACCGCCGGGATCGCGGCATTGCCCGACAGCGCCATGCCAAGCGCCTCGGCCATGCTGGCCATCGTCGAGGCGGTGCCCATGGTGTTGCATGACCCTGCCGAGCGGCTCATCGAGGCTTCGGCCTCAAGAAAATCCTGCTGCGTCATCTCGCCCGCCTTCACGGCCTCTGAGAACTTCCACAGATGCGTGCCCGAACCGACCCGTTCGCCATGGAAATAGCCGTTCAGCATCGGCCCGCCGGTGACCACGATCGAGGGCAGATCGGTCGAGGCTGCGGCCATCAGAAGCGAGGGCGTGGTCTTGTCGCATCCCACAAGCAGCACCGCGCCATCCATCGGCTGGCCGCGCATCGCCTCTTCCACCGCCATTGCGGCGAGGTTGCGAAACATCATCGCGGTGGGGCGGAACGAGCTTTCGGCGGCGGAAAATACCGGCACTTCGACTGGAAAGCCCCCCGCCTCATAGATACCGTTCTTGACGCGCTGCGCCAGATCGTTCAGATGCGCGTTGCAGGGGGTAAGCTCGGACCAGGTATTGAGGATGCCGATCACCGGGCGACCGTCGAACATATCGTGCGGGAAGCCCTGGTTCTTCATCCAGCCGCGGTGGTAGATGGTATCGCGCGAGGTGCCGCCGAACCATTCCTGCGAGCGCAGTTTGCGGGGCCATGTTGCGGGTTTGAAGGTCATCTGCGGTCCTCAGAGCGGGGTGACGGCAACCGCACCCGATTCGGGGGCGGCACTGGCAAGCGGGTTGCGCAAGGGCAGGCCGAAGCCCGGCGCCTCGATCTCGAACACATCGCCGGGGCGGGTGGTGATGCCATCGGCAAACGACAGCGTCGCGGTGCCGAAGAAATGCACGTGAAGATCGCCGGGCTGGCAGAACAGCGCGTATTTGAAATGGTGGTGTTCCAGGTTGGCAAGGCTGTGCGACATGTTCGCCTCGCCCGACAGGAAGGGCTTTTGCCACAGCGTCGCGCCATCGCGCATGATCCGGCAGGTGCCCTGAACGTTGGCGGGCAGTTCGCCCACCAGCAGTTCCGGCCCGAAGGCCGCGGGGCGCAGCTTGGAATGCGCCAGCCACAGGTAGTTGCCGCGTTCGGTGACATGGTCGGAAAACTCGTTGCCAAGCGCGAAGCCCAGCCGGAAGGGCGTGCCATCGGGGCCGATCAGGTAGATGCCGGCAATCTCGGGTTCCTCGCCGGCGTCGCGGGCAAAACCGGGCGACACCAGCGGCTGGCCCGGGGCGATGGCGGCAAAACCGTTGCCCTTGTAGAACCATTCGGGCTGCGCGCCGACCCGGCCGGCCTCGGGCCGACCGGATTCCAGCCCCATGCGGAACATCTTCATGCTGTCGGTCATTTCCTGCGGATCGGCCTTGGCGTGCATCGCGTCGCGCGCCGCGGCGCTGCCAAGATGCGTCAGCCCGGTTCCGGTCAAATGCAAGTGCGCCGGGTCGGGGTGATCGACCGGCAAGAGCAGGCGGTGCTGGGCCGCGGCTGCCGCCAGATCGACCGCGGCACCGCGACCGCGCGCCGCGATCACCGCGGCAAGGCCAAGCCCAACGTCAATCGCCTCTTGCGCCAGCGCCAGCGTGCTAGCGGCACCGGGCACCAGATGCGCGCCGGCTACGTCGCGCACCGCGACCGCGCGGTTGCCTGCCGCATCGAGAAGCTGCGAAATCAGCATAGTTCAGGCCTGCTTTTGCTTGTTGTAGACATCGAAGAACACCGCGGCCAACAGCACCAGCCCCTTGATGACCTGCTGGTAGTCGATACCAATGCCCATGATCGACATGCCGTTGTTCATCACCCCCATGATGAAGGCACCGACCACCGCGCCGACGATCTTGCCGACACCCCCAGACATCGAGGCGCCGCCGATGAACACCGCCGCGATCACGTCTAGTTCCACCGCGAAACCGGCCTTGGGGGTGGCGGTGTTCAGCCGCGCGGCAAAGATCAGCCCGGCAAGCGCGGCCAGCAGCCCCATGTTCACGAAGGCAAGAAACATCAGCCGCTCGGTCTTGATGCCCGAAAGCTTCGCGGCCTTCTGGTTGCCGCCAAGCGCGTATATGCGCCGGCCCAGCGTCGTGTTCTCGGTCAGGAAGGCATAGATGACGGTCAGCACCACCATCGAGATCAGCACATTGGGCAGGCCGCGGAAAGTGGAAAGCTTGTAGGCCACGAACAACAGCGCCCCGGCGACGATCGCACTGCGCGCCACGAAAAACGCCATCGGTTCGTCTTCGATGCCATATTGCTGATTGCGGGCGCGGTCGCGCAGGCCCAGCCAGACGATGGTGCCAACCGCAATCAGCCCCGCGGCCAGCGCCGTGCCATTGGGTTTGCCGATGCCGAAGATGTCGGGGATGAAGCCGGTTGACAGCAGTTGAAAGCTTTTCGGAAACGGCCCCACCGACTGGCCTTCAAGCAGCCAAAGCGACAGGCCGCGAAACACCAGCATTCCCGCCAGGGTGACGATGAACGAGGGGATCTTCCAATAGGCGACCCAGTAGCCCTGCGCCGCGCCGATCAGCGCGCCGACCAGCAGGCAGGCGGGAATCGCCAGTTCGACCGGCCATTTCCACACCACGATCATCGCCGCCGCCAGCGCCCCGATGAAGCCCATGACCGAGCCGACCGACAGGTCGATATTGCCGGTGACGATGACGATCAACATGCCGAGCGCCATGATCACGATATAGCTGTTTTGCAGGAACAGGTTGGTGATGTTCACCGGCTTCAGCAGGGTGCCGTTGGTGACGATCTGGAAAAACACCATGATCGCGATCAGCGCGAACAGCAGCCCGTATTCGCGCAAATGCCCAAGCAGATAGGCACCGATCGCCCTGGGTGCGCCTTTGTCGCGGCTTTTTGCAAGTTCCATCCGCCCTACTCCCTATTCGGTCACGATGAGCGACATGATGCGCTCCTGGCTGGCCTCGGCGGCGCTGAGTTCGGCCACGAAGGCGCCTTCGTTCATCACATAGATCCGATCGCACATGCCCAGCAGTTCGGGCATTTCCGACGAGATCATCACCACGCCTTTGCCCGCGGCGCTCAACTCGTTGATAATGCCGTAGATCTCGAACTTCGCGCCGACATCGATGCCGCGCGTCGGTTCATCAAGAATCAGCACCTCGGGTTCGGCGAACAGCCATTTCGACAGCACCACCTTTTGCTGGTTGCCGCCCGAAAGGTTCACCACCTTCTGAAACACGCTTGGCGTGCGAATGTTCATCGCGGCGCGGTATTTTTCGGCCACCTGGCTTTCGCGCGCTTCGGTGATGATGCCGTTGCGCGATACTGCTCCAAGATTGGCAAGCGTGATGTTGCGCTGAATCGAATCTTCGACGATCAGGCCCAGCGACTTGCGGTCTTCGGTGACATAGGCCAGCCCCGCCGCGATGGCGCGGCTGACGGTGGAAACATCGGCCGGCTTGCCATGAATTGCCACCTCGCCGGTGATGCCGCGGCCATGGCTGCGGCCAAAGATGCTCATCGCAAGTTCGGTGCGCCCCGATCCCATCAATCCGGCGATGCCGACCACCTCGCCGGCGCGGACCTGGAAATTCACGTCGCGCACGATCTGGCGTCCGGCATGTTCGGGGTGCCAGACGTTCCAGCCCCGCACCTCAAGCACCACCGCACCGGCGCGGCGGCTGCGTTCGGGGTAGCGGTGCGCCATGTCGCGGCCGACCATGTCGCGCACGATGCGGTCTTCGGTGATCGGTTCGGCGTGGGCATCCATCGTCGAGATGGTGGCGCCGTCGCGGATGACCGTCACGCGGTCAGCGATGCGGCGCACCTCGTTCAGCTTGTGGCTGATGATGATCGAGGTCACCCCCTGCGCCTTCAGTTCCAACAGCAGATCCAGCAGCGCCTGGCTGTCGGCTTCGGACAGCGCCGCGGTGGGTTCATCGAGGATCAGCAGCCGCACGTCCTTGGAAAGCGCCTTGGCGATCTCGACCAGTTGCTGCTTGCCGACGCCAAGGCTGTCCACCAGCGTGGTCGGCGCCTCGGAAAGCCCGACCTTTTTGAGCAATTTCTCGGTGCGCCGGAACGTGTCGGGCCAATTGATCACCCCGCCCCTGGCGCATTCGTTGCCCAGATACAGGTTTTCGGCAATCGACAGCAGCGGCACCAGCGCCAGTTCCTGGTGGATGATGATGATGCCCCGCGCCTCGCTGTCGGAAATGCCGCGAAACGCGGCAAGTTCGCCGTCGTAATGGATTTCGCCTTCGTAGCTGCCGGCGGGATAGACCCCGGAAAGCACCTTCATCAGGGTCGATTTTCCGGCGCCGTTTTCGCCCACCAGCGCGTGAATTTCGCCTTCCGTCACCACCAGGCTGACCTCGTTCAGCGCCTTGACGCCGGGAAAGGTCTTGGTGATGGAACGCATCTCCAGCAAAGGGGTCATTGCCACGCCTCGGATCGGGGAAATCGTCCGCCCGGCCATGATGGCGCGGGCGGACAGTCGGGAGCAATCGCGAAGATCGGGATTACTGGATCTGGTCCTTGTTGTAGTAGCCCGAACCGATCAGGATGTTTTCCCAGTTCGTGGCATCGACCGAAACCGGCTCCAGCAGGTAGGAGGGGATGACCTTGACGCCATTGTCATAGGTCGAGGTGTCGTTGATTTCGGGTTCGCCGCCGCCAAGCAGGGCGTCAACCATGCCGACGGTCACGCGCGCCAGTTCGCGGGTGTCCTTGAAGACGGTGGAAAACTGCTCGCCGGCAAGGATCGACTTGACCGAGGGCACCTCGGCGTCCTGGCCCGAAACGATCGGCATCTTCATGTCGCCCGACCCGTAGCCGACGCCCTTGAGCGACGACAGGATGCCGATCGACAGCCCGTCATAGGGCGACAGCACACCATGCACCTGTTTGTCGGTGTAATGCGCCGACAGCAGGTTATCCATGCGCGCCTGCGCCACCGCGCCATCCCAACGCAAGGTGCCGACGGTATCCATGCCCATCTGGCCCGAAACGATCACCACCTTGCCGGCGTCGATCAGCGGCTGCAGCACGCTCATCGCGCCGTTGTAGAAGAAATAGGCGTTGTTGTCGTCGGGCGAACCGCCGAACAGCTCGACGTTCCAGGGGCCATCGCCGAAACGTTCCTGCAACCCCGCGGCCAGCGACGAGGCCTGCTGCACGCCGACCTTGAAATTGTCGAAGGTGGCGTAATAGTTCACGTTGCCGCTGTCGCGGATAAGGCGGTCATAGGCGATCACCTTGATGTCGGCCGCGGCGGCGTTTTCCAGCGCGTTCGACAACGTGGTGCCGTCGATTGCGGCGATCACCAGCACATCGACGCCCTTGGTGATCATGTTTTCGATCTGGGCAAGCTGGTTGGGGATATCGTCTTCGGCATATTGCAGATCGGTCGTGTAGCCGGCGGCGCCGAACTGTTCGACCATCGAATTGCCGTCGGAAATCCAGCGGGCCGACGATTTGGTCGGCATCGAGATGCCCACGGTGCCTTCGGCCGCGGCCTGGAAGGCAAAGACAGAGGTGCACATCGCCAG
>Ga0214472_10003861_pt1 | contig 15808 bp, 16 predicted proteins | sample RVTome_6_FD_207662 | JGI IMG/M metagenome (GOLD analysis project Ga0214472, IMG submission 207662) | Soil microbial communities from uranium-contaminated site in the Upper Colorado River Basin, Wyoming, United States - RVT140D175 | ecosystem: Environmental > Terrestrial > Soil > Contaminated >...
CGGAATGGCGGCGCATCGAGAACCAGGAGGTAAACCGCCACCACAACCTGCTCTACGCCGAGTATCTGTGCCCCGACAAGGCGCCGGTGAAAACCGCGCAGCAGGCGATCGACGCGATCAAGTACGGCCGGCCGGATGCCCGCCGCGACTGAAACGAAAAGGGGTCGGGAGTCTTTTTTCTCGCCGCCGCGCCAGCTTGGGGAAAAAAGACTCCCGACCCCTTTTCACCGCTTGCATTTTGTACTCAGTCACTTCGCAACGGCTGCTCTTGTCCATGCTTCGATTCATGGCCGCCGGGTCCTGCACGTCCTTGGGCGTGACGCAATGCTGCGTCGTCTGCGGCGGCTTTCTCGCCCTCCCGCATCATAGCAGCACCAGGTTGTCGCGGTGTATCAGCTCCGGCTCGCCGATGTAGCCGAGCTTCGTCTCGATCTCGTGCGACGCCGTGCGCAGGATGCGGCGCGTGTCCGAGGCATTGTAGTTGACGAGCCCTCGCGCGACCTCACGCCGCGCCTCGTCGAGGCAGCTCACCGCTTCCCCGCGCTCGAACTCCCCGTTCACCTCGTGCACGCCGATCGCGAGCAGGCTCTTGCCGTGCACCTTGAGTGCGGTGACCGCGCCGGCATCGAGCACGAGCGCCCCGCGCACCTGCAGGTGATCGGCGAGCCACTGCTTGCGCGCGGCGAGCGTCGCGCTCGGCGCGGTGAGCTGCGTGCCGACGCGTTCGCCGCTGGCGAGGCGCAGCAGCACGTTTTCCTCGCCGCCGGAGGCGATGATGGTGTGCGCGCCGCTGCGCGCCGCGCGCTTCGCCGCGAGCACCTTGGTCAGCATCCCGCCGAGGCCGATGGCGCTGCCGGCACCCCCGGCCATCGCCTCCAGCGCGGGATCGCCCGCTTGTCCCTCGGTGAGCAGCTTCGCGGCCGGGTCCCGGCGCGGGTCGCTGGTGTAGAGCCCGGCCTGGTCGGTGAGAATCACCAGCACGTCGGCTTCGATCAAGTTGGTAACCAGCGCCCCGAGCGTGTCGTTGTCGCCGAAGCGGATCTCGTCGATCGCGACCGTGTCGTTCTCATTGATGACCGGGATCACCCCCAGGCCGAGCAGCGTGCGCAGCGTGGAGCGCGCGTTGAGGTAGCGCTTGCGGTCGGCGAGGTCCTCGTGGGTCAGAAGCACCTGCGAGGTGAGCAGGCCGAACTTCCTGAAGCACGATTCGTAGACCTCGACGAGGCCCATCTGCCCGACCGCCGCGGCAGCCTGCAACTCGTGCAGCGCGTGCGGCCGCCGCTTCCAGCCGAGGCGCTGCATGCCCTCGGCGATCGCGCCGCTCGACACCAACACGACCTCGCGCCCCATGCCGCGCAGCTGCGCGATCTGCCCCGCCCAACGCGCGAGCGCCGCGTGATCGAGTCCCTGGCCCTGGTTCGTGACGAGGCCGGAACCGACCTTCACCACCAACCGCTTCGCGTCTTTGAGAACGGACGTCATGAAACGTTGAATGCAACCGCCGATGAACGCCGCCTAAACACGATTGGAAAAGCGTGAGCCGTGATCAGTGATCCGACGCACCCCGGCCAGCGCGACGATCCGGTCGATTCACGGCTCACGCCTTCCTATCCTTCGCATCGTCGCCCTTGTTCTGTTCCAAGTGCTCCATCACCGCGTAGGTGAGCTCCCTGCAGCCTTCGCCGGTGAGCGCGGAAATGATAAAGCTTTTCCCCTTCCACCCCAAATCGCGCGCGAATTTCCTCGCGCTGCGCGCCCGCTCCCCGGGTGCGATGAGGTCCGTCTTGTTGAGCACCAGCCAGCGCGGCTTGCGGTAGAGCGCCTCGTCGTACTTGCGCAGCTCCTTAACGATCGCCCTGGCGTCCTTGACGGCGTCGCCGCTGCCGTCGAGCGGCGCGACGTCGACGATGTGCAGCAGCAGTCGCGTGCGTGCGAGGTGGCGCAGGAACTGGTGTCCGAGGCCCGCGCCTTCCGCCGCGCCTTCGATCAGGCCCGGGATATCGGCGATGACGAAGCTGCGGTTGTGATCAACGCGCACCATGCCGAGGTTGGGATGCAGCGTCGTGAACGGGTACTCGGCCACCTTGGGCCGCGCCGCCGACACCGCGCGGATGAACGTGGACTTGCCCGCGTTGGGCATGCCGAGCAGCCCCACGTCGGCGAGCACCTTCAGCTCGAGCTTCACCTTGCGGCTCTCGCCCGGCTCACCCGGCGTGAACTGGCGCGGCGCGCGGTTCACGCTCGACTTGAAATGGAGGTTGCCGAGCCCGCCCTTGCCGCCTTTCGCGAGCAGCGCGCGGGCGCCGTCGTGCGCCAGGTCGGCGAGCGCCTCGCCGGTTTCGGCGTCGCTCACCACCGTTCCCACCGGCACGCGCAGCTCGATGTCGGGCGCCGAGCGGCCGTAGCAGTCGGCGCCCATCCCCTTCTCGCCGTTCTTCGCGCGGTGGATGCGCGCGTAGCGGTAGTCGATCAGGGTGTTGATGTTGCGGTCGGCGATCGCGTGTATGCTGCCGCCGCGCCCGCCGTCGCCGCCGTCGGGACCGCCGCGCGGGACGAACTTCTCGCGCCGGAAACTGGCGACGCCGTCCCCGCCCTTGCCGGCGTGGACTTCGATCACCGCTTCGTCAATGAATTTCATGGCTGGCTGGAGAAAAGATCCTGGCCACAGAGGTCACAGAGAACACAGAGGAAGACCGACAAAACATCAACGCGAAGGATTCATTTCAATACCCCCTCGAGGGGTGCGCAAAGGAAAAACGAAGGACGCGACGGGTTCAGAATTAAAGCAAACCGAAACCCCATTGAAGCTTTTCCTTGGCGTCCTTCGTGTTCAGCTTTTTATCTTCCTCTGTGATCTCTGTGTCTCTGTGGCAAATGCGGTTCAACACAAACAAAAAAGCCCTGTCGTCCGACAGGGCCTTTTCAGCGGAACGCTTTGGGCTCAGGCGGGGACGACGCTCACCTGCTTGTGGTTTTTCGGGCCTTTCTGCGAGAACTCCACCTTGCCGGTCACCTTCGCGAACAGCGTGTGGTCGCGTCCCATGCCGACGTTCACGCCCGGGTGTACTCGCGTGCCGCGCTGGCGCACGATGATGCTGCCGGCCGGGATCAGCTCGCCGCCGAAGCACTTCACGCCGAGGCGCTTCGCCTGCGAATCGCGGCCGTTGCGTGAACTGCCGCCTGCTTTCTTGTGTGCCATGACCTGACTCCTTCTCTTTCACCACACTTGGTTCCCTCCCCCCTTGACGGGGGAGCCACCACCAGCTTCCCTCCCCCTCGATGGGGAGCTACACTAAATTCCCTCCCCCTTGGGGGAGGGTTAGGGTGGGGTGAACGATCCCCTAACCCGCGATCCCGATAATCTCCAGTTCCGTGTAATTCTGCCGGTGTCCCTGCGACTTGCGGTAGTGTTTGCGCCGGCGCATCTTGAAAATATGCACCTTGTCGCCGCGCCCGTGGGCGAGCACTTTCGCCGTGACCGCGGCACCATCCACAAGCGGCGCACCCATTCGCACCACCTCGCCGTCCGCCACCAGCAGCACCTGGTCCAGCACCACCTCGCTGCCGACTTCCGCAGGTATCTGTTCCACCTTGAGTTTTTCGCCGGCGCTGACGCGATACTGCTTGCCGCCGGTCTTCACGACCGCATACATGGGAGACCCCGACCGAGAGCTTGGGAAAGCCGCGCATTTTACAAAAATGTGCCTGAATAGTCAAAGAAAATCGCGGTTCTTGACCATGAACCCGCTCCCCTCCTCGTCGAGGGTGAGGCGGGGTTTCGAAGAAGGCGCCTGCGCACCTTTGAGCCGCCGAACGCCAGCCGCCTCCGTGCGGTTGGCCGGGCGGGGTGGCGCGAAAGCGACGGGGTGGTAAGCGAAAGCGTGTAGGGCGCACATTGCGCACCGCGCCTCCGTCACCCGTTACCGTCTTGCTTTAGACTCCAGTATCATCGCTGCCTTTTGCCGTGACTCCCCGCCGTGTCGATCGACGCCATCCGTGAATTCATCGCCGCCGACATGTGCGCGGTGGACGAGGTCATCCGCACGCGGCTGCACTCGGACGTGGCCCTCATCCGCCAGGTGGCCGAGTACATCATCGGCGGCGGCGGCAAGCGCCTGCGGCCCGCGCTCGTGCTGCTTTCCGCCGGCGCCTTCGGCTACCGCGGCCGCCACCACCACGAGCTCGCCGCGGTCGTCGAATTCATTCACACCGCCACGCTGCTCCACGATGACGTCGTGGACGAGTCGGCGCTGCGGCGCGGCCGACCCACCGCCAACTCGCTCTTCGGCAACGCCGCGAGCGTGCTGGTGGGCGACTTCGTCTACTCGCGCGCCTTCCAGATGATGGTGGGCGTTGACAGCATGCGCGTGCTGCAGGTACTCTCCGACGCGACCAACGTCATCGCCGAGGGCGAGGTGCTCCAGCTCATGAACTGCCACAACGCCGGCATCGACGAGGAAAACTATCTCCAAGTGATCCGCTACAAGACCGCGAAGCTCTTCGAAGCGGCCACCCGGCTCGGCGCGATCCTCGGTGGCGCAGGGGGCGCGGCGGAAGAGGCGATCGCGATGTACGGCGTGCACCTGGGCACCGCGTTCCAGTTGATCGACGACGTGCTCGACTACTCCGGCGACCGGCAGTCAATCGGCAAGAACCTGGGCGACGATCTCGCCGAGGGCAAGGCGACGCTGCCACTCATTCACGCGATGAAGCGCGGCACGCGCGAGCAGGCGGTGTTGATCCGCGGCGCGATCGAGCACGGCGGGCTGGAGGAACTCGGCGCGGTGCTCGACGCGATCCGCGGTTCGGGCGCCCTCGACTACGCGCGCGCGCAGGCGCTCGCCGAATCGCGCGCCGCCTGCGAAGCGCTCGCTGCGCTGCCAACTTCGCCCTATCGCGACCACCTCCTCCAACTCGCCGACTTCGCCGTCACCCGCACGTACTAATCGTCGGGTGCGCACTGCGCACCACCAACCGCCCGACCTCTCGGTCGCTGGCCCCCGATCCGATACCAAAGTATCGGGGGAATCCGAAAACCGATACCAAAGTATCGGGGGCCCGTCGATACCGGCCGCCGTGCTCCAAAAACGATGCACCAACTCGCAACTCACTGCGGGCAGCTGAAATTAACCGCTGAATTCACGGGAACATTTTTCGTGCCCGCTTGTAAGGTCCGTGTAAGGTAGAAATTGGCCCTGATTTTTTTGTGCAGCGTCTGACGTTTTACGGCAATCGCTGACGCAACGTGGCAAAATGCGCCGCTCATGTTGAGCTGGTGACACTCTGTCCCGGCCTGAAGTCCGATACTTAAGTCCGGTAGACATCCTCAGGTACGTGTGTAGGATTTCGTCCTGAATCTTTGCAACAGGTGAAGCACCGAATGGAAACAAGAATCAACGACGAGGACATCGAGCACTTGCAGGCTTTTCCCGGCAGCCGGAAAGCGGCGGTCATGGAGAAGATCATGGCGCTCAAGCCTGCGGAGAGCGTGGTGCTGGAAGGCGACGAGCACTTCGAGACGACCGTCCTCAAGCTGCGCCGCGACGGCTACGGCCTGATCGATCTCCAGCGGCAGGAGACCGCGTTCACCACGCTGTGGTACCGCAAGGGCAAAGCACTGCTAGGACTCGCGGGGGCGGAGGTGGCGATGCTCTTGTGGGAAGCGAGCACGGGCGGCGGCGCCACCACGCTGATGACTTGGAGGGTGTGAGAGGGACGCGCGCTGCGCGCACCCCGCATTTGTCTTCGCGAGGAAGCGGGCTGACGCGGCGATCTCGCGGCGGGCGCGGGTGCGTTGCCTGCAACGGGATTGCTTCGTTTCGCTCGCAATGACGCAAGCGTCGCCGGCGGCGCCGGGATCAGATGCGGTTCCCGCCGACGAGGAGCGCGACCAGCTCGGCCTGGCGGTGGCAGCCCGTCTTCTCGAACAGGCTCTTGAGTTGCGTGCGTGCAGTCTCGTCACTGATGCCGCGATTCGCGGCGGCGTCTTCGAGGGTGAGGCCCTGGGCGAGCGAGCGGGCGAGGATCGCCTCCGAGGTGGTGAGGTCGTATAGCCGCTCGAGCGCCTCCGGCTCGAACGCGCATGCCGATGCCGGGTCCCGAATGAAGATAATCACCGCCGGGGCGCTTCTCACGCCTTGCACGCCGCTTCCCGGAGGCAGAGGGTGCGCAAAGCAGGCATAGGACCGCTTTCCCGAGGGTCGAGCGACGCGATGCACGCGAACGCCCCGCGCGTGGGCGGCGGACGCGAAGAGGCCCGCGACGAACGCATGGATGCCGGTTGTTTCGCTGGCCGTTGCCCCGGCCAATGCCCCCTTGTGCACCGACAATCCGTCCGCTGCCGAGAGCAACCGGCCCGCCGCTTCGTTCGCGAACAGGATCCGCGACTCCCGGTCGACTAGCAGATCATTACGAACCTGCTTAATGCGGGCAAGCTGATCGTCGACGTATAGTCAGAGCACGTGGTGGGTTACGGCACTGCGCGCCTGACCCACCCTTCTACACTGCTGTCTTCGCGAGGAAGCGGGCGGACGCGGCGATCTCGCGGCGGGCGCGGGTGCGTTGCCTGCAACGGGATTGCCGCGCTTTGCTCGCAATGACAATCCAGTACGCAGGGGCGCAACCGCGTGGCGCAAAATCCATGTCGGGAGATGCCGGCATGAGAAAAGTGCTGAACGTGGGCGGCAACAGCAGGAACATCGCCTTGCCCGCGATCTACCAGGGCTGGGAGCAGGTCCTGCTCGACATCGATGATTTTCTCTATCAATCGCCGGCGGGGCCGATCACCGTGCGGGACGTGCTCTACGGTTTCGGCGTGGAGATCGAGCGCAGCGGGCAGGATTTCTACGCGCACAAGACCGGGTTTACGCAGAAGTCGCTCGTCGCGCTGTTGAGGAACGCCGGGTTTTCCCACGTCTTCGCGGGTTCCCGCAACCTCGAGATCGCCGCGTTTGCGTTCAAGGCCGCGCCGACCGCGTTCGCCGCCACGCTACTCAAGCTTCCGCCTGCCGCCGCGGGCGGATGAGCAGCCGCTGTGCGGCGCCCTCGACCGCCGTCAATGAACGTATTGACAACGTAAATACGTTCGCTATACTGCGCCTATGGACGTAGAGTTCGAATTGCGCGGAGTGCGCTTGCGCTGGGACGCGGAAAAGGGTCGGCAGAATCTCGCAACACACGGCGTGACATTTGAACAGGCGGCACAGGTTTTTCTTGATCCCTTTGTGCGTTATGTCGATGTGAGCCGGGAAGGCGAGGCGCGCGAAGGGGCTATCGGGGCGGATTTTGAATATCGTGTGTTGTTCGTCGTGCACTTGATTGTTGAAGAGGATCACATTCGTTTGATCTCGGCGTGGCGCGCCACGCGTGATGAAAGGAGATTCTATGAAGCTGGCTACGATTAAGCGGCGGCTCGCCAAGGAGCGCCCGATGATTTCGGTGACGCTGCGCATGCCCGCGGATGTGGTGGAGGATTTGAAGCGCATTGCGCCGCGCAAGGGTTATGCGGGGTATCAAGCGCTGATGCGGGCGTACGTCGGGGCGGGCCTGCGGGAGGATCTTGAGCGTCACGAGGGCGTTGATCTGCATGAACTGGTCGCGCGCCTGAAGGAGCAGGGCGTCCCGTCGGACGCAATTACCAGGGCACTGAAGCGCACGGCATAACGGCGTACAGTCCCGCCGTTCCTGCACTGCACGCACAGAGAGCGGGCCGTTGTTGCACCCGCGCGTCGGGTTTATCATCGCAACCGGGACAAGGGGACGGAGGAATGTGCGTCCCCAGTGATACACCCGGGGACCTGCGTGCCTGACAACGTACGCCAGCCCGCTTCGAGCGCGTGTCGGCCGGGAGGAGCGCATGTTCGGTTGGTTCAGGAAGAGCAAGCTGGCGCACCCGCTGGCGGACATCGACAAAACGCGCGAGCTCATCGCCGCGCTGCCCCCAAACGATTCGCCGCAAGCCCTCGAACGGATCAGCGGATGGCTCGATTCGATCGTGCAGGCGCGGGAATTCGAGCTTCAGCAGCGATGGGAGGCGGTTGATGTGCTCGACCAAGCCTCGGTCGCACACCGGCGCAAGCTCGCGCAGGAGTACATCTCCGGGGGAAGGTCGAAGAAGGCCGACGAAGAGAAGCTGTGGAACGCTTCGCACGCATTCTGGAAAACGCTGGGTGCGGCCTACCTCCGATGCATTTCGCAGCTCAGGGCGACACCCGGCGCGGAGCCCCTCGCCAGGGAGGTGCTGGCGCTCATCGCCGCGCGCGCGCTGCGAACTGCGAGTCTGCAGCTCAAATGGATCTATCTGCGCCACGGGCAGGCTGAGGCGCACGTCTGGCGCGACCTGGGAAGCACGTATCTCTTCGCCGAGACGCAGGGCGTGGCGGCGGTGCGGGTGGAACCCTATGCCGAAGACCGCGGCGCCTCGAGCGCGCAGGAAGAACTGCTCAAGGCGCTGATGCTGGTGATGGCCTCGCCGCACAACCTGGAGGCGCCGCATCTGCATCTGGCCGAGCGCTTCGCCGCGCACTTTGCCGGCCGCTTCGTGCTGGCGGAGAAATCCGCGCCGGAGTGCGCCTATGCCTTCGACCTCGCCCTTGCGAAGCCGCCCGTGCGCGTGCACAAGGACATGGCGCCGGGCTCGATGGTGAGGTTCTTCGGGGCGGGCGAGGCCGAGCGCGGGCTCGCTGAACTCATGCAGGAAATCCGGGCGAAGGATGGCATTCCCGGCGCCGTGAACCTGGGCGGGCATTTCGATACCGAGACGGTTCTATCGGTGCTCGCGCATCTCACGCGCATCTGGGACACGACGCCGCCCGCGCGCCGCGCGAAACGCAGCCAGTTCGCCACCCGCGTCACGGTGGTGCCGGGCCTGCCGAACATCCTGCGCTGCCTGGAACTGGCGGCGGGCGGCGCGTCGCTCGATCCGAAAAGCTTCGCCGAGCAGGAAACTTGGACGGTGTTCGACAAGAGCGACAGCGGCTACGGGGCATTGGTGCCGGAGGAAAGAGGGTCGTTCGAGTTCGACCCGGTGACCGGCGTTCGCACCGCGAGCGGGGACTGGCTGCGTATCGGCAGCCTCGTCGCGATGCGCGAAGAGGGCGCCGCGATCTGGCGGATCGGGGTCGTGCGCCGCATCACCTATGATGCCTCGAACCGGCGCCGCGCCGGCATCGGCCTGATCGAAGGCGTGGCGGCGGTGGTGAGGCTCGCGCCGGCGACTGGCCCGCGCGTGGCCGAGTCCGAACGGCGCAGGTCGGCGGTGCTCATGTCGCACGCATCCGAAACCGGCACGGAAACGCTGGTATTGATGCGGGCGGGGCACTTCCTGGCTACGCAAAGACTCGCCATGCAGCTCGAAGGGAGGGATTACGTTCTCGAGCCCGAAGCGCTCATCGAAGGCGGAGAGGATTTCGACTGTGCGCGCTTCAGGATGGCGCCGGCGTGAGGGGCGCCCGTAATATGCCCGACTGTTTCCCTCATCCCAACCCTTCTCCCGGGGGGAGAAGGGCTCGCCTTGACCGTGTTGCATGAACCTGCTCTTCGTCCATCAGAACTTCCCTGGGCAGTTTAAGCATCTCGCGCCGCATTTCGCGCGCGCCGGGCACCAGGTGCGGGCGCTGGCGATCGACGGCGCTGGGCTGCCCGGCATCAACATGCGCCGCTACAAGCCCGCGCGCAATACCAGCCGGGACATTCACCCATGGGCGCAGGAATTCGAGACCAAGGTGATCCGCGGCGAGGCGTGCGCGACGGCGGCGTCGCGCCTCAAGGCCGAGGGGTTCGATCCCGAGGTGATCGTCGCGAACCCGGGCTGGGGTGAGAGCCTGTTCCTGAAGGACGTGTGGCCACAGGCGCGGATGCTCACGCTGATCGAGTTCTACTACGCGGCGCGCGGGCTCGACTTCGATTTCGATCCCGAGTTCTACCGCGCCGATGTCGCGCGCGACGCGAAGCTGCGCGCGAAGAACGCGCACATGCTGATGGCGCTCGCCGACATGAATCGCGGCCTCGCCCCGACGCACTTCCAGCGCAGCGTCATCCCGGAGGCGTTCCGCGAGCGCGTCGCCGTGATCTTCGACGGTATCGACACCGGTGTCGTGGGGCCCGACCCCGGCGCGAACATCACGGTGGCCGGGGACCGCGTCGTGCGCGCGGGCGACGAGATCGTGACCTTCGTCAACCGTAACCTCGAACCATACCGCGGCTACCACGTCTTCATGCGCGCGCTGCCCGAGATCCTGCGCCACCAGCCGAATGCGCTCGCGCTCATCGTCGGGGCCGACGGCGTGTCCTACGGCGCCCCCGCCCCGCAGGGGAAGACCTGGAAGCAGATCTTCTTCGATGAAGTGAAGGACCGCCTCGACACTGATCGCGTCTTCTTCCTCGGGCGGCTCGCCTACGCCGACTATCTCAAGGTGCTGCAGATCTCGGCGTGCCACGTGTATCTCAGCTATCCGTTCGTGCTGGGCTGGAGTTGCATCGAGGCGTTGAGCGCAGGCGCGCTGGTGGTGGGGAGCGCGACGCCGCCGGTCGAGGAAGTGATCGCGCACGAGAAGAACGGGCTGCTCGTGGACTTCTTCGATATAGAGGCGCTGGCGCGGCGGGTGATCGACTGCCTTGCGCATCCCGCCCGCTACGCCCCGCTGCGTGCCGCGGCGCGCCAGACCGCGCTGGAGCGCTACGACCTTGCGACGATCTGCCTGCCACAGCAGGTACGGCTCATAGAATCCGTGGCTCGTGGCTCGTGAATCGTGGCTCGTGAACGGTGAAGGGCGGGCTTGGGCGCGGAAGCGTTGAGGTAATGGGCGGCCCCTGTTATACTCGGCGGCCTTTTTCGGGGTGTAGCTCAGCCTGGTAGAGTACTGCGTTCGGGACGCAGGAGTCGGAGGTTCAAATCCTCTCACCCCGACCAATCCATTCAAGTAAAGGTCGTCGCAAAAGTACTCCCTCACTCTCGGTCCCTCTCTTGTCGGATCGGTCGCCGCGCGGTCCTCAACCCACGCACAGTACTCGACGGCAGCCCCGGCTTGGGGCACACTGGGCGCCGGTGCCCGACATTCCGGTGACGCGTGGCCAAATTCCTGCTCCTCGTGGCGCTCGGCCTGCTGGTCGGCTGGTGGATCGCCAAACGCTACCGCGCGCACATGGACGCGCGCGATGACGCAACCCCGCGCGAGAACGAGGATATGGTGCGCTGCGCGCTGTGCGGCGTGCACCTGCCCCGCAGCGAGAGCCTCGTGACCCGCGGGCTTTATTACTGCAGCGCGGAACACCAGCGGCAGCATTCGAATACGGACTGACCGCGCACGAGGCCCGCCCCCTGTCCACCGCCGTTCCCATCGAGCCGCTCACCGGCGACGCCGAATCCGCGCCGGCTGCGCCGGAATACCCGGAATCGTACTGGCGTTCGCTCTACTTCTTCAACGTCTTCCGGGCGGCGGTCGGCGTGCTCATGCTGGTCATCGTCACCATATGGCGTGGCACGCTGCAGTTCGGCTCGCAGAACCTGACGCTGTTCGTGGTCACGGTCATTTTCTACATCCTCTTCAGCATCCCTTGCTTCACCCTCATCAAGATGCGGTGGCGTTTCACCCTGCAGTTGACCATGCAGGTGGTGGGCGACATCGGGTTCATGGTGATCCTGATGCACGCGAGCGGCGGCATTTCGAGCGGCCTCGGGTTGCTGCTGCTCGCCACCCTTGCCGGCGCGGGACTGATCAGCCGCGGCCGGCTGACGCTGTTCTACGCGGCGGTCGCCAGCATCGCCGTGCTGCTCGAACACACCTACTGGGTGCTGCGGTTCGAGCCCGCCAGCGCGCAGTTCGTCCAGGCCGGGTTGCTGTCGGTCGGGTACTTCGCGACCGCGCTGCTCGCGCACACGCTCGCGCGCTACGCGGCAGCAAGCGAGCGCCTCGCCGCGCAGCGCGAGATCGACCTCGAGAATCTGGCGCAGGTGAACCAGCTCGTGATCCAGGACATGCAGGACGGCGTGCTGGTGGTCGACATGGAAGGGGTGATCCGGCACATCAACGCCCGCGCCGAGCACATGCTGGGACCGCTCGCAGGGCAGCGCGACGCGCTGCTGCCGCAGTACGCGCCGGCGCTGGCCGAAAGTTTCCGCAGGTGGCGCGATGACCGCGACGGCGGCGACCTCAACCCGGTGCCGCTGTTCGACAACCGGTTGAACGCGCGCTACGTGTCAGTCGGCGCCAACCGGCGGGTGGGCGCGGTGATCTTTCTCGAAGATATGACCCGCGTGCAGTCCCAGGCGCTGCAGATGAAGCTCGCCGCGCTGGGGCGGCTTACGGGGAACATCGCGCACGAGATCCGCAACCCGCTGGGGGCGATCAGCCATGCCGCGCAGCTGCTCGGGGAGCAACCCGCCGCGAATGACACGATGCAGCGGCTGATCGCGATCATCAACGACAATACGCAGCGGCTGGACCGCATGGTGGTCGACGTGCTGCGGCTCAATCGCGGTGACCGCGCCCAGCGCGAGAGCATCAAGCTGGTGGAGTTTCTGCAGAAGTTCGTCGAGCAGTTCTGCCAGGTGGAGAAGATGCGCCCGGAGACCTTCGCGATCGAGTTGAAGGCGATCCCGCGCGTGCTCTTCGACCGCAATTACCTCGACCAGGTCATGTGGAATCTCTGCCGCAACGCGCTGCGGCATTGCCGGCGCGAGACTGGCAGCATACACATCAGGGTGAGCACGGAGCGCAGCGGCAGTATTGTAAAATTGGACATCATCGACGACGGCCCGGGCGTGCCGCCCGCGCTGCGCGGGCAGATGTTCGAGCCGTTCGTCACGACCGACGCGGGAGGAAGCGGGCTCGGGCTCTACATCGCGCGCGAGATCTGCGAGGCAAACGGCGCGCTGCTCGACTACATTGAGACGCCGGCGGGCGCGCAATTCACGGTATCGTGCAGGACCGGGGGATGACCGCGAAGAACCAGATACTGGTGGTTGACGACGAAGCGGACATCCGCGAGCTGCTCGGCATGACGTTGACCGGCATGGGTCTCGAGGCCCACAGCGCCGCGAGCACGCGCGAAGCGTTCGAGCTGCTGGCGAAGCACAGCTACGATCTGTGCTTGACCGACATGCGGCTCCCCGATGGAGATGGCCTCGCGGTGGTCGATCACGTCGCAAAACACCATCCGAACACTCCGGTGGCGGTGATCACGGCGTTCGGCAGTACCGAGAACGCGGTGGCCGCGCTGAAGGCGGGTGCGTTCGACTACCTGTCCAAACCCGTGTCGCTGAACCAGTTGCGCAGCCTGGTGCGCTCGGCGCTGAAACTCCCGCGCCCGGGGCGCCGCGCCGGCGAGGAGCACGGTTCCGGGGCGGACCATCCGGTGCTGATCGGCGAGTCGGCGCTGATGCATGCCACCCGCGAGATGATCGAGAAACTCGCCCGCAGCCAGGCGCCGATACACATTACCGGCGAATCCGGCTGCGGGAAGGAACTCGCCGCGCGGCTCATCCACCTCAAAGGCGCGCGGCGGGAGGCGCAGTTCATGGCCGTCAACTGCGGCGCGATCCCCGAAAACCTGATGGAGTCCGAGTTCTTCGGCTACAAGAAGGGCGCTTTCACCGGCGCGGCGGCGGACCGCGACGGCTTCTTCCAGGCCGCGAACGCGGGCACCTTGTTTCTCGACGAGGTGGCCGACCTGCCACTGCTGATGCAGGTGAAGCTGCTGCGCGCGATCCAGGAGAAGCGGGTGCGCAAGGTAGGCGCCACGACGGAAGAAAACGTGGACGTGAGGATCATCAGCGCGACGCACCGCAGCCTGGCCGATGAGGTGGGCGCGGGCAAGTTCCGGCAGGACCTGTACTACCGCCTGAACGTGATCGAACTGCGTATGCCGAGCCTGCGCGAGATGCGCGAGGACATCCCGTTGCTCGTCGGCACGATCCTCAAGCGGCAGGCCAGCTCGGGTGCAGCGCCGACACTCTCGGTGGAGGCGCTGGAGCGGTTGCAGGGTTACGAGTTCCCGGGGAACGTGCGCGAGCTGGAGAACGTGCTCGAACGCGCGGTGGCGCTCGCCGCGGGCAGCGACATCGGCGTCGAAGATCTGCGACTCGCGCCCACCCGGCCGGCGGGCGATACGCACGAGCTGGCCGGCCTGCCCCTGCAGGAGCGGCTCGATCACGTCGAACGCAAGGCGATCCTCGCGGCGCTGGAGCAGACGCATTACAACCGCACTGCCGCGGCAAAGATCCTGGGCGTCACGTTCCGCGCGCTGCGTTACCGCATGGAGCGCCTCGGCATCAAGGACGAGCTCGACGCGAAGGGCTGAGATTCGTGAATCGTGATCCGACAAGGGCAAAGGCGTGAGCCGTGAGCAGACAACGGCAAGGGGGTGAACCGACGAAGTCCGAAATGACCTGTCGGATCACGATTCACGGATCACGCATTTCCTATCCGCCTCCGGTCGGATCACGGATCACCGATCACGCGTTCCGGGTCGCCCGGCCCTTCCGATTTCCTTGAAGCTGGTTGTCGCTGCGGACGGTCTGGTCGAGGGCGCCTGCTTCATCGCGTCGCCCAATTGCGATGAGCGCCCGGCCGGGACGCCAATCGACCTCCTGGTGATACACAGCATCAGCCTGCCGCCCGGGGAATTCGGCGGGCCGGGCATCGTCGAGCTCTTTACCAACCGGCTCGACCCCGCTGCGCACCCGTACTATGCGGGCATCGCCGGTCTCAAGGTCTCAGCGCACTTCCTCATCCGCCGCGACGGGGCGCTCATCCAGTTCGTGCCGTGCCGCATGCGTGCCTGGCACGCGGGGGCTTCCTGCTGGCGCGGCCGCGAGCGCTGCAACGACTTCTCGGTCGGGATCGAGCTCGAAGGCGGCGAGGCGACGCCGTTCGAGGACGCGCAATACGGGCAGCTTGCCGCGCTGACGCGGGCGCTCGGCACGGCATACCCGGTGCGCGAGATCGTCGGCCATAGCGACATTGCCCCCGGGCGCAAGGCCGATCCCGGGCCCCACTTTGACTGGCAGCGATATCGCGCATCGATCGCGTGATCGGCCTGCGTCCGCTCCGATTCTGACGCCACGACCGGCCCGCCTGCGCCTCTACGCACCCTGCCGGTGCGTTCCCCGAAGCTGAGTTTCCCGCCGCCCTGCGGCGCCCGTGGGTTGCACATATTTCGTGCAGAGAATCCATGCGTTACGCAGTGTTGTTCCAGTTTCGCAACAGGTTTTAAAAAAAACGTCAAAACCTATTGCGTTCCCCAAAACGCACTACTAGAATTTGTTCGGAACTGGAGGTGAACCACAATATGTTGTGGTTTCCTTGAGGGCAGCGAAACTGCCTGATTACAAGAAAAATCGATCACCATCAAGGAGTAACCGATGCATCTTGCCACCGACGCCGCGCGATCCGCGCCAGCGGTTGCGTTTCCCGCTTCCGACACGCCGTCAAATCGCGACACCCTCTTCGCCCAATACAAGGTGATCCGGCGCAACGGCGCCGTCGTGGGGTTCGAACCGTCCAAGATCTCGATCGCCGTGACCAAGGCGTTCATCGCGGTCAACGGCGGCCAGGGCGCGGCCTCGGCGCGGGTTCGTGAGCAAGTGGCGGTGCTGACCGAGAGCGTCGTCGGCGCCCTGATGCGCCGCCAGCCCTCCGGGGGCACGTTCCACATAGAGGACATCCAGGACCAGGTGGAACTCGCCCTGATGCGCGCCGGCGAGCACAACGTGGCCCGCGCCTACGTGCTCTACCGCGACGAGCGCGCGAAGGAGCGCGCCCGCCAGCGCGAGGCCGAGCAGGCCGCGGCGCAGTCCCCCGCGCCGCTC
>Ga0214472_10003863_pt1 | contig 15803 bp, 16 predicted proteins | sample RVTome_6_FD_207662 | JGI IMG/M metagenome (GOLD analysis project Ga0214472, IMG submission 207662) | Soil microbial communities from uranium-contaminated site in the Upper Colorado River Basin, Wyoming, United States - RVT140D175 | ecosystem: Environmental > Terrestrial > Soil > Contaminated >...
AGGCGCGACTCGCGGTGCGGCTCTTTGACTGGATCCAGTCCCTCGATTCCGCGAAGCTGGCGCAGGAACTCGAGGGGGCGGCGGTCGCTCTCGGCAAGCGCGTGCGGACGATGGTCGAGGTCAACCTGGCCCGGGAACCGACCAAGGCCGGTGTGGGCGAAGGCGACCTCTCTGTGCTCCTGGAACAGGCGGCGTCCCTGCCCCACCTGAGCATCGAGGGGCTGATGGGGATGCCACCGTTCGATCCGAATCCCGAAGGGGTGCGGCCCTACTTCCGGCGGCTCTTCCGACTGCGGGAAGAAGCCGCGGCCCGCTTCCCGGAACTGCGCCTGGCGCATCTGTCGATGGGGATGAGCCACGACTTCGAGGTGGCGGTCGAGGAGGGGGCGACCATGGTTCGGATCGGGACGGCGATTTTCGGCCCCAGGCCAACCGGCTAGCAGCCGAGGACGCTGGGACGCCGGAAGGGGAGAACGCATGCGAGCCTGCTAGCTGGTGCGGGGGACCAGGGTGGTGGCGGAGCGACGGTCTTCACGCGAGATGACTGGGGACGGCGGGGAGGAGCGCGATGCAGATCTTTATGGATAGTGCCAACGTGAAGATGATCCGGGACGCCGTGACACACGGACTCATCGACGGGGTGACCACGAATCCATCTCTCATCGCCAAGGAGGGGGCGGACTTCCGGCAGGTGATAGAGGAGATCTGTCGGGCCGTTCCCGGCCCCGTCAGCGTCGAGGTGGTCGGGAAGGCGTACGACGAGATGATCGCCGAAGGCCGGGAGGTCGCCAAGATCGCCGACAACGTGGTGGTCAAAATCCCCATGCTCAAGGAGGGGCTCCGGGCGGTTCGTGAGCTCACCCGGGACGGTATCCGCGTGAATGTCACCCTCGTCTTCTCGGCGGCCCAGGGCCTCCTGGCGGCCAAGGCGGGCGCGACCTACGTCAGTCCCTTCGTCGGACGCCTCGATGACCACGCCCACGTGGGCATGGAGGTCGTCCGGGACCTCGTCACGATCTATGACAATTACGGCCTCCCCACCCAGGTCTTGGCGGCCAGCATCCGGCATCCGGGGCATGTGGTCGAGGCTGCCCTGGCGGGGGCACATGTCGTGACGGTGCCGCCCGCTGTTCTCGAACAGCTCCTCAAACATCCCCTCACCGACATCGGGCTCGAACGATTCCTCGCCGACTGGCAGAAGGTTCCCCGGGGCATCTTCGGTCCTCCCCGGTAGGGCTGGCCTCTCCGGACGCCTTCCGCCCCCGCCGGACCCCCCATCTCATTTTTTTCTTGACAAGAATAGAACAAGATTTTACATTAGCCACGCCTAATCAGTTTCGCTAAGACCGGCCGCTCGCAGGTAGTAGCCACATTCCTGTTGCGAAAGATAGCCCGGACCCCGCGTGTCCCTTTGCGGGAACGGGTCGCTCTTCATCGAGCCAAGTCCCGTGTTGTACTGTGGGCGGACGGATGGCTCAGCGCCGTAAGGAAAAGTCCGAATACATCGTCCAGTCCGTCGACCGGGCCTTGGACATCCTGGAAGCGTTCAACTATCTCGACGAGGAGCTCGGGGTCACCGAGCTCAGCCAGAAGCTGGGCCTCCATAAGAACAACGTTTTCCGACTGTTGGCCACCTTGGAATGCCGGGGATACATCGAGCAGGATAAGCGGACAGGGAACTACCGGCTGGGGATAAAGACCTTCGAGGTGGCCAATATCTTCCTGCACCATCTGGGCCTGAGACGGCAAGCGCGCCCCATCCTGGAGGACTTGGTCGGTCGATGCGATGAAACGGGGTATCTGGCCATCCTGGATGGTCCCGAGGTCGTGTACGTGCAGATGCAAGAGACCTCCCAGACGGTTCGAATCGTCCCGCGGCTCGGCCACCGACTGCCGGCCTACTGCACCGCCTCGGGCAAGGTCCAGCTCGCCTACGAATCCCACGACCGGCTGGTCCAGATCTTTGCCGGGTATACCATGAAGAAGCATACCTCGAACACCATCGACAACTTCGACAAGCTTGCGACCCACCTGCGGGAGGTCGCCCGCCACGGCTACGCGATCGACAACGAAGAGTTGGAAGAAGGCGTCCGGTGCGTCGCCGCGCCGGTTCGCGATTACTCCCATCGCGTCGTCGCCGGGATCGGACTGTCCGGGCCCGTCTCCCGGTTTTCGATCGAGCGGATCGAGAAGGAGTTGGTGCCCCTGGTGAAAGAGGCGGCGACGAAGATCTCACACCGCCTGGGGTACGAGCTGGCAACCGCAGCACCGCGCGTCAATTGACAGATATGGAGAGGGGGTGAGAGGAGGGGAGAGAGGGGACGCCTAGACGGTCCTGCAAGAGAACCCGAACCGGATTACCATGGCGAAGATCCAGTAAAGAACGAAGATCCAGTAAAGAAGGAAGATCCAGTAAAGAAGGGGAGGTCAGCATGTCAAAGAACTATCCGGTGTTACCCTGGCCGGCCGTTCCGACGCCCACCCCGGATGAGGTCTACAAGGGCGAAAGCGACGCCGCGAAGGAGTACGCCCTGTGGCTCGAGGCGAACCTCCGGCAGAGCGAGAACTTCAAGAAGCCCGAGGCCCTGAACAACATCCGGGTCCTGGACTGTACGTCAATGATGATCATCGGCCACTGGTGTTCGTCCCTCTTTTCCGAGCTGGGGGCCGAGGTCATCATGGTGGAGCCCGTGGGTGGTGATCCGCTCCGCAAGCTTTCCCCGTTCGGCCGGAAAGAGTACATGTTCACGGATGAAAAGACCGGCGAGGCGGTGGGGGCGCGGTTCCTCGCGGAGGCCCGCAGCAAGCAGTCCGTCACCCTCGATCTCACCAAGCCCGAGGGGCGTGAGATCCTGAAGAAGCTGGCCATGCACGCCGACGTGGTCATCGAGAACGCCCCCCCCGGCCAATGGGATGAATGGGGGATCGGCTACCGGCAGCTCAGCCAGCTCAACCCCCGCCTGATCTATTGTTGGGTCGGCCAGCTCGGCCAGTGGGGGCCGCTCAAGGACAAACCGGGCAATCTCGATCCCACCGCCCAGGCGGCCTGCGGCTTTGTGCACGGCACCGGCGCGCCGGTAGCCTTCGGCGGCACCCCCACCCGGTCCGGCTGGTGGATGTGCGATCAGGTGGGCGGCACCGGCGCCGCGATAGGGATCATGACGGCGCTCTACTACCGGGAGCGGATCTCGGGCCGCGGCCAGTTCGTCGAGGCGACGGGGGCGGCCGGCGTCATTCGCATCCTGGACTACAACTGGGGATGGTACGGGGTGGACGGCAGTATCCGGCCCCGGTACGGCAACTGGGATCTCGCCATCAACATCTACGCCGTCAATCCCTGCAAGGATGGACAGATCATGGTGGGTGGCGGCCATGACCGGCTCTGGTTCCGGATCTGGCGCACCGTCGGCAAGGACCGGCCCGAGCTCGAGCAGCGGATCGTCGAGGATGCCGGGCTCAAGGTGGTCACCGACCGGCTCCCCCACTACAGGCAGGTCGAGACGTACACCACGTTGTGCGATTGGATGAAGGATAACACCCGCCTCCAGGGCGAGAGCAAGCTGCAGGCCGAAGAGGTGGCCTCGGGTGGTGTCTCCTTCTTCGATGAGGTCTGTGAGTTTCCCCATTACAAGTACCGGGGACACGTGGAGGTCATTGACGACGTCCTGTACGGCAAGGTCCTGATCGGCGCTTCCGCCTTCCTCGGCCAGAAGACCCCGGGCCGGGTGAAGTGGATCGGCCGGCCGACCGCCTACGACAACGAGGACGTCTACCGCCGGCTCTTGGGCTTTACGAAGGCCGACATGGACGGTCTCAAGAAGAAGGGGGTAATCTAATGGCAGCGATGTCGTTTGAAGAGTATTGTCGAGACGTCTTTGACCCGAAGAAGATCTTCTCAAAGCCGGAGCCGCTGAAGGGGGCCCGGTTCCTGAGCTGCACCCAATACATCCTCGGTCCCTCCTGCGCCAACTATCTGGCCGAACTCGGGGCCGAGGTGATCAAGGTCGAGCTGCCCCGCCGGGGCGAGCCGATGCGGCATACCACCCCCTTCAACGAGCCCAAGCTCTACCCCTGCTCCAAGTGGTTGCCGGATGTGGGGACCGGCCTCGGCTTCTTCGGGGCCAACCACAACGAGTACTTCCTCTCGGTCGATTTCCACAAGCCGGAGGGGCAGGAGGTCATGCGGATGCTCGGCGCCAAGTCCGACGGGGTGGCCGAAAATTACCGCGCCGGCACCTTTGACCGCTGGGGGATCGGCTACCGGCAGCTCAGCCAGATCAATCCCCGGATCATCTACCAGTGGCTCGGGGGGTTCGGCGGCTGGGGGCCCGGCCGGAAGCGGGCGAGCTACGACATCCTGGGCCAGGCCCAGGGCGGCTGCTTCTCGGTCACCGGCTGGCCGTTGAACAAGGGAGGCATGCCCTCCAAGCAGACCATCTGGATCATGGACTACTGGGGCGGGATGATGGGGGCCTTCCAGATCATTGCCTGCATGTACTGGCGGGACCACTTCTCCGGCCAGGGGAATTTCCTGGAGTATTCTCAGGTGCAGGGGGCCCAGCGGCATCTGTCGGACTGCATCGCGCTGTACGGCCGCCACGGCCTCGTCCCGCAGCGGTTCGGCAACTGGGATACCCTTCTCTGCGTCCACGGGGTTATCGGGTGCGGCAAATCCTCGTATCCCGACTCCAAGAACCCGCAGGAGCTGGAAGTGGGCTACATCCTGGTTAGCGCATACACCGACGCCGACTTCGCCAAGCTGATGAAGCTCATCAAGAAGGACAACCTCGTGACGAAGTACGCGTCGCACGGTGAGCGGGTCAAGGCGGAGAGCCAGTACGAAATCTACCCGGCGATCGAAGAGTGGGCCAAGGACAAGACCAAGGAGCAGGTCCGGGATATTCTCACCAAAGAGGGGATTAACAACCAGCCGGTCTTCAACTCCAAGGAGGTCTCGACGCACGAACACTTCCACCTTCGGGGCGAGCTGGAGTGGTTGGACGATCCAAGCTTTGGTGAGCTTCAGAGCCAGGGGCCTGCCTTCCATCTTTCCGAGTCCCCGCCCCGCCACAAGTGGGCGTTCAAGCCGGTGGGGGCCGACAACGAGTACATCCTCGGCAAGCTCTGCGGCTTTTCCAAGACCAAGATCGCAAAGCTCGAGGCGGACGGGGTCATTTAACCCGGTGCTGACGGGAAGGAGAAACACGCATGGCAGACTTCAAACACTGCTCCTTGATTTTGGAGTGTCCCAAGTGCTCGGTGCTCAACTACATGGACCCCTTCTCCTTCTGGAACTTCTCGGGGAAGACCAAGTGCGCTGGGTGTGACGCGATTTACGCCGTGTCATATGCCAATGGGCAAAAGGTCAAGGGTCCGGACCCGGCCGAGGGGAAGCCCGATCGGCTGCCCGGCTACGCGCAGAGCAAGGATTACAAGACCGATTACACGACGCCGGACAAGGTGAGCCCCCCGGCTTACGCGCGGGCCCCTGGTGTCAAGCATGGCCCGACGTACACGAACGTCCGGGGCAACCCGGTTGCGGCGGGGAAGCTCACGGCGCAGGACCTCGTGGGGCACCGCGCCCGGTTTATCATCGAGGGCACACCCTATAAGCCGGCGTCGTAGGTGAACGCCCGGGGGCGCTCCCACCGCGAGCGCCCCCGGCCAGCGTGGATGCACTTGGAGTCTAGCCAAGAGGAAGGGAGACATACAACATGGCAAAAGGGGTTTGGCCGACCGAAACGTATCCCTTTGGATGTCCCCACTACGGCCGGGCGCTCGATCAGTATATCATGCAGGCGTACTGGGGCTACGACCTGGTCAATGACTGGCCGTACCAGCGCATCATTGCCAAAGGGAGTGAACCCAAGGAGTGTGATTACTGCAAAGGGGCCCCGATTCGGAAAGGTTTTCCGTTCGAGTAGCCGCTTCGTCATCGCGAGATGGCACACACATCACGACCGCTCCGGCGGTCGTGATGTGTTTATACCGTGGTGTGTTGACCGGCGGCTCTTGGCATGGTAGGGTGGGGTTCCCGCTCTCCTGATAGCCTTTCCGCTTACCGCCGAAGGAGGTCGTGATGAAGATCGAATTCTATTACAGCAGCAAGGAGGCGCCCGGCTACCAATTTCCCTGCGACAACGCGAAGGCCGTGGACCTCTGCAAGCAGTTGCAGGCCAAGGGGGTCAACGTGAAGGTCCAGGATTGCGGGGAACAGCCGGCCGCCTTCATGACGTACAACGCGGCCGTGACGGGCCCTCCCGCCGCCAAGCGCCCGGTCTTCGGCGCCAAGGGTGCGCTCGAGGAGGAGTTCGGCAAGGCGGTCCCGGCACTGCTTATTTTCGAAAAGGAAGAGGACCGATACCCGGCCGAGGTCTACCCCCGGTCAGATCGGGAGCTCGCTCGACTGGTCAGCATTGAAGAGGTCCTGCAGAATCTGCTGAGTAAGGCCTAAAGGAGGAGGCGTCATGGGTAAGGTCCCGGAAGGATATCTTCCCCCGAAGGCGCTCTGGCCGACCCGGATATTCAAGCTGCCCGAGTACACATCGTACCCGCAGATGTTCAACAGCACCGAAGAGCTCCTCGACAAGCAGGTGGCCGCCGGGAAGGGAGATCGCCCCGCCATCCTCTTCGAGGAAAGGAAGATGCCCTACAAGGCGCTCCTCGGGATGGTCAACAAGCTGGGGAGCAGCCTGAAAGCGTTGGGCATCGCAGAGGCGGATCGGGTGGCGCTGCGCGCCCCCAATATCCCCCCGGCCCTGGTGACGAATTTCGCCGTCCTGAAGATCGGCGGCGTCTTCCTTCCCACCTCAGGGCTCTTCTCCCGGGCCGAGATCGCCCACGTCTTCAACAATGCCGAGGTCAAGGCGGTCTTCGTGGCGGGGGCATTCCTCGAGGAACTGGAGAAGGCGAAGCCCGATCTCAAGACCCTGCAGCATATCATCGTGATCGGGGGTACGCCCGAGGAGCAGGCGGCGTTCAAGCAGAAAGGGTATCACCTGTATCAGGAGCTGGTGGACGGCGGCAAACCGGAATGCGATCCGGTCCGCCGGGATCGGATGGATGTCTCGGTCCTGCTGTACACCTCCGGCACCACGGGCCTCCCCAAGGGGACCGCCCATTTCATGGAGGAGGCGCTCATCGTTCCCGATGGCTTCGGGAAGTATTGTTGGGGGGTTGGGGAGGCCGATGTCATCCTGAGCGCCGCGCCGATCGCGATGGCGGCCGGGTACTCCGCGGTGGCCACGATCCCGTACCGGTTCGGGGCGGCCGTGTCCATCTTCCCCCGGTTCACCCCCGAAGGGATGTTCGACCAGATCCAGAAGCACAAGGCCACCATCCTGTCGGCGCTCCCGACGGCCTATCGTAAGATGCTCCAGGTCCCGGATGCCGAGAAGAAATACGACCTGAGCTCGCTGCGCGTGTGCACCGGCGGCGGGGAATCCCTGACGGCCAAGACCTACCACGATTGGAAGGCCAAGTTCGGGATGGAGATCTTCGAGGGGCTCGGGACGACGGAGATGATGTTCGTCTTCATTTCCTCGGCGGCGACGAAGAAGGTCAAGCCGGGCTCCATCGGCCCCGCGATTCCGGGATACGAGGTCAAAGTGGTGAACGAGGAGGGGAAGGAGTGTAAGCCGGGCGAGACCGGCCAGCTCATCGCCCGTGGCCCGACCGGGACCATGTACTGGCGCGATCCCGACAAGCAGCGCTCCGTGGTCAAGGACGGCTGGTGCCGGGCGGGCGACATGGTCACGATGGACGAGGACGGGTATATCTGGTTCCTGTCGCGCGAGGATGATCTGATCAAGTCTTCCGGCTACCGGATCGGGCCCGAGGAGATTGAAGACGTCTTCGTCGCCCATCCGGCGGTGGCGGATGCCGGCATCGTCGGGGTGCCGGACCCGGTGATGGGCCAGAAGACCAAGGCCTTCGTCCAGCTCAAACAAGGCCAGCAACCCTCGGACGCGCTCAGACAGGAGCTGATCGAATTCTGCAAGGGCAAGATCGCCGTCTACAAGCTCCCCCGCGAGGTGGAGTTCATCGAGAGGATGCCGCGGGCGCCGGGCCCGGGCGGTCCGGGGACCGGGAAGCTGCTGCGTCGGCTGCTCAGGCAACGGGAGGCCGAGAAGGCCAAGGCGTAGGCGGCAGACGCGCGCAGTCCGCGAGGACCGAAACGGGAGCGAGGGATCCGGCAATGCCGGATCCCTCCTTTTTTTGTCTTGACACCTCCGGGCGTCGAGTGTTTAATGAGCAGAACTTCGTTCTATATATAGAACAACTAGGAGCCCAGTAATGGCCGAAGGTCAGGTGCCAGCCGTCGAGAGCGCGATCCGGATCCTGAGCTTCTTGAAGGAGCGGACCCATCGCCCGTGGGGGGTCTCGGAGCTCAGCCGCTCGCTCCAGCTCAACAAGAGCACCTGCTTCAATATCCTGCGGTCGCTGGCCCGCCATGGCCTGTTGGCCTACGACGGGGCCAGCAAGAAGTACGGCCTGGGTTCCGCGCTGATCGAGCTCGGAGGCGCCGCGTCGGCCGCCACCAGCCGGGCCGATGTGGCCAAGCCCTTTCTCCGCGACCTGTTCGACGAGCTGCAGCTCACCTGCCTGTTGGGTCAACGGTTCCAGGACCGGGTCATCATCGTGGATCGGGTCGAGGCCCAGGATGCCTTTCGCATCACCATCCCGATCGGCCAGGCCTTGCCGCTGGGGCCGGGGGCCCTCGGTCGGTGCTTTCTCGCGCATCTGTCCGACGCGGAGATGGATCGGCTGTGGGCCAGAGGGGTCCTGGAGCAGGCCGAGGGGCGGAGGCGACAGCGGTATCCGCAGATGTTTAAAAAGGCCCTCGGCGAGGTGCGGCGCCGGGGGTTTGCCGAGAGCTTCGGCGAGGTGGCAAAGGGGGTCAACGCCGCCGCCGCCCCCATCTTCGACCCGCGGGGGCAAGTCATTCTGGCCCTGGGCGTGATCGGTTTCGCTTCCCTCCTTCCTCCCCGACGTCTGGGCCGCTGCGGCCGCAGGTTGCGCGAGGTTTCTGGGCTCATTTCCCGCGTCATCGGCGGCCGGCCTGGCCCGTAAGTTTCTCCTTGACGGACCAAGGACCGGGTGTTATTCTGCCCCCGTTTCGTTCGCCTGGTCGAACGCACGAGGGCACGATGACAGCGAATCGCCGAGGGACGCTCCTCGCTCCAGCGGGAAGTATCGAGGCGGCAGCAGCCGGTCTCGACGCGGGGGCAGACGCGATCTATGTGGGCCTCAAGGGATGGAGCCGGGGTGGCGCCCGAGGAGAGCTGACCGCGGCCGAGCTGCAAGAGGTGCTGGTCCTCGCCCGTCAGCGCGAAGCAGCAGTTCAGCTTGCCCTCAATACCATCCCGCGCGGGCAGGAGACCGACTTTCTCTTGGAGCGCCTGGCGGGACTCAGGGAATGGGGGATCGCCGGGGTGATCGTCAACGATCCGGGCATCCTCGCCCGCATCCGCCGCTCCTTTCCGGATCTGTCGCTCACCGCCAGTATCGGGTCCGGTGCCCTCAATCGCGAGGACGTCGCCCTGCTTGAAGAGGCAGGCGCGAGCGCTGTCGTCCTGCCGGGAACGATCGATCCCGCCGAGATTGCCGAGATCCGAGCCTCCGTCACGGTCCAGATCGAGGTCATGGTCCATATGGTGGACGAGTTCCACCAGCTCGGGAAGTGCTGGATGCCGAGCTATTACCGGACGCATCCTGCGCCGATGCCTGAGATGCCGGCCGATGGCGAGCGGCTCACCGGGTCGATCAAGCGAGGGGGCGCGGGGGTTTGCTTCAAGGTCTGTCTCCAGCCCTGGGATCTCTATCTGGACGGGAAGAGAGTCGACGCGCGCACGCTGCCCGCGCGCCAGGTGAGCCGGGCGGGTGACGTCCGCGCCTATCTGGAGGCGGGAGCGGACGTGATCAAGCTGCAGGGGCGCAGCCTCGCCCCGGAGATGGTCTCCCTCTTGGTGCGCCAGTTCCGGATTGCCATGGATACGGCCCCCGACGGACGGCAGGCCGTACACGTCGAGCGGGGAACGCTGCCGCCCTCGTGGGTCGTGGTCGGACGCTGACGAGCCGGTGAATGGTGAAAAGTGAAAGGTGACTTGCACGTCGAACGTTGCACGTTGCACGTTGAACCTAGCACATTGAACATTGAACATAGAACGGGAAACCATGAACCCTGAACGATTTGAGCTGAATACGGGCGTCTCCAACCTGAAAGATCTGATGGCGTCGGATCTGAGTCCCTACGATGCCATCTATCTGGGCAATCCGTACTGCCGGGACTACGAGGCCAACTTCCTGGAGCAGCCGGAGGACCTTCGGGCGGGGATCCGGCACTGCCGACAGGCCGAGCGCAAGGTGTATCTGACGACCTATGCGGCACCCCGCAACTACTTCCTCCCGCAGATCCGCCGAGCCATCGCGGTGGCCGCGGAGGAGGGGGTGGACGCGGTTGAAGCGCACAACCTGGGCGTGGCGCGGGTCCTCCATACCGAGTTCTCCGGCCTCGCGATCCACGTCGGCGGCTTTGCGAACGTCTACACCGACACGGGGGCTGCGGTCCTCCGGGACTACGGGGCCGCCCGGGTGACGCCCAACTACGAGCTGTCGCTGGAGGAGATCGAGGCGATGGCCGGCAGCACCGGGCTCGCCCTCGAGATCCTCGTCCACGGGAAGATGCCGCTCGGGATTTCCGATTACTGCTTCCTGCTGGAGTACGAAAAGGCCTGGGGGATGAAGTGTCCGGACCTCTGCCAACAGGACCTCTTCCTCCGTCAGGGAGAGTGGGCGATGAAATCGGTCGGCAAGGGGGTCCTGAGCGGCCGGGACGTCTGCATGCTGGAGCATCTGCCGCGCCTCGTGGCGGCCGGCCTTCGGGACTTCAGGGTCGAGGCGATCTCTGAAGATCCCATGTATCGCCGCGAGATCGGACGCGTGTACCGGGAGGCCCTTGAACGCGCGTGCAACGGCGGGTACCAGGTTGAGGAGCAATGGTGGGCACGCATCCAGGCCCACGCCAAGGTCGGGCTGTGTAACGGCTTCTACTTCGGTCAGTCCGGGCAACTGTATGTCGGCAGTCGGCCGTCAGCCGTCGGCCGTCAGCTACAGATTCTCGACTGATTGCTGATTGCGGACAGCGCATCATGGGGGAGGGAGCGATGCTCGAACTACTCGCGCCGGCAGGAAGCATCGAGATGGTCGAAGCGGTCGTCGCCAGCGGGGCCGACGCAGTATACGTGGGGCCCCGCGGGTGGAGTCGCAGGCGGGACGCGTACGAGCTGTCGGACGACGGCCTGCGGCAGGCGGTCCGAATCGCGCATGCCCGCGGTGTGAAGGTCCGGGCGGCAGTGAACACCCATCCCACGTCCGCGGAGCTGCCACAACTGCTCCGCGGGATGGACGGATGGGTCCGCGACGGGATCGACGGGGTGATCCTGAGCGACGTGGGGGTCATGGCGGCCGTGCACCGGGCCTTTCCCGACCTGACCATCCACGCCAGCATCGGGGCCAACATCCTGAATGACGAGGACATCCTCTTCTATCGGGAGATCGGCGTCAGTCAGGTCGTGGCCGACACGAAACTCTCGCTGAAGGAGCTGCGCACCCGCCGCGAGATCGAGGTGGGCGTCGAGGTCCTGATCCATGCCAACAAGTGTTACACCTACCTGGGCAAGTGTTGGATGTCCCCCTACCACCGGCTCGAGCGGGGCCGGGACGAGACCGGCAAGGACATCTTCAGGGGGAGTCCCAATCGCGGCGGGCTGGATTACCGGGTCTGCCTCGAGGCGTGGAGCGTGTGGCGGGCCAATCGGGACCGGTGGGCCGATCGCGTGGCCCTCAAGAATGACGCCTTCTTCCTGCTCGACGACGTCCCCCAGCTCATCGATATGGGGGTCCACACCCTCAAGGTCCAGGGGCGGGAGTACGCCGTCGATCTCATCGGGCGCATGATCAAATTCTACCGCGACCTCATCGACGACTATACCGGCGCCCCGCACGCCTTCGATCTGCGCGTGTGGAAGCAGCGGCTGGCTCAGATCGAGGCACAGCGTGATCTGCAGCGGGCGAAGGGGACACTGGATCTGTTCAACGAGGCCAGAGAGCCTGTCATCCACGGGTGCGCCCGCTAACTCGGCGAAGAAAACACAGAAGGTGCAGAAGGTGCAGAAAGTGCAGGAGGTGCAGAACGGCGCCGGAGGGGGGAGTGGTCTGTAAGCGGTGCGGCGAGAGCGGGAGCGAGCGGTTTCACCGGGTGGACAGCTTTGAGCGTATTGCCCTGGCCGACGACCCTGCCGATCCGAACTGCGGCCACTATTACGTGGAGACCGTCTACGTGATGCGCTGCGGGGGATGCGAGCATCGGCAGGAGTCGATTGCGTCGCGCTGGCCCTTCAAGACGTTACGGGACGCCCAGAAGGAGCTGGACAGCTATCTCCTCGGCAAGGGGTAGTACCGAACGAACAAAAAATGCAGAATGTGCAGGGAGTGCAGTGGGTGCAGGGGGAAGATCAGCGGCGCCATCGGGTGAGCTGCCGGGCGGTGGCGTCTCCCCACAGGAGGGAGAAGAGGGCGTGGCGGGCCAGCTTGCGAATCTGCTCGTAATGCGTGGAGACCCTGTCGGCGAAGTGTGCGCGCGTTCCGTCTTCACGGCAGACCAGGACCCGTCCGGAGACGGCGTCGTGCCGGAGGCCCAACGGGGCCACATTGAGCACGGTGACATCCACGGGCAGGCGGAGCGTCCGACTCAGGTCTTTGGCGAGGTTCGCCTGGTACTGGAGTGAAGCCCGGCGCGTCCAGCGACCGTGGTCGAGGTAGACGGCGACGTCGATATCCCGAAACTTGTTGCCGCTCACGAAGGAACCGTGCAGATAGGCGAAGAGGACCTCCTCGCGAAACACCAGGAGGTCCCGCAGGGCGACGGTCACCCGGGCCTTTTCACGAGGGGTCAATCGGTACCGAGAATGCATCCTGCGCTGTCCCTGGCTTACGGCGTCTCACCTCACCCCGGCCCTCTCGCCTCGCCCGGGTGATCCACCATGTGAGTGACCGAAGACGCCGGCCGTCCGGTTCGCGAGGCTACCATACGATAAAACCACGTTCGGATCAAGGGTTCTTCCGCGGGCCGACGGGCGTCGTGTTTCGGAGGGGTCCCTGGAGGATATCTAGGCGGAGGGGCGTTGATCCCGCTGACGGTCCAGCTTCTCCCGAATCCGGCCGAAGGTCTCGAGGTCGTGGCGGAGATCCGGATGACCGATCCGCTTGTCGATACTGATGACCTCTTCCATGAGGCCGAGGGCCTCCCGGTACTCCCCACGCTCTTCATGAATCAGGGCCATATTATGGAGGGGGATGGTGGCCCGCAGATGGTCCCCGAGCTGCAGGGTGATCTCCTTGGCGCGCGCGTAACTGTGGTAGGCATCATCCACGTTCCCCAGGCGGCGGTGGATGAGACCGAGGGTATTGAGGGCCGTCGCCATGCCGAGGGTGTTGCCTGCGTTCTCGTACAGGGCGAGACTCTGGGTAAATGCTGCGACCGCCTCCGACCAGTTGCCCTCCCGCTGGTGGATGCTCCCGATGTTGGTCAGCGTGACCGCCCTTCCCAGAGTATCGCCGAGTTTTTCCTGTAGCTGAAGACTCTTCTCGAAGGCCTCGACGGCGCCGGGCACATCTCCCATCCGGGCCTTCACGGTCCCGATGTTGTTCCAGGTGAGGGGGAGGCCCTCCTCATCCCGGAGTTCCATCTTCAACGCCAGGCTCTCCTCGTACGTGTCGAGGGCTTTCCCCAACTCCCCTTTGCCTTGGAGGACCTCGGCGATGCTGCCCAAGGTCATGGCGACGCCGCGCCGATCTGTGGAGTGCTTGTGCAGCGCCAAGACCCGGTGATACAACTCCAGTGCACGATCCCAGCCGCCTTGCAGTAGATGGAGAAATCCCAATTGGTGCAGCGTCTGGGCCATCCCGGGCTGATCCTCGATATTCTGCGCCACCTGGTACGCCAGATTCAGGGTCCTCCGGGCCTTGGGCTCATCCTGTAGCTCGCTCAGCAGGCCTGCCAGCGTTGCCAGGGTTTCCAGGAGGCCGCCGAGGTCCCCGGCCGCCTCTTGCGCCTGCGCGCGCGCCTCGGCGGCGGCGACCATCTCTCGCGCGGTAGGCCCTGTACCCATCGTCACTCCGCGGGGCGTGGTTCGACCTTGAGGATTTTCCCGATCACCTCCTGGACTTCGAGAAACCGACGTGCCCGGTCCGCCTCCGGCACCAGGTCCTCCAGCTCGAGCATCATCCGGGTGACGTGTCTGTTCACCTTCTGCAATTGTTCCATGTCCCCGAGCTGAGTCATGCTGTAATTCAGGACGCGCTGGTACATCGGCTCGATCGTCAGCGCGACCTGGTGGGCGGGGTCGAAGAGGAGGTCGTATCGCTCGGTGAGCAGGAGGCGTGTGAGGTGCCGGGAGGCTTGGAGGAGATCCATGGCCTCATTGTCCGCTTCCAGGAGCATGAATTTCTCTTGGAAGGGGAGGAGCTTCCACGCCTGCGGGTTGACCGGTTCCCGAGCCCAGAGGCGGCCCGCTCGGTATCGCAGGGCGAAATCGCATACGGTGCGGTTTCCGATGCGCATAGAGAGTTGCGGAAGGAATGTCGTGAGGACATCGGCCGGGATGTCGGTCACGGCGCGATATGTGGCCTTCAGGGGTGCCAGCTCGCGGTGTTGGTCTTGGAGGCTCAGGAGTTCAAGCAGGACACGGAGCGACGTTTGCAGCTGCTGGAGATTCATCTCCTCGACGGCCGCCGTGACGGCCGGGTTGAGCACCTCGGGCAGGGCGTCGGGCGCGGTCGAGGGCCAGTGGCCCATCCGCTCGCGGAGGAGGTGGTCAAAGGGGGGATGCAGCTCAACTGACCGACCGATGGCCTCCCGGAGCGTGGTCAAGACCTCTTCCACCGCCGAGACGTCGCGAAAGTTGAGGTCCAGGAAGGCAGCAATGGCTTCTTCCTTTACCGCCTCAATCGCCCGGTCCGCGAGCCCACCGAGCCTGTCGACGAGGTCGAGGTAGGCGTTGAACTCAATTGCGGCCTCGCCGAGGGCGGTATCGTGGAAGAGGTCAAAATTGAGGCACATAAAGAGCCGTGCCAGCTCCCGCCGGACTTGATACGGCTCCAGGGCGGCGGGATCGCGCTGATACAGGTCCCACTTCTCTGCCGCTGACATCCCCTGGAGTTCCTCGTCCGTGAGATCCCGGAGGCCTTGGCCTGTGGTGGACTGTTTCGCGTCGAGCGCATGCAGCGCATGGATCGTATAGCGTGGGATGAAATCCTCCACAACCTGCCGCATCTGATGGAGGTCGAGATACTCGCTATAGTCGGGGAGCATCTCCCTTTGCGCCACATCGGACAGGCAATCCTGAAACAGCCGGACGGTCCACCGCAGTTCTTCGTCCTCCATAAAGGGGAGGCGCTCCACCAATTCTTCGGCGCGGCGCTCGATGAATCGGCGTTGAGAGCTAATCCGTGGGTGTTCGTCCATGGCGTAACCCCGATGACCGATGAGGCTTCGACTGAGCTCAGCCGAACGTCCCGTTGTCCGACGACCGCGAAGACACAGTGATTAGTGGTCGGTGGAGCGGGAGGGGTCAGACGGACTCCGGACAAGAGATCGCCCAGGGGAAATTGTAATAGTCATCCCCCATCCATTCGTCGATATGGACCCGTTGCTCGCCCAGATACCGAAACTCGGCGTTGAACTCGTAGGCCACGATGGATCGCTCCTCGAGGTCAAAGAAGCGGACGGCAAAGCGATCTGG
>Ga0214472_10003864_pt1 | contig 15802 bp, 14 predicted proteins | sample RVTome_6_FD_207662 | JGI IMG/M metagenome (GOLD analysis project Ga0214472, IMG submission 207662) | Soil microbial communities from uranium-contaminated site in the Upper Colorado River Basin, Wyoming, United States - RVT140D175 | ecosystem: Environmental > Terrestrial > Soil > Contaminated >...
TGCTTCGCCCCTACAAGTCATCTAGATTCAGCAGAGATTGGGTCTCCTGAACAAGAAGCTCCCCGCGAGCCTGAAGCTCGCGGGGAGCCCGGTTCCATCTCGAAGGTCGTTCTCTTTCAGAACAAGATCGACGCCAATTCTTCTCGGTACGCGCGCGTCAAGCGATCTTCGTCGCCGAGCAGGGCGAAGAGTCCCAGCAAGGCAAGGCGGGCCTGACCGCCGCGGTAATCCTTGTCGCTGCGCAGCACGTCGAGCAGGCCGTCCATCGCCGCCTCCAGATTGCCCAGGCCGATTAGCCGCCCGGCCTGCAAGTATTGGGTCTCGAGGGGATCGTCCGGGTCGGCGGGCTCGAGCGAGGCGGCCCGGGCCAGCCATTCGGCCAGCGGCCGCAGTTTCTCGGCGGTGGCCCATTCCGTGCTCGGGGGGAAATCGACGAGGGCGGCCTTAGCTTGCTGCCCGCGGCCTTGCATCAGCAGGCACTCCACCAGGCCGAGACTGGCGGCCGGGTTCGTTTCCTCGCGCGCCAGGACGTCGCGGAAGGCGGCCTCGGCCTCGGCCCAGTGCCGGGCGGCTTGCAGGCCGAGGGCGCGCACCAGCCCGGCATCGACTTCGGCCGGGGCGACTCGCTCCAGGAAACGGTGTACGACCGGCTCGGGCTGGGCGCCGACGAACTCGCTGACGACTTCGCCCTGGCGGAAGGCTTTCACCGCCGGGATTCCCTGCACCCCGAAGCGGATCGACAGCTGGGGATTGTCGTCGACATTCACCCGCGCCAGTCGGAAGGCTCCCCCGGCCTCGATCGCGGCGCGCTCCAGAATCGGGCCCAGCGTGCGGCAGGGCGCGCACCAGGGGGCCCAGAAATCCACGACGACCGGGACGTCGAACGAGCGCTGCAGGACTTCGTCGCCGAAGGTCGCCTCATTCACGTCGACGATGTGTTCGGAGAGACTCACGCTGTCACCTCGGACCGCCACGCGCATTGTAGCACGGCGGCATGAGCGCGGCGTTAACGATGACCACCCATCCCGGGCGCTACTCGTCCGAGTCGGGCGCCCCGGGCGGCTCTTCGACCCGCAGCACATCGCCGTGCAAGTCGATCACCACGCGGAACCCCATCATCCCCAGCCAGGCCCGGGCGTCCTCGGGGAGGCCCTGCGTCAACAGCTGGTCGAAGTGCGCCTCCAGATTTTGGAGCGAGGCCTCGATGGCGGCCTTGGTGAAAATGTCCTCCTGGCCGATGAGCTCCATCGTCCCGCGGCTGATGAAGTCCTCGTGGCCCTCGATCCGCTCTTTGAGGGTGGCCAGCACCTGGCGGTCGACCCGCTCGCTCTCGATGTGGCGTCGGAAGCCTTGATCGTCGACGACGTAGAACGCCTCCTCGCCGATGGTCACCACCGGCACGGGGTTGTCGTTCTCGTCGACCACCAGACCGCCGAAAAGGGCGTGACGGGCCATGGGGGAATTCTAACGTGAGCCGGAGGAAGTTGGACTCGACGAGCTCCCTCGGGGCGCGCGGGTGCATGGCGGCACATAGTCTACCGAACCCCCACCCCTGCCCTCCCCCTGCGTGGGAGGACTCTGCGGACCGGGCATCTTGCAGGGGGAGGGAGAGGTTTCTGAGGAGAGAGGGGGAGCTCCCCTCCACCTCTCCTCAGAACTCCTTCCCCTCTCAGCCGCGTCCTTCGCTCGTTTTCTATCCCAGCACTCGAGCGCGGATGCGCCTCAACCCATCTTCCGCGACCTCCCTGAGCGGAGGCCGCCTCGCTCCTTGGTTTGTCGAGTGCGACCGCTTGCGGCCGCAGTCGAAGGGTTCTTAGGGATGGCCTGAGCAGAGTCGAAAGGCATTGGCTCTCTGGGCCCTTCGACTGCGCGCCTTCGACTTCGCCCAGCACGCGGCGCGCCACCCAGCGCGCAGGGTCGAGTTGGCGACAGGAGGACCCGGGCCTAGCCGAAGATCCGCACCGCCGTGCCGCCCTCTGTCCACAACTCGTCGAGGTTGCCGGGCACGATCGGGTGGGTCCAGCGATACAGCCACTTGGCGGCGGAGGGAGTCATATTGAGGCAGCCGTGGCTGCGCGGCGTGCCGTAATCGTTGTGCCAGTACGTGCCGTGGAAGGAAATCCCTTCCTGGGTGATGTAGGAGACCCACGGCACCCCGGGCAGGTCGTAGCCCGTGGCCAGGTTGCCGGCCGCCATGTGCCGCGAACCCCGCTTGCGGAAGGTCGTGAACGCCCCGGTGGGGGTCCAGGCGTCGCCCTTCTCCGAAAGAGTGCCGCTCGAAATGCGGGCGGTGAAGACCTCGGTGGCGCCTTCGTAGCACCGGACGCACTGCTCGAGCAGGCTGACCTCGATCCGCTTCTCCGCCGGCGGCACGTCCGACGAGATCGGGGTCAGCTCCGACAGCAGTACAGGGCGCAGACCTTCCGCCATGGCGAAGTAATGCTGGCCGATCCGGTCGTCATAGATGCGATACCAGGCCCGGTCCTTGTGGTCCCAGGTCAGGCCGTTCACCCAATGCGTCGTCTCGTAATAGAGGCGGTAGGCATGTCTGGCCTTCTTGGGCTCCCAGTAGGCCTCGATGTACGGCAGCGTGACCTCGGCCAGCGTCCCCAGGTAGGGCACGTAGCGCAGGGGCCGCTGCAGCTCGGCGCGCACCGGCTGGACCGCCGAGGAGTGGACGAACCCGAGATTCCCGATCTCGTACCAGACGCGGTTGGTCTCCGGGCGGGGATCGCCGATCGCCGCCGAGAGGACCGGGTAGACCTCGTCGCGCCACACCGTCTTGACGTGTCGCGCCAGGAACGTCGGCTCGAGGTAGATGTCCGCCTTCTCCGACAGGATGCGTCCGAGCTGTGCATCGCCGACCTCGAGCTGCGAACGGGTCCAGCGCAGAGGGAGGCCCAGGCCCAGCAACCCCATCCCCGAGAGGTGGAGGAACTCGCGCCGCGACACCCGCTTCGGCAGCTCGAGCGGGAGGCGGTCCAGGCCGGGACCGTCAGGGATGGACATTGACCAACGTCCCGACGGTCGCAAACCCGTAGAGCCATTCGGCTTCCGACGTCCGCAGATTGACGCAGCCGTGGCTCATGGGAGTCCCGAAATTGCTGTGCCAGTAGGTGCCGTGCAGGGCGTAGCCCTTGTAGAAGTACATGATGTAAGGGACCCCGGGGAGGTAGTATCCCGGGCCGGACATCGGAGCAGCCTTGTACTTGACGTACACGCGGAACTGACCGGTGACGGTGGGATGGTAGCGCGTGCCGGTGGAGACGATGAACGACTGGACCGCCTGATCGCCCTCGTAGGCCGTCACCCGCTGCTCGCTCAGATCGACGTCGATCCAGCGTCCTTCGTCGGCCATCTCGGCCGGGTTATCGGAATAAACCCACGAGACATTCGGCCGCGGCGTCGGGGTCGGTGTCACCGTCGGCGTGGGCGTCTCGGTAGGTGTCGGCGTCGAGGTTGGGGTCGGCGTCGGGGTGGGCGTCTCGGTCGGCGTCGGGGTGAAGCTGGCCTTGGCCACCGGCGATGAGTCCTGCTGGGGTTGGCGGGCATCCGCCGGCGGGCTGCCGGCCCACAGGCCGACGGCGGCGACGAGCGCCAGCGCCGGCACGGCCACCCGCGGCGAGAAGAAACGGTGCGATGTCAGCGCCTCGAGCGGAACGACCCGGACCGCCAGCGACTTCGGCAGGCGGACTTCGCGCAGCGCTTCGGGCCGTTCGCGCGGCGGCAGTTGGCGGACGGCCCAGCGAATAGCCCGCCGTGCCGGCTGGCTGCGCGGATGGACCTCCAGCGCGCGCGCAGCATACGCCAGCGCCGGCCGTGGTTCCGACACCGCCGCCAACGTCAGCCAGGCGGCCTCGCTGTGCGGATCGAGACGGACGGCGCGCCGCGCCAGGCGCCTGGCAGCCACCTTGTCGCCTCGACCGATGGCGGCCCGCGCCTGCTCGAGCAGGCGTCGCAGATCTCCCGCCGACTCGGTCATGGCGAATCCGGGGGCGCCGCCGGCTCGTTGTTGATATAGCACAGGACGCCCTCGGCGATGCCGCGGGCGGCCCGCTCGGGCTCGCGGGTCAGGAACTCGCGGTCCAGGTAGAGAAAGCCGGTCTCGATGATCGCCGCCGGCGTTTCGCTGTGGACCTCGTAGAAGGAGTGGTACTCGGTCATGTCGCGAGTGATGCTGTGGGCGCGGAATGCCAGGCCAGTGGCGGCGCCGTAGCGGTCGGCGAGGCAGTCCACCAGGCGGCCGGCCCGGTCGGGGATGGCGGATTCGAGCGCGGCGGCGACCTTGTAGCCGGTGGCGTCGTTGCTGATGAAGACGCACGAGTCGGCGTGGATCGAGATCAAGGCGACGGCGCGGTACCCGGTCAGGCGATCGTCCCACTCCTCCAGGACCTCGGCGTTGTAGCCGGCCGCCTGCAGCGAGCGCACGACGAGATTGGCGATGTTCTGGTTGACCTCCAGCTCGGTCAGCCCGTCCTGGCAGACCGCCCCAGGGTCGACGTAGCCCGTCGAGGGATACGGTCCGGAGTGGCCGGCGACGATCCCGATGCGGACACTGCTTTCGGCCGGGACGATTTCGCCGCTGGCGGACGGCTCGACCGCCGCCGGCCTGGCGGAAGCCGCCTCCAGCAGCTGCTCGACGAACTCGCCGGGCGAGAGACTGGCAGGCGTCCAGGCCGTGAATGCCGTGGCGAACACGGCGGCTGCCGTGAAAACGACGCCCATATGGCGGAGCACGCCCCGAGCCAGGGGCGTGCTTTCACTTTCCCCTATATCCGGGGCCCGACTGCGCGACATCAGGGGCGATGTCTCCTTGTGGCCATCATTATATCAACCAGGCTGGTCGGAGCGACAGGAAAACGGTAACCCTGCCAAGCAAGGACCGTGCCGCCTACCTGGAATAGGCCTCGACCCCGGCTGACTTGACAACCATTTCAAGGACATGATAATATTGATGAAGAATATCAGAGAAATCCAGATGGCCTCCTACCATCTCCCCTGCTCCTGTCCCTAGCGGGAGCGGCAGCGCCCCCCGGCCAGCCACGGCGGTGCCCCGCTCCCGCACGGAACGTCCAACCGTGCGGACGCGGGACTCCTGTCTCCGTCCGCTGGCCGCTTTTGTTTTCAAAGGGACAGAATGACCGCACTATCTCTTTCCTCTCAAACGTCGATCCAACTTTCCCGCAGAGTGATGCCGCGGGTCGGGAACACGCCGCTCGTGCGCCTGGAGCGGATCACCACCGGGCTCGTCGACGCCGTCGAGATCTGGGCCAAGTGTGAGTGGACCAATCCATCGGGCTCGGTCAAGGACCGCCCGGCCCACGCCATCCTGCGCCAGGCCCTCGACCGCGGGGAGATCGGCGACGGACGGACCCTGCTCGACTCGACCTCGGGCAACATGGGGATCGCCTACGCCACATTGGCCGCTCCGCTCGGCTTGCCGATCCACATGGCGGTGCCGGCCAACGCCAGCGCCGAGCGGCTGGCGGTTCTGCGCGCCCTCGGCGCGCAGCTCACCCTCACCGATCCGACCGAAGGTTCGGACGGGGCACGCCGGGTGGCGGCCCAGATGGCCGCCGAGCAGCCGGCGACGTTCTTCTACGCCGACCAATACAGCCATCCGGCAAATTGGGAATCGCACTTCCATACGACCGGCCCGGAAGTGCTGGCTCAAACGAACGGCCTCCTGACCCACTTCGTCGCCGGACTGGGCACGACCGGCACCGTCACCGGCGCCGGCCGCCACCTGCGCCAACACGCGCCTCACGTCCGCGTCGTCGGCGTGCAGCCGGCGACGCCGCTGCACGGTCTCGAGGGCCTCAAGCATCTCGCCACCAGTCCCGTGCCGGAGATCTACGACCCGTCCGTCGTCGACGAGATGATCGCCGTCGAGACGGAGGAGGCGTATGCGATGGCCCGGCGCCTCGCCCGACAGGAGGGACTGCTGGTGGGCGTCTCCGCCGCCGCGGCCGCCGTCGCCGCCCTGCGCGTGGCCGCCGGGCTGGAACACGGCGTGATCGTGGTGCTCTTTCCCGATTCGGGCCTCAAGTACCTGGGCCACGAGTTCTGGGGCGAGCCGTGACCCTCATCCTTCCCCCCGGTGCGGCCGACGACATCCGGCGACACGCCGAGGCGGCCTACCCCGACGAAGGCGCCGGCCTGCTGCTGGGATTCGTCGAGGCCGGAGACTATCGTCGCGTCGCCCAGGTGGTCTCTTTGGCCAATCGCTGGGAAACCGGCGCGCGCCATCAACGCTACCTCCTCGAGCCGCGCGATCTGATGGCGGCCGAGGACCGCGCCGAGATAGAAGGACTCACGATCGTGGGCATCTTCCATTCTCACCCCGATCACCCGGCCCAGCCGTCGGCCTTCGACCTCGAGCAGGCGCTGCCCTTCTATACCTACCTGATCACCCGCGTCGACTCGGGCACGGTGGTCGCGAGCCGCGCCTGGCGGCTGGCCGAAGACCGCACCCGGTTCGACGAAGAAACGCTCGAGCTTCGTTCCGATCCCATAGGGAAATCATGAGCACCATTCGCATTCCCACCCCTCTGCGCCCTTACACCGACGGAAGGAAAGAGGTCGAATGCCCCGGCGCCTCGGTGACGGCGACGCTCCAGGAGTTGACGGCGCGCTTCCCGGCGCTCGGTCCGCACCTGTTCAGCGGCGACGGGACGTTGCGGCCGTACGTCAATGTCTTCGTCAATGATCAGGACATCCGCAGCCTGCAAGGCCCGGCGACGGCGCTGACATCCGACGACCGGGTGATGATCGTTCCCAGCATCGCCGGCGGCGGCGAGAGTCCGGCGCTGCGGCCGGTGGACCACGCCGCGCTGCGCACCAACCAGGCGGTGATCATCGGCCTGCTGATCGCGGCCTACCTGGTCGATGTCCCGGTTCTGGCCGCGGCCGTTGGGCTGCTGATGCTGGTCGGCGCGGCGCGGGCGCGTCCGGCCTTCGGTTGGCTGTACGCCTGGCTGCGCCGAGCCCGCGCGCTGCGCCCCGACATCGTGTCGGACAACCCCGAGCCTCACCGTTTCGCCCAGCTTCTCGGCGGCGTTTTCTTGAGCCTGGCTGGGTTGAGTTTCGCCGTTGGCTGGTCTGGCACCGGATGGATCCTGGCCGCCCTGGTGACCCTGCTGGCGGCGATCAACCTGTTCGCCGGCGTGTGCGTCGGCTGCGCCATCTACTACTGGCTGGCTCGACTCCACGTTCCCGGCTTCTCGAAATCTCCGCCGCCCGGCGTCCTGCCCGGCAGGCGGCCGGCGGCGTGACCGAAGTGGTTGAGCGCGCCCTGATCCTGGCGGCGTTTGCCGCCGTCGCGTTGACGGCCTGGTGGCTCGTGCAGCGCCGGGCGGCGCGCCGGAGGGACGTGACCGGCCTGGACGCCATCGGCTACCGGCGCGGTCTCCCGGCGGTCCTGTACTTCACGGCGCCCGGCTGCGCCCCATGCGACACGGTGCAGAAGCCGGCGCTGGCCCGGCTCGACGAACGCTTCCAGGGACGTTTGCAGATCCTGGAGGTCGATGCGTCGGAGAAGCCGCGCCTGGCGGACACCTGGGGCGTCCTGGCCGTGCCGACGACCTTCGTCATCGACGCCGCCGGCCGGCCGCGGCGGGTCAACCATGGGCCGACGCACGAGCATACGTTGATAGCCCAGCTGGCGGAAGTGGACCCAGGATTAGAATCGGACCCGGGAAGCGAGACGGCCGCCTCGCGCCGTCCCGGCCTCGATGAAGGGACATCGCATGGAACGATCGCCCGCCTCGGGTGACGGCGCCGCCCTGACCCACGAAGAAATCCTGCGCTACTCGCGACATTTACTGATGCCCGAGGTCGGGCTGGCCGGGCAGCGCCGCCTGAAGGCGTCGTCGGTCCTGCTCATCGGCACGGGGGGCCTTGGCTCCCCGGCCGGAATGTACCTGGCGGCGGCCGGCGTCGGCCGCCTCGGGCTGGTGGACTACGACGTCGTCGATTTCACCAACCTGCAGCGGCAGATCGTCCACGGCACGTCGGCGTTGGGGGAACGCAAAGTGGAGTCGGCTCGGCGGCGCTTGCTCGACATCAACCCGTCGATCCAGGTAGACGTGTACGACGAGCCCTTCACCTCCGAGAGCGCCATGCGGATCAGCCAGGGGTACGACCTGATCCTGGATGGCACCGACAACTTTCCGACGCGCTACCTGGTCAACGACCTGTGCGTGCTGACGCACCGGCCCAACGTCTACGGCTCGATCTTTCGCTTCGAGGGCCAGGTGAGCGTCTTCTGGGCCGACCGCGGGCCGTGCTACCGGTGCCTGTTCCCCGAGCCCCCGCCGCCCGGCCTGGTGCCGTCTTGCGCCGAGGGCGGAGTCTTCGGCGTGCTGCCCGGCACGATCGGGAGCCTTCAGGCGACGGAGGCCCTCAAAGTGCTGCTGGGCATCGGCGAGCCGCTGATCGGCACGCTGCTTCTCTTCGACGCCCTGGCGATGTCCTTCGATCGTGTGCGCCTGCGCAAGAACCCGGCCTGCAAGGTGTGCTCGGCCTCGCCCGAGGTAACGGCGCTCATCGACTACGAAGAGTTTTGCGGCGTGCCGGGCCACGATCGCGAGATCGACGGCCCGGCGGGCGAATGGGATATCGAGCCGGAGCAGTTGGCCGAGCGCCTCGGGCGCGGCGACCCGGTGCGGCTGGTGGACGTGCGCGAACCGCACGAGCTCGAAATCTCGCGCCTGCCGCAGGCCGAGCTCATCCCTCTGGGAACGCTGGCATCCCGCATGCACGAGCTGGACAGCGCCGACGAGATCGTCTTCTTCTGCAAGACCGGCGGGCGTTCGGCGCGCGCCGTTGAGTTGATGGCCGGCGCCGGCTTCCGCAAGATCAAGAACCTGCGCGGCGGCATCAACGCCTGGGCGCAGCGCGTCGATCCGAAACTGCCAGTCTATTAGATCGTGTGTGAATCCGTAGGGGCGAAGCATGCTTCGCCCCTACGAAAGACGATGGCCCGAATCGGCAAAGGCTTGGCCACCCCCGCCAAGGCTAACGGCCCAAGCTCACGGCACGTCCGACACGACGATGGTCGACACGGCTATGGACTCACCGCGGTACAGGCTTGGAGTCGGCACAGGCGGCCAGCCGACGTCCCGGCAGGCGTGAAATCCGTCGTTGACCGGCTGCTCATAACTCCCGGTGAAAGCCAGGGTGTACGTTCCTTCCGCCAATGGCGGGATCGTGAACTCCCACCCGACGATAGCAATCTGCGGCATGGGGCAATCCCATCCCCAATCGGCAGCGTCAAATCGGGTGATCGGCCCCCAGTAAGCACCGGCCTCGTCTGCGGACAGGGACCAGACGACGTGGTTCTGCGAGTCAAACAACGTGTAGGTCTGGGTGGTATGCCCAAGGAAGCTGCGCACTAGCCCTTGGGTGGCCGCCACCCAGCCCCAGACCAAGTGGATCGAGTCGGCGGTCGTCGCATCGTAGGTGCCGGCAAACGGCGGGTAGACGTCTACCGACCCATTTGCGAACGCGGGTGTTGCGCCGGCCAGCAGCGCCACGATGGCCAACACGGAAAAGGCGATCCTTCTGCGCATGATTGTGTTCCTTTCGGCCGTCCATTGAGTCGCGGTTTCGACTCGAAGCAGAGACGCGGCTCAGTTGCTGTGTGTGATGATGGCGCCTCCCTTCCGTCCACAGCGGGCCATGATCTCGCGCCGCGCTCTACACTCCTTTCCCGAGAAGACGGACACAACGACGCCGACTCCCGGGCGTCGGCTCTTCCGTTCGCTGACTTGTGACGGATTGCTGGGTGAGGCTTCCCCCGCGCGCACGCCGCCCGGAAATGGCTCGGCGGAATCCAGCATACAGGGCGCTCGAAGCGCGAGTCAACAATCTCAAGACAGGGTGGCGCGTCTATCCACTCCTGTCCTATTCGTCGGGTTTGCCCCATCTAGGTCGGTGCAACAACTCGGTAGAGCGAGTCGGTTCGGAAATCATGGGTCGATCGAGAAGCCAGATGGACTTTCGCGGAGCGGCCCAACCGCCGGTCGACTCTCTGCTCCTTAGACGCATCCGGTTCGGGCCGGGCTGCCTCTTGACTTGGGAATCGAAATGGGAGTAATCTGGTCGATAATCGAATAGACACAGGCTTCGACGAGGACGAGTACCCACCGAAGCGGCGGCCAGAGAGCGGGGGAAAGGGTGAGAACCCGCACGAGCGCCGGTGGGGAATGGACCTCTGAGCCGCAGGGTGAAGGTCTCGCCGCTGCATACCACGTGTGCAGGTCAGGCAACGGGTTGAGCCCCCGAGCGTAGCAGGGGGCGAAATCCCGAGCCGAAGGCGAGGGAATAGCCCGAGCCGGAGACGCCACCGTTATCAGGCGCAGGCATATCCCTCGCGGAGCCTCGGGATCGGATCCTGAGGCACAAGCCGAAGGACGTGCCTGGATAGAGTGAGGCTGGCCCGCCCCGTCGCATCCCACAGGGATGCTCCCCGATCACGCACGGGGCGTTGCTTTCTAGCCTAATCGGGGTGGCACCACGGGCGATCACGCGCTCGTCCCCAATCCGGGACGGGCGCGTTTTGGTTTCCGACGCCTGCCCGATACGGGAGGTGAGGAAAAGGACAGGATCAGGTGAGCGGTCCGTGGCCGGCGGCCGGTGGTCAGAACCGAAAAGCTCCTCGCGAGCCGGAGCTCGGAAGAAGCTGCCGGACCAACGACCTGGACCCGGATCACCCTGCCGGGCCTGGACCGCGAAGGCGGAGTACATGAGACGGAGTTGGACCATTCGAAACCACAGCGCAGGAGGTCAGACATGACACGCACACGTTTCATTCTGCCCGAAGACGAGCTGCCTCGGGCCTGGTACAACATCAACCCCGACATGCCGGTTTCGCCCGGGCCGGTGCTGCACCCGGCGACGAAGGAACCGGCCACGCCGGATTTCCTGGCGGCGCTGTTCCCGATGCGCTTCATCCAGGAAGCAGTCAGCGGCGAGCGCTTCATCGAGATCCCCGAGCCGGTGCGCGAACTCTACCGCCTGTATCGGCCCTCCCCGCTCCACCGCGCCTTGCGGCTGGAGAAGGCGCTCGACACGCCTGCCCACATCTACTACAAGTACGAGGGCGTCAGCCCGGTCGGATCGCACAAGACCAACACCGCCATCCCACAGGCCTTCTACGCCAAGGAAGAGGGCGTCAAGGGATTCGCCACCGAGACCGGCGCCGGGCAATGGGGCACGGCCCTGGCGTTGGCTTGCAGCTTCTTCGGGCTCGAATGCCAGGTGTACATGGTGCGCGTCTCGTACGACCAGAAACCGTACCGGCGCGTTGTCATGGAGACCTATGGGGCGAGCGTCTCGCCCAGCCCGTCGAACAAGACGCAGTTCGGCCGCAAGATGCTCAAGGATCAGCCCGATCATCCCGGTTCGCTGGGCGTGGCCATCTCGGAGGCGGTCGAGGCCGCCATCAGCTCGCGCGGGGCGTTGAAGTACTCGCTCGGTTCCGTGCTCGGCCCGGTGCTGATGCACCAGACGGTCATCGGCCTGGAGGCCATCCGCCAGTTCGAGATGGCCGGCGAGTATCCGGATGTCGTCATCGGCTGCGTCGGCGGCGGCAGCAACTTCTCCGGCTTCGCCTTCCCCTTCCTGCACCAGAACTTCAGTGCCGGGCGCACCACGCGCGTCGTCGCCGTCGAACCGACCGCCTGCCCGAGCCTGACCCGGGGGCGCTACACCTTCGATTACGGCGACACGGCCGAGACGGCGCCGATCGTCAAGATGCACACCCTGGGGCACACCTTCGTCCCGCCCGGGATCCACGCCGGCGGCCTCAGGTACCACGGCATGGCGCCGCACGTGTGCGCGCTGTACGACCACGGCGATATCGAGGCGTTGGCCGTCCCGCAAGTGGCCACGTTCGAGGCGGCGGTCCAGTTCGCCCGGGCGGAGGGGATCGTCCCGGCGCCCGAATCGGCGCATGCCATCCGCGTGGCGATCGACGAGGCGCTGCGCTGCCGCGAGGAGGGCACGTCGCGCGTCATCGCCTTCAACCTCTCCGGCCACGGTCACTTCGACATGGCGGCCTACGACAGCTACCTGCACGGACAGTTGGAGGACTTCGCCTACCCCGAAGCGCAAATCGCCGAGTCGATGGCGGCGCTGCCGGTGGTGCCGGCCTGAGACCGCCCCCTTCGTGGGACAAGACATCAAACGAACCTCTTGCACCCCCTCCCTGCCCTCCCCCTGCAGAACGGGACTGCGCATCCCAGGTTGGAGCGCAGGGGGAGGGAGGTCTATCTCAAGGAGGTCGGGGGGCAAAGCCCCCCGACCTCCTTGAAAATCCTCTTCCCCCTCCCCGCCCGAACCTTCGCCGATTGTTGGGCGTTTGTCGGGGAGGGGGTAGGGGGTGGGGTCAGCGGGCGCCGGACTGCTCTTGTGTCAGGCGGTGGCCAACCGATGTCCACGCGGCGGACTGCCACTACCCGGCGCAGCGCCGGCCGCTGCAATCGAGTCGATCCCAGCAGCCGATGTCCAGTTCGGTTCACGGCACAAAGGTCAGGGCGCATCATCGGGGAGGCGGCTCGGGAGCCGATCCCAGGCCGAATGCCTGCGACTTCCTCGACGGCCAGTACAGAGAACCGTAGGGGCGGGTTTGAAACCCGCCCCTACGCATGATGCGGAGCACGCCAGACCTCGGTGCGGCGGCGTGGTATAAGGCAAAGGGTCCCTGCCCTCGATGCGGTCCTCGCCTCAGCCCTTCGCTGCGTTGTTCGTCTTCCTTGCCCTTTCCGGCTGCGCCTCCCCGATTGCGGAGACCGCGCCGCCTCCAGTGCCGAGCCAGACTCCTGCTTATCAACTCAGCCTGCCGGTGGCAGCGGAGCTCGCGCCACAACTGGAGTCCGGCGAGTGGCTGGTCCTCGGCCTCGCCGGCGCGGCGTCCCAGGCCATCGCGGATCCACACGTCTTGATCGTCCTGCGCGATGGGTCCGGCGCGGAGATCGCCCGGCGCACGATCGAGCTCCCGACCGACCTCCTGCCGCCCGCCTCGGCCTGGCCCTTTCGCGAATTGTTCCGACCATCGTCCACCCCGGCTTCGGTGGAAGCCAGATTGCTGGGAAACCTCGCGACTCTTCCGCCCGGTCCCGATCTGGCGGCTCGTGTCCTGCGGACGTTCCTCGACGCCCAAGGGAGAACGATCGCTTTGGGATTCCTGGCGAACTCCGGCCCGGCCGAGGCGATCGTCGAGCGGCTGGGCCTGCTCGGGCGCGACGCGACCGAGGGCATTCGAGAGGTCTTGTACGCCGAGCCCGTCGCAGATCGGATCGGGTCGGGCGACCGAGTGCCCTTCCTCGTCCCCCTCCCGCTCGGAGGCGAGGACCTCGAATGGGAGGTCTTTCCGATCGCCCGAGCCTCCGATGGATCGCGCCTCCCCGTCACGATCCAGGAAGTCCGCTCCGATCGCGACGATCAGGACAATCCTTTCGTCACGGCCATCGTCCACAACACCTCGCAAGAGCCGGTCTGGCTGACTCTGACCGGAATTGCCCTCGAGGGCGAGTTGTGGCTCGCCGGCGACTCGCTCTCCCTGCCCTTGCCGCTCGCACCCGGGGGCCGCGCGCCTTTCAGCCTTCGCCTTCCGGGGGTCGGTCTGCCGCCGGAGGACCCGGTGGAATGGCTGATCGTCGCCCATGCGAGTCCAGCCGAGGCCGGACCGGTGGCGGTGAGGTCGGAAGTCATCGGTTACGAGGCGGTCGGGAGCACGCTCTTTCTCCGCATCGTCCTTACCGGCGGCGAGCCGGCGGGCACATTGGCCCCTGCGGCCCGGGCGATGATCCGGGGGGACGAGGGACTGATCGTGAGCGCCGGTTGGGGCGCCGGGCCTCCGTCCCTGGCGCCCGGGGAAACGGCCGTGGTGACCGTGGCGCTGCCGCTTCCCGGCGGGTTCGATCTGACCCTCGGGCAGCTCGACGTCCAGGGCGGCGGCCTGCCATCGACCGAGCCTGGTTCCTGAGCTCCGCCTGCCGCTTTGGTATAATCCCTCGACCCCGGTTCGCCGGGGTGTTCTGTACCCATCGCCTCCCCTGCCGCGATTGGGTGTTATGCAAGGGGTGGTGAGGGATGACCGATCTGATCCGGGATCTCGACAAGGCCGAACTCCTCCGCATGTACCACGAGATGGTGCTGGTGCGGAGATTGGAGGAGCGTTCGGCCGCCCTCTACCAGGAGGGCAAGATCGGCGGCTTCCTGCACCTTTATATCGGGCAGGAAGCGGTCGGCACCGGCGTGCTCTCGGTGCGCCGCCCGGAAGATCGGGTCATCACTGCTTACCGCGACCACGGCATCGCCATCTCCTGCGGCCTCTCGGCGCGTGCCGTGATGGCGGAGCTTCTCGGCAAGGCCACCGGCGCCTCCAAGGGCAAGGGCGGCTCGATGCATCTGGCCGACGTCGAGCGCAATTTCTGGGGCGGACATGCCATCGTCGGGGCGCACCTGCCGTTGGCGGCCGGCATGGCCCTGGCCGACAAGTATCGCGGCCGGCCGGCCGTTACCTTGTGCTTTTTCGGCGACGGCGCCACCAACATCGGCTACTTCCACGAGGCGCTCAATCTGTCGATGGTCTGGCGCCTGCCCGTGCTGTGGATCTGCGAAAACAACCTGTACGGGATGGGTACATCCGTTGAACGCGCCTCGGCCGTTCAGGACATTCGGCAAAAAGCCGAGGGCTACGGCATGCCCAACAACCGGGTCGAGGGTATGGACGTCCTGGCGGTCCGCGCCGCCGGCGAGAATGCACTGGCGGCGGCGCGCGGCGACGGCCCCTTTTTCCTCGAGATCGTCACTTACCGCTTCCGCGGCCATTCGATGGGAGACCCGGAGCGCTACCGCACGACGGCCGAGGTCCAGAAGTGGCAGGAAAATGACCCGATCGGGATCTTCCGCGGCCACCTGGTCGAGGCCAAGCGCCTGACGGGCAAAGAGCTCGACGCCGAGGAAGCGGGGGTCGACGAGGAAATGGAAGACGCCGTACGCTTCGCCGAAGCGAGTCCCAATCCGGCGCCGGAAGAGCTCTTCCGCGACATCTACGTCGAGCCGGTGAGCTGATCGATGACCATCCTGACGATCCGCGAGGCGATCTCGCAGGCCCTGTGGGAGGAGATGGAGCGCGATCAACGCGTCATTATCCTCGGCGAGGAAGTCGGCGTGTGGGGCGGCACGTATGCCGTCACCAAAGGGTTCTACGACCACTTCGGGCCGGAACGCGTCCTCGACACGCCCATCGCCGAAGGGACGATCGTCGGCGCCGCCAACGGCGCCGCCATGGCCGGGCTGCGGCCGGTGGCCGAACTGATGACGATCAACTTCGCCTTCCTGGCGATGGACCAGATCGTCAACCATTCGGCCAAACTCAGGAGCATGTTCGGCGGTCAGTTTACCGTGCCGGTCGTCATCCGCGCCGTCAGCGGCGGCGGCCGACAGCTCGGCGCCACGCACTCGCAAACACCGGACGCCGTCTTCGCGCACTTCCCCGGGTTGAAGGTCGTCGCCCCCGGAACTCCCCACGACGCCAAGGGCCTGCTCAAGGCCGCCATCCGCTCCGAGGACCCGGTGCTCTTCATCGAGCACGCCACGCTCTACCAGGCGAAGGGCGAGGTCCCCGACGGCGAAGTGCTCGAGCCGATCGGAGTCTCCAAGGTCCAGCGCCCGGGCCGCGACGTGACCCTGGTCACCTATTCCAAGATGTTGCAGGTGTCGCTCCAGGCGGCCGAGCAGTTGGCCCAGGAGGGCATCGAAGTCGAGATTGTCGATTTGCGGTCGCTGCGGC
>Ga0214472_10003865_pt1 | contig 15800 bp, 18 predicted proteins | sample RVTome_6_FD_207662 | JGI IMG/M metagenome (GOLD analysis project Ga0214472, IMG submission 207662) | Soil microbial communities from uranium-contaminated site in the Upper Colorado River Basin, Wyoming, United States - RVT140D175 | ecosystem: Environmental > Terrestrial > Soil > Contaminated >...
ACCCACCCTCTTGGGCGGAATCGGGCGGCGCCGGTGCTGGGTTGGGTCGACTGCGGAACGGTCTTGCGGGGTGAGGCGCACCGGGCCGGGAGGAGCCGCGGGCCCGGTGCTTCAAGGCATACGACGGTGCGGGCGGGTTACACGTAGAGCATCAGCAGCAGCATGCCGATGCAGGCCAGGTTGGCCGCCGTGAATCCGAGCCACAGGCGCGTCTGTGCGCGCCGGCGTTGCAGCATGTAGGCTTCCAGCAGAGACATCTTCCACCTTTGTTGCCTGAGGAGGTCCAGCAACCCATCCTTGAGGGGTTGGCACATCCGTGTTGCCTCTCAGCGATGCAAGGGCTGGACCCACCCGCGCCCGGCGCGCAGAGCGGCCCCTGGCGGACCGCTGCGGGCCCGCCTGCGCCGGCCGGTGGCGCGAACCATGGAACGATCGTGGAGCTTCGGGACCCTAAGCCGGGTACGGCGCCAGGGGCTTGCCCAGCGATTCGGCGACGGACTTGTGGCGGATCTTGCCGCCCGACACGTTCAGGCCGTGCGCCAGCGCGGGGTCGGCGTGCAGCGCCTCCAGGCCCCCGTCGGCCAGCTTGAGCACGTAGGGCAGCGTGGCGTTGGTGAGCCCCAGCGTGGAGGTGCGCGGCACCGCGCCGGGAATGTTGGCCACGCAGTAGTGCACGACGTCCTCTTCCACGTAGGTGGGCTCGTGGTGCGTGGTGGGGCGGGAGGTTTCCGCGCAGCCGCCCTGGTCGATGGCCACGTCCACCAGCACCGAGCCGGGCTGCATGCTGCGCAGGTGCGCGCGCGTGATCAGGTGCGGCGCCCGCGCGCCAGGGAGCAGCACGGCCCCGATCACCAGGTCCGCGTGCGGCAGCTCCTCCTCCAGGGCGTGATCGGAGGAGTGCACCGTCCTCAGTCGCCCGTGGAAGGCCAGGTCCAGCCGCGCCAGCACCTCGGCCTTCACGTCCATCAGCGCCACGTCCGCGCCCATGCCCACGGCCACCTGGGCGGCGTGGGTGCCCACCGCGCCGCCGCCCAGGATCACCACGCGCCCGGGCCGCACGCCGGGGATGCCGCCCAGCAACACGCCGCGGCCGCCCTGGTGCACTTCCAGCGAGTGCGCCCCCACCTGCACGGCCATGCGTCCGGCCACCTCGCTCATGGGGGCCAGCAGGGGCAGCGAGCCGTCCGGCAGCTCCACCGTCTCGTAGGCGATGGCCGTGCAGCCGCTGTTCATCAGCACGTCGGTGAGGCGCGGGTTGGGCGCCAGGTGCAGGTAGGTGAACAGCACGTGCTCGGGCGTCAGCCAGCGGTACTCGCTCTCCAGCGGCTCCTTGACCTTGAGGATCAGGTGCGCGCGCTTGTACACCTCGGCCGGCTCCGCCACGATCTGGGCGCCGGCGGCGCTGTAGGCGGCGTCGGCAAAGCCGCTGCCGCGCCCGGCGTTGGCCTGCACCAGCACGGTGTGGCCGCGCCGCACGAGCGTCTGCGCGCCACCCGGCACCAGCGCCACGCGGTGCTCCTGTGGCTTGATCTCCTTGGGGATGCCGACGATCATCGCTCCTCGTCGCCTCGCGGCGCGGTCGCGTCGGGCGGTGCAGCGCCCTGCGCCCCGCTCTGTGCACCCGCCGGCTGCGGCTCGCGGCTGCGGCGCTGGTGGTTCTGGCGCTGCTGGGCCAGGGAGCGCTGAAACACCGCACGCAACGCCGGGTCGCCGATGGCCGTGGCCGCCCTGGCCAGCGCCGGCGGAGCAGCGGGCGCAGCGAGCCGGGCGGCCGTCGCGCGGGCTCGCGCCGCTGCCGCGGCCGGGGTGGCCAGGCCCGGCGCAGGGCGCGGCGCGGGGCGCGGCGCCTCCGCTGCGGGTGCTTCGGCAGGTTGGGCCGGCACGGCGCCCACCTGGAAGCGAAGGTCGCTCACGGCGCGGGATTCCAGGAAGGCTTGCACGGAACTCAGCAACTCCGGCTTGAAGAACTGCAGCTCGTACGCCCAGCAGGCGTCCGGCGCGGCGATCCACAGCGTGCCGCCGTCCAGCCGCTGCGGGTGCGTGCGTGCGCCCAACTCCGGGCCCACCACGTTGGGCCAGTGCTGGCGCAGCAGGTTCAGCGTCAGGAACGCGCCCTTGGCCTGCTGCCGGAACACGCCCCGCACCAGTTGCCGCATGTCCCCTTGTCGGTTGCCGCCGGCCACTAGAAACCCTGTGAAAAACGACGGTTGCGGGGGAACAAGTCCCCCCGCGCCCCCCTGATGGATTTGCGCGGCTGCTTTGCAGCTGCGCAAATGCTTGCTCTGTAAGGGGTGCAGGGGGCTGTGCTCCCTGCCGGGGGTTCGGGGGCAGAGCCCCCGAAAGTCAAAACTCGATTGGCCACAAGCCTTCCAGGCTGCTCCTCCCTGAGCGAGTGTGCATGGGCTCCCGGCGCCACCATGGCCGCTGCACTGAGCAGGGCCCGGGCGGCCCGGGTTCGTGACCCTATGGTGGCAAATCCGGCCGGAAATGGAAACGGGAGCGACAGGCGCTGCGCCGATCGCGGTGGCGTGGGCATCCCGCCCGCCGGGCTCAGCCCGCGGCGGCGGATGGCTGTCCGATTACTTGCCGAGATTGCCCAGCGGGACGGAGGAGAAGATCGGCTTGAGGCTGTCCTCGTTGAAGTGCAGCCCGATGCCGAAGAAGGCATCGCGGAACTCGTGCTGCTTGCTGGCCAGGTCGTCGCCGCCCACCACCAGGAAGGCATTGGAGAAGAAGCGCCAGTAGCCGGTCAGCTTCACGTGCGGCCCCAGGTCGTTGCCGAAGTCCCACACGTCCAGCCCGATGCGGTAGTCGTCGCCGCGGCCGAAGTATTGCTCGAGGCCCACGCCGAACGTGTTCTCCATCAGCCCGCCCTTGAGCACGGTGTCGTAGTAGCGTTGCGCGATCAGCAGCGAGAGCTGCAGCTTGTCCTCGCTGACGGTCTCGTCGGTCACCGTCGTCACCCCGCCCACCGTGGAGGTGGTGGTCTTCTTCGAGATGCTGCCCCGCGGGTTGTCCACCAGTTGCAGCAGGTAGTAGCGGTCCTTGAGCGGTTGCAGGCGGATGTCCAGGTAGCTCTTGTAGTCCTGCTGCGTGACCAGGTATTCCACGTGCCCGCCGATATCCAGCCGGATGCGGTCCGCTTCCGTGAGGAACTTGTTCAGCCCGGTGAGCGCGCTGTTGAGCTCGTCCACCGTGGACTCGTCGTTCAGCAGGCGCCCGATGGTGCCCTCGCCGCGGTCCAGCTTGGCGGAGATGGACTCGATGTTGGTCATCGTCTTGTCCAGCTTGCCGAACGAGCTGTCCAGGTTGCTGATGGCGTTGTTCAGGCTCTGCTTGTTCTGCGCCAGCACCTCTTTCAGGTCTCCGGTGATGGACGGGCCGTCCTGCGCCAAGGCCTGGGAGAAGGTGTCCAGGCTGGCGATGATGCGCTCCAGCGATTCGCGGTTGTGCGCCGTGAGCTGCTTCAGGTCGTCGGAGAAGGCCGCGAAGTTGGCGATGGTCTGCTTGAGCGCCTCGCGGTTCTCCGCGGTGATGCGGTCCAGGTTGCCCGTGAAGCGCGTCAGGTTGTCCAGGATCGTGTCGATCTGGCGGTTGGTGGCGTCGGTGATGCGGCTGATGTCCGAGGTGGCCCTGGCGATCTGGTTGAGGATGGTGTCCAGCCGCTCCTTGCCGGCCTCGCCGCCCAGCGTCTCCTTCAGGGCGCCCGTGACGGACTTCACGTCGTGCAGGATGTCCGAGAGGTTCTCGATCAGGCTGTCCAGGTCGCTTCCGGGCAGCACCAGCACGATGGTGTCCCCGTCGCGCAGCTCGGCCTGCGAGGGCGTGCCCGGGCGCACCTCGATGTACTTGTCCCCCAGGATGCCCAGGGACTTGATGGTGGCCGTGGCGTCCGCATAGATCGCGAAGCGCTTGTAGATGCTGGCGCTCACCTTGGCCTGCCCCTGCTCCAGGCCGATGTCCTCCACCTGGCCGATCTTGACGCCTGCCACCTGCACCGGCGAGCCCACCAGCAGCCCGGAGGCATTGCTGAAGTACACGGTGAGGGCATAGGTATCCGATTGCCCCGGCCTCCAGCCCGTCACCACCACGGAGCTGTAGACGATGATCCCGATGCCGCTCAGGATCAGCAGGCCCACTTTGAGCTCGGTGGTGAGGATTCGCATGAGCGGCGGCGCGTCCCTGGCCTCAGGACTGCCAGAAGACCGTGATCAGGTAGTCGGAAAACAGGATCAGCACGGCGGAGACCACGACGGCCTCGGTGGTGGCGCGGCCCACGCCCTCGGCGCCACCGTAGGTGGTGTAGCCCTTGTAGGCGGCCACATGGGTGAGCAGCGTGCCGAAGACGGTGGCCTTCACCGTGCCCTGCATGATGTCGCCCAGGGTCACGAAGTCATACACCTTGGCCATGAAGATGCCCGGGTCCACTCCCAGCAGCAGCACTCCGACCAGGTATCCACCGATGATGCCGGTGATGTCCGCGATGGCGGTCAGCACTGGCAGCATGATCAGCCCGGCCAGCACGCGCGGCGTCACGAGGTATTGCACCGGGTTCACCGCCAGCGCGAACAGCGCATCGATCTGCTCGGTGACGCGCATCGTGCCCACCTCGGCGGCAATCGCCGAGCCGGCCCGCGCATTGACCATCAAAGCGGAAAACACCGGGCCCAGCTCGCGCGTCATGGATACGGCCACCAGGCCACCCACAATGGCCTCGGAGTTGAAGTCGCGCAGCGAGCGATAGATCTGGAAGGTCAGCACCATGCCCGTAAAGAGCCCGGTCAGCACCACCACGCCAAGGGACTTGTTGCCGATGAACTCCATCTGCTTGAAGAACAGGCCGACGCGGAAGGGTGGCCGCAGCGCCAGCGCCAGCGCCTTGCCGAACAGGATGCCGGCCGCGCCGACCCCGTTCACCGAGCCCAGGGCGCCGGCACCCAGCCGTTCGATACGGCCCGTCAGCAGTTGCAGAGGTTTCATCGTCGCCGCACGCGTCCAGCGTGTCTCCTGCGCGGCGCTCCCATGCGCCAGGGGAGCGGCAGATGCAGGCTCCGGAGCTGGAGCCAGGGGCGCCGCGGCGCGACCCGCAGGGTCGGCCAGGGATACTTGCGGGCATACCTGCCCTCCAGGAACCCAGCAAGCAAGAAAAAGGCCCAATGGGTATGGTAGCTGCCCAGCGCCGGTGTGAACAGTCCGGCCAGCGCCAGCAATGCCAGGGACAGCGGCAGCAGTTGCCAGCCCAACTCGCCCCGCTCCGCGCAGACGATCGAGCGCTGCAACAGGCGCCAGGCGAACCACAGCGCCAGTCCCAGGCCGATCAGCCCGTACTGGTGCAGCAGGGAGGGCAGCAGCGGGCGCTGCACGGTGAAGGCGGAGCCGGGCGGGCCCGGCTCGCGCTCGCCCCACAGGGGCGAGAAGAAGACCGTGTCCAGCACGTCACCCAGCACGGCCGCGGCCGAGTGTGCATCCGGCGCGCGCCTTTCGGGCGGCCGCGCTTCGCGCTGGAAGGAGCGCGCCCGCGCCGCCAGCGAGGAGAGCTGGTTGTCCGCATCCAGCCCCAGGCGCCGGTAGCCGATGTTGCTGAAGCGGAAGCCCGGCAGCGAGCCGCCCGCCAGCGGCACGAGGCTGCCGTCGGCCAACTGCGGGCGCCAGGTCAGGTAGCCGTCGCGCACCCAGTGCGGCAGCCGCACGGGCAGCAGCAGCGCGCGCGACTCTCCCGGCGCCAGCGCGCCCACCTGCACCAGGTCCTCGCTTTCCACCGTGCGCGTCGAGCCGCGCTCGGGCGTGACCAGGTAGCGCAGGCCGATCTGCAGCGGCCCCTGCGCCCCGCTGCCCAGCGGGCTCCAGCCGGTGTTGCGCACGGTCACGGCCAGCAGCGCCGGGGCTTCGGAGCTCAGGGAGCGGGGAGCGGGCTGGGGCAGCGTCACGCGCAGGGGCGGCAGCGCGCCCTCGCCTCCCCACAGCCGGTGCAGGTAGCCCGGCTCGAGCCCGTACACCAGCACCAGCGCGAACACTCCGCCCGCTGCCAGCGCCCGCAGCAGCAGGCGCTGCGGGTCGCGCCGCGCGTCCCCCAGCAGGCGGTAGAGCAGCGCCCAGCCCACGCACACCAGCATGAGCCCCCACAGCGGCGCGCCCGCCACCAGCCCCAGTCCCGCGCCCGCCCCCAGTGCCGGCAGCGTCCAGCGCCCCCGCCGCAGGCCACTTTCGCGCAGGCGTCCTTCGCGCAGGGTCGCGAGCAGCGGCGCGCCCACCGGCGCCAGCAGGAACAGCAGCACCAGCACGTACGGCGCCGCGGAGCCCCAGCCACCCGTGAACGCGTAGGGCCAGGGCGTGTGCTCGCGGCAGTTCAGCGCGCGGCAGCCCGCCGGCCACAGCGCCTGCACGGCCCACAGGGCCAGCCCCACCGCCAGCGAGAGGCCCAGCAGCGCCGCGAGGGCGGCACGCGGGCCGGCGCTGCCGTCCCCCTGCAGTCCCAGCCGCATGGCCGCGGCACCCCACCAGAAGTGCAGCGCCGTGGCCGCCGCCACGACGCCCGCCGCCGCCCACTCGCCCCGCAGCGCCTCGACCGCCGCCACGTAGGCGCCCAGCGCCAGCAGCGGCAGCAGCGGGCGCACGGCCACCTGCCAGCCGTCCTCGGCCAGCAGGGCGCCCGCCAGCAGCAGTCCCAGCGCCACGTGGCCCGGGTAAAGCGTCCACGCTCCCAGGTCGAAGCGCACCCAGGGCATGGCCAGCACGAGGATGCCCAGCCAATACAGGGGCGGGCCCTGCAGCAGGAACGCCGCGGAGCGGGCCTGCCGGAATGTGCCGTGACTTGCCATGTGAGGGGGATCTGCGCTACAAAAAACAGTTGCGGGTCGGTTGGGTTGCTGATAGGTTTACGGTTTCTAAATGGCTGCGTCCAACCCCGTCTCATAGCAGGGCGCGCCGGTGATTCACAAGCGGTGCGGAAGGCGCCCGGGGCGCCCTTCCAGCCGGCCGGTTTCTCCGCAACCCGCGGTGTTCCAGGATTCAGCGGGAGTGCCACACCGGAAACACCGTTCGCGGCGGCCCGCAGCCGGGTCCCGCGCGGGATGGGGCACCACGCGAAGGCCGGACGGACAGCGGACCGCTGCGCACAGCGCGGGCCGCAACGGAACGCAGGCAACCACCAGGCCGGGCTGCCGACTCGCAACGAGCGCGAGCGGGCCGGCCACCGGAAACGGGACGAGATGCCGACATTGAACCAGTTGGTGCGCAAGGGGCGCCGGGACAAGCTGACCAAGGCCAAGACGCCCGCCCTGCAGGCTTGCCCGCAGCGGCGGGGCGTGTGCGTGCGCGTCTACACGACCACCCCCAAGAAGCCCAACTCGGCGCTGCGCAAGGTGGCCCGCGTGCGGCTCACCAACGGGTACGAGGTGAACAGCTACATTCCGGGCATCGGGCACAACCTGCAAGAGCACTCGGTCGTGCTGATCCGCGGCGGGCGCGTGAAGGACCTGCCCGGCGTGCGCTACCACATCGTGCGCGGCGCGCTGGATACGGCGCCCACGGCCAATCGCAAGAAGGGCCGCTCCAAGTACGGCACCAAGCGCGGCTAGCCGTCCCGCGCTCATGCAAGCCAACGCCAAGGGCAACGCCAGAGCAAGCCAGCCATGTCCAGAAGACGCGCCGCCGAAAGCCGAAAGATCCTTCCGGATCCCAAGTTTCACGACGAGCTGATCGCGAAGTTCACCAACGTGTTGATGCTGAGCGGCAAGAAAAGCGTGGCGCGCCACATTCTGTACGGGGCCATGAGCGAGATCGGCCAGCGCGAAAAGGAAATGCCGCCGCTGGAAGTGGTGCGCAGGGCCGTGGAGCACGTCAAGCCCACGGTGGAGGTCAAGTCCCGCCGCGTGGGCGGCTCGACCTACCAGGTGCCGGTGGAGGTGCGCCCTTCGCGCCGGCAGGCGCTGGCGATCCGCTGGATCATCCAGAACGCTGCCGCGCGGGGAGGCAAGACGATGGAGTCCAAGCTGGCCAACGAGCTGCTGGACGCCTTCAACAGTCGGGGCGGCGCGATCCGCAAGAAGGAGGATGTGCATCGCATGGCGGAAGCGAACCGCGCCTTTGCCCATTACCGCTGGTAACCACCTGACCGCCACAAACGAACCCCGATCGGACCAGACACCCGTGCCACGACAAGCCCCCCTCGAGCGCTATCGCAATATCGGCATCATGGCGCACATCGATGCCGGTAAGACGACGACGACCGAGCGCGTCCTCTACTACACCGGCCGCAGCCACAAGATGGGCGAGGTGCACGAGGGCGCAGCCACCATGGACTGGATGGAGCAGGAGCAGGAGCGTGGCATCACGATCACGTCGGCGGCCACGTTCTGCCAGTGGGTGGTGGACGGCGTGGAGCACTACATCAACATCATCGACACCCCCGGTCACGTGGACTTCACCATCGAGGTGGAGCGCTCCCTGCGCGTGCTGGACGGCGCCATCGCCGTGTTCGACGCCGTGAACGGCGTGGAGCCGCAGTCCGAGACCGTATGGCGCCAGGCGGACAAGTATCACGTGCCGCGCATGGGCTTCATCAACAAGATGGACCGCGTCGGCGCGGACTTCGACATGTCCGTGGAGAGCATGCGCAAGCGCCTGGGGGCCACGCCCGTCGCGCTGCAGATTCCCATCGGCGTGGAGGACGGCTTCAAGGGCATGGTGGACCTGGTGCACATGCGCGCCTTCCTGTTCCACGACGAGACCCTGGGCGCCAAGTTCGACGTGGTGGAGATTCCTGCCGATCTGCGGGCCAAGGCGGAAGCCGCCCGCGAGAAGATGCTCGACGTGATCTCGCAGTTCGACGACGAGCTCACCGACAAGATCCTGGAAGGCCGCGAGGTGACGCCGGCGGATATCGAGCGGTCCATCCATGCCGGCACGATCGGCGGGCACTTCACGCCCGTGCTGTGCGGCTCCGCCTTCAAGAACAAGGGCGTACAGCAGCTCCTCGACGGCGTCGTGAAGTACCTCCCCTCCCCCACCGAAGTCCCCGCCATCAAAGGCAGCTCGATCGACGGCGAGAAGCAGCTCACGCGCGAGACGGGCGACGATCAGCCCATGGCCGCGCTGGCCTTCAAGGTGATGACCGATCCCTACGTGGGGCAGCTCACGTTCTTCCGCGTCTACTCGGGCAAAGTCAGCCAGGGCATGCAGGTGCTCAACCCGGCCAAGGGCAAGAAGGAGCGCATCGGGCGCATCATGCGCATGCACGCCAACAAGCGCGAGGAGGTCAAGGAGGTGTACGCGGGCGATATCGCCGCGGGCATCGGCCTGGAGGCCACCACGGGAGATACGCTCTGCGACCCGGACAAGCCCATCGTGCTGGAGCGCATGGAGTTCCCGGAGCCGGTGATCGATATCGCCGTGGAGCCCAAGACCAAGGCCGACTACGAGAAGATGGGCGTGGCCCTGCAGAAGCTGGCGCAGGAAGACCCGTCCTTCCGCGTGCACACCGACGAGGAATCCAACCAGACCATCATTTCCGGGATGGGCGAGCTGCACCTGGAGATCATCGTGGACCGCATGCAGCGCGAGTTCAAGGTCGCCTGCAGCGTGGGCAAGCCCCAGGTGGCCTACCGCGAGACGATCACCACGGCGGCGGAAGCGGAGGTCAAGTACGTCAAGCAGACCGGCGGCCGCGGGCAGTATGCGCACACCGTGCTGACGCTGGAGCCCCTGGCGCCCGGCTCGGGCTACCAGTTCGAGAACAAGGTGGTGGGGGGGAACATCCCCCGCGAGTTCATTCCCGCCGTGCAGAAGGGCATTGCCGAGGCGCTCACCACCGGTGTGCTGGCGGGTTACCCGCTGGTGGACCTGAAGGTCGTGCTGACCGACGGCTCGTACCACGAGGTGGATTCCTCGGAGATGGCCTTCAAGATCTGCGCGTCGATGGCCTTGAAAGACGGGGTCAAAAAGGGCAAACCGGTGTTGCTGGAACCGGTGATGAAGGTGGAAGTGGTGGCGCCCAACGAATACATGGGCGACGTGATGGGCGACCTCAACTCGCGTCGGGGCCGCATCAAGGGCATGGAGGAGCGCTCCGGGGCGCAGGTGATCAATGCGGACGTGCCGCTCTCGGAGATGTTCGGCTACTCCACGGCCCTGCGCTCGGCCACGCAGGGCCGTGCCACCTACACCATGCAGTTTTCCCACTACGAGCGGGTGCCCGGCACCCTCTCCGAAGAGTTGATGGCCCGCAAGGCGGGTTGAGCAAGAACCGGAGCGCCTGCGCAGTGAGCGCCCGGGCGAGCCACACCGAACCAGAGCACAGGAGAAGGGAGCGATGTCCAAGGAGAAATTCGATCGATCGAAGCCGCACGTAAACATTGGGACGATCGGTCACGTGGATCACGGCAAGACCACGCTGACCGCGGCGATCACCAAGGTGCTGGCGATGAAGAAGCTCGCCAACTTCACCGCGTTCGACCAGATCGACAAGGCGCCGGAGGAAAAGGCGCGCGGCATCACCATCGCCACCTCCCACGTGGAGTACGCCACCGAGAAGCGCCACTACGCGCACGTGGACTGCCCCGGCCATGCCGACTACGTGAAGAACATGATCACCGGCGCGGCGCAGATGGACGGCGCAATCGTGGTGGTGTCCGCCGCCGACGGCCCCATGCCCCAGACGCGCGAGCACATCCTGCTGGCCCGTCAGGTGGGCGTGCCCTACATCGTCGTGTTCATGAACAAGGTGGACATGGTGGACGACCCGGAGCTGCTGGAGCTGGTGGAGCTGGAGGTGCGCGAGCTCCTCAGCAGCTACGACTTCCCCGGCGACGACATCCCGATCGTCAAGGGCTCCGCGCTGAAGGCGCTGGAATCCAAGGCCGACAAGCCCGATGCGGAAGAATACAAGTGCATCCTGGAGCTGATGGACGCCGTGGACGCGTACATCCCCGAGCCCACCCGCGACATCGACAAGCCCTTCCTGATGCCGGTGGAGGACGTGTTCTCCATCTCCGGCCGCGGCACGGTGGCCACGGGCCGCGTGGAGCGGGGCATCGTCAAGGTGGGCGATACGGTGGAGATCGTCGGCATCAAGCCCACCACCTCCACGGTCGTCACCGGCGTGGAGATGTTCCGCAAGCTGCTGGACGAAGGGCGCGCCGGCGACAACATCGGCGTGCTGCTGCGCGGCACCAAGCGCGAGGACATCGAGCGCGGGCAGGTGCTCGCCAAGCCCGGCTCCATCACGCCCCATACGGATTTCAAGGGTCAGGTGTACGTGCTGACCAAGGACGAGGGCGGCCGCCACACGCCGTTCTTCAACAACTACCGCCCGCAGTTCTATTTCCGCACGACCGATGTGACCGGGATCGTGCAACTGCCGGAAGGCACGGAAATGGTGATGCCGGGCGACAACGTGGCCATCACGGTCTCCCTGATCACCCCCATCGCCATGGAGCCCGAGCTGCGCTTCGCCATCCGTGAAGGCGGCCGCACCATCGGCTCGGGCGTGATCTCGGAAGTGACCAAGTGATGGCCCGCACAATCAGGCGCAACGGCGGGAAGGCCCGATGACCCAACGAATCAAGGTCCGCTTCAAGGCCTACGACTTCAATCTGCTGGACCAGACCGTCCGGGAGATCGTCAACGCCGTCAAGCGCACCGGAGCAGAGGTCAACGGTCCGATTCCGTTGCCCACGCAACGCACGGTGCTGACCGTGCTGCGTTCGCCGCACGCGGACAAGAAGTCGCGGGAGCAGTTCGAGACCCGCACGCATAAACGGTTGATGTACATCATCGACCCGACCCCGCAGACGATGGACGCGCTGATGCGGCTCGACATCTCGGCCGGGGTGGACATCACCATGAAGCAGGACTAGCGCCCACCGGGCGCGGGCGCCTCCCCGCGGGGCGTCTGCGCGCCGAGGGCCGGGGAGCCGCCGCGGCGAACCGCGGATGTGCGCGGCGTGTGGCCGCTCCCTTCAAGCAGCGATGAGCAACAGGGCTGGAGACCGATGGGTCAGGTAAACGTCATCAAGATGGACCGCTCCAAGGCGGAGCCGCTGGAGCTGGAGGACGGCCTCACCGAGGCCACCTACAACCCGTTCCTGATCAAGGACGCGGTGGTCTACCAGCGCGCCAAGCTGCGCCAGGGCACCCACGCCACCAAGTCCCGCGGACAGGTCTCCGGCAGCACGCGCAAGCTCTACCGCCAGAAGGGCACCGGCTCCGCGCGGGCCGGGGACCGCAAGGCCGTGCAGCGCCGCGGCGGGGGCGTCGTGCACGGGCCCGTGCCGCGCAGCCACGCCATCAAGCTCAACAAGCGCGTGCGCAAGGCCGCCCTGCGCGGGGCGCTGGCGGAAAAGCTGCGCCAGGGCCAGATCGTGGTGCTGGATGCCATCGAGCCGGCCAGCCACAAGACCAAGGACTTCGCGGCCTGGCTCGCCCACATCGAGGCGCCCGAGGCGCTGATCGTGACCCACGAGGTCGGCGAGAACCTGGCGCTGGCTGCGCGCAACCTGCCGCAGGTCGTGGTGGTGCATTTCGGGCAGGTCAACGTGTACAACCTGCTGCTCTACGACAAGGTGCTGGTGACGCGCCAGGCCATGCTGGCCCTGCAGGAGAGGCTCGCGGCATGAACATCAAGCTGCTCAAGGCGCCGCACCTCACGGAAAAGACGGTGATCCAGAAGGATGCGTCCAACCAGGTCACGTTCCTGGTGGATCGCGGCGCCAACAAGATCGAGATCAAGCGCGCCGTGGAGAGCCTGTTCAAGGTCACCGTGCTGCGCGTGAACACCATCAGCACGCGCGGCAAGTACAAGCGCATGGGGCGCTTCATGGGCCGCCGTGCGGACTGGAAGAAGGCCATGGTCACCCTGAAGGAGGGCGACCGCATCGAATACTTCGAGGGCGCCTGAGCGCCCCACGCGCCCAGAGACGCCAGAGACCGACAATGGCAATTCGCAGATACAACCCCACCTCGCCGGGCCGACGCGGCATGAGCGTCGCCGACTTCAGCGAGCTGACGACCGCGCAGCCCGAGCGCTCGCTGCTGCGTCCGCTCAAGAAGAGCGGGGGGCGCAACAATCACGGCCACATCAGCGTGCGGCACCGGGGCGGGGGGCACAAGCGCCGTTACCGCGTGATCGACTTCAAGCGCGACAAGCCCGGCGTGCCGGGCCGCGTGGCCAGCATCGAGTACGATCCCAACCGCAGCGCCCGCATCTCGCTGGTGGTGTATGCGGACGGGGAGAAGCGCTACATCCTCACGCCCGAGGGCCTGCAGGTGGGCGACGAGGTGCGCGCCGGCGAGGGCGCGGAGATCAAGGTGGGCCACGCGCTGCCCCTGCGTGCGATTCCGCTGGGCACCCAGGTGCACAACGTGGAGCTGAAGGCGGGCAAGGGTGGGCAGATCGCCCGCTCGGCCGGCACCTCGGTGACCCTGGCCGCCAAGGAGGAGCCCTACGCGCAGATCCGCCTGCGCTCCGGGGAGATCCGCCGCGTGCGGCTGGAGTGCATGGCCACCATCGGCACGGTGGGCAACGCGGATCATTCGAACATCGAGGTGGGCAAGGCCGGCCGCAAGCGCTGGTTGGGCGTGCGCCCCACCGTGCGCGGCGTGGCCATGAATCCCATCGACCACCCCCACGGCGGGGGCGAGGGCAAGACCTCCGGCGGCCGCCATCCGGTCAGCCCCTGGGGCACGCCCACCAAGGGATATCGCACGCGGCGCAACAAGCGCACGCAACCGATGCGGGTGCGCCGCCGCGCCAAGTAGGCGCGGGCACCGGCATCAACGGCAACCGTTGCAGCAGTCTGGAGAGGAATTGTGCCTCGATCGCTGAAAAAAGGGCCCTTCGTGGATGAGCACCTGCTGATCAAGGTGCAGCGGGCCAAGGAGACGGACGACCGGCGCCTGATTCGCACCTGGTCGCGGCGCTCGGTGATCCTCCCCGAATTCGTGGGGCTGAATCTGGCCGTGCACAACGGCAACAAGTTCATCCCCGTGTTCGTCACGGAAAACATGGTGGGGCACAAGCTGGGCGAGTTCTCGCCCACCCGCACCTACCGCGGTCACACCACCAAGTCCGATCGCCGCGCCGCCCGCTAGTGGGCGGGTGGTGCGCAGCAACGAGCGCTTAAGGGCAACAGGGCACTATGGCAGAAGAGCAACCCATGTATACGGCCATCGCCAGGGGCGTGCGCATCGCCCCGCGCAAGGTGCGCCTGGTGGTGGACCTGATCCGCGGCAAGAACGTGGTGCAGGCGCTGGGCATCCTGGATGCCACGGCCAAGCGCTCCTCGCCCGTGGTGAAGACCCTGCTCAAGTCCGCCATCGCCAATGCGGAGCAGCACAACCAGGAGCTGGACGTGGACAGTCTCACGGTGCGGCGCGCGTTCGTGGATTCCGCGCCCACCCTGCGCCGCTGGCGCCCGCGGGCCATGGGCCGCGCCACGCCGATCCGCAAACGCAGCTCGCACATCACGTTGGCGGTGGGCTAGCGCCCGCGCCGACGCATTGAGGAGACCCTCGTGGGTCAGAAAGTCAATCCGATCGGGTTCCGGCTGAGCCTGACCAAGAACTGGACCAGCAAGTGGTTTGCGGACCACCGCACCTACGCGAACCTGCTGGAGCAGGACGTGAAGCTGCAGCGCTACATCAAGAAGAACCTCAAGCACGCGGGCATCTCGCGCGTGGAGGTGGAGCGCGCGGCCCAGAAGATCCGCCTCACCATCTTCGCCTCGCGGCCCGGCATCATCATCGGGCGCAAGGGCGAGGCGGCGGACCAGCTCAAGGCCGAGCTGCAGAAGCTGGCCAAGACCGACGTGACCGTGAACATCAAGGAGGTCAAGCGCCCGGAGATCGATGCCCAGCTCATCTCCGAGAACATCGCCACCCAGCTCGAGCGCCGCATCGCCTTCCGCCGCGCCATCAAGCGCTCGCTGGCCTCGGCCATGCGCCTGAACATCCAGGGCTGCAAGATCATGGTGGCCGGGCGCCTCAATGGCGCGGAAATGTCCCGCACGGAGTGGGTGCGCGAGGGCCGCGTGCCCCTGCACACGCTGCGCGCGGAAATCGATTACGGCACCACCGAGGCGCTCACCACCTACGGCCTGATCGGCGTGAAGGTGTGGGTGTATCGCGGCGAGGAATACCAACAACCGCGGCTGCTGCGGCGCCGCCCCGGAGCCAGGTAAGGGACGCACGCCATGCTGATGCCCAAACGCACCAAGTTCCGCAAGCAGATGAAGGGCCGCATGCGGGGCAATGCCACCGCCGGCAACACGCTCAACTTCGGCTCCTACGGCCTGCAAGCCGTGGGGCGCGGCTTCGTCACCGCCCGCCAGATCGAGGCCAGCCGGCGCGCCCTCACCCGCGAGATGAAGCGCCGCGGCAAGATCTGGATCTGCGTGTTCCCGGACAAGCCCATCACGCGGCGCCCCGCCGAGGTGCGCATGGGCGGGGGCAAGGGCGCGGTGGATCACTGGGCCGCCGTGATCAAGCCGGGCCGCATCCTGTTCGAGATGGACGGCGTGGACGAGGCCGTGGCCGTGAGCGCGCTGCGCCTGGCGGCCTACAAGCTGCCCATCGCCACCACCGTCGTGAAGCGCGGAGGCTGAGCCCATGAAGGTCACCGAGATGCGCCAGCTTTCCGCGGAAGAGCTCAACGTCCGCGTCGCGCAATGGCAGGAGGAGTTGTTCCGCATGCGCTGCAACCAGACCATCGGACAGAACACGGACACCAGCCGCATCCGGGTGATGCGGCGCCAGATTGCCCAGGCCAAGACGATCATCAACGAGATGCAACGCCATGCCGCAAG
>Ga0214472_10003867_pt1 | contig 15797 bp, 6 predicted proteins | sample RVTome_6_FD_207662 | JGI IMG/M metagenome (GOLD analysis project Ga0214472, IMG submission 207662) | Soil microbial communities from uranium-contaminated site in the Upper Colorado River Basin, Wyoming, United States - RVT140D175 | ecosystem: Environmental > Terrestrial > Soil > Contaminated >...
ATCTTGCGTTGGCATAACACACCTCCTTGCAACCTGCGCCCTGGCCGAGACACACCGCCCCGTTTCATCCAGACCGCACTTGCCGAATTATGCCATATTACCCAGAATCGCGCAATCGCCCTGCATTTTGCCGAGTTGACCGATCCGCGCACTCGCGAGGTTGTTTATCCGCTGATTAACATTGTGGTGATCGCGGTGTGCGCGATCATCTCTGGCGCCGACGATTTTGTGGCCATCGCCAAGTTCGGCCGGGCGAAGAAAAAGTTTCTGTCGCAGTTCCTCGACTTGATCGCCGGCATCCCGTCGCACGATCGGTCGGGCGCCATCTTCGCGGCGATCAAGCCGGCGGAGTTTGAAAAATGGTCTTTGTCCCGTGCCGGAGAACCTGCCCGACAAGAAGCGTTGGCGCAAGCTGCGGGCGATTGGCATTTCGGTCAACCACAGTTTTCGCGGCGGCAAGGAGTGCAGTGAAGTGCGCAATTACATTTTGAGCCGTTACATGTCCGGCCGCCGTTATGCGGAAGCGGTGCGCGGCCATTGGGGAATCGAGAATCGTTTACACTGGCAACTGGATGTAACTTTTCAGGAAGACCAAAGCCGCGTGCGAAAAGGTCACGTCGACGCCAACTTCAGCAGCCTGCGCCGCACCGCGTTAAGTTTGTTAAAAAACAACCGCACCGCAAAGATCGGTATCAAAAACAAACGCCTCGCCGCCGGCTCACGACGAGCACTACCTCACCGAAGTCCTACTCGGCAAATAACTTTTGGTGCAATCGCCCTGTGCCGGCGCCTGAGCCATTTCTCCCAGAATCCGGCGGGCAGAGCGGCAATCGCGCGAGCGGGTGGGCCAGGGTCCGTCGCGCGGGCAGACGTGGCAATCGGAAACAGGTTGGGCGGTTCATCGATTCTCTTTTTGCGTTCCCGCAAGTCCTCCGCCGTGCGCCGTTGTTTACCGCTTGCCGCCGGCGCGGGGCTCCCCATAGCTCACACCGGCGCGAGCCGTGTCAGCCGCGGCAACGATGCCGGCGGTCAGCGCTATCGCGACGGCCGCAGATTGCCATGTCATGTGGATACCTGCAATGCGACGATCGAGTTAGAGACAAAAGCAACGCCGACAATAATGCGGCAACGACGCTGGCGGGTTCGGGCACGGCGGCCGCCAGTGTGCTCCCAAATTGGTTGCGGACGTTGTTCACGTCGTCGATGTCGACCAGACCGTCAAACGGCACGGTGTCGCCAGAGATGCCGGAGCGGTCGATGCCGGCTCCGGTCCCAAATTGGTTGCGGACGTTGTTCAGGTCGTCGATGTCGACTGTGCCGTCGCAGGGGGCGGTGTCTCCGGCGATGCACATGTCGATGACGACTTCCAATTGGAGATTGTTGGCCGAATATCGGGCCTCAAGCGTGCGCCCGTCGAACGACGGAAACGTAGTCAACATGGAAAGCGTCCCGTCGATTCCGCCGTCGGCGAACAACACGTCAAACGTCTCTCCCAACGCCGGACTGAAGTCGTCGAGCATCGACACAAAGAGCAGGCCCTCAAGCGTTGCCTCGCCCAGCACGTCCAGCGCGTCGTAGTCCACGCCCCGCAGCGGGCCGCCGATTTCGACCACAAAGCGGCCGACTTCGCCGATCACCGCGTCGCCGTCAATCGTCAGCAATCCGGCGGAATCGCCGGGGGCGATGGCCGCCCCGGCGGTGACGATGAGGTCGTTGGCGATCGTTCCGTTTCCGGAGGCAAGTTTTCTTGGACCGCTGATTTCCAACGGCGCCGACTGCCCGTTGCGCTGCACCGTCAACGAGCGCCCCGCAGGGACGTGAACGGAAGCCTCCATCACGATCGTGTCGGCGCCCCGCAGATTGAGCACCGCCGCGGGCGAGGCGGGTATGATCACGCCGGAGAGTTCCGCGGCGTTGTCGTACGAAGTGATCGTGGCGGTCCCGTCGACAATCAGATCTCCGGGAAAACTCAATTTTCCGCGCTCGTCCAGTTCCTTCTTCCAGATGAGGTTGTTCGACACCGGTCGGATTCTCAGTTCCGAGCCGTTTTCCAATCGTACCGATCCTTCGACAATCGCCACCGTGGCTTGCGTCGTCGAAGCCGATAGCAGCATCTGCGAGTTTTCCGCGACCGTCGTTTCTCCCACCAGCACGGGAGAAATACCCTGAGAGGGCGCGAAATTCAGCGCGCCGCCGGTCAGCGCGACTTTAGCGGTCAGCGGCTGCGCGACGTCCAGCACTCCGTCGCGCACGATGTTGATGGTCGCGTTTTCCGCCATTTCCTCGGACAAGATACGGACGTTGCCCCCGGCGATCTGTAGATTTCCTTGAAAATTGCCAAGGCTTCCGCTGATGATAAGTTGTCCGTTGAAAAATGGTCCGTCCAGCAGCAAGTCGCCATCGCCGAGGATATCGCTTACAATGTTGAAGATGCCGCGACCACCGCGGATCGTGCTGTTACTGCGGACGTCGATCGTGCCGCCCGTACCGCCACGAACTTCGCCAGAAAGCGTGCCGCCGTCGAGCACGATGGTTCTTTCGGCAATGAATATGTCATCCAACGTCAATGTTCCGCCGGAGCGAACGAATATCGCGTGGTCTATTCCCGGAGGGCCGCCGAGCAAGGAAAGCCCGTCCACCAAAAAGGTTCCTTGCTGAACGTCGATGGTTCCGGTATAGCTTGAGCTGTCGCCCAGCAACACGGCCGTGCCGAATCCCGTTTTCGTCAACGGGCCGTCGCCGGTGAGACCGACTTCAATGGTACTCGTTTCCAGCACGTACGAATCGGCATTGATGACTGGCCGAGTACCGGTTTCCGGCAGCAGGCGGCCCGCATTTCGCATTTCGACGACGCCCAGGTCGACGGTGTCGGCCGAATCAAATTCCAAAATCAGATCACCTCCGTTGACAACAACGTCGGAATTGGGCGGTAAAGAATCGGGAGAGGTCACGCGCAATCTCATCGAGTCGTTGATCGTGGTCGGACCCGAGTATCGGTTTTTTCCGCGCAGGACGACCTCGCCGCCGCCGACCCCTGTGGCGGTGAGTGCGACCGAGCCGCCAGTGTTGTCGACGATATCGGCATCCAAGTTCAATACGCTGTTTGCGGCGCTGATGATAAGCTCGCCGTCACCGCTTCCCCCGGCGGTTAGCGCGCCGCCGCGGATGAGCTTGAAAAAGCCGGGCGGGGCCAGCAACCCTCCGCTTTCGAGATTCAACGTATGTCCATTCAGGTTGATGTCAGCGCGATGAAACCGCAAGGCGTTGATATTGCGGTCGCCGTTGAGCGTGATCGCCTCATCCACTGTTGATACGTTGTCGGCAGGACCGGCAGCATTCAGGCTCGAAACATATGCGTGAAGGCTGCTATATGCCACAACGCCGTCGGGACCATACGTGGCGAAGTCGTTGCCGCCGACAAGAGCCCACCCGCCGAGGATGTTGTCGTCCAGCGCCGGCGGCGTCGAAATCCGTATACGGCTGTCGGGACCATCGTCAATAAAATTCACGGTCGCCCCGGGATTCCTCTGAATTTCGTTGATCGAGAGCGTCGATTGGCTCCCGACGCCGGAACCGTTCTGCAACATAATCTCCGAATAGCCGCGCGTGGCGGCCAATGCTCCGACGGTCTCGGAACTCGCCGTCGCGTCTCGACCGATCAACTCCAGCCGGCCACCGGCCATCGTTATCGGAATCGAATCTCGGACTCGGTCGCCGGAATCCCTGGCGCCACGACTGTCTAACACCAAATGCCCGCTGGCGCCCCCGCCAGCGTGCCGTCCGTCGATGTGAATAAGTGGCGTCGTCTCAAGGCGGGCGTCGTCGGCCAAGATCAATTTGCCCCCGAGTATCTCCGTGGGCCCGACGTACGTGTGGCCATCGCCGCGAAGCGTAAGGTCGAATGAGCCGATTTTGCGAAGCGCGCCGCCGTGGATCGATCCACTGATGTCCGCCCCATTGATCGTGCCTCCGATGTCTCCCAGATGAACGTCGCCGGCCAGCATCGTGTTTCCTTGCGTATGCAGGGCGGCATCGTTCTGACCACCTTGCACGTTGTTCAAATGGATGTCGCCGGAAAATGTGCCTATATTGTCCAATCGCAAACGGCTGGATGGTGACGAACCCAATCGCAGATCGCGGACGCCGGCGCCGAGCGGGCCGACGACGTGCAGCGTGCCCTCTTCAACGAGGATCTCTTCAAAGGAGGAATTCTCGCTGTTTTCCAGCCAGCCCTCCAACCGGGAGCGCTTCGTCAGGGTGGTCTGCCCCGTGAACTGGCCCCGGAGTTTGCCGCCGAAAAAACGCAGATCGCTGGTAACCTCCAACGATCCGAGGACGTCGACCTGGTATCTTTCCACAAAACCCTCTCGTGTGGACGGCCTGGGATCGAGAATCAACTCCTCGATGGAATTCGCCGCGTTCACCCGCAACACGGTATTTTCCCGGCCGGTGACAAACAGGCTTCCGTCCTGCGGCGTGACGCTCCCCGACAGGGTGAGCGTTCCGCCTGTCAGTATCGTCGCGCCGTCGTGTTGCAGGGGGGCCGTCACGTTCACTTCGCCGCGGTGCGAGATGACCAGATCTCCGGCGAAACTGGTGGGTCCGGAAAGCGTGGCACGGTTGATAATCTGCAATGAGCCAGTCCCGACGATGCCGGCCGGCAAGACAATATATGTGTCGGCCGATTCCAGCCCCAGTTGCCCGCCGCCGTCCAATTGCAAAGGCGTATTCAACAAGCCGCCGCCGTCCACTCCGGCCAGCGCGCCTCTTCTTAAGACAATGTTGTGGTTGTAGGCAGAACCACCGACCAACAGCAATCGCCCTTCTTCCACGTCGATGTGTTCGCTGTGCTCACCGCCGTATAACGCCAGGCTTCCGCCGCTAAGTACGCGCGTGCCCGCCGAGGAGTCGCCGAGGCTTTCAGGATGCTGAAACGCAACGAATGTGTCCGGGCCGATGACGGTCTCTCCGGAATAGGAAGTCGGCCCCCGGACGAAAATAAGATTGAATCGAGGCGCGAAATCGGGTGGACTGACGCCGGAAAACCACAAGCCGCCGCTGCCGCCGATCTCCCCCGTTATCTCTAGCCACCGGGCGCCTCCGCCGGCGATCTGACTGTCGGCGAGCAGTTCAATGTTGCCGGAGAGAATTGCGGGCGATTCGCTATCGATCCGCAGACTCCCTTGGGCCGCCAGTGTGCCGCCGTTCAACAGGATACGCTCGGGCGCGAAAGTGCCGCTCGCAAATGTCAACCTGCCGCCTTCGTTTACGACGGTGGCTTCCGCCTCGATGTCTGCCGACGTGCCCAACGCGCCGGCATGGTTTACGATGATTATCCCTTCGTTGAGCACGACCTCCCCCGACCAGGCGGAGTTGTCGCCGGCAAGCTGCAACGTGCCGGCGCCGTTTTTTGTCAATCGGGCGTTGCCGCCCAGCAGGCTGCCGATGAACGTCAATTGCGATCCCTCCACGCCGTCGACGTCGAGATCGCTGAGCGGGTTCCAGTCGGCGTCGATCATGACGCGGCCTTGGTTTCCCGTCAGCCGGATTGTCGCTGCCGTGCCGGGATCCAACGTGTCGAACGACAGCGGACCGCCGCCGAACGTCAACAAGTGCTCGTTGGCAATATCAAGCGAACCGACGCTCACCGGACCATCCAGGTTGATTATCGCGTCCGCATCAGGCAGCATCCCGAAAATCGCCGTGTCCCCGGCGCCGGGCACGGCGAGGGACCAACTGGCCGGATCGAGCCAATTGCCGCCGCCGGGCAGATTCCACATGGTTTCGGCGGCCGTCGTCGACTGACCGTTCGAAAATAGAAGCACGACTGCGATGCCGACGATGAATAGGTGCGATCTCATCAGATGCTCCATCGTTTGCAGTTGCGGGTGGAATCGGGCGGCAATCGTGCGCGGCAGATCGCGAATTAGGGGTTCTGAATTCCCCGCGCGGCACAGGCGCTTTCCGTCGTCGTGGATTGTACCTTCGCCTTGCGACGTGACGCAAAGGTTTTCTGGAGACGCCACACGAATTCGGTGCCCATACGGCCGCGGATTGGGCCGCGCATCAGCCAAAAATGCCAACGGATTGTATCGCTTGTAGACGGCAGATAGACTGTGAACTGAGGGAGTGGGACGCAATTGTCCGACGGCTGAGTGCGGGCTGGCGACCCGACTGGTTTTCGCGCCGTCGGGACAGCGGGCGCCGGCGCCTGCGATGTGCTCCCAGAAACCGGCAACAGAGCGGCCAGCGTGCGCGGTGGGACAGGGCGACTGGCGCACGGGGGCTTGGCAATTGAGGACACTGCGGGCGAGCCATTGATGATCTTTTCGCGAACGCGCGGATTGCCCGCGCGCCGGAATCCGTCGCTTGCCGCCGGCGCGCCGCGCCGCCACGACCGGCGATTAGCGCTGGAGCCGCTGGAGGACCGCCGGGTGCTGGCGGTCGTGATCAATGAGATCATGTACCACCCGGCGTCGGAGCAGACGTCGGAAGAATACGTCGAGTTGTACAACAGCGGCGCGACGACGGTCAACCTGCAGGGCTGGCGTCTGAGTGGCGTTGATTTCGATTTTCCCGACGTGTCGATCCCCGCCGGCGAATATCTGGTGGTCGCCGCCGACGTCGGCGCTTTCAGCGCGAAATACCCTGGCGTGGCCAACGCGATCGGCGGCTGGGGCGGGCGGCTGAGCAATCAGGGCGAGAAGCTGGAACTAGTTGCCGACAGCGGAGCGCCGGCGGACCTAGTCACGTACGCCGACGACGGCGATTGGGCCGTGCGCCGCCGCGGACCGGATGACCGGGGTCACCGGGGCTGGGTCTGGCAGACGGCCCACGATGGAGAGGGCAGTTCGCTGGAGTTGATCAACGCCGCGCTGCCCAACGAGTACGGCCAAAACTGGGCCGCCAGCCTCACGGCCGAGGGCACGCCGGGCGCGGCCAATTCGGTGGCGTCGGCAGATATCGCGCCGCTGATCGCTGAAACGATTCACTCGCCGATCATTCCCACTTCCGGCGACTCGGTCACCGTCGTCACGCGCGTCGTCGATGAATTGGCGGCGGTGGGTGACGTTACGCTTTGGCATCGGGTGGACGACGCGCCGCTGGCGCCGCTGGCAATGTTCGATGACGGCGCGCATGGCGACGGCGCGGCCGGCGATCGCCTATATGGCGCGATATTGCCGCCGCGGCCTGACGGCACGGTGGTGGAGTTCTACATCTCGGCGTCCGACCAAGGCGGCCTGACACGCACTTGGCCCGCGCCGACCGACGAGCAGGGCACGCAAGGCGCCAACCTGCTGTACCAGGTGCTCGACGCGCGGCCCGGCGGCGTGCTGCCCACGTACCAGGTGATCATGACCGAGACGGAGCGGGCGGAGTTGGAAAGCATCGATCGCTTCAGCGACGCGCAGATGAACGCCAGCTTCGTGACCACCGTTTCCGGCCAGACCGAGGTGCGCTACAACGTGGGCGTGCGGATTCGCGGCAGCGGCAGCCGCACCTTCAACCCGCCCAACTACCGGGTCAACATCCCGGCGGATCGCCCCTGGCAGGGCGTGACCCAAATGAACCTGAACGCCGTCAATCCGGACCGGCAAGTGGCCGGCAGCGCGCTATTTGCGATTGCCGGACTGCCGGCGGCCGACGCCGTGCCGGTGACGGTTTTGACCAATGGCGTGGATCTGATGGGGGGCGGTTATTACGCGCACGTCGAGGTGCTCAACGGCGAGTGGGCCGAGCGGCAGTTTCCGACCGACGGCGCCGGCAACGTCTACCGGGGCCGCCGGCCCAATGAATCGCCGCCGGGCGGACAGGGCGCCGGCCTGGTGTATTTCGGTCCCGATCCGGCCCCGTACGTCAGTTACGTCAAGACGTCCAACGAAAGCGAGGCCGATTGGTCGGACGTGATCGGTTTGACGTTCGCGCTGAACGAAACACCCGACGCAACGTATCTGGACGACGTCAGCCAAGTGGCCGACATCGATCAATGGCTGCGCACGCTGGCGCTGAACGCCTTGATCGACAACAACGAGTTCAGCCTTTTCAACGGCGACCGGCTGGGCGACGACTACGCCATGTATCGCGGAGTCGAAGACCCGCGGTTTCAGATGGTGCCTCACGACCTGGACACGCTGTTTATCAACGTGAACCGGCCCTTGTTCCGCGAAACGAACGTGCCGGCGCTGGCGCGCCTGGTGACGCATCCGGACGTCGTGCCGCGCTATTACCGGCAGTTCGTGGACCTGATCGAAAACGTGATCACGCCCGACGTGCTCACGCCGCTGTTGAACGCCGCGATCGGCGAAATCGTGCCGGAAGCGCGCATCGATCAATACCGCGCGTTTCTCTTGGACCGGGCGCAGGTGGTCCTGTCGTGGATTCCGACCGACCTGACGGTCACGACGGACCTGCCGGTCGTCGACGGCTTTCCGCGCATCGACGGGATGCAGATCGGCACGTTGTCAGGGCAGGCCAATGTCGTCGACACGCACACCGTTTTGGTGGGCGGCCTGCCGGCCGCCTGGACTCCGTGGGACAACACGTGGCAGATCGAAGTTGGGACGGCCACCGGCGGAGAGGCGGTCATCGTGCCCACCGGCGCGGTGTGGAAATACCTGGACGACGGATCGGATCAAGAGCAACAGGCCGACGGGGTCGCCTGGTTTGGCCATCCCGACTACGACGACTCGGCCTGGCAGGAGGGTCCGGCCGAACTGGGCTACGGCGACGGTGACGAGGCGACGGTCGTCTCGTTCGGCGATGACGAGCTGACGAAGCACATCACCACCTACTTTCGCCGCTCCTTCGAGGTGGTCGACGCATCTCGCTTTACTTCGCTGCGCGTGCGTTTTCTGCGCGACGACGGCGGGGCGGTGTACCTGAACGGCGAGGAGATTTTCCGCAGCAACCTGGCCGAAGACGCGGCCTACGACACCGTGGCGCTGACGTCGTCCGGTCCAGGCGTGGAGTCGACATTTTTTGAAATGACCGTTCCGGCCGACAAGTTGCTTACCGGGACCAACGTGCTGGCAGCCGAGGTGCACCAGCGGTCAGGCGCCAGTGTGGACGTGAGTTTCGACCTGGAGTTGCGCGGTTTCGATCCCAAACTTGCCGCCGCGGGCGTCGTGCTCGAGCCGGGCGTGAACCGGCTCACGGTTCAGGCGCTGGACACGGCGGGACGGGAGATCGATCGCACGTCGATCGACGTCTGGTATGACAACGGGAACATCACCGACTTGCCGCTGTTTATCAATACGAACACCACGCTAAGGGCGGCCGACGGCCCGTTCCGCGTCACGGGCGAAACGACGATCCAGGCTGGCGCGGAACTGCGCATCGAAGGTGGCGCGACGGTTTATTTCGACCCCGGCACTTCGCTGACCGTGCGCGGCCGCCTGGTCGCCGACGGGAACGATGACGCGCGCATCCGCATGACACGCGAGCCGGGCAGCGGCGGCCAATGGAACGGCATCCAACTGTTGGACACCGCCGCAAACAACCTGCTGGCCTACGTCGATCTGGATTATGGCGACGCAGGCGGCGCTTCGATCACGGCCGTCAATTCCCTCCTGACGGTCGACAACATGACCTGGGGCGGCACCGAGCGGACGGCGCTGGGACTAATCGGATCATCGTGGCGGGTCCACAACTCGGTGCTGCCCGGTGTGTCCTCCGGCGCGGCCATTGAAGTCTCCGGCATTCGCGCGGGGGGCCAGGCGGTGATCGACTCCAATCGATTTGAACCGGCCACCGGCGAAGGCGATGCGGTCCGCTTCGCCGGCGCTTCGCTGCCCGGACCGATTTTGCAGGTGCTCGACAATAATTTCACGGGGGGTGAAGACGACGGCGTCGTGCTGGACGGCGCTGACGCTTACTTCGAGGGCAACACGTTCGTTGGCTACCATCAGGCCGTCCCCGGCGACAACTCGTCGAACGCCATCACCACGGGCACGACGCCCGGCACGGCGTCCAGTGTCACGCTGGCTCGCAACGTGTTCGTCGATAACGACCACGCCGTGCTGTTGCGTGAAGGGTCGTTTCTGGTCGGAGAGCACAATAACTTCATCGGCAGCACGATTTCGGCGTTCAACTTCGACGAACCGAGCCTGCCGGGCGTGACGGCCGGGTTGGGGGCGCGGCTGGATGGGAACATATTTCACGGCAATGCGGCCGCGTTTGAGAACTACGTCGCGGGCGTCACGAGCTTAGAAGTCGACCGCTCGATCGTGCCCACCGAGTGGATCGATCTGGGGGACGGCAACCGCAGCGAAGCCCCGCGTTTTTTTGACCCTCAGAATGACTTTCGCCTGCGACCCGGATCGCCGGCGCTGGGCGGTGCCGCGCTTGGACTGGACATGGGCGCGCTCGTCGCGGCCGGCGCGGCCGTCTCCGGCGAACCGCAGGCAGTGACCCACCTGACCACCGCGACGCTGTCCATCGGTGGGCCGGGCATCACGCATTACCGGTACCGCGTCAACGCAGGTCCGTTCAGTGCGGAAACCGCCGTCACGACGCCGATCGTGTTGAACGGTCTGGCCGACGGGGATTACGCTGTGCACGTGATCGGCAAGAACGCCGCCGGCGTTTGGCAAGCAGAGTCAGCCGCAACGGCCTCCCGCACTTGGCGTGTCGAGAGCGGTCTGGCCCGGCTGGTCATCAGCGAGGTGCTGGCCGATAACCGCACGGCGGTCGTACACGCCGGCGGTTTTCCGGATCTGATCGAACTGCACAACTCCGGCGGCGCCAAGATCAATTTGACGGGCATGCGGCTGAGCGACGACGCCGCGCGGCCGGCTAAATTCGTGTTTACCGACGAGGTTTCTCTCCTGCCGGGACAACGTCTGGTAGTGATCGCCGGAGCAGAGGACGGCGCGCCGGGCATCCATACCGGTTTCGCGCTGGATCAGGACGGCGACGGCGTTTTTCTTTACGACCAAAGCGGCGTGCTCGTCGACTCGGTAGTTTTCGGCCTGCAATTGCCCGATCTTTCCGTGGCACGATTGGCGGACGGCCGATGGGGCCTGGCGCGGCCGACGTTCGGCGCGACGAACATCGCGCAGGCCACCGGCGATCGCGGCACGTTGAAAATCAACGAATGGATGGCCGCCGGCGACCGGCTGTTCAATGACGATTTCTTTGAGTTGTTCAATCCCGATCCGCTGCCCGTCGCGCTGGCGGGGTTGTACCTGACCGATCATCCCAGCGGTCTGCCGATGCAGCACGAGATTACCCCACTGAGTTTCATCGCCGGTCAAGGATGGCGGACGTTTGTCGCCGACGCCCGTCCGGAAAACGGCGCCGATCACGTCGGATTCAAGCTGTCGGCCTTGCACGAAATGATTGGCCTGATGGAAGCAGACCTGACGCCGATCGACGTCGTCTGGTACACGGCAATACCGGCCGACTGGTCGCAGGCGCGCACTCCCGACGGCGGCCCGCAATTGTCGCTGTTTCGCATTCCCACGCCCAGCGTGGCCAACGAAGCGATTGTTGACCCGGACGCCGATCCCTACCGGCTGTCGGACTACCTGCGGATTACGGAACTGATGTATCACGCCGCCGCAGGCAGCGAGTTGGACTTCGTCGAGTTGCAGAACATTGGTGACGAGCCGTTGAAACTCAGCGGTGTGCGGCTGGTCGACGGAATCGATTATCAGTTTGGCGACGTGACGCTCGCGCCCGGACAGTTCGTGGTGATCGTGAGCGACGAGGCGGCCTTCCGCGCCCGTTACGGCAACGCGGCTGCGGTGGCCGGCCAGTACGCGCAGAACTTGAGCAATGCCGGCGAACGCATCCGCCTGCGTTTGCCGGAGCCTTTCGACGGAGACATCCTGGACTTCACGTATGACGATCAGTGGTATCCGACGACCGACGGCGACGGCTATTCGCTGGTGATTCGCGTTCCCTCCGCGGCCGCGGCAACCTGGAATGACAAGGCGTCTTGGCGGCCCAGCGGCGCCGTGGGCGGCAGCCCGGGATTCCTCGATCCACCCTTTGCGCAGCCGGGCGACACCAACGGCGACGGCGCCGTCGACATCACCGATCTGAACAATGTCCGCAACAACTTCGGCGGCCAAGGTTTGGGCGACGCCACCGGCGACGGCCGCGTGGACATCGACGATTTGAACGCCGTGCGGAATCATTTCGGCGCGCGGGTTGAAGGCGCGCTGGGCAGCGCGAATAAAGGCAAGTTTGCTCAATTGGCGCCCGCCGCTCTGTCGCGGTTTCGCTCCGCCGTCCGGCCGCCGCGCCACCAGGTGTCCGCCGGCACGGACTTATTGGTCGCCTGGGATCGTGCCTTGCTGGAGTGGCTGCGCGTCGCGCCAACACCACGCTAAAGCGGGTATTGCCGCCAGGATTCTCGGGGTTTCGGCGAACTTTACCGACGGCCGATTGCGACGAAAAGGCGGACTGTGCGCCTGTAGAATCGCGCTGGCGTCGGAGTGTTTCTGGTTTTGCCGCCGGGCAAGGCGCGAAATCGATTCCAACAGTGTACAATTGGTGATCATTGGGCGGTCCGCCATATCGAACACCGCCCGTGGACGAAATACCGCTTCAAGTGCCGTGATCGGCAAAGGAAATTAATATGGCCCGCGCCGCCCTCGTTCCGCCTTATGTCCACCGATTCGCCGCCGCGCTAATGAACCGACGGCCCGGACTTCGAAGTTGCCTTGCCGCATGCCTGATCGCAATCTCACTCGGTGGGTTGACTGGCGCGACGGCGTCGGCCGATCCCATTCCCACGACGAGCGATCTGCCCACCGCGCCAGCCGCCGACCAAAGCAAGTATCCGGAATTCGCCGAAGCCCAGCAGAAGGCCAACGCGCGCGATTTCGAGGGCGCGCTGGAATCATTGAAGGCGGCCTCCGCAAAACATCCGGAATTGGCGCCCGGCGAGGTGTTGATGGCCGACCTCTTGTTTTCCGGATTGGGCAACGTGCAGACGCAGCGTCAACAAATCCAGTTGATGCAGGCGGCCCGCAATTACCTGGAGCAGGCCGTGGTGAATCACCCGAAATCGCCGGACGCCTACGTGGCCTTCGGCGAATTGGCGGTGCGGGACCGGCGGGTGACCGATGCCGAGTTGCTGTACACTAAGGCCATGTCGCTGGTGCGAGCCTTGAACGACACGCAGCCGCGCAAGCAAGGTTTATTGCGACGTTGCCACGCCGGCCTGGCGACGGTGGCCGAAAACCGCGCGGACTGGGCCACCGCTGAAACGCATCTCATGGCGTGGCTCGCCAGCGACGAAGACAACGCGCAGGCGCAATTCCGCCTGGGCAGGGCGTTGTTCAATTCCAACAACTCCGACAATCGCAAACGGGCGTACGAGGTATTCAAACAGGCCAGCAAGCTGGACGACCGCTTGCCGCCGCCGGAGTTGACCGTCGCGCAACTGTTCGATCAGAGCGCCAACGCCGCTGACAAAAAAGTGGCTACGCAGTGGATGGATTACGCCGTGAAAACGGCGGCCGGCAAACCCGTGCCGTATCAAGTCGCCACGCGGCTGGGCGTGGCCAACTGGCATTGGGGACGGGATGAAATCGACAAGGCCAAGGAGCACGCCCAGGCCGCTTTGGAGACCGACCCCGATTCGGTCAACGCCAAGTTAATGCTCGGGTTGATCGCGCGTTATGAAAACGACTATGCCGCCGCGGAAAGCATCTTTGGCGAGGTGTACCGCGACGCCCCGGACAACATCACCGCCAGCACGCAACTGGCGATCTGCCTGGCCGATCAAGGCGATGCAGCGAAGTTGCAACGAGCGCTGGGTCTGGCCGATTCAAACGCAAGGGCGCAACAAAATAATCTGGCCGCCGCCGCGGCCTTGGGATGGGTCTACTTCCGCTTGGGGCGGGTGGAAGAGGCCGAGCGTCTGCTGTCCGGCGTTGCCGCCGCCGGACGGCCCAGCGCCGAGTTGATGTATTATCTGGCCAACGTGCTGGCGGAACGTGACCGCAAGGACGAGGCTCTGAAACTGCTCAAATCGACGCTCGACGCCACCGGACCGCAAATCTACCGTGACGAGGCCAAAGCCCTGTACGCAGAGCTCTCCACCGGTTCCGCGTCGACCACGCCGTAGAAGCGTGTGTGCCGCACGCTCGGCTTATTCGGGGAACAGTTTCGTCGATAAGTAGCGTTCGCCCAGATCGGGCAGAATCACGACGATCAGCTTGCCGGCGTTTTCCTTTCGTCGTGCGACTTCGATGGCTGCCCAGGCGGCGGCGCCGCTGCTGATGCCGCACATCTGGCCTTCCCGCTGCGCCATGTCGCGGGTCGTTTCCGTCGCGTCGTCGTCTGTGACTTGCACGACTTCGTCAATCACGTCCACGTTCAGAATGTCCGGAATGAAGCCGGCGCCGATGCCTTGAATCGTGTGCTTGCCCGGTTGCAGGTTCTGGCCGGCCTTGCGCTGCGTGATCACGGGACTGGCCGCGGGTTCGACGGCGATGATCTGCACGCCCGCTTTGCGCGACTTGAGCACCTCGCCTACCCCGGTGACCGTGCCGCCCGTGCCGACGCCTGAAATAAAGATGTCGATGGCGCCGTCGGTATCGCGCCAGATCTCCTCGGCCGTCGTCTTACGGTGGATTTCCGGATTGGCCGGATTCTTGAACTGTTGCGGCATAAAATAATTCGAGTTTTGCGCGACCAACTCCTCGGCCTTGCGTACGGCGCCGGGCATCCCGTCGGCCGCGGGAGTCAAAATCAGTTCGGCCCCCAAGGCTTTGAGCATCCGCCGGCGCTCGATGCTCATGCTTTCCGGCATGGTGACCATCAGTTTATAGCCTCGGGCCGCGCACACGTACGCCAGGCCGATGCCGGTATTGCCGCTGGTCGGCTCGATGACGACCGAGTCTTCCTTGATCATTCCGTCACGTTCGGCCGCGTCGATCATCGCCGCGGCGATGCGGTCCTTGACGCTCCAGAGCGGGTTCATGTTTTCCAGCTTGCCCGCGACCGTCGCCACGCAGCCCGCCGTGACCTTGCTGAGTTTGACCAGAGGAGTGTTCCCGATGCAACGGGTGATGTCGTCGCGAACGCCATTCGGAAGTGCCATGGCCGACCTTTCATTCTCCGAGAAGTTCGTTGGATATCGACGATCGGAGGGCCGCGGCTAGAAAGCGCGCCCCGACGGCGCTGAACAAGCAGCCGGGCCCCCCCGACGCGGAGAATATACCAGACATCAAACGGACCGGTCAACGAAGGGCGGACGGCAGAGAACAGCGGGCAGAGGGCATTAGGCAGAGGGAATATTCTCGCGTCAGCGCGTCACTGCCCTCTGCCTACTGCCTGCTACTTATTTGACCGCTTCCACTCCGACTCCGTGCGGGGGCTTGAAGGTGAACACCGGGCATTTGGCCCGACGGACGACCGCTTCGGCGACACTGCCCATCAGCAGACGTTTCAATCCGGTGCGGCCGTGCGTGCCCATGATGATCAGGTCGACTCCTTCTTCGTCCGCCACACGGACGATTTCCGTCGCGGGGTCGCCGGTCACCAGACGATGGCGGAAGGGGACGGCGTTGTCCGTCGGCACAACCGCTTCCAACATCTTTTTCAACGCCACGTTGTCCGGTTCCGGAACGCCGTAGTACATCTCCCCGCTGCCGTAGGCCGGGGGCGGTTCTTCCACGTGCAAGATGATCATCATCGCGCCCGAGTCGCGCGCCAACGAAGTCGCATAGCTCATGCCGGCATCTCCGGGCGTGGAGAAATCGGTCGGAAACAAAATGGTTTTCATGTTCATTACTACATCCTCCATTTTTTCTTGGCGACATTTCTTTTGGCGAGGG
>Ga0214472_10003868_pt1 | contig 15796 bp, 17 predicted proteins | sample RVTome_6_FD_207662 | JGI IMG/M metagenome (GOLD analysis project Ga0214472, IMG submission 207662) | Soil microbial communities from uranium-contaminated site in the Upper Colorado River Basin, Wyoming, United States - RVT140D175 | ecosystem: Environmental > Terrestrial > Soil > Contaminated >...
TTGTCCGGTTCTGGGGAGGGCCCCGGGCGAGTGATCGCTCGGGGCTACTCGACCGGAGGTAGAACGGGCGACCCTGCCGCAGCGCCAGCGCGGGTCGCGCGATCACGGTGCGCGCGAGCGGTACGCTCTGCTCAGGTACGTCAGCGCACAGACCTCGGCCCGACGGCGCGTAGGATCCACTCGGATGGTGGCGGGGAGATTGCCCGTGCAGCGGGCGCGCCAGTTCGTGGCCGGCACATGGATGTGCTAGTTCACCAGTCCTGCCAACTGTGTGCATCGATATCGTTCGAACCGGAGTCTCGCGATGACCTTGACCCTGTCGATCGGCCCGCTGATTGCACTGCTCGCCGGCATTCTCATCCTTGTCGTACCGCGGTTGCTCAACTACATCGTCGCGATGTACTTGATCGTGATCGGAATCCTCGGGCTGTTCGGTGCCACCAACTTCAACTTCTTCTGAACCGGCCACGCGCGAGGCGCTGACGAGGGGCCAGCCGTGAAGTGGAGGCCGGGCCGTCGTAGCGAGAACCTGGAGGATCGGCGCGGCGCCGGCTCCGGCGCGCGCGGCATCCGGATCGGTGGCGGCAGCGGCGTCAGGGGCTTGCGCCGTGGCGGCCTTGGGATCGGCGGGATCCTGCTCCTGGTCGTTCTCAGCCTGGTCTTCGGGCAGGATTTTCTCGGCCTGCTCGAGGGCGGTTCGCCCGCGGTGCTGTCGCCCGACGATGCCGTCGCGCCCATCGAAGATCCCGCGGAGGAGGCGCTGGTGGGCCTGGTGTCGACCGTGCTGGACGACTCGCAAGCGTTCTGGCGCGCGCAGTTCGCCACGCAACGCGGCCAGTACCAGGATGCGAAGCTGGTGCTGTTCCGCGACGCCACCAACACCGCGTGCGGTTACGGCCAGTCCGCCTCCGGACCGTTCTATTGCCCGCCTGACCGGCGCGTGTACATCGATCTGGCCTTCTTCCAGGAACTGGCAGAGCGCTTCGGGGCGCCCGGAGATTTCGCGCAAGCCTACGTGCTCGCGCACGAGATCGGTCATCACGTGCAGAACCTGACCGGCGTCAGCGAGCGCGTGCAGCGCGCACGGCAGTCACGGCCCGCCAACGCCAATGACCTGTCGGTGCGACTGGAGTTGCAGGCCGACTGCTACGCGGGCGTGTGGGCGCATTCGGCGGCACAACGCGGATTGCTCGATCCCGGCGATGTGCAGGAAGGTCTCGCGGCGGCCGCCGCAGTCGGCGACGACCGCTTGCAGCGCGCATCAACGGGACGGGTCAACCCGGAATCCTGGACCCACGGATCCGCGGCGCAGCGCAGTGAGTGGTTCCAGCGCGGCCTGCAGCGTGGCGACCCTGCCGCGTGCGACACGTTCAGGTAGGCGCGTGCGGGCGATGCAAGAACTCTGATTGCGCGCTCTGGTCGGGCCCAGCACACGCGGATCAAGAAACCCGGGACTTGCTGCCGGCTCGCGGCGCTCACAGCTCGAAGCGATTGCCGCCGCTTCTCTTTGCCCGGTACATCGCCTCGTCCGCGCGGCACAGCAATTCCTTCTCGTCGTCGCCTTGCTGTGGAACGAGCACGATGCCCACGCTGGGCACGACCTGCGCTTGCTGACCGGCCAGCTCGAAGGGTTGATCGAGTACGCCGCGTGGCCATGCACCACCAGTGCACCGGTCCAGTCTCGACGCCGCTGGATGTGTGGATGCCGTTCTCGGCGCTGAACAATCCCGGCTGCTTCATTTGCGGTGACTCCATCCCGATTGACTTCACTGACGTGGACTGGTTCACGCTCGATATCAATTTCCTGGCGCCGACCGACTTCAGGGCAGCGTTCGACTTCATCGACACCGGAATCGCGCCGCCGCAGGTGCCCGAGCCAGCCACCGGGCTGCTCGTTGCCGCCAGCCTGCTGCTCCTCGGTCGTCAACAGCGAGGTCGCTTCAGATCACCCCGGCAATCGACGAGACGCGAACGCTGACCATTGCCTCGGAGACGCCGGCCGGCACACGGATACTTCCGCGATACTGACCTGCGTGGCGCGTGCACCGATACGCGGGGACGGCAGCCGGTCGTTCTCCTCGCAGTGCGCGCGGTCTCAGCGCGGCAACACCCGCCTCGCCGTAGCGCGCGCGGTCTTGAGCCACGGATCGTCGCTCGCGAACAGCCGTCGCTTCTCGGCGAGCAGTTCGAGCACGTAGCCGGCATCGGCCGCGACACCACTCGCGAGGCGGTCCATCACCGCATAGCGCACGACGCGCCGATCGTATGGCGCCTGTGCGAGGGCGCGCTCGAAGCGCGCACGGCCCGAACCGCCACCGCGCGTCTCGGCCATGCCGAGCAGCAGCAGCGCATCGAGCCGCAGCGGCGGGCGCGTGGCCGGATTGTCGACCACGCGCGCGAAGTTGCGAGCGGCACCGTCCCAGTCGCCGCGCATCGTCTGCACCAGGCCGCCGACCATCTCGGCGAACTCGCTGGCGCGGCCTGCGGCGTGGAGTTCGGGCAGGCGCACCCAGCCGGTGACGCCGCCGCTGCTCAGCCGCGTCGGCGCGCCGGGCAGACCGCGGTTGAACTCCTGGAAGCGCAGGCTCTCGCCGGTGCGCCCGATCACGCGTCCGCCGCTGCGCGCATCGTGAATCGGCAGGCCCGCGGCCTCGCGGAACGCGGCGACGATCGCGGGCGCGAGCGGGATCGCCGCGACGGAGAACGCGCGGCTCGGCGGCTCGACAGTCAGTGGACCCACGCCGTGGTCGATGGTCCAGCGCTCGAAGTTCAACGTGCGGTAATCGCACGGCTCGGCACCGTCGCCGCAGCGGCCCGGCGGCGCGTAGCGCGGCAGCGTCACGTTCACGTCGGCGACGACGTCGGCGCCGTAGTGGTGCGCACTGCCCCACACGACGACCTGTGCGAGCAGATCGCTCGCCGCGGCCGCCCGCGTCGCCGCGTCGTGCGTCGGCGCTTCGAGCGTCGCACGCGACCAGCGGATCATGCCCGGGCCGAAGTCGTGACCGAGCGGATTGTCCGGCCACGGCGCGCGGCGCGTGGTCTGCGCGAGCTGCAGCGAGAGCACCGTGGCGACGTTGCGGCCGAGAGTCTCGTCGCCGTGAAAGGCCGGGAAGTAGACCGTGATCTCATCCGGGTTGACGATGCGTCCGGCCGGCACCGGCTGCGCCCCGGCGGCGAAGCCGACAAGCGCGATCAGCGCCGCGGCGAGACGCGTCAACGCGCGCACGGTGTGCGCTCGAGCGCTTCGAGCGTGCGGGTGATGCGATCGCGCAGCGCCGTGCCGAGCGCGGCATCGTCGCTCACGACCGCGCTCGCGAGCTGCTGCGCCGCCGACAGCAGCGCGAAGCGCTCGGGCTCGCGCGCGCAGTCTTCGGGCAGGTGCATCGCGTATGCGTACAGGATCGCCGCGGCGTGGCTGTCCTTCGAGGCGTCGTAGTACGCGCCCGCGAGCGGCAGCGTGATGTCGATCGACATCCCGGCCGGACCCGCGCCGATATCGCCCCAGAACAGCCGGCTCGAGATCGCCAGACCCGCACCCGGCCTGAGGCTCATGCGCCCGCTCAGCAGCACGAGCGCGCCCTCGTTGAGCCAGTACGCCTGTTCGGCCGCGAAGCTCGGGATCCAGTCGATCGGGTTCGCGAGTGCGCCGCCGGGCGCTTCGACCCGCCGCAGCTTCAGCGCCCCTGCCTCGGGCGCGACGTGCGCGAGCGACTGCGCGAGGCCCTTCAACTGCTCGTGCAGCGCGTACTGGAACTCGTCGAACGCGCCGGTCGTCTCGGCATCCCGCACACCGGCAAAGCGGAACAGGTGCACGTCGGTGCGCGGCGGCTGCGCGAGCGCCGTGACAACAAATGCCGCGAACATCAGAGCGACGGGCAGGCGCATGTCGCGACCACCTCGCGTTCGTTGCCGTCGAACGCGAGCACGGTGAAGCGCAGCGTGACGCGACAACCGGACGCATCGCTCGCACCGTGCGGTGCGAGCCCGCCCGGCTCCTTGCGCAGATCGACCGTCCAGCGCGCGACGTGCGACGCGTTCGCCGCGAACACGCGGGTGACGGCATCGCCGTGCGGGATCAGCCTGCCGTCCGTGCGGTTGCCGACGCTGTAGCCGGCCGCGGTCACAGCCGCCGCGCGATTGCCGACGTTGCTGCCGAACACCTCGACCGCATCGCGCGTGCAGCCGATTGGAAAGAGCTGCAGCTCCGCGCGCTTCGGCTCCACGCGTTCGATGAGGAATGCGTAGATCAACGCGAGCAGCGGCAGCAGCGCGAGCAGCCCCTTCAGGTCCAGACCGGCCGCGACGCGCCAGAACGGCGACTGGAATTCACCGCACTTCGTGCACTTCTTCGCGGCGGCGGGGATCGGCTGGGCGCAGACGCGGCACGGCGTCACCCGCCCCGTCGCGGCCTCGTCCGAAGTCGCGCTCATCCCGATCCGGCGAGCCCCACGCGCTCGAGCACGGCATTGCTGATCCGGCCATCCGGCTCCAGCCCTTCCGTCTCCTGCAGACGCCGGATCGCGGCCGCCGTGCGCGGGCCGTAAAGGCCGTCAACAGGCCCGGGGTCGACACCGCGCGCGGCCAGGCGCTGCTGCAGCGCCCGCACCAGGTTGCGTGGCCAGGTGGCGGTCGTGTCGGGTTCGTAGCGGAAGTCGCCGGCATGCACCACGGCCGGTGCGGCGACGACCGCTGCGGCGGTGGCCAGGAAGCGCCGCCGGTGTATGGCTGCTCGTGTCATGGCTCGCTCCTTGTCGGTGCGCAGCGATGCGCGAATGCTCACCCACTCGTATCGCAGTGGGGTTCGTGCACAGCGTGACCGCGGCTGCGACGGTACGTCGTCACCATCATTCGAGGCTGCGCACCGCGTGCTCGGGGCGTCTGCCCGGCGCGGCGGCACCCGCCTGGATTCGGGTTTCGACATCAGTAACACGCTTCTCGAAGTATCACGGGCAACGTGAAAACAGGTCAACCGCCGGCGGCGGCGGCGTGGCGCAGCGCGGGCCTCGTGTTCCCGCGGAAACGGGAACGCGGCAGGTTCCGCGCCCTGCATCGCCCCCGTTTCCGAAGCATCGATGCCGGCGTGAAGCAGCTCGGCTCGATTACATGCCGACCGGCGACCGTGCGAGCCCGCCTCGCGCACCGAAGCGGGGGAACTGGCGCCGGCACGTTCGACGACGTTGGCCGTACCTGGAACCTCTGCCGCGGGACTTCGCGCCTGTTGCGTGAGCTGCCGATGAGGCCCGCGTCGCTAATGCAGGAAAGGTCGGTGGCAGGGGATGCCGCTCGAAGCGACTCGTCAGCCTGGAGGCCACGACGGTGTGCGCAAAGCCACCTTCGCCGCGTCAGCGTCCGTCGATACGCCGCGCGCTACCCGAGCCCCCGCGCAGTTCGCGATGATCTCGCCACCGCCCGATACCGGCGCCGGATTGGCCAACTGGGCGTTTCTTTTTACTATCCGCCGCCCCCGCAACCAGGACCGGGCCCGTGAGCGGGCCGATGAGCGGTGGGCCACCTTGGTGTCCATGCCCGCCAGGCCATCCACCGTCATGCCGTCCCGGATCTGCCCGTCGGCCGCGTCGCGGGTCTCGAGCATCACCTCCTCGCCGGGCGCCGCCTCCAGCACCGGCTCGATGTCCGGGTGCCAGCGGTTGTGGCCCGTGTGCGGCGCCTGGAACAGGCGTTTGGTGCGGTCGATGGTGATCTGCTTCATGGGGACGATTCCCGTCTCGGGGTGAGAGTGCACCGGCGCGGTCTCGTGGCGCGACCCGCACTCGAGCAGGAAGGGCTTTCGACAGGCGGCCCCGGACACCCCGCACGCGCGCGACTCAGGGGGACGCAGGCTCCGCGCCCCCGGCCATCGCGCGGGCCGCCGCCAGCACCGAGCGCACCATCTTCGGGTACGAGCCGCAGCGGCACAGGTTGCCGGACAGCGCCTCGCGCACCGCCTGCTCGTCGGGCGCCGGGTTCTCGTCGAGGAGCGCCTTGGCCGCGAGGATCGCGCCGGGGGTGCAGAAGCCGCACTGCAGGCCGTGGTGGTCCACGAACGCCTGCTGGATAGGGTGTAGCTCCCAGCCGTGGGCGAGGCCCTCGATGGTCTCGATGCGCGCCTCCTCGGCCGATGCCGCGAGCACCACGCACGAAGGGACGGCCCTGCCGTCGAGGAGCACCGCGCACGCACCGCAGTCGCCGGCCTCGCACCCCGCGAGCACGCCGTTGAGGCCGAGCCCGTCGCGCAGCACCCGCAGCAGGGTGGCGTGCGGCTCCACGACGAGGGCGCGCTTGTCGCCGTTCACCTCGAGGACGACGTGCACGCCGCCCGCGCTCATGCCGCCTCCCTCGCCCGCCCGGCCGCCGCGGCGAGGCCGCGCGCAACGAACACCCGGATGACGTGGCGTTTGTACGCCTCCGAGCCGCGGAAGAAGCTCATGGGCCGCGCCTCGCCCGCCGCGGTGGCGGCGGCCCGCGTGATGGCGGACTCATCAATCGGTCGCCCCTCGAGGCCGGCCTCCGCCTCGCGCGCCCGCATGGGCGTCGGGCCCGCGGTGCCCAGCGCGATGCGCGCCTTGCAGCAGGTGCCATCGGGGGCGAGGGTGAGCACGACGGCGGCGCTCGCGATGGCCAGATCGACGCGGGTCCAGCCCTGGCGCAGGAGGGCACTGCCCGTGCCCGGCGCCGGCGCCGGGATCGCGATCTCGGTGAGGATCTCGTCCTCGCCGAGCGCGGTGCGCTGGAAGTCGAGGAAGAACTCCGCGATGGGCAGCGCGCGCGCACCGCCCCCGCCGCGCAGCCGCACCTCGGCGTCGAGGGCGAGCAGGGGCGGCGGGAAGTCGAGCACCGGATGCGCCTTGCACAGGTTGCCGCCGATGGTGGCGAGATGGCGCAGCAGCGCGTGCCCGTGCGCCCGCGCCGCGTCCGCGACGATGCGCAGCGGGCCGGCGAGCAAAGGCGAGGACTGAAGATCGGCGACGGTGGCCAGAGCGCCGATGGCGAGCCCGCCGCCGTCGCGCAGGTGACGAAGGCCGAGGCGCCTGATGTCGATCAGCGCGTCGACCCGCGGCCGGTCCACGAGCACGTTGGTGCCACCGGCAATGATGGCCGCACGGGAGCCGAAGTGCGAGAGCGCGTCCACCGCGTCCTCGACGGTGTGCGCCCGCACGTACTCGGAGACCCGGAACGGCGCTCGCGGAATCGCATCCACGGTGGCCACGCTCAGATTGCACCCATCGCCGCGAGGATGCGCTCTGGGGTCATGGGCGTCTCGGTCACCCACGCGCCGGTGGCGTTGTGGATCGCCATGGCAATGGCGCCGGGCGGTACGCAGATCGGGGCCTCCCCGAGCCCCTTGGCGCCGAACGGCCCCACCGGATCGTCCTCCTCGACGAAGAGGATCTCGGGGTCGGGCAGGTCCGGGCAGCCGTAGATCTTGTAGTTCTCGAAGCCCGGATTGAGCACCCGCCCGTGCTCGTCGTGGGCGAGTTCCTCGATGAGGCTGAAGCCCACGCCCTGGTAGTAGCCGCCGCTCACCTGGTTCTCGCACACCGCCGGGTTGATGAGGCGCCCGCTGTCGTGGACCGCCACGTACCTGAGGATCTCCACCTGTCCCAGGTCGGTGTCCACATCGAGCAGCACGAAGTGCGCGCCCATGTGCTTGGCGACCCGGTCGGCCGGGACGTTGACCGTGGCGGTGCCGACGACGCACGGGTGCTTCGCCACCTCCCAGAAGCCGGTGCTCGGCCCCGCGAGCAGGTCCGTGACGGGGATGCGCCGGTTCGACGGTCGCCGCGCCACCACCACCCCGTCCTCCACGTCCAGGTCGCCGGGCTCGGCGTCGAGCGCGGAGGCCGCGATGGCGAGCAGCCGGCGCTTCGCGTCGGCCGCGGCCGCGCGGGTCGCGGTGCCGGTGAGGTGCGCCGAGGTGCTCGCCGTGGATCCCTGGCCCCAGGGGGTGACCGCCGTGTCGTCGCACGAGAGCGAGATCCGATCGAGCCCGATCCCCAGCTCCTCGGCCGCGATCTGGCACTGGGTGGTCTCGTTACCGGTGCCCTGGCGCCCGAGGCTGACCACCAGGTTCACCGACCCGTCGGCGTTGATCCGCACCATGGCACTGCACTCCCCGCCGTAGCGGATCCCGCACAGGTGCATGGCCGTGGCGACACCGACGCCGCGCCGCCTCGGTCCGTCCACCGCAGTCGGCACGCCCCAGCCCTTCCAGTGCCGCTCCCAGCCGATGGCCTCGGCGCCCCGGCGCAGGCACTCGTCGAGCGCCGCGCTCGAGACCCGAATCGACTCCGGCATCGGGCCGTTGGACGCGCGCAGGGAGTGGCGCAGGCGGTCAGTGCGCACCTGGTCGCCGGCGCGCACCGCGTTCACGCGCCGGAACGCCACCGGGTCCATGCCGATGGCGGCCGCCGCCCGGTTGATGAGCATCTCCATGCCGAAGTTCGTGGTGACGTCGCCCACGCCGCGCATGCAGCCCGAGGAGACCCGGTTGGTCGCGGCGCCGCGCATCTCGAAGCGCGCGCTCGCGATCCGGGGCCACAGATCCGGGATGGTCTGCGAGACCTGGCGCTTGTCTCCGTAGGCGCCGTTCTCGAACACGTCCTCGAAGTGCAGCGACACCATCGTGCCGTCGCGCATGACGCCCAGCCGGCCGTGGGTGGCCTCCTCGTGACGGCGCTTGAGCGCAGTGAACACCTCCTCCTGGGACAGCAGCATCTTGACGGGACGCTTCGCCTTCCGCGCGAGCAGGATCGCGACCATGTCGATGTTGTTGAACCACCACTTGCCGAGCGACGGGCCGGTGGGCAGCGCGATCACCCGCACCTTGCTCTTCGGCAGATCCAGGAAGTTGGCGACGGTGTCGCGCAGCTCGCTCGGGGTGACGGTGCCGGTCCACAGGGTGACACCGTCCGGCGTCCAGCTCGCGATGGGCGCGTTGCGCGACATGGTCGCCTGGTCCTGGCTGCGATTGCGCGTACGGCCCTCGACGACGACGTCGGCCTGGGCGAGCCCCTTCTCCCAGTCGCCCCACTCGACGACCACCGGCTCGCGCGCGTTGCCGTCGGCGCGGATGCGCGGCGCCCCCGGCGCGAGGGCGTGCTCGGCGTCGAGCACGTGAGGCAGCACCTCGTAGTCGACCTCGATGAGCGAGAGCGCCTCCTCGGCGGTGCGCTCGTCCACCGCGGCCACGGCGGCCACGTCGTCGCCGACGAAGCGCACCACGTCGTTCATCACGCGGCCGCGGTAGTTGTACCAAAGTCCGAGCCACTCCCGATCGGGCACGTCCGCACAGGTGAGCACGGCCACCACGCCGGGCAGCGCCCGCGCCCTCGCGTCGTCGATGCGCCGGATGTGCGCGTGGGCGTGGGGGCTGCGCAGCACCTTTCCGTAGAGCATCGAGGGCACCGCGTAGCCGATGGGGAACGGGTGGGTGCCGGTCACCTTCTCGTACGCGTCCTTGAGCGGGACGCTGCGGTTCACCGTGGTGAACGCCTTGCCGGTCATGCGCACATTCCTCGACGAGGCGACGGATGCGTCGCGATGGGGCACGCGTGTGAGTCTAACCCGCACTATTCATGAACGCTTGGCTGCGGACGAGGATCTGCCGGCAACGTCGTCGTCCAGGGAGTGGCTGCCACCTCGTCCACGCAGTGGCGACCGTTCGCGTCTCGACGCCCGTGCAAGACCTCTGGTCGCGCCAGAATCCGTCCGTCGTCGACAGCCGGCGGCCGCCCGCCTCGTGGGCTGATGGCTTGGCCGGCTCGTCCGGCTCCGGCGTAGACTCACCGTCGACCGGCACCCCGCCGACGCCCGGTGAACCCGGTGAATCGTGAGCGCATCCTGGAGTTGCTGGCGAGCACAAGCCGCATCTGGTCAAGCGATACGGCGTCGCACGACTCGCCCTGTTAGGGTCGGTGGTGCGCGGCGCCCTTCATCTCGAAGCTGGACGCACCGGCCCTGACGAGCGAGGAAGTCCAGGCCGAGATCGACGCCGCGCGCGCCGAGCGTCGTGCCCGTGCGGATCGTCGCTGATACGAACACCGCGCTCTCGGGGCTGCTCTGACGGGGACCGCCGCGCCGAGACATCGACCTTGCGCGCGAGCGCGCTCTCACACTCTGCACCAGCACCGCGTTGCTGGCCGAACTCGCCGAGGTCATACGAAGCAGATCTTCTCGGCCACCGCGATCACGCCTTGCGGCGAGTCGATGTTCTCGAGCAGCATCACGAACTCGTCGCCGCCAAAGCGCGCGACCGTATCCGACGCGCGCACGCGCAGCGCCTGGCGCGGCGCGACTAGCAAGCGGTCGCCGGCGTCATGGCCCAGCGTGTCGTTGACCTGCTTGAAGCGATCCAGGTCGACGTACAGCAGTGCCAGCTGTCGCTGCTCGCGCCCGCCCCGTGCCAATGCCAGGCGCATGCGGTCGTGGAACAGCTCGCGGTTGGGCAGGTGGGTCAGCCGATCGTACAGCGCGATGTGCTACAAGCGCGCGATCATCTGCTTGCGCTCGATGTCGGCGGCGACCTGGGTGGACACGAACTGCAGCAGATCCCGATCCTCTTCGGTGTAGGGCGCGCTTTCCATGTGGCCTTGCACCACCAGTGCACCGATGGCGTGCGCGCCCGGGTTCAGCGACACGCTATGCCGCTATGTGGCGCGCCCGGCCATCGCCCTCAAGCGTCTCAGCCGCGACGGCGATGGGTTGGTGGTCTACGAACTGAAGCACCCGTTTCACGATGGCACCTATCCGGCGTCAACTACGCTGGCCGCACATAAGTGACGGTGCTTTTCTTCGACGTCCTCACGTCAGGAAGGAGTATCGTCATGTCAGTGCAGGTTCTGGCTCGACTTCCGCGGGTTTCACGGGATTGGTTCGTCGGCATTCGCGCTGTCGGCGCGCCGTGCCGACGCCGCTTCCGCGCGGCGGCGGGTACCCACGCCGCGATCCACCGCAGCGAGCCATGCGGGCCGCCCTGATCGACGGCCACGGTCCAACCGACGTCCTGCATCTCGGATCGGATCCGTGCAGCGCCAGCGCCGGGGTGCACATGCTGGTGTGCACCGACACCGCCATCGGCACCCCGCCGCACGCGCAGCGACGGCCCATCTCCTCGGTGAACACCGCGACGTAGGAGAAATCCAGGCCCAGCCCGCCGTAGGATTCCGGCTTGTCGATGCCCGGGAAGCCGTGCCCGGCGAGCTTGGGGAACAGCTTGTGGGCGGGGAAGCGTGCCGCCTCTTCCCATTCGTCCACGTGCGGGTTGATCTCGGTCTCGACGAAGCGCCGCGTGGAACGGCGGATCTCCTCGTGCTCGTGGGTCAACGAAAACAGCCTCGACGCTGAACTCGCGCGGGCCACGAACTGCGACAGCATTGCGGAAGTCGCGCCAATGAGCGACCGTGCATTTCGGGGAGCTTCGATATCTGCGCGGACCATGCAACTGCGACTGAGCTGCCGTAACCGGGCGCGCGACTCGCTGCTTCAATGATCACGCGCAGCGGCTGGTCCGCGCTTCCAGGAAACGTTCGCGGCGGAGCGTGGATGCTCGCCTCGGCGCTGTTCATGGGTGTGCAGGGCGCCGCGGTCAAGGCACTCGGCGAATCCGTGGACAGCCTTCAGGTGACGTTCGTGCGCTGCGCCGTGGGCCTGATCCTGGTCGTACCGATGGTCCGCAACCAACTCGCGTCGATACTACGGCCGTCGCGGTTGCGGCTGCACCTCGGTCGGGTGACCGCGGGACTGCTGTCCATGGCCTGCGGGTTCTACGCATTTGCCCACATGCCGCTGGCCGAGGCGACTGCGCTCACGTTCACTATGCCGCTGTTCATGCTGATGCTGGCCACCGTGACCCTGGGCGAGCGCGTCGGATGGCGGCGAGCCTGCGCCGCGGTGGTCGGGTTCGCCGGTGTGCTCGTGATGTTGCGCCCCGGGGCGGTCCCCGTCGCACCGGCGGCGCTGCTCGCCCTGCTCTCGGCTTTCTTCCATGCCTGGTCCGGAATCTTCATCAAGAAGCTGTCGGGATCCGAGTCGACCGGCATGATCATGTTTTACTTTGCCGCGGTCGGCAGCGTTCTGTTCGCGCTGCCTGCAGCGAGCGTATGGGTCGTGCCCGATCTGATCGAGTGGATGCTGCTGGGGGCGGTGGCGATACTCGGTGTCATCAGCCAGCTCGCGTTCATCGAAGCCGCACGTGCGGCGGAGATGAGCGCCATCGTGCCGATCGACTACTCGCGCGTGATCTTCGCAGGGCTGATCGGCTACCTGGTGTGGTCGGAACTGCCCGACGCGTGGGCCATCGCCGGCGCGGTGCTGATCGGCGCCAGCACCTGCTTCATCAGCTTTCGCGAAATGCAGCTTGCCCGCACTGCACAGCGCGGCGGCGCCGACGCTCCGCTGCGAGGGGGTTGAAGCACGCGCATCGGCTCACCTGAACTTCGCGTCGCGCCAGGCGAGCGCCGCCTTCAGTCCCTGATCGAGCACCGCGTCGGCGGCAACCACGCAGTTGACCGCGCCCATCGCGAGTGCCTCTGCGGCGGACACGCCATCGGTGCCGGTGAGGATCAGTTCCTTCGCCCGCTTCGGGCCGACGCTCCAGGGCAGCAGCATCGCGACGATGCCGGCACCGAAGCGAACCTCGGGTTCGCCGAAGCGGGTCCCCGCGGCCGCCACCGTCAGGTCGCATGCGAGCGCGAGCTCGAATGCGCCGGCGAGACAGAAGCCGTGCACCGCGGCCACGGTCGGCTTGGGGTGGTCCCAGAACTGCATGAACAGCACCATTCCCGGTGCCGCCGGCGTCGGGTTGCCGGCATACAGCATCGGCGGCACGTCCATCCAGTTGGGGCGATAGGTGGCACCGATCGAGTAACCGCAGGCCGACATGCGCGCGTGGCGATAGCCGGCCTCGTCCAGCACGCGGCGATGCGCCGAATCGATGTCGCCCAGCGGGCGGCCCGGCACCGTCGCGGCGGTCATCGCGTCCAGGGCCGAACGGCAGGCGCCGTACATGTGGCGTTGCTCGGCGGAGTCCTCGCCGATGGGGAAAGTCTGCATCAGGCAGGCGTGGTAACGGCGGTACACCCCGGCGAACTCGATGGTCAGCTGATCGCGTGCGCCCAGGTGGCGGGCGCCGGTGGAGTTGCGCACCAGCAGGGCCCGGTCGCCCGATCCCAGCACCGGACCGGACGCGGCCGGATCGCCGCCGCCGCCGAAGATCACGGCCTGACCGGCCGCGCTGATCGCGCCTTCGAACACCCCGGGCCCGGCGGTCCGGCGCATCGCGGTCAACGCGTCGTCAGCGAGTGCCGCCGCGCGGCGCACATACGCGATCTCGGCCGGCGATTTGCTCACGCGCAGCGCACGCACCAGCTGCGAGGCGTCCACCAGCGTGCAGAAGCCCTCCAGGGCCCGCGCGAGCAGCAGGTAGTTGGCGGCGGTGAGCCCGTAGGTCGCCAGTTCGATGCCCACGCGCGCGCCGCGCAGGCCCTTGTCCTCCAGCAGCCGGCGCAGTTCCGCCCCGGGATCCGCGTCGACCGCGTCGGTCCACACCCGGCGCGCGCTCCGGGCCGTACAGGAAGGTGCTGGTGCTCAGCGCACTGGCAATCGATGCCGGCTTGTTGAAGCTCGTCCAGGCGAGGGTCCTGCCGTCGCCCGAGACCATCGAGCCGTTCGCATCGTAGGTGTAGCTGGCGCTGCCCGCACTGGTCACCGCGTGCGGACCGGCGCCGTTGGCACCGTAGCCGTAGCTGCCCACGCCGCTCTTCGAGGTGATGTTGCCGAGCGCATCGAACACGAACCCCTGGTCCTGCACCGTCGCGACGCTCGCCGTGCCGGAACCAGCCAGCCTGCTGCTGATCGGAGCCGGGATGTTGGGGTTGGGGTGGACGCGGCGAAGGAGGCGGCGGCGTTGATCATTCGGTCATTCGGGTAATTCGGTCATTTTGGGGGGTGCAGGGGGGCATCCCCCCCTGCGTTTGTCGGAAAACTTTACACTCGATGGCCCGCTACGAGCACCTGCCGATCTACAAGAAAGCGCTCGATGTTGCAGTGCACTTCGAAAAGCACCCGTAGCATGGGTTGAGAAACGATACCCATCGCTCGCCGCGCCGTTTGATTGATGGGTGGTGCCGTCGCGAAAGGGATGCTTCAGTTCGTAGACCACCAGGGCGTCGCCGTCGCGGCTCAGACGCTGCAGCGCGATGGCGCGGCGCGCCACATCGCGGCACAGGCGTTCCAACTGGCGGCGATCGCCGGCCTTAGCTAAGCAACGGCTGCATTGAGCGAGCAGCCGCCCCGAGCGGCCGTGAAGGACTTCGGCTGCTGCGCTCTCTCGAGGGCGGCTGCCGGGGTGTGCAGGCGAAGCGCCTTGCGTCCCGCCGATGGGGCCCACGGCGATGCGGTAGCGGGTGGACGCACCCTGGAGCTGCGTGAGCGTATCCGTGGCGCTGAACCTGTCGGCGGTCGAGCCGAGCATGGCCGGTCCGCGCCGCCCGCAGGATCGTGTCGCACTGTCCGGCGTGCCGGGCGCGGTGGCCACGGCGCTGCGCGAGATGAGCGACGGCGCGCCGCCGCGTGCGGCGCCGCTGCCCGGCCAGGTAACGCCCGGCCGAGGTGCAGGCGCTGGCCGCGCACAGCATCGACGCCGACGGCTACCGCCGCCGCTATGCCGATGCGTTCGATGGGGATGCGCGCGGGCAGGCGCTGCCGGTGCGCGGCGGCGCGCGCTTCACGTTGACCGCCCGCCTCGATACCCGCCGCGAGGTGGCGTACTGGCGCCACGGCGGCATGTTGCCCTTCGTGTTGCGGGCAATGCTGGACCAGTCGAACTGACGCGGCACGCCGATACGCTCATCGCGCCGCGTCGGCGGCGCGCCAGTGGTAGTGGTAGTAGACCACCGGGATGACCAGCAGCGTCAGTATCGTGGACACCAGCAGGCCGAAGATCATCGACACCGCGAGTCCGCCGAAGATCGGGTCGTCGAGAATGAAGAACCCGCCCAGCATGGCCGCGAGGGCGGTGAGCACGATGGGCTTGGCGCGCACGGCAGCGGCGCTGATGGTGGCGTCCTGCAACGGCTTGCCCGCGCGCACTTCCTGTTCGATGAAGTCCACCAGCAGGATCGAGTTGCGCACGATGATGCCGGCGAGCGCGATCATGCCGATCATGGACGGCGCGGTGAACTGCTGCCCGAGCACGGCGTGGCCCGGCATGATACCGATGAGCGTGAGCGGGATCGGCGCCATGATGATCAGCGGCACGCCGTAGGATCGGAACTGCGCCACCACCAGCAGGTAGATGAGGACGAGGCCGACCGCGTAGGCGAGGCCCATGTCGCGGAAGGTGTCGATGCTCACCTGCCACTCGCCGTCCCACTTCAGGCTCCACCGGTACGGATTCTCCGGCTGGCGGGTCAGGTATTGCCGGATCGGTGCGTCCTCGATGACGGTGTCGGCAAGGGTGCCGGCGATCGCGCGCAGGCCGTACATGGGGCTGTCGGTGGCGCCCGCGACATCCCCCATGACGTAGACCACCGGCAGCAGGTCCTTGTGATGGATGGTCTGCTCGCGGGTCGTGTATTCGACGGCCGCCACCTCTGACAGCGGCACCAGCGCGCCCGATGCGGCGCGCAGCCACAGCGACTCGATGTTCGCCGGGTCGATCTTGTCGCCGGGCGCGAGTTCCACGCGCACCGGCACCGGCACCCTGGCGTGCTCGTCATGCAGGTAGGACAGATCCTCGCCGTCCAGCGCGGCGGCGACCGTGGTGACGAGCGCCTGTTGCGAAACCCCCAGCCGC
>Ga0214472_10003869_pt1 | contig 15791 bp, 13 predicted proteins | sample RVTome_6_FD_207662 | JGI IMG/M metagenome (GOLD analysis project Ga0214472, IMG submission 207662) | Soil microbial communities from uranium-contaminated site in the Upper Colorado River Basin, Wyoming, United States - RVT140D175 | ecosystem: Environmental > Terrestrial > Soil > Contaminated >...
AAGGAGATCAAGGTTGAGTGTGAAGTCGAGGACGACTGGGTCGATACAAATATCTTCGCGAAGTTCGTGGACTTTCTCGAAAAAACATCTCCCGACAAGGTCTTCATTTACTACGATCTTGGAGGACAGGATTGTATCATTGGCTGTGTCACGAGGGAAGAATTGAAGCAATTGAACAATCAAGGGGTCAAGTTCGTTCCATTGACATGATCATCGAACAATTTGCTGCACGGGAGCGCAAAAAAGCCGCGCGCCCCGGTGAGCACCACATTATACGATTTACGAATGACATCATGATGAAGTATATGTTATGCGCTCCAAAAGCGGGCTTCGCTTGCTTCACCTTAAATAATATTCCATGAAATATGAAATACTTATCAATAATATTGCTCATAATTATTTTTTTTGCAACGGAATCACTTTGTTCTACAGAAGTTAAACTTATTGAAGCTGCAATTGACAGGACAGAACATCAAATAACCTATGACGGCAGCTATCACTCTATTCCGTATCCTAATGGCGATGTTCCCTCAAATATTGGAGTATGCACTGATGTAGTAATTAGATCGTACAGAAAAGTTGGCATAGATCTGCAACAATTAGTTCATGAAGACATGAAAAAGAATTTCGCAAAATATCCTTCAGGGAGAATATGGGGCCTGAACAAGCCGGATCCCAATATAGATCATCGTCGAGTACCAAACTTACAAGTATTTTTTTCCCGCCACGGCACAATACAGAGAATATCTAATAAACCGGAAAGTTACATTCCAGGGGATCTTGTTACCTGGATGCTTCCCGGCAATTTACCACATATTGGAATTGTCACTAATGAATACAGTTCAACAAGCAAAAATCCTATGATAGTACACAATATTGGTCGTGGGCCGGAACTGGAAGATATGTTGTTTGATTATAAGATTACCGGCCATTACAGATACTTACCGGAAGAAAATTGACATAATCAAACATTAGAGACGGATTCGCTGAAGCTCGCCGCCCAACGGTCCGTTCTTGGCGATTAAAAAATGGTAGATATGAAAATAGTGGATTACGATATTTCGATGGCGGATAAAATTTGCCGACTCTTTGCAGGTATCTACCCAGATCAACCGGAGATCGTTGCTAAGATGTGTTACGATCCGGCCAAGCAAGACCATGTTGCCACAAAGGTGGCATATTTGGGTAAGGATATCGTTGGCCAGTCAAACATCTTTATTCATAAGGCTCTCGACGGGAATGCAAATTTAAATATAAAAACTTAAAGAGACCTCATGGATTATCTGAAATGTTGTATGCTGTCGATCTGTATGGTTCTGTTTTCCACTGCGGTTCATTCCGAAGGGATTAAGAAGACAGAGCCGTTATACGATGACCAGGTCATATCTGAAGCCATCACCCTGCAGCCGGAAACGTACGTCGCAAAAGAGGATGGGCTGTTGGGCACAGGCTTGTTCTCCGTTGGTACCTATCGGCATGTCAGTCTCTTTCCGGTGCCGTTTGACAACGCGGTGGGGACCAACGATATGGGCGATGCCCTTACCATTATATCGTTTCATGAAGGGAAGATGAAGTACAAAAGATACTTTAAGGGTGCCGTGCACGACGTGTGCTGCGGCGGCAACTATTTGCCCTCTGCGGTTCCCGGACTCACCGGCTTTGGGCAGGGCGGACGGTTTGTACTCTATGACCTGAAAAGAAAAATTGCCCGCAATTTCTCTCCCCATAGGTACGTCGAAAGGGTCGCCGTGGCCGATGCCGACAAATTACATTTTATCTTCAGCGATAACCACAAAATCGACCTTTATGATTTGAGCGGCAGTGAGGCGAAACTGATCAAGGAGATTGCCGACCCGCTCGGAACAGTCTGGTCCGCCGGCAACGACCGGATATTCATGTGGGAATATGATGAAAAGAAATTACAGGTTCTCGATATGAATCTCGAACCCGCACATCACCCACTGGAAGAGGTGATAGCGAGGCATAAAGACCAAATCGGCTTCATGCGCATAGTCCTGCATCCCCATCTGCCGTTTGGCATACTGTACAACGGGATAGGTGGTGTGTTTGTCGTCGGTTGGGATAAGGGCAGAAATACTCAACCGCGGGTTTTGATCTATGACGGAGAGGATTTTACTTTTTCACCGGACGGTAATTGGGTTGTCTACAAGACCGACCATATTGGCCAAAGCTCCCAAACCTACATGATGCCGGTCTCCGAGAGGTACCCGAACTATTTTGGTTCGCCGATATTGCTATCAAGCGATTACTACAACCACTACGCCTGGACCACCAATCCCACCGCTTTTGTCGGATCGGGCATTGATACCTTCGAACGCTGGGATTTGGAAAACCGTGATTATCCCGGCAAAGAGCAGATATCTTTCCATGAGTATCTGGTCGGCAAAGACCTTGTACATCTGGCCGTGAAGGCTGCGGAGGGAACGCCGGCGGACAAGACCAGACGTCTTGTCGCCTCACAAGCAGACCTGAACGCCAAAGATTCCAAGGGACATACCGCCTTAATGAGGGCGGCGATGTATGGCCATACGGAAGCCGCAAGGCTGCTCCTGGAGGCGGGTGCGAACGTAAAGGTCAAGGATGGATATGGCGATACCGCGTTTTGCTATGCGGCGGGAGCCGGCCATATCGAGGTGGTCAAATTGCTGCTCCCCACCAAACCGGATATCAATCGTGCTTTAAAAGATGCAGCAACTGGAGGGCATAGCGATATTGTCCGGTTTCTTAATGCCGCCGGTGCCGATGTCAATAGCCCATCGGCTTTTGAACCCGCTCTTTCCCGGGCCATAATATGGGGACATGTCGAAACGGTAAGGCAGCTCATTGCGGCGCAGGCGAACGTCAATGCCCGGTACGGCTACTCTAAAACCGATACACCGCTCAGGGAGGCAATACGTGTCGACCAGCCTGACATCGTCAAGTTACTGATCGATGCCAGGGTTGATGTCAATGAGCACTATGACGATGGTAAAACCGCGCTGATGTACGCCATTGAGGAAGAACATATGGAAATTGTGAGATTGTTGCTTGCCGCGGGGGCGAATGTCAATACCGGCGATAGCCATGGCGCGACAGCACTCATATACGCGGTAAGTGACAAAGATAATACAGAGATGGTCGAAATGTTGCTCGATGCAAAGGCTGACATTACCAAAAAAGACCGGCATGGAAACAACGCTGCTTTACAAGCTGCCCAATATGGTGAGTTCGGTAGACGTAACAAGAAAATCATCGATCTTCTGGAACAGGCAGGCGCGAAATAAATGTGCCGGCCGGCTTACTGGGCCACTCGATAGTTCGTCCATTCTATAGAGGTGAGTCCTAACCGCGACTATACTCCGAAAAGAGATTGCCGACTTTTGTGAAATTCATTATACAGAGTTAGGGAAACAGTTGCTGTTAACAGCAAAAAGCCAATGACCCCAACCAAAAAGGAGCTGTGAGATGAAGATGAAACTTCTGATGTCCGTCCTTGTAATGCTTGTGACGGTTAATTTCGGCCTGGTCCAGGCAGGTGCGGAATCCGGAAATAAACTCACCGAAAGAGAAGTGATTGCAGCTCAAACGAAGTGGGGGGATGCAATTGTCGCAATAGGCAAAGCGTACAAGGAAAAAAATGACTACAAAACATTGGCGGGCGAAGTAGTCGATGAGCTTTACGCTTATGATGAGGGAAGAGTATTGTTTAAGCCCACCAAGGCATCGGAAAAACCGTTCAGATCGACAGAAAGCGAGGCCGTTTCATATTTTGTGTCAGGAACCATACAGGAAGATCATGGATTTGCGCTGCAGCCCTGGAACGGAGTCAGGTTTGAAAACCACGGAATTGTCCTTGACCTTGATTCAGCCATTGCAATGGGCAACTATTATTTTACCGATGCAAGCACGGGGGTAGAAACAAAAGTTGAATACACCTTCGGGTACATCAAAGATGATGGAGGAAAGGTGCTGATCAATCTGCATCATTCTTCTTTGCCGTATACCAAGGTTGATCACTGATAACGAACCATTTTTTCAACCCACTCAAAACCTATCCGCTCCTGCTCAAGCCGCAGCTGTACCGCTAACCGGTCAAGGCGTAAATCGTCATAGAGTAGTTGTTCTTTTGACGTCAACCTGGACAGCTCGGCTCGACTGGGTTGCGGCTCTTTTCCCCAGTGGAGTTGATGGGCAAGCAGGGTTTCCCGGTCCATGAGAAAAGAAATCGCCCCCGGAAAAAGAGTGCGCAGCTGGTCGAGGATAGCAAACCCGTGGGTGTCGATATCGCCCCAGTAGTGTATCGTGCAGTTGTGCAGCCAGGAGGCATCGGTGAATAGCTTGAAGCCGTAGCCGGCGCCGAAGATCACCATGCTGTGCGGAACCTGCGGAAAAGACAGGAAGTTGATTTCATTCTCGGTGATATAGACGCGTTCTATCGCCGGCAGTTTAAGGTTGGCAAAGGTGCAGGCGGTAACGGTGATATCCTGATCGATTGCCCCGGCCAGCAGGGAAAGCGACGGATCCAACAGCCTGAAGCGGACTCGTTCCGGTTTGTCGCGAAAGCCGTAGCGTCTGCAGAAACCGGTTGCTCCCCGGACGGTCGGATCAATTGTGTCCTGAGGTAAAACCAGATCAAACAGCTCGGCCAGCACTCCTCGATGGCTCTCGATAAACTTGCTGTGCACCCCGGGGATATCAACCTGCCTCAGATAAATTCCCGGACGCGGATGGCGGTCAAGCCAGGAGACGATTTCCAGCAGTCGCGGCCAGCTATCGGCCAGTGCCAGCCCTTGCAGCGGGCGTTTGATCAGCCAGGTAATGAGCTGCGGGGAGTGTTGCCCGGTCATTTCGACCATCGAGGCGAAGCGATCCGCCTCCCGGCGTTTGCCGATCAGAGCCAGGCAATCTTCGAGGCTGTCGATCCAGATCTCGGCAGGGACGGCGTTTGCCCCCAGAGTGCGATGATTGATATCTTGCCAAACCAGTCGGTAATGCTTCGCTTCCCGATCCAAAAGAGCAATCCAGGCTCGAACTTCGGTAAAACGTTCGGCCATTTCTGCTGAATTGGGTCTTTTAAAGCTGATGCGCCGGGGAAAGATTTCCTCACGGGTGGCAAGTGCCGCCGGAATTGTGCCTCTATCCCACAACTTTCGCAGCTGACGGACAATATCCGAAGGTGTCGTCCATCTCATGGATGGTCCGCCTCTTTTTCCTTACGATACTCCTCGATGGTGAGATTGCGCAGGCTGGAGGCCTGGCCGTCGGCATTGTGGACAAATCCGACGCCTGAGACGAACGGTTCAATAACATGAATCTTCTGCAGGGGGGTGACAATCAGCAGCTGCAGGTTGAGCTGGGCAAAGAGCTGCAGTCCGTATTGGGCGGATTCATCCGAGCCACGCCCAAAGGCCTCGTCGATCACTACGAAGCGAAAGGAACGCGAGCGCACAGCTCCCCACTCCAGGCCGAACTGATAGGCAAGACTTGCCGCCAGTACGGTGTAGGCAAGCTTCTCCTTCTGGCCACCAGACTTGCCGCCCGAATCGGCGTAATGTTCAAATTCGCTGTCATCCTCACGCCATCGCTCACTGGCGGCAAAGGAAAACCAGTTGCGCACATCCGTCACCTTGACCGTCCAGCGACGGTCCAGCTCCGACCGACCTTCACGGCCACGAAAGCGTTCGATGATCCGGCGCACCTGGAGAAATTTTGCTTCCGAATACTGGGCATCGTCGGAACCGGTAAGGCTGCCTTCGGTGCAGGCCCGCAGCTCCTCGCGGAAAAGGCGGACGTCGGCATCTATGACCGGGGTCGCCTCCAGCACTATATATCGTCCCGGATTATAATCGATTCGAGTGAGCGACTCGTTGATGCGGCCGATACGCTCCTTGATGGTTTCCTGTTCCCGAGCCAGCTGTGACTGAAAATTGGCCACTTCCCTTATAGTGTTTTCGTTCAGCAGCTCCTTGAATCGCGCTTCAAAACGGGGCAGATCGTCGGCCTGCAGCTGCAGGAGCATGGTCCGGTAATCGGTTGCCGCCTCCACCGACACATCGACCTCACGGGTTTCCAGATCATATTTAGTGCTGTAGGTTCGCATGGCATCGATGATCCTGTCGCGGAGTCGGGCGATCTTCCTGTCCTCACCGTCGATGCGGACCTGCAGCCAGTCCCGCATCTCACGCTCCCGGTTATCACAGGATTCAACTGTAAGCTGATACTCACCCGGCGCCTCGTCGCGCAGCGATTCGAGCTGAGGAAAAAAGCCGGTCAGTTCCGGCTGGGCGGTATCGATGACGACGCGGGTCTGTTGCTGCAGACTTGCCGCATCACTTGCCTTCTGTTCGGTTTTGGCGCAGACATTGCGGTGCTGTTCAAGTTGTCCTTCAATCTTGTGCAGGTTTTCTTCCGCGGCCTGTAACTGGCCGGTCAACATTTTGAGGATGTCGGAAGTCGCCTCAAGACGTTCTCGTTCATCTTTCAACCTGCCAATCTTCACCGCCGACGGCTGCCAGTCCAGTTCGGCAAAGTCCCGGTACTCATCAAGTTTAGAGAGCGTTTCCAGCCGGAACTTGGCAGCTTTCTGCCGATCCTGCAGGTTGGAGATTATCCTGCCGATTCCGGCCAGTTGTGTCTCGAGCAACCTGGCTTTTTCTTCCAGGGCCGCTATTTTAGCCTCATTGCTCCAACCGAGTACATACCGGCTGCGATCGTCCAGGCGATGACGATCATCCTTTTCATGCCGCTCTCCCCGGGCCTTAATCTGACCGGTCCGGGTGATGGCCCGGGTCTCCCGTCGAAATTGCTCCTGATTTGTACAGCACGCCAGGTCAAATCGTCGAAAGACCTCACTTTCCAGCCAGTTAAAAAACGGTGAATCGGGTTTGATCGCCACCTTATGCACCAGGGACCCGGGATGCACGTCCGGCAGCTCGGCTAGCCGCTTGGGCCGTACCCGATAATAGACCAGCCGTCCTTTAAGGTTGTTGTCATCGACCCATCCGGCCACCAGGCTGTAATGCTGCTCCGGTACCAGCAGCGATAAGCCGAATCCGTGCAGCAGGCGCTCGACGGCACCTTCCCAGTCGCGCTCTTCTTCCCGTACCTTGATCAGCTCACCGATAAAGGGCATTTCCCGTTCTGCAAGGTCCAGGTGAGAGCACAACATTTTGCGTATGGTGATCTGCTTTTCGTCAATATTTGAGCGTCGGGCCTTCAGGCCGCGGATTTCCGTAAGCAGCCGGTCGTGTTCCTCGCGCTTTAAACGAAACTCCACCCCGGCTTCATTCATTTCGTTTTGGATCCTGGTTTCGGCCTCCGCTTCTTCTTCCAGCATGGCGGCACATTTTTGCCGCAGAACCAGAAAGGCACCCACGCTGTCGGCGGCATACAACTCAAGAGCTTCCATCAGTTCGCCATACCGCTTGAATCTGCGCTGTTTGCGCTGCAATTCTTCTTCACAGCGGCGAATCTCTTCGCTTATGTACTCAATCCGGTCGCCGCCGTTTTCGGCAATGCTGCGCCTCAGGTCGCGTTCCTTCGCCTGCAACGCTTGTCGTTGTTCGACCAGCCCCTCGATCCTGACATTGTGGCGTTTAAGCTCTTCTTCAAGCCTGCCGAGCCGCTGCTGCAGCAGTTCCAGTTTTAGACCGGCAAACCACGGACGGAGAGCCTCTCGACAACCACGCAGCTGTTGCGCGGATTGCTCCAGCAGCGCGTGCCGGTCACAGTCGGCAATCAGCGGCTCCAGCATTTCCACCTGGTCTTTAGCTTTAAGGACCGCCTCATGTGCCCGGTTGAGATCATCGAAATGGCCGATCAAAGCGTCGATGCGCGGTGCGATCTCAAACGGCTCAAGCATGTGGGTTCGGACAAAACCGGTCAGGTTGCCGACGGATTTGAGTGATACTGTCTGATGAAAGAGTTCCAGCGCCTGTTCGTTATCGATGCCGAACCGTCGCCGGAACCAGGCGCCGTAGGGTGGGAAGCTTTCAAACATCTGCACGTTTCCGCTCCGCAACCGTTTTTTTAGGTTGGCAATATCACTGCCGAACCCGCCAAAATCCTGCTTAATACCGAGTTGCCGTTCGCAGGCGACATAAAATCGCGTCGGCTGGCCCTGCCCATCTTTGAGCCAGAAGACCTGGGCCAGGGTAACCGTCTTGCCGAAACCACTGTTGTGAAAAACGCCGAGGATCACCGAATAGCTGTTGTAATCTCGCAGGGCAACCGGCTTGACGCTGCCGCCCACCTCCGCGCGCTCGGATTTATAATGGCCGAGCACATACGAGCGCAAGGTACGCTCCCGCATGTCTCCGCCTGCCGCCTTATTATAGGCGACACGCTGGGCAGGAACCAGCAAGGTGGTCACGGCGTCGACCAGGGTCGACTTGCCCGAACCGATATCTCCGGTGAGCAGGCTGTTTTTACCGTCGAGTTCCAGCGTCCACACCCGCTTATCGAAGGTGCCCCAGTTCAACACTTCCAGGCGCATCAGGCGAAAGCCGGCCAGCCGGTCGTCCCCGGCAAAATCAAGCGGCATGGGCTCAGCCATGAGACTCTCCTCCCGTTCGCTCCAGCTCCAATTGGTACACCGCCAGCCGCTGATCGAATTCGGACAACCAATGGGCATCGACAAAAGCTTTCAGGATACGCCGTACTTCAAACATATGCTTCTGGCCGTGCAAGGGGCGCAGAAAACCTAATTTGACGATCTTGTTGAGATGGGTATCTACCTGATCGATCAGTTTTGCCTCGTTGCTGCCCGCAGGCAGAAATACCCTGATCAGTTCGGCAATCTCATCACGGGATATAATAAACCGCGTTTCACCACCTGTCGCATCGAATTCAGCCAGCTTCTTGCGCAGCAGTGCCAGCAACAGGCTGACCGGGAAGGAGAGGGGCTGCCGCCTTACCAGCCGCGGAATTGCCGGTTCGGTTTTTTCCTCGTCTTCAGGCCGGGACCGCAGAAAGGCATAGCCTTCGGCCTCGTCCAGAACCAGTTCCAGCCCGAGAACAGCCACATAATCACGTACTGCAGCCTGAAGGTTCAAGAGAGCGTTCCACACCTCGGCCTTTTCTTCCTGGTCCAGGACACCTCGCAGCAGCGATACGACAACCATGGAGAGCTCATTGCTGCTTGGAGCAGGCGCTGCCTGGAATTCCGGTTCCTTCATGTTATTTCCTTGCAAAGATAATTCTCGGCAGCCGGACGCGGCGGTAGCTGCCATCCTCCAATCGCCACTCTATGGTCTCGACGGTCTCTTCATCAACGGCGGTATCGGTACGTCCGCTTGCCAACTGCAGATAGGCCATCAATTCGGACAGGCCCAGCCGCAAAGGGTGGATGGTTATCAGCTCAGCAAGACTTATCTGGGTTTGTTCCTGCAGCGCCTGCCGGATGTTGCGGGAGAGTTCCGCCCGGTCTACCACCACCTGGTTAAAGAGCGCTGTCAGGTCGGCATCGGTCTCGCCCTCTTCAAGCTCAAGATCGACAATTTGCGGCTTGGTGGGCGGTCGGTATAACGGCCGCTCCATTGGCAGCTCAACAGAGGCGGCGGCCTCGGCCAGCTCGATAAAATTTCCGGTCGGCGCATCCTCGCGCACTGCCAGCGCCCGAGTTTCGATATTGTGCAGAATATCCATGATACGTCGGTTTTCCAGCCAGGCCTGGTCGTCAAGAAAGCGGCGCAGCTGTTGTGACAGCCGGGCGACTGTGCGCTGGGTGTGCTCTCCGGCCTCCAGCCAGTCGTAATGCACACGGCGCAGACGGGGTTCCGGCTGCAATTCCGCAACCGGCGGCAAGTTGAGAACCTGGTCCAGTAACCGGGTCAGCTCCTCCTGGCGGCTCTGCGACATAAGAAAATCCCAGAAAGCCCTGAAGCTCTTACCCTGATCGGAATCGGCGATCATGTCACGCCGACCCATGATCTCCTCAAGCAGCTCTCCCTTGGCGCCGTCCCATAACGCGATCCGCTCACGTACCTGCCGATCGAGCGTGCGAAAATTATGCTCTACCTCGCGAAAGTCGGCAAGCAGATCTCTCGCCAATTGCAGAAACTGCTGAAAACGGTCCTTCAAGGCCGTATCGTTTAACAGCGAAATATCTCCGTCATGGACGCGCTCAATCTCGGCATCAATCTCGTTTCGACGCCTGGTAAGCTCGGCTATTCTTGTCTCGGGATCGGTTTCGCTTCCTTCGCTCATCTGTCTGAGCAGCTCAAAAAGGGTCAGCAGCCGTGACTCGGTGCCGACAAATGCACGCTCGGTAAGACTTGCCAGCCAGGCAATGGCTTTCTCGCTTGCCGAAGTCAGGTCAAAGTGAGGTTCGTCGGAACCGGTCGGATAGTACTTACGCAGCCAGCCTTTCTCGTTGTCCGCCCAGTCGTTGAGGTATTCCGAGGCGCCCTTGGGGAAAACCTCCGGACCGTATTTTTCCCGAATCGCAAACAGTTCATCCTCCAGGGCCTCAGCCAGATCCGCCTGCCCAATCAGCCGAATATTCGGCTCGATAAACACCCGGTGCAGAAAACTCGCCAGCAACGGAGCGTGATCGGAACGCAACAACCTCCAGGCCGGGTGGGTCCGCCGCAATTGATCAAGCTCTGCATAGTCAAGGCTCACGTTCTCACCTACCGGATTCCGGCCTTCTCCAGGCGGGTCATCAATGCCTTCCGCTGTTTATGGTCGGACATAAACTTTTCCAATTCCTGCTGAAAGATGTCCGAGTTACCTTGCAGGTCGTAGGCGTCCTGCAAGTCGATGAGTTGCCGGCAGGCGCTGTCATAGCTTCTGGCACCTCCTGTCCCTGCATTCATATGGGCAATTTTCCAGGCACCACCGAAATTCTTGGCCATGAGGGTCAAGTATGCTTCACGTTTGCGCCTCGTTTCCGCTTCGGCTTTTTTCCGTGCCTCCGTTTGCAGGGCCAGCCGAACTTTTTGGCATTGCTCGGCCAGTTGCCACAGTTCCTCGACAGTGCGGCGCATCTGCGTCTGGTCATCCGGATTTGCCTCGGATTGCCAGGCAGCAAAATTGCGCAGCAACGTTCTTTCTGCCTGTGTTCCCTGCCTGGTCAGCATTTGGTGCAGATACCGCTGCATTTCCTCGCGGGAGAGTGTATCCAGCCATGCATCGTGGGCTGCACCATCCTTTTCTTTTCTGGAATCTGCACGACTGCCAATTCCCGCACCGGTCAGCAGGTCGGGATCAACTGCAAGAAATTCGGCCAACGCCTGCTGCGCTGCAGTGAGGTTGCCGAGACCACCCAAGGCCATCGGTTCCGGTTCTTCATCCATGTCTTCGTCCACTGTCACGGCCTGCAGCCAACCGATATACAGGCTCCGCAAATCGCCCCGCAGCAGTTCTTCACGCAGGGGCGCCAGCCGCGTCATCCAGCTGCCTCCCTCTTCATCCTCGAAGAGATCGTAATCACTCGATTCGCCAAGAGACCAGGTGAGCAGCCAGTAATCCGCCAACGATTCCACTTCAAAATATGAATCCACAGTAAAGGCCTGCAAGGTCTGTTCATCAAGCACTTCCTTGGGCAGACGCAGCATCAGCACCGCCGAACCCCAGTTGGCGAGGTAGACATGAATATCGAAGAAATCGCGCATGAGATTCCGGGGGGCTGCCTGCAAATCACCCCAGTTATACTCATTGACAAAGCTGACGGGCGTGATCTCCGCCCGGGAGGAAATGCCCCGCAGATGCTTCATTTGCGCAGGACTCAGAGGGCTGTCGATCGCTCTAAAATTATAGTATTGATATTCGCTCATTGGGTAATCCAGCTAATTTTTGTGTTTGAGCGACACTCGTGTTTTGCCGGACGAGTCGCTTTTTCAACAATTGGGTGGACCGGAATTTCGATATCCGCCGTCGAGGTACGGCAGGTAACTGCCGACGCTTATCCTTCAGATACATCGGCAAGATATAACATCTGGTCTTCCTTCTGCAACACAAAGTTTGATGAATTTGGTGTCTTACGAAAGCCTGCCACTCAGTTCGGTACTGCTTGTCGACAGATATAGATCTTACGGCCTATATTCGGTAATTTTTTGACGTATATTCCTGAGGCTTTGAGAAAAATCTAGTGGATGGACTGGGATACGAGAATCCGCGATAATTTCATGATTGTTTTAAGAGGTGCACCGCCCTGAAGGGGCTAAAAAATATTTACGACCATAGCCTCGATCAAAAATACATCTTGTTTCGTGCCACTGGAGTTATGGGGGTTGGTAATGGAATTGCGAGCTATGTTTTCACTGCTCTGCATGGCAGAATCGCATTTCCCTTTCTCGCACAGCTGAGACGACTGGAATAATCTTCTATTGGTTATCATAATTTCAGGTTATGATGCTTTGTGAATTGTATTGACTTATGGAATCTCTATGGAATTGAGAATTTTCAAAACGATCCTGAAAGGTTACTTAATTTTTGGGGTGGACGTTTTGAAGAGAGATGCAAAGGTTATTTTTCTGTGAAACTCCACAAATCCGGTTTTTCACAGGTCAGGTGAACTATTTGTTAAACGTGATGAATAGAGAAGAAACTAGCTGCTTGGCCAGCAAAGTCGAGAGTCTTGTTGGTGCCCTGTGCAAGGGCATCCTCTTCGGGGGCATGGCGAGCTGTAACGAACGATACACGCCCGGAGCTACCCGAGGTCATCACGAATTGACATGGGGTGTGATCCTGCGGTTCTCCGACAAGGAGCCTCTCGTTCTAACCTGGAATGAGAACTCCAGTTTTGGTGACCCGTTCTTTTTGGACTACGCCGAGGCCGTGTGGTTCGAAGCTATAGATTCTCTGGAAATACAAGATGTCACCGCGATTCCACCATGGGAAACCTATGTCGGCACCACGTTGCGCAATTGCAAAGTCCTGACTTACGAGACCAACTACTCAAAAGACGGAAACGGAACGTGGCGCTCCATGCCGTGGGGCGTGGAGTTGACTTTTGAATCGGGGTCGCTTCTGATCGGGGCTATGCATCACGGCGACTTCATGAGGTACAAGATTTGCGCCGACGAGATCGTGATCGTATGGGACACCGCGATCATCGAGAAAGTGAAGGTGTCGCGTGCGGGCCAGAAGAGCGAGTGGAAGAATACGACCGTTTAACCATCGCATTGAGCGGACGGGAAAAATCGCGGTGGTTCCCGAAAATTGCAGTGGTTCGCGACCGACGCGTCGCCGCCGCTCATACATACGTTAGCAGTATCCACATAAAGGTGGGATTAATGAAGCCTGGCTGGAACCCAACAAAAAGAAATCGAAAAATAGGGACTGCTGATCAGGGTTTCTCCCAAAATAATAAGTTGGTAATCCCTCAGAAATGGTCTGATTTAAAGGTCTTCTGGGAGAGGTTAACAAATCCGGTTGTTAATACAATAACCATTGAGGACCATTCAGTTACAGTCTTAGTTGAACAAACCAAAAAAGGCTATATACACTCATGCACAATTGATGACGTCAAAACAATATTGAAATATATTCCCAAAAGAGATATCGAAGAAATATCCTTGATTGTTTTCAGGCAACCAAAACGTAAAGAAGAATTTATTAATCGTGCTTGGGGCAGATATGTATATTATGCTGATATTGGGAAATATTCAGGGCCAGGGATATATCTGGAAGCTCAACCAGTAAACTGTAAAATAAAATGGCCATTAAGTGCAACACCAGATCAACTTAAGGAGATTCAACGGCTTGAAGAAGATGGTCATATTATAACTAGAGATAAGAGGCATTTCTATATTCAAACTTCACCGGATACGATAAGAAACACCCAATTATATAGAACTTTTCCCCATGAAGTAGGACATGCAGTTGATTACTTGATTAATTCTCTTGAACCATCAATCAATGCTGAAACAGAAAATGAATCCGACTATATTTCAAAGGTTTTCGATTCAAAATCACCAAGAGATAAAGAGGCATTTGCTCATAGATACGCCGATAAATTCAAAAAAGATCTATTTGATAAAAAAATCATACCGTTCGATAGGATAATTAATGAAGGCGAGATGATAAAAATGAACTTGAATCCAGAATGGTTTCCAAATAAAAATTTAACTGCTAACAAGACAAATGCACTCGGACAGTAAAATGCGCCGCTCGTTCCTCGCTCTGATTTTTACTGCCGGTGATTTGCAGCGTTGTGCCCAGAATACCCATGAAGAAATTCAATTTCATTCTTAAATCATTAACAAACAGATGTGGGATGCAATATGATAAAAAATGAACGGGATGAAGAGCTTGAGAAACGGTTGCATACGTATGACGGATGGGTAAAGGAGAAAAAGATTCCGTACTCATCGAAGGTTATCCCAGTGAACCAGTCGCTGAAGTTCTTGCAGTGGGTATTGCCGACGCAGCAGGCATTAGAAATCCTAAAAAATTCTAGATCGTTCGCGCTGGCAAAATGTTTATGCAGAACAAAACACAAGCGTTGCGACAACCCGCTGGAGGTATGCTTTTATACAAACGATGTGGCTGATAAAAAAGTTAAACAAGGTTCGGCCCGTAGAGTCAGTCTTCAGGAAGCGGCAGAGACACTTCAACTTGCAAATAAGCATGGGCTTGTCCATTTGTCCATCTATAACCCTGAACAGCATCTGTTTGCGCTTTGCAGCTGCTGCAATTGCTGTTGTCATGATATAGAGTTCATGAAAAAACTAGGGCGGCCTGATCTCGTTGCTCATGCTGATTATGTTGCCGTGGTAGACACAGACTCATGCGTACAATGCGGTGCGTGTGTGGAACGGTGTGTTTTTGGTGCTCAGAACTGGGAATCGGGAGCGGTGATGTTTCATCAGGATAAATGCTATGGGTGCGGTTTGTGTGTCTCGACCTGCGAATCGAATGCCATCCGGATGGCGCTCAAGGCTGGCCAATAAGATAAAACCAAACAAAAAAGGCACAACATGTCACTAAACACTGACAGCGGGAACAGCCCCGCTGCAGGTTAGCTCAACGTTATGAGTTAAAGGAAAATAATGAGTAGAGTAGCATTTTTAATAATTGCATTCATTGGGATTTATACAGTGTTAAGAAACAATGTGTTTGTGCTTCCGGGCCAACATGTTTGGTCAACAAATCCCGACATATTCTATAAAGTTTTCTTGCCATCGTTGATGCTCTTAACCTCTATCGTCAATCTGTTTAAAACAGAAAATAATAATATTTTTCTCCTGTCATTCTCAGCCACACTTATCGACTTAATCCACCGCATAGCCATTGGAATAAATCATCTATACTCATTCACCTATTACGAACCAACACCGAATATGGAGATACCTGAAGGCTTTGTAAGAGTGACTTACAATTATTGGCCATCGCACATAATGGCATTAGTTGAATTAGCGATAGTGTTTTATCTTTTCAAAAGAGTTAAAAAGTTATTAATCACAAGGGAATACTCATAACGAATAAGGATAGATTGTGAGAGCGCAGCGATCCACGATCTTATCCATGGTTGAACAAGCCCGGGGTAATAACAATGAAATATCTTTTTCAGAGGATTTTGCCGGAAGTGCAATTGAATGGCATGCACTTTTCTCAGGACGCACTTGTCCCTTTGTCTGTACAGGCATAAAAAATCGGTTATTTCATAAAACCAACCTTCCTCCTTCTAAAATGAATATTGAGGCTGCGCCAGATAGACCAGCTACCCCGGACACCTGACATGCCTACGAAATTCTACAATCATCATTGAAGCCTTGCAGCAAGGGCACTTAAAAGCAGGCCTGGGGCGTGGCACAAGTTCTTTGATAATGACCTGCAAGATCAGC
>Ga0214472_10003870_pt1 | contig 15791 bp, 14 predicted proteins | sample RVTome_6_FD_207662 | JGI IMG/M metagenome (GOLD analysis project Ga0214472, IMG submission 207662) | Soil microbial communities from uranium-contaminated site in the Upper Colorado River Basin, Wyoming, United States - RVT140D175 | ecosystem: Environmental > Terrestrial > Soil > Contaminated >...
CTTTCGCAGGGTCGAGCGGCCGCGGAGGCCGGTGCTCTCGTACAGAAAACCGTCCCGGAAAACCAACCCCTGGGTGAAGGCGCCCGGATCGTGCGGATAGGTATTTACCACCTCGTAGCCGTAACGGGTAACGGCATCTCCCGCTCCGCCCGGCCCCGACGCCGGAGACAGAAACAGCGCGGCCACGGCGGCGATAACCGCCAGACCGAGAAGCGGCGCAACCCGGCGCCGGCGGGATTGTTTTTTTACAGCAAGGATCATTCCAGATACCGGGCCAGGAAAACGGCCAGGTGCTCGGCCCTGGCCTTGGTCCCGCCCGCGGCCAGGAGTTGCCGCCATTGGAGGAGGCAGCCGGTGCAGGTGGTGACCACGGTGGTGGCGTCGAGTCCGGCAAAGGATGCGGCAAGACTATCGCGGATGCGCCGGGAGATCTCCGGATGGCTGAGATGAAAAAGCCCGCCCAGGCCGCAGCATTGGGGGCCGCCGGGCAGTTCCGCCAGTTCCACCGCGGGCAGGCGTTGCAACAGACGGCGGGGCGGGGTCGTGATCTTGAGATCGAAACGCAGGTGGCAGGGGTCGTGGTAGAAGACCCGTTCCGGCGCGGGCGGCGGCGATTTCAGCTTCGGAGCCGCCTGCGCCCAGAGGGTGTCGCAGAAGGAGGTCAGTTCCCGGAGCCGGCCGACGAAGGCAAGCGCCCGTTCGCTCCAGGCCGGGTCGTCGGCCAGCAGGTCGGGATAGGTGAGCAGATGGCTGCTGCACGAACCGCAGGGGGTGAGGATGGGCAGGACGCTGCCTTCGAAGGCCGCGATGTTTTTGCGGGCCAGGCGGCGGGCCTCTTCCAGGTCCCCGGCGCCGCGGGCCGCCATGCCGCAGCAGGTCTGGATCCGGGGCACAAAGGGCGGCGAACCGGTCAATCTTGCGACCACTTGCGCGGTGGCCGTGGCGATTTCCGGTTCCAGATGGGCCGCCAGACAGCCGGTGAAGAGCAGACAGGAGGCCGCGGCCGGATTAACGGCCATCCCGGTCTCAGCCGTTACCTCCGGCCCGGGTTCATGGGGCGCGGAACGGCCGGGACAGAGCAATCCCAGCCGCAGCCGCAGACCGCTTTCCTCGGGAAGACACCGGGTCAACAGGCGGCCGGCCGCGGTCCCGGCGGTCAGCAGGGCCGGATGTCCCAGGGCTTTGCGGGTGAGATGGGCGAGAAAGGAGGCGGTGCCCGGCAGCCGGCCCCTGGCCTCCGCCACCCTGCTCGGGGTATCGATGCCCCGGGAACAGGCGTTTTCACAGGCGCCGCAGAGCAGACAGTTGGAGAGGATATCGGCCAGCACCGGGCTGGCCGACGTTTCGGAGTCCAGCAGGTGGTGCTTGCCCCGGGCGGTCAGACTCTCGCGGCCGGTCGCCCGGTAGATGGGGCAGACCGAGGTGCAGGCCCCGCATCTCACGCAGGGGATTGCCTTCGTCCCGCCGTTTTCCGAACAAGCCGGCGGCTGTCGGATCGCCCGGCCTTTTTCCTTCATGGCCTTCAGACCCGTAGCGACTCCTTGTGTCGCCATAGCAGATACGACTTGATGAAGGGGTCCAGATGGCCGTCCAGCACGCTGTCCACATTGCCCACCTCGTGGCCGGTGCGGTGGTCCTTGACCAGGCGGTAGGGTTGCAGGACATAGGAGCGGATCTGGCTGCCCCAGGCGATCTCCTTTTTGTCGTCGTGGAAATCCTGCTGCTGCTTCGCGGCCTGGAGTTCCTTTTCCCGCTCGTAAAGCCGGGCCTTGAGCATCTTCATGGCCGTGTCCTTGTTGCGGTGCTGGGAACGTTCGTTCTGGCACTGGACCACGATGTTGGTGGGCAGATGGGTGATGCGGATGGCGGAATCGGTCTTGTTGACATGCTGCCCCCCGGAGCCGCTGGAACGGTAGGTATCGACGCGCAGTTCCTTTTCGTCGATCTGCACGTCGATGGAGTCGTCCACCTCCGGAATGACGAAGACCGAGGCAAAGGAGGTATGGCGCCGTCCGCCGGCGTCGAAGGGCGAGATGCGCACCAGCCGGTGAATGCCCATTTCGGAGCGCAGAAAGCCATAGGCGTTGCGCCCCTGGACCAGGATGGTGACGCTCTTGGTGCCCGCCTCGTCGCCGGGCAGGATGTCGAGGATGTCGGCGTCGAAGCCACGCACCTCGGCCCAGCGCAGATACATGCGCAAGAGGATGTCCACCCAGTCCTGGGCCTCGGTGCCGCCGGCCCCGGCGTGGATGGTCAACAGGGCGTTGTTTTCGTCGAGGTCGCCGCTGAACAGACACTCGGTCTCAAAGGCGGTGACCCGGTCGTCGAGTTTGGCCAGGGTGACGGCCACTTCCCGCTCGGTATCCGTGTCGCCCTCTTCCTCGGCCATCTCCTGCAAGAGCTCGGCATCCTCCAGTATGGCGGCGCAGTTCTCCCAGGAATTCACCACCTCCTGGATGGCGCCCCGCTCCTTCTGCACCCGTCGGGCCTCGTCCGGGTCGTTCCAGAAACCGGGGGCCAGGATCCGCTGTTCCAGTTCGGCAAGCTTAAGCCGTTTGTTGTCCACTTCAAAGATGCACCTTAAGGGAAAGCAGCCGTTCCTTGAGGTCGTGGATTTTCTGGTCGAGTTCAGCGGACATGGTGTGGCTCCTTTACGGGTTTCGGGTTGAGGGTCCCGGGCGGTTTCTCCGATCCGGCCGGACCCGTCGGCAATCGGGCATTATAAACCTTATCCGGGGCGCAGTCAAAAGACGGTGAGCGGTTATCGGTAAGCGGTAAGCGGTAAGGGCCAACCGGCTGCCTTCTCACCTGCTCACCACTGGTCACCGATCACTGGTCACCAGTGAGTGGTTATCGGTAAGCGGTAAGCGGTAAGGGCCAGCCGGTCGCCTTCGCACCTGCTCAATACCGATCACCGATCACTGATCACCGATCACCGGTCACCGGTCACTGATTACCGGTCACTGATTACCGGTCACTGATTACCGGTCACCGATCTCTCGGCGCGAGACCAGAAGCACAAGGGCCGCCGTGGCCGCGAGGCAGAGATAGGGAAAAAGACGACCGAAGCGGCCGAAGAAGGTGGTCGTGGTGAGCAGGGGCAGCTCCGCGCTACGCGCCGCTTCCTCGAACAGGGGGGTACTTTCGATGATCCGGCCGCCGGGATCGATCAGGGCGCTGACCCCGGTATTGGCGGCCCGGGCCAGGGAGCGCCGATTCTCCACGGCCCGGAAGACGGCCATGGAAAGATGCTGCCAGGGAGCGCTGGATCGACCGAACCAGGCATCGTTGGTGATGTTGACCAGCAGATTGGCGCCGGCCGTCACCTGGCGGCGGGCCAAATCGGGGAAAATGCTCTCAAAGCAGATCAGCACCCCGATCCGCAGGCCGCCGCCTTCCAGGACCGCCGGCCGGTCGCCGGCGGTGAAATCGCCGATGCTCTCCACCAGGGGGCCTGGCAGGGGCAGGTAGCGGCGCAGCGGCATGTATTCGCCGAAAGGCACCAGATGCTGTTTGTCGTAACGGTCGGCCACCCGGCCCCAGGGGGCCAGGAGATAGGCGCTGTTATAAAAACGGTATTCCTCTCCCGTGGCCCCGGCGCCCGGCGGCAGGTATTCGAAATGGGGGGCCCCGGTCAGCAGCCAGACCTGCCGGGGCCGCACGATCCGGTCCAGCAGCTCATCGAAAAGGGGGGAATTGTCCGGATAAAAAGGCAGGGCCGTCTCCGGCCAGACCAGCAGCAGTTCCTCTTGGCCGGCATGGCCCACCCGGCCGGACAACTCGTCGTAGCGGCGAAGAGTCTCCTGCTGCATCTTTTCGTCCCACTTCAGCTCCTGGGGGATGTTGCCCTGGACCACCGCCACCGGCCGGAAAGGGGCCTCCCGGATCATCGCCTCGACCCGGTCCAGACGCAGCAAGCCGTAGGTAATGGCCGCGGCCGCCAACAGGAGGACGGGGAGGACAAAAACATAGACCGGGAAACGCCGGTCCCCGGATCGCGATGGTGAAGTTTCGCCGGCTCTCCCGGGAAGCGCCGCCGCAACGAGCAGGGCAACGAGAGAGTTGACCAGGACGATGAGAAAGGTGAGGCCGTGATGGCCGGCCAGATCGGCAAGCTGGAGCACCGGCAGGATCCGGTACTGGGAATAGGCCAGGTCCTGCCAGGGCATGCCGGACAACATCCACCCCCTGGCCCAATCGAGGCTCACCCACAGAAAGGGGGCGAGCCACCAGGCGGCCGGGCCGCCGCGCCGCCCGGCCCAGGCCATGACGGCGGCGAACAGGGCGAGATAGCCGCTCATGTAAAGGACCAGCAACCCCAGCCCCGGCAGGGTGAGCCACCATTCGAGATGGCCGTAACGTCCCAGCACGATGACGATCCAGTAGAGCAAGAGGGTGTACTGGATCAGACCGGTCAGCAGACCGAGCCGGGCGGCCCGGCCGGGGGTGGTCCTCCGGACCGCCACCAGCAGCGGCACCAGGCCGACCCAGGCCAGAAACCAGAACCCCCCGGTACCCGGAAAGGCCAGGCCGAGGAGCAGGCCGGAAAAGAGGGCCGCGAGGGCGGGGCGCGCAGAAAAAAATGTCAATGTAATCCCTATTAAAAAAATGAACGTCGAACATTGAACGTTCAACATCGAACGTCGAATGGAAAACATTACCGCACCCCTCCTGGTTGCAACGACCGGGCAGACACACAGGCCTGCAACTACCCCTTGCCGCGCATCGACCACCGACCACCGACACCGACCACCAACCACCGTTTGCCTTAAGCAGCACCGCATGCCGTGATCAAAGATCGAAATCGAAAACGAAATCGGGATCGAAAAAAGGATCGAATGAGAAGCCGATTTCGATTTCGATTTCGATGCCACCAAAACATCGCCACCCCACCCGGTGAACGGTTACCCGCCTGCCCGACCCTGCAACCTCCGTGATTGCCCCGACCCAGGCAGACACACAGGTCTGCCCCTACCGTTCACCGGTAACCGATGACCGTTCACCGGTCACCGATCACCCCTTCCAGCGCAGCAAAAAAAGACTCAACTCGGGCAAATAGGTGATCGCCGCCAGGGCCACCAGGAGCAGGGCCAGGAACGGCAGGGTGGCCCGATAGAGCTCCACCACCGGCCGCTCGAAGCGGTAGCTGGCCAGGAAGAGATTCAGCCCCACCGGCGGGGTGCAGTAACCGATCTGCAGGTTGGTGAGAAAGATGATGCCCAGATGGGTCAGGTCGATACCGTAGGCCCGAGCAATGGGCACGATCAGCGGCACCACCAGGACCAGGGCGGAAAAGATATCCAGCATCGCCCCCACCGCCAGCAGGAAGATATTGAGCAGCAGCAGAAAGGTGTATTTGCTGGAGATGTAGCGCTGGATGATCTCGAAGATGTGGGCCGGGACCTGCTGGTCCACCAGAAAATTGGTGGAGGCCATGGAGGCGGCCAGCACCAGCAGGATGCCGCCGAAGAGCACCATGCTCTTGACCATGAGAGCGGGCAGCCGGCTCGGGCGGATGTCCCGGTAGATGAAAACCTCGACCACCACTACGTAGAGGGCGGTCACCGCCGCCGCCTCGCTGGCCACGAAGATACCGCCGTAGATGCCGCCCAGGATGATGAATGGCAGCGGCAACTCCCAGGCCGCGGCCCGCAACCCCTTGATCAGGGCGGGGACGGTGACCGGCTCCTTATGCCGCGGCAAGCGATCCGGACTCTTGCGGATAGTGTAGGCGATCAACAGGACCATCATGAGCAGGCCGGGCAGGATGCCGGCCAGGAAGAGATCGTCCACCCGGGTCTCGGCCACGACCCCGTAGAGGATGAGCGGCAGACTGGGCGGAAACAGCAGTCCCAGGCTGCCGGACGAAGTGAGCAGTCCCAGGGAGAAACGGTCCTCGTAGCCATCCTGTTGCATGGCCGGCAACATCAGCCCCCCCACCGCCATGATGGTCACCCCCGAGGCCCCGGTAAAGGCGGTGAACACGGCGCAGAGCAGCAGGGCCACCACGGCCAGGCCGCCGGGCAGCCAGCCGAGCAGCAGCCGGGAAACCACCAGCAGCCGTTGCGGCGTGTTGCTTTCCGCCAGCAGGATGCCGGCCAGGATGAACAGGGGCAGGGAGACCAGCATCGGCGTATTAGCCAGACGCGACATCTCGATGATGACCACGGAGAGATCGATACCCGTGCCGTGAAAGGCGACCAGGGCGAGGCCGGCGATCACCACGAATAGCGGCGCCCCCAGCAGCCCCAGCAGCAGGAGGATGAGTTGCAGCACTTTCATGGGGTAAGGGAGGATGGCGAGACGGCGGAAGATTCCGGGCCGGCCGGTTGGAAGAGCGCGGTCCTGAAAGCCGTGACCGCGGCGATCAGGAAACGGCAGCTCATCACCCCGAAGACCAGCGGGAAGACGAGATAGAGCATCCAGCCGGGGATGGCGAACAGTTCGGCCGGGCCGCCAAAGGCCGCCTCGTTGCGCACAAAAGTGACGGATACCCGGGTCAGGACACCGCAGACCAGGGCGGAAACCAGGTCAAGGAGTACCTGCAGCCACCTTTGCAGCACCGGCGGCAGGAGGTGGGAGGCCAGGTCGATGCGGATGTGGTTGCCATGTTTGGTGGCCACGGCCCCGCCCAGCAATCCGGTCCAGAGCACCAGATAGCGGAGCAGCGGATCGGCCCAGACCAGACCGCCGTGAAAGAAACGCAGCCCGATCTGCACGCAGGCCAGCAGAATCATGACCGTCAGCAGCAGACAGAGCAGCCCCTCTTCCAGCCACCCAAGCCATCGAAAAAAAGTACGGCAAATTGCCAGGAATTTCTGCATGGCGGTCGTTAAAAAAGTTGGGTGCTCACCACGGAGAGCACAGAGATTTCAGAACAGAGATGGACGATGTGGACGGCATGGACGGGATGGACGGGGCAAACCGCACTCGGCTTCCTTCCGGGTCTTTCCTCTCACCGCCCACCGATCACCACTTACCGATCACCGATCACTGCTCACCGGCCTTCTTCCGGTAATCCTCCAGCAGCCTCGTCAGGGTGTCGTAGATTTCCTTGGAAAAGGCCTGGCCGACCAGGTTGGCCACGCTCTTTTCCCGGTTGCGCCGGAGTTCTTCCAGGGCCGCCTCGGTGGGCTGTACCAGACGGATGCCGTTTTTCCGCATCACCTCGAGGGATTCGGCGTTGCTCTCCCGGGTATCCCGGATCAGGGCCGCGAATTTCTCTTCCGCCACCTCCCGCATCATGGCGGCATAGGGTTCCGGCAACCGGTCGAAGCTCTTTTTATCCATGACCAGGGCGCCGTAGGCATAGGCAAAGGGAATGTCGGTGATGTACCGCGCCTGGGTGAACCACTGGAGCACGATGGAGCCGTAAAAGGAGTTGAAGGTGGTATCGATCAGGCCGGTTTGCAGGCTGGAGAGGACATCGGGGATGGAGAGCTGGATGGGGGTGACGCCGAGGGTTTCCAGGAAATCCTTGCCAATGGGGTCCCCTTCCGGGGCCCAGCACTTGCTCTTCTTCAACTCGTCCACCGTGGTGATGGGCGAGACGGACATGGTATGGATGAAACCCACCTCGGTGAGGGCCAGCAGCACCATATCCTTGCGGGCGAACACCTCTTCGAAGGGCCGGCGTAGCCCTTGAGCCACATGATCCACCTCCTCGTAGGAGTCGAACAGGAAGGGGATGCCCATGACCCGGAAATCCGGGACGATCTCGCTGATACCGGTCATGGTGAAGCCGCCGCCCTGGAGCTGGCCGATCTTCATCTTCCGGTACATGGCCCGGTCGTCGCCCATGATGCCGCCCGGATAGATCTTGAAATCGATATCGCCGTTGCTCCGGCTGCGGACCTCGTCGGCGAATTCGCGGAACCGCTTGGCCCAGATGCTGCCGTCCGGGGCCAGGGAGGCGATCTTGAAAAGGTAGAGGGCCGGCTTGGCATGGGCCGCGCCGGAGGGATGCGGCATGGCAAGAACAAACCCGGCGAGCAGCACCAGAAAAACGGTCAGGAGGACCGGTTGTCCGGCCTTTCGACGTTGTGTCGGCAATTGAGAATGATCCATTTTCACTGTCCGATATCCCCACACTTGATGAACTCGTAAAAAGTCGTAATGAACCGCGAAGAACGCGAAAGGCGCGAAGTTAACATCCTGATTTATTTCGTCTTTTCTTCGCGCTCTTCGTGGCCTTCGCGGTGAAAAAAAGTTTTTGCGAGGTTGTCAAAAATAATGTTCAACTTCGTCGAGCAGTTTGCGGGCCTTGTGGGCGGCCAGTTGATTGGCCGTGGCCAGTTCGGGCGTCGGATCCGGGGGCCGGGCCAGCACCTCGGTCAGCAGCTTTTCGAACAGATCGCGATCCATGGTCGTGCGGGCATAGGTTTCGGCATACCACACCTGGGCAAGCAGAAACCGCCGCTCCGCCAGGGCCAGGGCCGTTTCGAAATGGTCGCGGCTCAGTGCCGGCCGGCCGCCCAGGGCCGGAGGCCGGCTGGCATGATACATCCCCAGAAAAAGATGGGCCCCGCCGTGATAGTAGGATTCATCCAATTCCACCACCCGCCCCATGATCCGCACCACCCAAGGCAGTTCGACCATGGACGCCGGCGATCCTTCCTGCATGCCGATCCACGTTCCCCAGGCCAGGCCGGCCCAGAAAAGGGGCGTGACATCCTCGCCGCGGCAGGCGGCCAGGGAACGGTCGAGATCAGCCAGGGTTTCGGGCCAGTCATCGGCCAGACACGATTGTCGCCGCAGGAGCCGCAGGCCGTAATCCTTACCCTTGCCGCTCAGCCGGACGGCCCGCGCGTGTTCGCCCTTTTCGTCCAGGATCCCGGCATAGGAGGCATAGGATTTGGCCCCCTGCAACAGCAAGCGGGGATTGTCGGGATCATCGGCGATGAAACCGTCCAGCACCAGCAGCAGGGACGGAGCGCCGTCGAGCACCAGTTGCAGATCGTCCTGCCTTTCCAGGGCCCGGTTCACCGAGTCGATCATGGGATTGATCGCCAGCCGCGCGCAGCCGCTGCCGGCCAGCAGAAAAAAGCAGGCGGCAAGCAAACCGCTCCAACAGGTCGAGGGGAGACGGACCAGACTGGTGGGGCGGCTGTCTTGATCCCGGCGTAAAGGCATGGCAATCTGTCGCGGCGTTAAGTTAAGGCAATACCATGTATTGCATCATACAGCCCGATCCTCTCGGTGCAGGTTCCCTCTTTCCTTTTAACGGCCCGTATTGTAAACCATCCCATTATAATTCACCAGAAACGAATAATGTGATCAACGTCAAGAGTTGCGATGCCGCCATTGCCGTGGGCGGAGAATTCGGCACCCTGCCGGAGATCGCCCTGGCCCTGAAATGCGGCTGCCCCCTGGTGCTGCTCGACTCCTGGTCCTTCACCCCCCATTGCGACCACAATATGGCTCCAGGGCCCCGGCCCGCCGGCTCACGGCCCGCGATGCGACCGAGGCGGTACGACTGGCCTTTGATGCCGTGAAAGGCAGCCGGGCGGCGGGATAACCGGTTGCCTTTTGAGGTTGACGGCGAGTATTATGAATTTCTCATGTCAAGCCGCTGAATCTTATCATCCGGGTAACAGCTCAGGCTATAGGCTGTAGGTGTTTAGACTGTAGCAACAGAAGCAGACGCGGCAGAGCCGCGCAGGGTGCGGACCATGGTGTGGCTAACAGCCTACAGTCTACAGCCTAAACAACCTGAGTAGTTACTCATCCGGGAGGAAACAAGATGAAATCACTGCCCATCCTGTTCGTCTGCCTGTTGCTGCTCACCGCCTGCGCCACGGGAAAAACGCCGGAAGCCGGGAATGGCCACGGCCACCTCAAGCCCCATTACGAACACTCCCTTTTCCAAATCACCGAACAGGGTCTTTTCAGCGTGGAGATGCTGGTGAAGGGCGACACGATGACGGTCGGCCTCAACGACCTCGACCTGATCGTGCACCGGGATGTGGAGGGCAACCGGGATGTGGAAGGGGCCGAGATCACGGTGGAGCCCTGGATGCCCACCATGGGCCATGGCGTCAAGCCCAAGCCGGTGATCGTCGAACGGGGCGCCGGGCTGTACAGCGTCAAGGGTCTCAAACTGACCATGCCGGGACTCTGGGAACTGCGGATCAGCATCCGGGCCGCCGGTTCGGAAGACCGCGCCGTCTTCACTTTTGCCGAGGTCGAGGCACCCCGCGGCCCGCATGGCGCCACCCCCTCCACGGGCCACGACGCGGTGAGCCGGAACCTGGATCTTTCCACCACCAGGATGTCGGGGGCCGGCCGCTTTCGCGTCGCCTTCGAGAGCCTGGAGACCTCGGTCCCCTTGAACGTCATCCATTCCTGGGAGTTGACCGTCAAGGACCAAAACGACGTGCCGGTCCGGGGGGCGCGAATCACGGTGGATGGCGCCATGCCGGATCACGACCACGGCCTGCCCACCCGGCCCCTGGTCACCCGGGAGATCGACCCCGGCGTCTATCTGGTGGAGGGGATGAAGTTCCAGATGCCCGGCTGGTGGACCGTGACCTTCACCATCCACTCCGGGGCCGGCGACGATACGGTGACCTTCAATCTCCAACTCTGAGGCAGGTCTCATGATGCGAATCCTGATGATTCTGACGGCCATGCTGCTGACCTGGGCCGGCGCGGGGAGGGCCGGGCATCCGGATGCCCATGTCTGGAACATGGCAGAGGTCGCGGTCCTGCACTCCCTGTGGCTCGGCAACCTGCCGCCCGTGCCGGACGACCCTTCCAATGCCCATGATCTCGATCCCCGGGCCGCGGCCCTGGGCCGCCAACTCTTTTTCGACACCCGGCTCAGCGCCAACGGCCGGGTCTCATGCGCCACCTGCCATATCCCGGACAAGGGGTTCACCGACAACCTGCCGGTGGCCCACGGCATCGAGGACTCCACCCGGCGTTCCATGCCCCTGGCCGGCACGGCCTACAGCCCCTGGCAGTTCTGGGATGGCCGGGCCGATACCCTCTGGGCCCAGGCCCTGGGGCCCATTGAAAATCCGGTGGAACACGGCATCAGCCGCACCCGCTGCGCCCTGATCGTCAAGACCGCCTACCGGGAGGAATACGAGGCCCTGTTCGGCCTCCTGCCGGATTTCAACGAGGCGGAATATCCCCCCTTGGCCCGGCCGGCGCCGGACGACGCGGCCATTCACGCCCTGTGGCAGGAGATGGCCCCGGAGAAACGGCGGCAGGTCAGCCGGTTCTATGCCAACCTGGGCAAGGCGATCGCCGCCTTTGTGCGGACGATCCAGCCGCAAGAAGCCCCTTTCGACCGCTATGTCAAGGCCCTGTTCGAGGGGGATATGGAGACCATGGCCCACACTCTGACCCCGGAGCAGGCCATGGGGCTGAAACTGTTCATCGGCCGGGCCGGCTGCATCAACTGCCACAACGGCCCCCTTTTCACCAACAACGATTTTCATAACGTCGGCGTGCCGCCCCGGGCCGGTTTCGCCCCGGACCCGGGCCGGGCCGCGGGAATTCCCCTGGTGCGGGAGAACGAATTCAACTGCCTGGGACCTTTCAGCGATGCCGCGCCGGAGCAGTGCCCGGAACTCCGTTTCATGGACCCGGACACGGCGGCCTACCAGGGGGCCTTCAAGACCCCGTCGCTGCGCAACGTGGCCGACCGGCCGCCCTATATGCACGCCGGCCAGTTCCGGACCCTGCGGGAGGTGCTGGAATTCTATCGTAACACCGCGGGAACGCAGACCGCGGTGCCCGGCGGTCGCCCCGCCATTTCCCACGGCCCCCTTTCCGCGGTGGATGTCGATTTCCTGGAAGCCTTTCTCCACGCCCTGAGCGGCCCGATCCAGGCCCCGGGCGAGGAGTGAAGTCCGCGGGAGAGGCGAAAATTCGATTCCTCTCGCCAAGTTGCTTAGATCGCAAAGAAAACCAACCGGAAGTATTTTTCCCTGGCGCCCTTCGCGGCTTGGCGAGAGCTAATTTTTTTCCTGAGATTTTCGAGACTAAAATCAATTCAGAGGTGCCTTAAACGATGAGATTACAAAGATGTGTGATAGCGGCACTGGCGCTGACCGTGGCCCTTGCCGGCCTGGCCGGTTGCGGCAAAAAAAACGAGGAAGAGGTGCGGCAGTATATCAAGACGGAGGAGGCCGGGCGGGCGGCCAAGGACAAGTGGATGGCCGCGGGGGCCGATTCGCCGCTGCTCCCGGAAAAACGCGCCGGGTTCCAGGGGTTGTCCTATTATCCGGTCGATCCCGCCTTCCGGGTCAAGGCGAATTTCGAAAATATCGTCAAGGGCGAGGAGTTCGTCATCCAGACCTCGACCGAGGAGACGCGGGTCTATGTGAAGACCGGGCGCCTGACCTTTACCCTGAACGGTAAAAAACTCACCCTCATGGCCTATCAGGACCGCAGCCTGCTCTACGCCCAGGGCTATGGCGACAAGCTCTTCGTGCCCTTCGCCGATGCGACCAGCGGCCGGGAAACCTACGGCGGCGGCCGCTATCTCGACCTGATCCGGCCGGGCGGCAACTCGGTGGTGATTGATTTCAACCTGGCCTACAATCCCTACTGCGCCTACAATCCGTCCTACTCCTGCCCCATCCCGCCCCCGGAAAACCGCCTTAACGTCGCCATCACGGCGGGCGAAAAGAACTTCCACAAATAAAAAACGCCCGGCCGCCCCATCCGGTGATGGAAAGGGGTTGCCGGGCGCTGATCTTTACCTGCGTCTCCACATTGCGGCGCGAGCCGGATTCTATCAATTCATCAATGCTTGAACGATCTCTGGCCGGTGTACATCATGGCCACCCGGGGGTTGGCCTCGTTGCAGGCCTCGATGGTTTCGTAATCGCGGGCCGAGCCGCCGGCCTGCAGAATGGCCGAAACGCCCTGCTGGATGCCCACGTCGGCGCCGTCCCGGAAGGGGAAGAAGGCATCCGAGATCATCACCGAACCGGGCAGGCCGGCCCGTTCTTGCACGGTTTTTTCGTCGATGGCGGCCCGATCCACGGCCTTGCGCTCGCCCCGGCTGATTTGCAGCAGCAGGTCGGCGTAGGGGATGCCATGGGTGTCGAAGCAGAGCATGTCGGCATACTTGATATAGGCCTTGTGGACGGCGATCTCCGCCACCCCCACCCGGTCCTGCTCGCCGGTGCCGATGCCCACGGTGCAGCCGTCCTTGATATATAAAACCGAATTGGAGGTGACGCCGTGCTCCACGGCCCAGCCGAAGAGCATGTCGTCGATCTCCCGGCCGGTGGGCTGGCGCTCCACCCGGTATTCCCTGCCCTTGTAGGTGGTTGCCGCCGGTTTCAAGTCCTCCGGCTTGCGGATCGAATTGACCGCCGACTGCTGCACGATGATGCCGCCGTCGATCAGGCTCTTGAAATCGACAAAGCGGAATTTTTCGAACTCGGCCAGCCGGTCGATGCGGCCGATCCTGATGACCCGCAGGTTCTTGCGGCTCTTGAGGATCTCCAGGGCCCCGGCCTCGAACTCCGGGGCGCAGATCACTTCCAGGTAGTTTTTGCTCACCGCCTCGGCCGTCTCCCGGTCGCAGGCCCGGTTCAGCATCAGGGCCCCGCCGAAGGCGGCGATGCGGTCGGCCCGGTTGGCCCGGTCGTAGGCCTGGGCCAGGGTATCGCCCTGGGCCACGCCGCAGGGATTGTTGTGTTTGAGGATGGCCGCGACCGGCCGGTCCATGAGATATTTGATGATGTTGAGGCCGTTGTCGATATCGGTGAGATTGATCTTGCCCGGATGCTTGCCCACCTGCAGCATGTCCGCCACCTCGATGCCGCTCACCAGGCCGTGGCCGGGCTCGATGAAACGGCACTCTCCCAGGACCAGATTGCCGTTGACCAGTTCATAGAGGGCCGCCTCCTGGTCCGGGTTTTCGCCGTAACGCAGTCCCCTTTCCTCCACCGTGCCGTCGTCTCCGGTGATCTTCCAGGTTTTTTTCCGATAAACCAGGGCCTGGTCGCCCATGGTGATGGTCATCTCCATGGGAAAATGGTCGCCGAGGATGGTGGAGTACATCTTTTTCAGATCTGCCATGTCTTTCCTCCCTGATTGATCTATATGCCAACGGATTTATTTGTGGTGTGAATATCCCTGCCGCGACCGGCGCGGCCGGAAAAGGACCCGAGCCGTTTTTTTAGCATTATCGCCCTATTCTGTCATCCCTTTTCTGAGCCAACCCTCCGAGGCCGGGAACCGTAAACCTTTCGGCCGGGCGGCCAAGAAGGATCAATGCATCGGGAAAAGGGTTCAGGGAAAATACGGCAAAGGAAACGATTTCCAAGGCAAACGGGAATGGCGGGAATGGCGACGGCGGTTGCCATATATATCTTTTTTTCTTGCACCATTATTATTATCATTTGACAAAAAAACTTTTGTCGGTCAATCTTGCGTCAATATTCACCTTACACCCACCGGGAATTCAATAAGGAGTTCGATTATGTCCACGACCAAAGCAGATCTTGTCAATAAAGTTTACGAGACAAATCCCGACCTCACCAAGGCCATCGCCAAGGATGCCGTGGAGACCCTGCTTGATATCATCAAATCGAATCTTGAGATGGGGGAGGACATCCTGCTGTCCGGGTTCGGCAAATTCAGCGTCAAGCAGAAGGCCGCCAGGAAAGGCAGAAATCCGCAGACCGGCGATGAGGCGGTGATCGAGGCCAGAAAAGTTGTCACCTTCAAACCTTCCGGTAAATTGCGGGAACGTTTGAATCAGTTGTAAGAGCCGGGGCGAACTCGGCCATGTCCTCGTCGTCGGAACGTGCCGGGCAAATGGGACCGGAAATTCCGGACCTTTACTGTATATCACCGAACCATAACCCTTTATTAATCGTGATCAAGGAGATTTAAGATGAGCAAAACGTTGGTAGAGATGGCTGCTGAAATTGTCCAGTCCCAGTGCACCGCGAGGAGCATGACGCCCGAAGAGGTCGCCTGCTCGCTGGAATCGACCTTCAATGCCCTGCAGACCATGCAGTCCTCCGAGATGGCGGGCACAACGGGTGCCGCCGGTCAGGTCGAGGTCAAGCCGGCCATTACCCCGGCCCGTTCCATCCTGAAAAACAAGGTGATCTGCCTGGAATGCGGCCAGGAATTCAAATGCCTCACCACCACCCACCTGCGCGGCCATGGATTGAGCGGCAAGGAATACCGCAAAAAGTACGGTTTCAGGATGGGACAGCCGTTGTGCGCCAAATCGCTGACCGAGAGCCGCTCCAAGGCCGCCAAGGAACGGGGGCTGCCGGCCAAGCTGCAGACCTATCTGGAGGAGCGGAAGGCCGGCAAGACGGTAAAACTCGCCACGCCCGCCACCCCCGCCAAGGCGGCTAAGCCAGCCAAGGCTCCCAAGGCTCCCAAGGCCCCCAAAGCCCCCAAGGCCCCCAAGGCCCCCAAGGCCCCCAAGGCTGCCAAACCCGCCAAGGCTGCCAAGAAAGCCCCGGTGGTGAAGAAAAGAGCCAAAAAGGTGGAACCGAAGAGCGAACAGGAGTAATGGCGCTGCAAAACGCCATCCGCTTTTAACGCGGCCGGGAGACGATACGATGCTTTTCCCGGCCCCAATCTCGCGCCGTGGCCCGGCCGGTTATCCACTTCGGGATGACCTTGACGCCCGGCCGACGGAAAAGGTCCCGCGGAGATATGCGGGACCGCTCCTCCTTGCCAGCGATGACCCCGAATTCCCGAGGTCATCGTCCCTACGTCACATGCGGTGAAGGCGTGGAAACGTTTCGACGTTTTTCATGACCTTCACCGGTTGTTTCGCCGTTACCGTTCAC
>Ga0214472_10003871_pt1 | contig 15789 bp, 11 predicted proteins | sample RVTome_6_FD_207662 | JGI IMG/M metagenome (GOLD analysis project Ga0214472, IMG submission 207662) | Soil microbial communities from uranium-contaminated site in the Upper Colorado River Basin, Wyoming, United States - RVT140D175 | ecosystem: Environmental > Terrestrial > Soil > Contaminated >...
TCCTCCATTTGCTCCAGCGTACCATCCACCTGTTCCACCTGCTGTTTGACCACCTGACCGTTGACCTTCACCGTGATCTCAACCTGCTGCATCGCAACCTCCTTGTGCTTCGCACGACAGCACCATGGTATCGTCGCGTACAAGAAGCATAGATGCAATTATTCAATGGCGCCACCCTAAATGGGATGCACCCCGGGCCGACCGCGGAACGGAGATCTGGATAGTCGCGCATCCGACGGCGCGGGGGGCCGGGCCCGCATGGAGAGACCTCGTCGCACCGGCGCCGGCGGCCGGCGAGGCCGGGGGTCAGCGAATGCGCGGCCTTCGGGTCAGCTTGAACGTCGCGAACCCCAAGGAAACGAACATTGAGGGGTTGAGCCCGAACGCACGGCAACGGCGGCGTTGCGGCCGGCCGGTGCCGTCTATGTCGCCGATGATCAGGCAGCCGTCGGGGGGCGACTACTGCGGCGTCGGGGCGGAGATCGTTCGGATCGGGAACTCCGTCGCCATTCCCGTTGAGGAGCGCCCCGGGGCGCCCGTCTCGGCTGAACGCCCGGACGTTCGGACGAGGGGCCGTGCCGTCCTCGCAACCGTTGTTTTCGCCGTCGGCGTCTGGCCGGGGTTGGGTGCGCGCGGGCGGCTGTCGACGCCCACACAATTCGACGGGCCGGCGCTCGGCAACCGTGCCTGCGCTCGAGAACCCGATTGGTTGCGGATCGCGATGACACCTGCCTCCTTTATGGTCCCGGCGGACGCAGGATCGGCATGGAGCAAAGCAGACGCCCGTGCACATCGACGTTGACGGATCGCGGTGCGTGTCTAGGATGCCTTCAATCGTTGGAGAACACTCATGCGACGCATCAACCTCGCCGAGAAGCTCGCGGCCTTTGAGGACACCTGGACGCCGAAGATCGTCGGGGAGCTGAACGGACAGTACGTCAAGGTCGTCAAGGTCAAGGGCGAGTACGTCTGGCATCATCATGACAAGGAGGACGAGCTTTTCATGGTGATCGACGGGCATCTGGACATTCAGTTCCGAGACCGGACCGTGTCGCTCGAACCGGGCGAGTTCTGCATCGTGCCGCGCGGGGTGGAGCACAAGCCGGTGGCCCCGAAGCTGACGAGCATCCTGCTGTTCGAGCCGGCCAGCACGCGGAACACGGGGAACGTGGACCACGAGTACACGATCGAGCCGTCGGACCTGGAGCGGGTGTGACGCCCGCTGTAACTGCCGCTGCCGTTGGGTTGGTTTGGGTTCGGTTTGGGTTCGCCTGGGTTCGGTTTTGGGTTCGCTTGGGTTCGTTTTCTTAACACAAACGGCGTTTTCGATAGCGCCAGGGGCGATTTTGGCTTCGTTTGGTTGAAAAAAAGGCAAGGAGGCAACGAGGCACGAAGGGGCATCGCGGTTACGTTCCGCCGCGGTTCGCGGGTTCCTCTTGTTTTCGCGTAGCGCGTACGTTCCTCCTTTGCGGCCACTCGGCCGAATGGGCGAGCGGGGCACGACGCCCGCCCGTATACCTAACATATACCGACCGTCTGAGCAAGTCAAGCGAAGAGTCCGCGTCGTCCCCGGCTGTCGGCCGAGAGGGGCCGCTCCATACCCGTCGCGGTTCTGAACACGGGCGCGTACGTTCCGCCTTTCCAGCCGCGTGGCGGGGTCGGCGGTGCGCGGCGCCGGGGCCGCTGCGTGCATACCTAACATATACCTTATCTACCGGAGCGTCAAGGGCGAAGTGCAGGAATCTTTCGAAAGCGGCTACCCGCCCCCGCCAAGGGATTGCCGGCGGGCAGCCCGCACCCACGGGGCGGAGGCGGCCCCGCGGCCGTCCACGCCTCGATGCGTACGAGGTCCCAAGTCGGACGTGTGTGCGCCGCTGCACCTTCACTCCGAGCCGAACGCGCTCGAACGCTGCGCGAAGTCGCGCAGGTCCAGGTCGTAGTCGGGGTCGAGGTCGAACCCTTGACAAATGACGCGGCGTTGCCGCCCTTGGACGCTGCGCGTCCGTCATTTGTCAAGGGCCAACCGGCGAAGGTCGGATCGGCCAACGGGCCGGTCATGCGCTCGAAGAACGCCGCGTAATCGAGAGGTCCACGCCGAAGATCCAGTATTCGTCGGGAATGGGCACACAATACGTACCGCGACCCCGCACCAACCCTCGGTGCGTCCAAGGCTCTGGCTCCAAGCGCGTCCATCCTCTACGCCTATTGGGATTGGTGCGGGGGAGCGGGCGAAATGGAATGCAGAAAGGCGAATTGTGAATAGCGAATGAAGGTCAGAGCGTGGAGCGCAAGCGACACGACCAATCCGAGTCGCGAGCGGCAGCGACCGAGTTCTTACGGGCCGGTAAACGCGTTCTGCCAAAGGGCTAGGTCGCGGAGGTCCACGGGGTAGTCCGGATCGAGGTCCATGTCGCTGTCCCCGCCGAGGTTGCCGGGAACACGTGGCGGAGTGTCACGCGCGCGATCGCGGCGTGCGCGAATGCCGACGACATCGTACGAGCTTCAGGGACACGCCACTCCCGATCAAGAGAAAAACCCCCAAGATGCCGAATGCGCCGCAGGGCGACGGAGGAGGTTGTCCGGGCGGTGGGTCCCGCAAGGCACAGGAACCTTCATCGCAAACCTCGTTGTCATCGCACGCATCATCGCTCTGGCAAACATCGCATCTCCCGTTGATGCAATTTCCGCGCGCGCACCACCCGTCGTGGAGGCAGGCGCTATGGCCTTGGCTTGCGTTACTGAAACCGCTTTCGCCCGCCTCGTTGCTGGCCCTGACCCGATACCAAAAGGTCACGCCAACCTCTCCACCATCGTCATCGAAGTGTTCGTCGGTCACCCACGGGCTCGCCGGGATGCAGTTGGTTAAGCCCGCATCGCGGCACCGATAAACCCGGTACTCGTCGCCGCTCGGACCGCTCCACGTGATGCGAACATACCCGGCGAAAGTCCCGTTGGTAGCGACCAGGTTGGTCGGGGGGTTCGGAGGTGTGGGCGCAGGGGGCTGCGAATCCGCAACGCACCTATCCTCGTCCTCGTCGCATTCCTCGGTGACCGCGTTGCACGGACGGGCCCCCACCTGGCATTGGCATCCCACGCACGTCTCGGTCCCATTGCAATAGTTCCCGTCGTCACAATCGGTATCAGACGCACAGTCGCCGTCACTGCACGGCCCTGGGTCGCCAATACACACGCCGTTTGAGCATCTATCGTTGTTTGTATTCGCATTATTGTCGTCACAGGGTATCCCGTTGCTTTTGTTCGGATGCGTGCACTGTCCGTTAACAAGAACCTCATCCGTGCAGGAATTACCCTCGTCTGGACAAGCGGCGTCGTCACAGCGATCCAACGCCTCGTTGCAGGTCTTTGGGGGAGGACACGGATTATCGGAATGCACGCTGCAGCTTCCCGCACCGCACGTGTCTGTCCCGTTGCAGTACAGGCCGTCGTTACAGGGTTTCGAATTATTCGGATGCGTGCATTGCCCGTTCACCACGACCTCATCAGTACAAGGGTTACCATCATCCGGACATGGACACGTCGCGCAGGAATCGTTTGATTCGATGCAGCATCTTCCAGACGCCGCACAGGGGTCGCCAGCATGCTGGGTACAACTACCTCCCGAGCACGTGTCCGTGCCATTGCAGTACAGGCCGTCGTTGCACGGGTTCGAGTTGTTCGCATAGACACATCCGCTCGACGGGTTGCACGAATCGTTCGTACAGACGTTGTTGTCGTTGCAGGTGATCACATCGGTCGTTCCGCAACAGGAGCCGTTGCAGCATTGGTCGAAGGAGTTGCACGCGTTGCCATCGTCGCACGGGTTGGCGTTGTTCGTATAGACGCATCCGCTCGACGGGTTGCAGGAATCATTCGTACAGACGTTGTTGTCGTTGCAGGTGATAGCCGTTCCGCTGCAGGAGCCGTTCGAGCATCGGTCGTTGGACGTGCAGGCGTTGTTGTCGTTGCATGAGCTGGTATTGTTCGTATAGACGCATCCGCTCGATGGGCTGCAGGAATCGTTCGTACACGGGTTGTTGTCGTTGCAGGTGATAGACGTTCCGTTGCAGGATCCGTTCGAGCATCGGTCGTTCGTGGTGCAGGCGCTGTTATCGTTACATGTGTTGCTGTTGTTGGCCAGCTGGCAGATGCCGTTGACGCAGGAATCTGTAGTGCAAACGTTGTTGTCGTTGCAATCGCTGTTGCTGCAGCACTCGTAACAGCCTTCCGTGCAGACGTCGTTGAAAGGTGCGTTCGCATAAACAAAGTCATCCGCAGCATCCTCATATTCATCGCCGCAGGCGACGCTTGCCGGGGTTAAACAATTCGTATCGTGCACGCGACAGCAGCGATCATGGTCGCCGCAGTCAATCGTATAGACCCCCTCTCCAGGGGTATTGATACCACCTGTGCATCCTAGACCGCACCTCCCGAGGCACCCAGAGGGTATGTCACACCCTGAGCGAACCGTCTCGCAGCAAAAGCGATGCGGTTGGCCAGGCGTGGACCCCGACCCACAAATAAAGGGAAACGAATGGGCGTCATGGCATAGGGTATGGTCGCGACAGCAGCATGGATTTGAGAGAAGCGTTATGCCGTCTTCGTCGTTGACACACCCGGAGGACGGGCAGGTAGACAGGTCTTCGGCAAAGTCCCCACCGCACTGCCCGCTGGAAGCGCCCAGGACTTCAGTGTCGTCTAAAGGTTCCGATAGCGGCAATGGTCCGGGAGGTGGAGGTGTCAGTTCGAGACGCCTAAGCTGCCAGCCAACCGGGGCCTCGGCATAATAGTTGACGACGCGAAAGAGAAGGTCCTCGTGCTCAGGTAGAGCGTTTTGATATGGTTGGAGTCGCAGGTGAAGCTGAAGGGCCAGGGCGGTCAGCGCGAGGCGTTGGTCAAGCGAGAGGGCGTGACCGTGCCCGTCCAAGGTCCGCGTGTTCCCCTCAAGGTGCGCGTCAGCCTCGAGGACAACATCGCCTAACTCAAGTCGGAGTCGGACCATGGTCGGTGTGGCCATCGAGCTTGTAAAGGTCACCCGTTGCCCATTGTACAGGAGATCGAGAACTCCGGAGATGGCGGTGTCGGTCAGCTCGGTGACCTCGAAACGCGATTCTTCGATCATTCGTTCAGGGGACCGGACCAGGGCCAAAGCCTCTCGAACACGTTCGGATTCGGCGTCCTCCGCAACCCCAACACGTGTGAAGGCGCAAACAAGGAGTGTTAACAGACCGGTAGCGTTTTTTCGCCGTGGGCGGAGCACCGGAGCCGTCTGGGCGAAGGTGCTTGACTGCCCTGGTCGAAAGCCGGTCGCACAGAGGAAGAGGGCAAGTCCGATGGGTGGTGAGGGCAAGGTTCGCATGGCGATCGCTCCGAAGTCCGATGCGAGACCCTTGACATCCTTGACATCGCTTTGCGACGTCAAGGACGTAAAGGGCAGGCCGGACGCTCGCATGAGCAAAGATGACCTCCCGAGAGTGGTCTCCGAGACTCGACTGCGCCGATCGAAAAGAATGAAGCGTGATTGTAGCGGCGTGCGGGCGGGCGATGCAAGGGAAAAATCGGAGAAAAGGCGGGTTTCTTGGGCCCCGCCCTGACGCTTGACGCCGTGCGTGAAGGGCGGGCGGTCGGGCTACGGATCGGGAGCCCGCTCCACGGCTGTCGGGGTGGGGACGACCTCCGTGGGTGCGCCCGTGGCAACGGGGGAAGGCGGGCGCTCTATACCTGTCGCGGTTCGGATTCCTGTCGCGGTGCGGACGACTCCCCTGGGGGAAGCTGAACGCTCCTTACCAGTCGCGGTACGGATCGTAGCACCCGCTCCCTGACGGTCGGGGTACGGAATCAACCCCCGTTGGTCCCCCTTGGTAAGGGGGGAGGCGGGACCCGCTCCCTGACAGTCGGGGTACGGATCGGATCGGCCCTTCCGTAACGGGCGCGGTTGGATTCCGCGGATTGGCATCGCGCCCGGCGGCGATCCTCCGCCCCTGCGGGGCGGGGTTGGGTTTGGGGGCTCGGGGTCCACGGGTTCCGTGCGCCTGCGGCGAACTGCACCCGTGGCAACAGCCCTCGGCCCGGTTGGGGCTGGAGCATGGGACAAGTGCGCGACCGAGGCGAACTTGCTCGTACCAACGGCCCTCGGCGCGGTTGGGGCTGGAGCATGGGACAAGTGCGCGACCGAGGCGAACTTGCTCGTACCAACGGCCCTCGGCCCGGTTGGGGCTGGAGCATGGGACAAGTGCGCGACCGAGGCGAACTTGCTCGTACCAACGGCCCTCGGCGCGGTTGGGGCGGAAGCGCGGGACAAATGTGCGGCCGGGGCGAACTTGCTTGTACCAACGGCCCTCGGCGCGGTTGGGGCCGGAGCATGGGACAGGTGCGCGACCGAGGCGAACTTGCTTGTACCAACGGCCCTCGGCCCGGTTGGGGCCGCGAGGGGGCGCGTCGGACAAGGGTTCGGGCGGTGTGAACTCGGTCGTGGCCACGGCCCTCGGCGCGGTTGGGGCGGAAGCGCGGGACAAATGTGCGGCCGGGGCGAACTTGTTTGTGGCGAGAGGCCTCGGGTATGTGCGTGCATCCCTTGGGGCACGCGGCTGGACTCCCGGCGTGGAGGTAAGGGCCGACTGGGAAATCCCGGTTCATGGGATTGTGCGGCTGGGCAGGCGCTTTTAGGCGCCGGGCGGTTGTGGTAAACTGTAGGCGTAACGGAGGGGGATTGCCGCCGGGTGAGCGTCCGGCGGGCTCTGTCGCTCCAGCGCTTCGTGTCAAAGGACGCAGGGATGTCGCACGCGAATCCTGATCGGACCCGTGTCCGTGAGATCCGCAGCGTTTCCGGTGGCCGCATTCCGACGGGGCCCGGCGGCGCGCGGAGATCAATGTGAAGGAGCGGCGCGATACCCCGATCGTCCTGTCGGTTCACGCAAAGGATCGGCTCGCGGCGCGAGGGGCGACCGCCGAGGAAGTGGCACACACGGTCGGCGAGGGAGACTGGCAACCGGCGAAGCGGGGCAAGCAGCACGCCGCGAAACGATTCGAGTTCGGCGGGCTGTCGCCCGTGAACGGGCGGCCCTACCGATACAAGACGGTGGATGTGGTGTTTGCCGACGAGGCGGAGCGTATCTTTGTGGTGACCGTCAAGGTGTATTACTCGAACTAATGGAGGGCGATCCGATGAAGATCACCTATGACGCCGAGGCCGATGCCCTGTACATCGAGCTGCGCCCTTTAGCGCCGGGGACGGCCGAGTGCCGGCAATTGACCGACGACCTCGCCGCGGACTACGGCCCCGACGGCCGGCTCGCGGGGCTGGAGATCCTCGACGCCTCCGCCGTTCTGGGCAACGAGCTCCAACGCATGGTCCTGGAGGTCTCCCCGGTCCTGACGGCCAAGAGCGCTTGAACCACCCGGCCTTTTCACTCCGCGGACGCGATCGCCCGCTTGGTCACACGCGCGGCTCGGTTCAAACTTGACCACTACCCTGCGGGAGTACCTAACATATACCGACCGCGCGGTCAGGTCAAGGACAAAATGCGGGGCATTTTCGGGTGCTTGGCGACCTGGCGCCGGTACGCTCGAGGCAGGAGGCACGGGTGGAAGCCGCCCTACGGGATGCCAATCGCGGTTGGCACCCGCCCCACGCTGCGAATAAAGTGGATGCGTGTACGGCGAAGGGCCAGGACAGGGTGGGGCCCCGCACCGGGCGAGTCGGGCACGTTCGGGTTGGAACGACGATGGGGAGGTTCCAGGTTCAGGTCACGGTCGCCAATCCGCAAGCGCCGGAACGGTCCTTCCGCGAACCGTTTTGGGTCGATACGGGTGCGCTGTACAGCTTCGCACCGGAAGATCGACTGCACGCGATCGGCATCGTACCGAAGTGTCCGCGGGATTTCGTGTTCGCCGACGGGAAGAAGGATCGACTGCTCGTGGGTGAGGCCGCGTTCTCGATCGAGGGCACGGAGGAGACGATCACGTGCCTCGTGGTGTTCGGCCCGCCGGGGTCGCTGCTGCTTCTTGGTGCGGCGGCGCTGGGGAACTTCGGCGTCCAGGCCGATCCGACGACGCAGTCGCTGCGGCCGATCACGGCGGTGATCGGAACGGCGTGGGCCGCCCGAGCAACCCCCGTGATCTACGGCGCGCCTTCCCGTCGGTTACGTGTCACGTTACCCCGCTTTTTTTGCTTGCTCGGGGTCAGCAGCGGCGTTACAATCGCGCTTCATTTGCGGCGGCTAGTCGCGGGCGTCTCGTCGCGCAACCAGTGACCACGGCGTCGAAGTGGAGGAACATCTCATGCCTCGGAACCAGCGCCTACTGTGGGGCTTGCTCGGGTTGGAACTCTGCCTCCCTTCCGCCCTTGCGGGCGAGGATCCACCCGCCGGATCGATCGTCGGGTGGGGCTCGTACGTCGTCGGTGTCGATCTGTCCCGAGGTTTCATCCAAGTCGGCGGTGGGTTCGCGCATAGCCTAGGGCTGAGGAGCGATGGGTCGATCGTCGCGTGGGGAAGCAACGACAATGGTCAATGCCAGGTGCGCGGGTCGAATACCGGCTTCGTGGCCGTTGCGGCGGGCAGCGCTCACAGCGTGGGCCTCAAGGCCGTCGGATCGGTCGTGGCGTGGGGACACAACTACTATGGCCAGCTCAACGTTCCTGGGCCCAATACAGGTTTCGTGGCCGTGGCCGCGGGGCGGGTGCATAGCGTCGGTCTGAAGGCCGACGGCTCGATCGTGGCATGGGGAGACAACAGGTCAGGGCAGACCGACGTTCCTGCGCCGAATTCAAAGTTCGTTGGCGTCGCTGCTGGAGTATACCACAGCTTGGCCCTTAAGTCCGACGGCTCCATCATGGCGTGGGGGAATAACGACTACGGTCAATGCAACGTCGCCGCCCCCAACACCGGCTTTGTGGCCGTTGCCGGAGGTGAGTACCACAGCTTGGGTATCAAGGCCGACGGCTCAATCGTGGGATGGGGAAGGAACAATTACGGTCAAACGGACGTCCCCGCGCCGAACACGGGCTTCGTGGCCGTCGCGGCGGGCAGGTGGCACAGCTTGGGGCTTAAGGATGACGGCACGGTGCTCGCTTGGGGTCCGAAATCGTCTCAAACGAAGGTTCCGACGCCCAACGCCCGGTTCGTGGCGATCGGTGCGGGCGACTATCACAGCCTAGGGGTGAAGGCCGATGGCTCGATCGTGGGGTGGGGATGGAACGGTCAGGGCCAAGCCAACATGCCGGCGCCGAATGCTGAATTCGTCGCAATTGCCGGAGGCGAACAACACAACGTAGGCCTCAAGGCCGATGGCTCGATCGTGGCGTGGGGATACAACGGTGACGGTCAAGCCAACGTTCCATCCCCGAACACAGGTTTCGTGGCTGTCGCCGCAGGATACCGTCACAGTTTGGGGCTTAGAGTCGACGGCTCCATTATGGCCTGGGGGAAAAGCGATTCGGGTCAGACGAACGTGCCCACACCGAACACGGGTTTCGTGGGGCTGGCTGCCGGTACGTACCATAGCGTAGGCCTGAAGAGCGACGGATCAATCGCGGCGTGGGGAGGAAACGGCGCAGGTCAAACCAATATCCCCGCGCCCAATACCGACTTCGTGGCTGTCGCTGCGGGCGGAACGCACAATCTGGCGCTCAAGTCAGACGGGTCGATCGTCGGGTGGGGAGGTGATTATTACGGTCAACGCAATGTTCCCGCGCCGAACACAGACTTCGCAGGCATAGCCGCGGCTGGCAGCCACAGCCTGGGCCTGAAAACCGACGGATCGATCGTGGCGTGGGGATCCAACTACTACTACCAGACCGCTGTCCCTGCGCCGAACACGGGCTTCGTGGCCGTCGCCGCGGGCGGGGCCCACAGCCTGGGCCTCAAGGCCGACCGCTCGATCGTAGCGTGGGGATGCGGTTATGGTTATAACTACGGACAGTGCAATGTCCCCGCGCCCAACGCCGGCTTCGTGGCCATCGCCGCGGGCATGCGCCACAGCCTCGGCATTCGGGTCACGGAGCCCCTGGCGCCTTGGGTTTGGGGGGATTATGATGGGGATCGGGCAATTGGTCTAGAGGATTATGCTGCGTTGGCGGGGCGGATGGAGGGGCCGGGGCGGTGGCCGGGTGTCAGTGGGTGGCACCTGCTTGACCTTGACGGGGACTACGACGTCGACCTCGGTGATGCGGCGGTTTGGCAGAATCGGTTCATGCGGGTGGAAGAGGCGGAGCCGTGAACGTCTTGGTGTGGGGAAGGTCAAGAACGGCCAAGCGCGAAGGTCAAAAGTCGAAGTTCGAAAAAGAGGCGGCGCGTCCTCCATACCTGGATCCCTCCGTCTGGCCCGCTCCCTGACGGTCGGGGTACGGATCGGATCGGCCGTTCCGTAACGGGCGCGGTTGGATTCCGGGGATAGGCATCGCGCCTGGCGGCGATCCGCCGCCCCTGCGGGGCGGGGTTGGGTTTTGGGGGCTCGGGGGCCACGGGTTCCGTTCGCCTGCGGCGAACTGCACCCGTGGTCACAGCCGTCGGCCCGGTTGGGGCGACGCACCGAATATGTCTATGCGCGGGTCAAACCGGTGGGGCCACCCTCTGCAATGCATGAGCGCGCGCTCACTTCGGTTCGGGGTTCGGAATCAACCCCCCTGTGTCCCCCCTTGGTAAGGGGGGAGGCGGGACCCGCTCCCTGAGGTCGGGGTGCGGACGATCCCCCCTGGGGGAAGCTGACCGCTCCTTACCAGTCGCGGTTCGGATCGTAGCACCCGCTCCCTGACGGTCGGGGTACCGAACCAACGTCCGTCGGTCCCCTCTTGGTGCCCCGTTGGTAAGGGGCAGTCCCAGGCCCCCTACTTTCGTTCGTAGGTTCCAACGAGTTCGCCTTCGGCGAGGATGTGGCCTTTGATGGCATTTAGGAGCCGCTTCTTGTCGGTGGGGCCGGAGATTTCGATGGGGGTGTCGAGGGCGTAGAGCTTGAAATGGTAGTGGTGGACGCCGTGGCCCTTGGGCGGGGCCGGCCCGCCGTAGCCGATCTTGTGGAAGGAGTTCTGGCCCTGCTGCGCGCCGGGCGGGGTCGACGGGGTCTCCTTCTTCTCGATGTTCTCCGGGAGGCTCGCGGTGTCGGCGGGGATCTTGTAGAGGACCCAGTGGACCCAGGGCTCGGGGGTGGGCGCGTCGGGGTCGTCGCAGATGAGGGCGAACTCCTTGACGCCGTGGGGGTGGCCCGACCAGGTCAGCGGGGGGGAGAGGTCCGCGCCGTCGGCGGTGTGCTTTTTCGGGATCGGCTCGTTGCTCACAAACGCGGTGCTCTTGACTGTGATGGTCATGGGGGTTCCTCCTTTCGGATCGTCTGCCCCGTCGGGCTTAGGTTGATTCGGTGGGGAAGGTGTCGGACTGCAAGCGGCGGCCAGACAGGCAGCGGCTAGACCGGCGGCCAACCACGGGAGCCGGGCGATCACGTGGCATCGGCTCATCGGACCTCGCCAAGAAGCGTCCACGGTAGGTATCGTATCGCGCAGCGGAACGCGCAGCGACCCTTGGCTGACACACGCGGCCTCGTCCGCCCTTGCGGGGCGGCGATGTAGTAAAGCCTAAAGTGTCCACGGGTTCCACGCTGTCCGCCGTGCGGCTGCCAGCGCTTCACCCGTGGCAACAACCCGCGCCCCCTCCGGGGGCGAGTTGGGCGGTCGCCGTATTGCGGCTTGGCGCGACGTTGTGTTGGCATCGTGGCGTGCGGCCCGCGAGCGCGTCGATGGGCGCGCTGGCGGTGGCGGGGTTCATCGGCGCGCGATCAGTCCCCCGGTTCAGGCTGGGGCGGGGGACCCGCGATTGCTCGAGCCCGGAGGGGCATTCCTTGCTGCCAATCTGGCAGTGGCAGACCGTATTCGGCTGAGCCAGCCTGGAATCGGCGCGAAAACGCGGCTATATCGGCTTCTACGCTGGCATGCGGCTTGAAACGACTTTGAGGCGGACCGGCCCGCGCGGGCCGCGCTGGGCGGGGGTTCCGGAAGGCGCCGTTAAGGCAAGGTACTTGAGCAGAGGCACGCGGATTCGAGGGCCGAGCGTGAGGGCGGGGGTTACTGCGTCCGATGGTGGACCGCTTCCTCACGGGCGCGGCTCTGATGTGGCGCGCGAAGATGCGCTGAGGGCGCGGGTTACCGCGTTCGATGGTGGACCGCTTCCTCACGGGCGCGGCTCTGAAGGAAAAAGAGGATGAGATTGGATCGGTTGACTGTCAAGGCCGGTGAGGCCGTTCAGAGCGCGGAGCAGTTCGCCCGGTCTGTAGGGCATGGGGAACTGCTGCCGCTGCACCTGCTTCGGGCGCTGATCGCCCGGGAGCCGGCGCCGGGTCAGGGCGCCGGCGGGATCGTGGTGCCGCTGTTGGAGAAGTCCGGGGCCAATGTGGGGCAGATTCGCAAAATAGTCGAGTCGGAAGTGGAGCGGCTGCCCAAGGTCTCGGGCGGATCGCTGGGCGTGTCGCGGCAGTTCCAGGACGTGCTCGACAAGGCCGAGGAACGTGCCGACTCGATGAAGGACCAGTACGTCTCGACTGAGCATCTGCTGCTGGCGCTGCTCGAGGTCAAAAGTGAAGCACGTGAAACGCTGTCGCTGAGCGGCGTCACTAAGGACGCCCTGCTCGCGGCGCTGGAGGACCTGCGGGGCAGCGCGAGCGTGACGAGCCAGAACCCGGAGGACACGTATCAGGCCCTGGAGCGCTACGGCCGTGACCTGGTGGGTATGGCCCGGCAGGGGAAGCTGGATCCGGTGATCGGTCGGGATGAGGAAATCCGCCGGTGCATGCAGATCCTGGCCCGTCGTACGAAGAACAACCCGGTGCTGATCGGCGAGCCGGGTACCGGAAAGACGGCCATCGTCGAAGGGCTGGCGCAGCGGATTCTGGCGGGTGACGTGCCCAACGTGCTGAAGGACAAGCGGGTCGTCGCGCTGGATATGGGTGCGCTGATTGCGGGGGCGAAGTTCCGCGGTGAGTTCGAGGAGCGGCTCAAGGCGGTAATCCGGGAGGTGACGGAATCCGACGGGCGGGTGATTCTGTTCATTGACGAACTGCATACGGTGGTCGGCGCGGGCCGGGCCGAGGGCGCCGTCGATGCAGGCAATCTGCTCAAACCGGCGCTGGCCCGGGGCGAGCTGCGGTGCATCGGGGCCACTACGCTGGACGAATACCGCAAGCACGTCGAGAAGGACAAGGCGCTGGAGCGGCGGTTCCAGACGCTCTACATCCGGGAGCCGACGGTCGAGGAGACGGTTGCGATCCTGCGTGGATTGAAAGCGCGCTACGATGCGCATCACGGGGTGCGGATTCAGGACTCGGCGCTGGTGGCGGCGGCGACGCTGGCGCATCGCTACATCGCGGATCGCAAACTGCCGGACAAGGCGATCGACCTGATCGACGAGGCGGCGTCGCGGCTGCGGATCGAGAACGACTCGCTTCCTGCCGAAATGGACGAGCTTCGGCGGCGGATCATGCAGCTCGAGATCGAAGAGGAGGCGCTGAAGAAGGAAAAAGACGCCGGCAGCCGGGCGCAGTTGGAGCGCGTGAAGAAGACGCTGGCGGAGCTACAAGAGCAGAACCGGAGACTGACGGCCCAGTGGGAAAACGAGAAGAAACAGATCGAGGCGATCAAGGAGATCAAACAGCGGCTCGACGCGAAGAGGACGGAGCTGGACGAGGCCCAGCGCGAGGGGGACCTGGAACGTGCGGCGCGGATCCGATACGCGGAGCTGAAGGAGCTGGAGGACGCACTCCAGCTTCGCGAGCGCAAGCTTGCGGATTTGCACGCGGACGGCACGGGTCTCCTCCGGGAGGAGGTGACCTCGGAGGAGATCGCCGAGGTGGTGTCCAAGTGGACGGGCATCCCGGTGGCCCGGATGCTGGAGGGTGAGAAGGAGAAGCTGATCCGGATGGAGGATCGGCTTCACGAACGGGTCGTGGGGCAGGCCGAGGCGGTGCGGGCCGTGGCCGATGCGGTCCGGCGGTCGCGCGCCGGCCTCGGCGACCCTCGGCGGCCGATCGGTTCGTTCCTGTTCCTCGGGCCCACCGGCGTGGGCAAGACCGAGCTCTGCAAGGCGCTGGCGCAGTTTCTGTTCGACGACGAGTCGGCGTTCATCCGGATCGACATGAGCGAGTTCATGGAGCAGCACAGCGTGGCGCGGCTGATCGGGGCGCCGCCGGGTTACGTGGGGTTCGAGGAGGGCGGGCGACTGACCGAGGCGGTCCATCGCAAGGCGTACAGCGTGGTGTTGTTCGACGAGATCGAGAAGGCGCACCCGGACGTGTTCAACGTGCTGCTTCAGGTGCTCGATGACGGGCGGTTGACCGATGGGCACGGGCGGACGATCGACTTCAAGAACACGATCATAGCCATGACGAGCAATATCGGGAGTCAGTACATTCAGGAGCTGATTCAGAGGCACGGAGGGACGGAGGGACGGAGGGACGGAGGAACGGAAGCAGGGATCGAGGGGCGGAGTAGGGACGAAGTCGCGTATTCGGTCGATGTGGAAATCCAGATGAAGGTGAAGGAGGAGCTGAAGCGGCATTTCCGGCCCGAGTTTCTCAACCGGATCGACGAGGTGGTGATCTTCCATCAGCTTTCGCGCGAGCACCTGAAACAGATTGTGGACATTCAGACGCGCTACCTGCGGCAGCGGCTGGCGGATCGCGGGATGGCGTTGACGATCACCGACGGTGCGAAGGCACGACTGGCCGAGGAAGGCTTCGACCCGGCGTACGGAGCGCGGCCGTTGAAGCGGCTGATCCAGCAGCAGATCGAGAACCCGCTGGCGCAGCGGATCATCGAGGGGGAGGTCGCTCCGGGTGACGAGGTTACCGTGGAGATCTCCGGCAAGGCCTTCAGCTTCGGAGTTACCGGGCGGCACGAACCAGTGTAGCGGGCGCGGCGCCACACGCGCCAGCGGGCGGGGCGAGTCTTGGATTCGGCGGCTATTTCCCAACCGTGGCGAGCGTCCTCAAGGTCTATCAACCGACGTTGCCGAACGGCGTTTGAAACAAGGCGAAATCGAGCAGGTCGACGCGGCCGTCGCCGCTTACGTCAGCAGTTTCACAGCCTTCCTCCAAGGGCGCGCCGGCCGGGCCCTTCATGCAAGCCTGAAGGAACGCATAATCGGCAAGGTCTACGCCGCCGTCGGCGTTGAAATCCGCCGGGCTGCGCGGCGCGCACGACCATTCGGCGATATACACCGAGACGAAACCCCCGGCCGTGGTGAAAGGTCCCCCCGCGAAGAGCGCCGGTCCGCCACCGTCGTCAAAGGCCGTAAGGGCAAGGACCGTTCTGTTCATTCCCGTGCCCAGGGCCGACCAGCTCGTGCCGTCCCATTGGGCGACGTCATTGGCGCTCACCCCCCCGGCCGTGGTGAACGATCTCCCCGCGTACAACGCCGGTCCGCTGCCGTCGTCAAAGACCGTAAGGGCGGAGACCCGGTCATTCATTCCCGTGCCCAGGGCTGACCAGCTCGTGCCGTCCCACCTGGCGATGCGATTGACGCTCACCCCCCCGGCCGTGGTGAAATATCCCCCCACAAAGAGCGCCGGTCCGCTGCCGTCGTCAAGGACCGTAAGGGCGTTGACCTGGCCATTCATTCCCGTGCCCAGGGCCGACCAACTCGTGCCATCCCACCTGGCGATGCGATGGGCGCCCACCCCCCCAGCCGTGGTGAAGTTTCCCCCCGCGTACAACGCCGGTCCGCTGCCATCGTCAAAGACCGTAAGGGCGAGGACAGCAACGCCACTCATTCCCGTGCCCAGGGCCGACCAGCTCGTGCCGTCCCATTGGGC
>Ga0214472_10003873_pt1 | contig 15787 bp, 18 predicted proteins | sample RVTome_6_FD_207662 | JGI IMG/M metagenome (GOLD analysis project Ga0214472, IMG submission 207662) | Soil microbial communities from uranium-contaminated site in the Upper Colorado River Basin, Wyoming, United States - RVT140D175 | ecosystem: Environmental > Terrestrial > Soil > Contaminated >...
CGCCTTGATCGCCGCCGTGATCGTGCTGCCGTCGATGCTCGTCCTGTGGGACCGCTGGCATCGCAACCGGGGCGGGGCGGCCGTCGACGCCGACGCCGTGCGCGAGGCACTCGGCTGACATGGCCGATGACTCCCGCCGCCGCATCGAGATCCCCGAGGAGGTGGCGCGCGCCGAGCACGTGCCGGACGATCTCGACGCCACGCAGCGCGAGCCGTACACGATCCCCACCACCCGCCGCCGCCGCACCTCCGGCGCCGTCCATCTGGTGGCAGCCGGATTGGCCGCGGCCTCGCCGGCGGCGGGCCTGCCGTCGGGCATGTGGGTGACGGCGGGGATGCTCGCGCTGCTCGGCGTCTGGCATCTGGCCTCGGCGTGGTCCATCGAGGTGCTCGACCCCGAGGCCCTCGCCGTCGCCAACCGCGAGACCGAGTTCGCCGTGGGGCACGCCAGTGCGGCGGTCGGCTTCGACGGGTGGCGGGCGCGCCCGGTGTGGAATGTGCTGGTGTTCGGGGCGGACGACCCGCCGTCGGTGCGGGGCCTGGTGCGGGTGGACGCCGTGGACGGGTCGGTGGTCGGCTCCTACGTCGAGGACGTCTCCGCCCGCGGTTAGGGGGCTGGTTTCGACGGCGGCTCGGAGGGGTATCTCGCGCGAACGCTCACAGGGAGACCGCACCGACATGACCGACCATCACCACGACCGCGAGGTCGTCGTCACCGAGTCCGGGTCCGGCGCCGGCCTCATCGTCGGGTTCCTCGTGGCCGCCATCGTGGCGGCGACGCTCATCTGGGCCCTCGCCTTCCAGAACGAAGGCGACAGTGGCCCCGCCCAGGTGGACGTGACCGTGCAGCAGGACGACGGCGGCGACTCCGGCGGGTGACACCCACATGTCGACGGGGGCCGGTCCTCGACCCGGGACGGGCCCGTCCTCACCTCGAACTCACCGGGAGATGTGGTCGATGCTCGTCCTGTTGATCATCCTGGTGGTGCTGCTCCTGTCGGCAGTACCCACCTGGCCTCACAGCCGGAACGGAGATACTTCCCCAGCGGCCTGATCGGGCTCGCGCTCGTCATCCTGCTCGTCCTCGCCCTGGCGGGTGCCGTCGACTTCTGAGTCAGAGGACGAAGCGCTCCCCGGAGGGGTCCATGACCTCGAGGGCGACTGCGAAGTCCCTGCGCCGCGGCCACTTCTCGAGGAGCGCCTCGGCCTGCACGGCGCAGCCCGCCACCAGTGTGGCCCAGGGCTCGCCGGCGTGAGCCGCTCCCAGGTCGGCCGCGCACCCCGCCACCGGCGTCTCGCCCTCCTCGTGGAGTGTGAAGCCCTCAACCGACGCGACGGCGAGCCCGAGGTCGGCGGCGCGGCGTGTGATCGCCAGCACGGCTTCGAGGGGGTAGAAGCCCTCGTCGTCGGGACCGCGCCGCAGCGCCATCGAGTCGAACTCCGAGGCGATCACGTCGAGCGGGTCGGGGGCGCCGGGCGCCGGCGCCGGCTGGTGCGCCAGGTCGGGGGCGAGCATGGCGATGGCGGTGTCGAGCGCCCGCTGCAGGTCGGTGACCTCGAACGCCCACGCGTCGCCCTCCTCGTCGGGGAGCATCTCCACGTAGACCACCCCGTCGTCCTCGTAGGCGTACCCGACCAGGCCGCCGTCTTCGACGAGGTCGACGACGAGACCGTCCCAGCCGGGGCGCGAGGACTCCCGGGCGGTCAGGTCAGACACGGGCGGTGCCCGGGGTGGCGATCACCGTTCGTCGGCAGGGACGTACCCGCGGGTGGTCTCCCCGACGTAGATCTGGCGGGGGCGGCCGATGCGGGTGTCGGGGTCCTCGTTCATCTCCTTCCACTGGGCGATCCAGCCCGGCAGACGACCGATGGCGAAGAGGACCGTGAACATGCGCAGCGGGAACCCGAGTGCCCGGAACATGATCCCCGAGTAGAAGTCGACGTTGGGGTAGAGGAGGCGCTCCACGAAGTAGTCGTCGGCCAGCGCCGCCTCTTCCAGGCGCCGGGCGATGTCGAGGAGCGGGTCGTCGCTGCCCACCCGCTCGACCACGTCGTCGGCGAAGCTCTTGAGGATGCGGGCGCGGGGGTCGTAGTTCTTGTAGACGCGATGTCCGAAGCCCCAGAGGCGGAACGGGTCGTCGGCGTCCTTCGCCTTGTCGAGGTACTTCCGGAAGTCGCGGCCGTCCTCGTTGATCTGATGCAGCATCTCCACGACGCGCTGGTTGGCACCGCCGTGCAGCGGGCCCCACAGGGCGCTCATGCCCGAGGCCACGGACGTGAACAGGTTCGCCTGGCTCGACCCGACCAGCCGCACCGCCGACGTCGAGCAGTTCTGGCCGTGATCGGCGTGGAGGATGAGCAGCACGTCGAGCGCCCGGGCGATCACGGGATCGACCTCGTACGGCTCCACGGGCAGCGAGAACATCATGTTGAGGAAGTTCGCCGTGTACTCGAGGTCGTTGCGCGGGTACATGTACGGCTGGCCGATCGACTTCTTGTAGGCGAACGCCGCCACGGTGGGGAGCTTGGCGACGAGGCGCAGCGCCGACTGCTCCACGGCGTACGGGTCGCGCGGGTTGTGGAAGTCGGGGTAGAAGGTGGCCATGGCGTTGGTGGCCGACGACAGGATCGCCATCGGGTGTGCGCTCTTGGGGAATGCGTCGAAGAGCCGCTTCATCTCCTCGTTGAGGAGGGTGTGCTCGGTGATGTCCTGGCGGTACTTGTCGAGTGCCGCCGCCGAGGGCAGCTCGCCGTGGAACAGCAGGTAGGCCACCTCGAGGAACGAGGAGTGCTCGGCGAGGTCCTCGATGGTGTAGCCCCGGTAGCGCAGCTCACCGGCCTCGCCGTTCACGTAGGAGACGGCGCTGCGGGTGGACGCCGAGTTGGCGAAGCCATAGTCGAGGGTGACCATGCCGGCGCCGGAACGCAACGCAGAGATGTCGAGGCCGAGGTCGCCCTCGGTCCCGGCGACGACCGGCAGAACCAGCTCGTCGCCGTCGTACTTGAGGATCGCCTCTCGCTCGGTCATCGCTACCCTCTCGCCTCCTCCGCAACAAGTGGTCGCCGGATCCATCCGGATCGCGGGGTGACCCCATTCTCGCGGGCTGTCACTCGTCCTCTGACGCCTTTGCCGCCACGACCCGCTGGGCCTCCTGCGGCGGCGCCTCCTCATAGTGGTCCATCTCCATCTCGAACGTGCCCCGGCCGCTCGTGATCGAGCGGAGGTCGATGGAGTAACGCTGCATCTCGGCGAGCGGCACCTCGGCGGTGATGATGCGGATGCCCGCCTCCGAGTCCATGCCGAGCACCTTGCCCCGCTTCGAGTTGAGGTCGCCGATGACCTCGCCCATCAGCTCCTCGGGGACGCGGATGGTCACCTTCATGATGGGCTCGAGCAGTGCCGGCCGCAGCGACGGGGTCGCCGCCTTGACCGCCTGGATGCCCGCCATGCGGAACGACAGCTCGTCGGAGTCCACCGAGTGGTACTTGCCGTCGTACACGGTGGCCTTCACGTCGACGACCGGGAACCCGGCCAGGACCCCGCGGTCGAGCGCCTCCTTGATGCCCTTGTCGACGGCGGGGATGTACTGGCGGGGGATCGAGCCGCCCTTGATGGCGTCGACGAACTCGTACCCGGCGCCCAGGGTGTTGGGCTCGAACCGCACGAAGGCGACGCCGAACTGGCCGCGGCCCCCGGACTGCTTCTTGTGCTTGCCCTCCACGTCGGCCGATCCCTTGATCGTCTCGCGGTAGGGGATCGTGGGCAGCCTGGTGTCCACTTCGACGCCGTAGCGGTCCGCCATCCGGGCGATGGTGACGTCGAGGTGGGCGTCGCCCAGGCCCGACAGTACGGTCTCGTTGGTGTCGGGGTGGCGCTCGACCCGCAGCGCCGGGTCGTCCTCGACCGCCTTCGAGAGGGCGGTCGACAGCTTCTCCTCGTCGTGCTGGCCGCGGGGGAAGACGGCGAGCGACATGGTGGGCCGCGGGATGGCGACGGGCTCGATGACCGCCGACACGTTCGGGCTGCGCAGGGTGTCGCCGGCGAGCGTGGTCTCGAGCTTGGCCACGGCGGCGATGTCGCCCTCCTCGACGCGCTTCATCTCCTCGTGCTCCTTGCCCCGCACCGAGAAGACGTTGTGCATGCGGCCCTTGGCGCCGCGCGCCGGGTTCTCGAGGTCGACGTCGAGGTCGATGGTGCCCCGGAACACCCGGAACAGCGAGATGCGCCCGACATAGGGGTCGGACATCGTCTTGAACACGTAGGCGACCACGCCGTCGTCGGGGAAGGCGTCGCCCTGCGACAGCGGGGGGAGGGGGCGCTCCGACGGTCGCGGCCCGTAGGTCACGAGAAACTCGGCGAGCCGGTCGATGCCGATGAGCGACGTCGCCGACCCGCACAGCACCGGGTAGGCGCCGCCCGCCACCATCCCGGCGTGCATCGCCGAGATGAGGCGGTCGCCGCTGGGCTCCTCGCCTTCGAAGTACTTCTCCAGCAGCTCGTCGTCGGTCTCGACCACGGCCTCGACGAGCGCGGTGTGCAGCTTCTCGACCTCGGACTGGGCCTCGGCGGGCACCTCGGTCTCGGTGGCGAGGGGGCCGCCGTCGTAGGTGAAGGCACGGCCGCCGACCAGGTTGGCCACGCCGGAGAGCTCGGCCTCGGAGCCGATCGGCACCTGGAGCGGGGCGATCCCCGTCCCGAACACCTCCTTGAGCTGCTCGAGCGTGCGGCTGAAGGAGGCGCGCTCGCGGTCGAGCTTGTTGACGAAGACGGCGCGGGAGATGCCCTCCTCCTCGGCCATCCGCCAGATGGCCTCGGTCTGGACCTCGACGCCGTCGACGCCCGACACCACGAACAGTGCGAGGTCGGCGGCGCGCAGCGCGGCACGGACCTCCCCGACGAAGTCGGACAGCCCCGGCGTGTCGATGACGTTGATGCGGTAACCCGACCACTCGAACGGAGCGAGGGCCAGGCTCACCGAGGACTGGCGGGCGATCTCCTCGGGCTCGAAGTCGGTGGTGGTGGTCCCGTCGTCCACGCTGCCCATCCGCGTCGTCGCTCCGGATGTGAAGAGCAGCGCTTCGGCGAGCGCCGTCTTCCCGCTCCCGCCGTGTCCGACGAGCACCACGTTTCGAATCTGGTCCGAGCCCACACCAACCTCCGGAAAAGGGGGGAAGAGGCGCGAGTCTACGGGGTTTTGCGAGGCGCCGGGGAGGGCGATGGCCCCGTGTGCTACCTTCGCTCGCGTCTCATGCTCGACATCCGCGCCCGCAAGAAGGTCTCGAAGATCGCCGATCCGTTCGCCCGCGGGTTGGCGAAGATCGGGCTGACGCCGACCATCGTCACGGTCATCGGGTTCACGATCACCGTGTCGGGTGCGGTGCTCATCGCACTCGGTTATCTGGCCGCCGGTGCGCTCACGATGGGGATCGGCGCCGTGCTCGACATCCTCGACGGCGTCCTCGCCCGCCTCACCGGGACCGAGAGCCGGCGAGGGGCGTTCCTCGACTCCTTCACCGACCGCCTGGGCGAGGTCGCGGTGTGGACCGGCCTGGCCTACTACCTCGGTGAGCGCGCCGAGGCGCCGCTCGTTCTCGCCGCGCTCGTGGGCGTGACCGGGTCGCTGCTCATCCCCTACATCCGGGCCAAGGCCGAAGGGGAGGGGGTGGAGGGCAAGGGCGGGATCATGGGCCGCGCCGAGCGCCTGCTCGTGTTCGGCTTCGGGGTCGGCCTCAACGGCTTTGGGTTGCCGACGCTGGCCCCGTCACTGTGGGCGCTCGCCGGGCTCACCTGGCTCACGGTGATGCAGCGCTTCTGGCGCACCTGGTCGCGGCTCGACGGGGCGTGAAGCAAGCCATCGTCTATCAGATCTACCGGGTGCTGGCCGCTCTTTTCGGTCTGCTGCCGGAACCCGTCGTCAGGCACCTCGGGCGCGGCCTGGGAAAGGCCGCCACACTCGTCGCCCGCGATCGCTTCGCCATGGCCATGCGGCACCAGCGGAGGGTGCAGGGCGAGGGGATCGACGCCAGGAAGGCGGCCCGCGAGGTGTTCGCCCAGTACGGGCGCTACTGGACCGAGACGTTCTGGGTGCGGCCCCGCCGGGCCCGCGCCATCCTGGAACGCACCACCCTGCTGGGGATCGAGCACCTCCACGCCGCCCGCGACTCGGGGAGGGGCGTCGTGCTCGCCCTGCCCCATTGCGGGAACTGGGAGATCGCCGGGCTGCGCGCCGCCGCCGAGGACACCCGTGTCCTCGCCGTCGCCGAGGCGCTCTCCAACGAGCGGATCGTGCAGTGGTTCATCGACGTGCGCGCCTCCATGGAGATCGACATCGTGATCGCCCGCAAGGGTGGGTCGGTGACCAGGGCGCTCATCGAGCGGCTTCGCGCCGGCGGCACGATCGCCCTGCTGTGCGACCGCGACCTCACCGGGCGCGGGATCCCCGTGACGCTGTTCGGCGAGGAGACGACGATGCCGGCCGGGCCGGTGGCGCTGGCCGATCGCACCGGAGCCGTGCTGCTGCCGGTCGGCACCTACTTCGAGGACGGCGCCGGGCACCACTTCGAGGCGCACCCCCCGCTCCAGATCCCAGACGCCCCGACGACGGAGGAGCGCGTCGCCCTCGGCACCCAGGCCCTCGCCGGGGTGGTCGAGCGCATCATCCGCAAGGCTCCGGAACAGTGGCACCTGGTGGTCCCCAACTGGCCGTCCGACCGCGAGCGGGCCGGGGGGGAGGAAGCGTGAGGGTCGCCGTCGTCTCGCCGTACGCCTTCGATGCCCCCGGAGGCGTCCAGGACCAGGTGGCCCGGATCGTCCGGTGGTTGCGGGAGGAGGGTGATGAGGCCTGGGCCGTCGCTCCCGGGGAGGGAGGGCCCGAGGGCACCCGCTCGGTGGGGTCGTACCAACTGGTCCCGGCAAACCGGTCGCGCGCTCCGATCGCACTGAGCCCCTTCATCGGCGACGAGGTGGAGCGGGCGCTCGAGGGCGCCGAGGTCACGCACGTCCACGAGCCGTTCATGCCGATGACGTCGGTCGCCGCACTGCGCCGGGCGCCCGGCGCGGTGGTCGGCACCTTTCACGCCGACCCCGGCCCCGGGGTGCGGCGCCTGTATCGGGCCGGCGCCGTTGCGCTGCGCCGCCTGGCGCGCCACATCGACGTCGCCACGGCGGTGAGCGCCGTCGCCGCCGACGCGATCGACGACCTGGTGGAGGCCCGGATCGTGCCCAACGGCATCGACCTCGAGCGGTACCGGGGTGGAGGCGAGCGCCAGCCAGGCCGCGTGCTGTTCATCGGCCGCGACGAGGAGCGCAAGGGGCTGGACGTCCTGCTGCAGGCATGGCCGATGATCCGGGCCGCCGAGCCCGGGGCGCGCCTCCGGGTGAACGTCGAACGCCCTGCCGGCCCGGTCGGCGTGGAGTTCCTGGGGCGGCTGAGCGAGGAGGACAAGCTCGCGGAGCTGCGGTCCGCCGCCGTCCTCGTGGCTCCCAACCTGGGAGGGGAGAGCTTCGGGATCGTGGTGCTGGAGGGCCTGGCGGCGGGGTGCGCCGTGGTCGCCTCCGACCTCCCCGCATTCCGCGCCGTGGCGGGGGACGCCGCCCGCTACGCAGCACCGGGCAGACCGTACGAGCTGGCCGATGCGGTGACGTCGGCCCTGCGATCCGGACCGACCGGCGGAGAGGCCGCCGCGGCCCGCCGGTTCGGCCGCGACGCGGTGCTGGCCGGGTACCTCGGCGCCTATCGCGATGCCCTCGCCGCCTCCGGCGCAGCGCAGGGGCTCGGGTAACATTTCCGTTCGAAGACTTCGAGGAGAATTCGCAATGGAGCAGGGCACGGATCGGGTCAAGCGAGGGCTCGCCGAGATGCTCAAGGGCGGCGTCATCATGGACGTCACCACCGCCGACCAGGCCAAGATCGCCGAGGAGGCGGGCGCCGTCGCCGTGATGGCACTCGAGCGGGTGCCCGCCGACATCCGCCGCGACGGCGGGGTGGCCCGCATGGCCGACCCCACCAAGGTGGAGGAGATCATCGCCACGGTCTCCATCCCGGTGATGGCCAAGGTCCGCATCGGCCACTTCGTGGAGGCCCAGGTGCTGCAGGCGCTCGGCGTCGACTACGTGGACGAGAGCGAGGTGCTCACCCCCGCCGACGAGGAGCACCACATCGACAAGTGGAAGTTCACCGTCCCCTTCGTGTGCGGGGCCCGCAACCTGGGCGAGGCGCTGCGGAGGATCGGCGAGGGTGCGGCGATGATCCGCACCAAGGGTGAGGCGGGCACCGGCAACGTGGTCGAGGCGGTTCGCCACATGCGCGCCATGAACAACGACATCCGGCGCGTCGCATCCATGGACGACGAGCAGCTGATGTCGGCGGCCCGCGACATGGGCGCCCCCTACGAGCTGTGCCGCGAGGTCGCCGAGACCGGGCGGCTCCCGGTGGTGAATTTCGCCGCCGGCGGGCTCGCCACCCCATCCGACGCCGCCCTCATGATGCAGCTCGGCTGTGATGGCGTGTTCGTGGGGTCGGGCATCTTCAAGAGCGAAGATCCGGCACCGCGGGCGCGGGCGATCGTCGAGGCCACCACCTACTTCGAGGACCCGGAGATCCTGGCGAAGGTGTCGCGTGGGCTGGGCGAGCCGATGTCCGGCATCGAGATGTCCACCCTCGCCCCCGAGGAGCGCCTCCAAGACCGGGGCTGGTGAGCCCGATGCGGGCCGGGGTCCTCGCCCTCCAGGGTGATTTCAGGGAGCACGCCGCCGCCCTGCGCGCCGCCGGCGCCGACGTGGTGCTGGTCCGCACGGCCGACGACCTGGACGGCATCGATGCCCTCGTGATCCCGGGCGGGGAGTCGACCACCATCGGCAAGCTCGCCGAGCGCTACGGCCTCATGGAGCCGATGCGGACGGCGATCGAAGGCGGTCTTCCCACGCTCGGCACCTGCGCCGGCATGATCTTCCTGGCCGGCGCCACCACCTCCCCCGCCGGACAGCCGCAGCTCGGGGTGCTCGACGTCGTCGTGGAGCGCAACGCCTTCGGCCCCCAGGTGGAGTCGTTCGAGGTGCCGCTCGAGGTCGAGGGGATCGATGGCCCGGTGCACGCCGTCTTCATCAGGGCGCCGTGGATCGAGAAGGTGGGCTCCGGTGTCGAGGTCCTCGCCGAGCACGATGGCCACCCGGTGGCGGTGCGGCAGGGCAACATCATCGCCACCTCGTTCCACCCGGAGCTGACCGGCGACACGCGTTTCCATACACTGCTCATGGACCTGGCCGAGGGGAGAGGCTGAATGTCCGGTCACTCGAAGTGGTCGACCATCAAGCACAAGAAGGGCGCCGAGGACGCACGCCGCGGCAAGCTCTTCGCCAAGCTGGCGCGCGCCATCGAGGTGGCGGCCCGCGAGGGCGGCAGCGGTGATCCCGACGCCAATGCGGCGCTGTCGCAGGCGATCGAGAAGGCCAGGGGCCACTCGATGCCCAAGGACAACATCGAGCGCGCCGTCAAGCGCGGCACCGGCGAGGTCGAGGGCGCCCACTACGACGAGATCTGGTACGAGGGGTACGCCCCGGGCGGGGTGGCGCTCTACCTGCAGATCCTCACCGACAACCGCAACCGCGCCGCCTCCGACGTCCGCTCCACTTTCACCCGCAACGACGGCAACCTCGGCGAGCCCGGATCGGTCGCCTACCTGTTCGAGCAGAAGGGCTACCTGCTGGCCACCGGCGACGAGGACGAGGTGATGCTCGCCGCCCTCGAGGCCGGTGCCGAGGACGTGCGCGAGAGCGGCGACCAGTGGGAGATCATCACCTCACCGAGCGACTTCAAGGCCGTCAAGCAGGCGCTGGAGGCCGCCGGGATCACCGTCGAGGACGCCGAGGTGACCCAGATGCCCTCCACGTCGGTCCCGGTCGACGGCCCCACCGCCCGCAAGGTGCTGCGCCTGGTCGACGCCCTCGAGGACCTCGACGACGTCCAGGCCGTCTTCGCCAACTTCGACATCAGCGACGAGGTGCTGGCGGAGGTGGCGGGCTGACGCGGGGTCTCGCGTCGGATGGGGCGTGGAGGAATTGGGAATTTGGCACCCGTGCGCCGGTGGTCGTGTTCGGTGCGGCTCTCGCGTCGGCAGGGGGTCGAGGAATTGCGAATTGCGCACCCGTCGCCGGGTGGGCTCGTTCGGTACGGCGCATTCTCCAGTCTGACCCAATTCCCAACGGAACTATCCCTCTACTGGAGAGGGCGGTGAGTCGTTGAGGCCGCTCCGCGACTTCCGCTCAGCGCCTGTCGGGCTTCTTGACGTACTTGGACCGGGTGTGTCCGAAGCAGTCCTGTTCGAGCTTGCCGACCGTCGCATCCACCGCGATCCGCATGAACCAGAGACGCATGGAGAAGGTCTCCCACAGCCACTCGACGCCGACGGGTCGGTCCTCGGCCATCTCTCCGATCTCTGGGTCGATGGCGATGTCGGGATTTGCTTCTACTTCTCGGCTGATGGCGTCGGTGTAGGGGGTGAGCTTCCAACGCGCTACTTCTGCGTAGTCATAGAGCAGGGGAATCGACTGTTCGGTGGGTGTTGCGAGGGGCTTGGCGGTCACTCCTGGCGGGACGCTTATCTGGGGGTTCGTGTGAGCGATGTACGCCCCGACGAAGTGCAGGGCTCTGTGCCTGTCCTTGCGGGCGAGGTCGTTGATCCAGTAGAAGGGCGAAGCTTTCGGGCCGCCTGTGTGACGGAACGGCTGTACCGCTTCGATGGTGGCCCGGTGCTGATGGCCGAGTGGCTTAATCTTGTAGGCGGCGGCCCTGAACTGGGCCTCGGTCTCCGCGATTGGGAACTCCAACGCGCTCGCACTTGGCGGCGGATCTCGGCGCGTGTGGTGCGTGGCGGTGTCGTAGACAGCGTTGTCGAGGGCGGCCCGCAAGTGGTAGAAGAACTCGCCGATCAGGATCGAGAGGTCGGCTGGTGGGCGTCCCACGGTCTCGACGAACAGTTTGGCGACGCCTTCTTCGTTGATGCTCAGGACGGCCTCGTAAGGATCTTCGTCAAGGAAGGCGTTCCATACTTCGGCTGCGTCCTGGCCGCGGGCTTCTGCGGCCTTGATGTGCCGCCACGAACTCTCGAACAGGCTGACGTTATGTCTTTCTACGATGGGAGCACGCATGGCGAACGAGAAGAAGGACGAGCCTACGCAGAAGACCCCTCAGGGGGCCGAGATACCCGTGCCGAAGCGCGACGAGTTCTTCGCCAACATGGAGAAGGTGGCGAAGCCGAAGACGCCGTGGTGGAAGCGCCTACGGCTTCGCCGCTCGGAGGATTAGCGACAGGAACATCGCCCGCGGCTGATCGCGGTGGTTCCACCGCCACACGTACTCGCTCAGGTAGCCCTGAAGATGCTTAGCGGACACCGAGTGGTACACGCCGCGGATGCCGTGCTTCAGCAAGGCCCAGAAGCCCTCAATCGTGTTCGTGTGGACATCCCCGCTCACGTACACGCCGGTGGAGTGGTTGACCCGCTCGTGCTGGTAGCCGCGGGCCTCCAAGCCCTGATAGGACGAGAACTCGTCGGTGTAGATCATCGAGGCGGGCATGACCCGCTTCTCGACGTGGGAGAGCAGTTCACCCGCCGACACGTTGTCCACCGTATAGGCGGCGATTCGGCCACCCCGCTCAGCCATCCCGAACACCGGAGTCTTGTGCGACCCGCGGCCAGGACGCCCACGCGGGGTGCCACGCCGACTTCCACCGATGTACGCCTCGTCGGCCTCAACGGTTCCCGAGAGCGGTTCGGCGTCCTCGTACATGAGTTCTTGGCGGATGAGCTTCATCATGCGCCACGCCGTCTTGTAGGTGACGCCGATCTCCCGCTCCAGCTGCTTGGCGGAGATACCGCACCGAGTGCTCGTCATGAGGTACATGGCGTAGAACCACAGATGCAGCGACGTGGACGACTTGTGGAAGATCGTCCCCGCGGTCGGATGGACGTGCGTCCCGCAAGTGGTGCAAGTCCACGACTGGCGACGCTGCGCCGTCTCGTAGCGCCTGAACGTGCGCTCGTCGCCACACTTCTCACAGTGGGCGTGCTCACCGTCAGGCGAGTAGCGGGTGCGCCACAGCCATTCCAGGCACGTCGCGTCGTCGGGGAAGTCCCGCATGAACTCCATGAGCGTGTAGTCCGACTCCGACGACTTCGCCCTGACCGGGTTGTTCCTATCAACGTGTGCCATGCCCTCAATGTAGAGACAGGGTGTGACAGGTTTGGGGTCGCGGCATGACTGTTTCGCCCGAGACCCCGCTTGACGCCGGAATCGCACCAACGGTGCAGCTGCTGATGGCTGCCGGGATCGAGACGTTCGAGTCGTGTCAGGGGGGCTCCGGCCACGCCTACCCGGAGCCGAGCGTGCGGTTTCACGGCCATCGCTCGGAAGGGCTTCGGGCCCTCGCGGTGGTGTTAGAGCGGGGCCTGTCGGTTCGTGAACTCCGTCGCGTTTGGAACATCGACGACGGTGAACCGACAGGCCCCTACTGGGAGTTGGTGTTCAGTTGAGCCTTCTGCATTCCGTGCACAGGGGCTTACCGCCGGTTCCCGGTCGGCGATTCTCCCGCTCGATGTTGTTGCCGGTGTTGCAGTTGGTGTTGTTGTGGTGGACATTCGACTTGATCGAATGCCAGGGGGATGTCCGCATCTCCTCACCTCCTCTCGATGCTCTGGTACATCGCCGGGACCAGGTGAGATCCGCAACCGCGTCGCACACGCGGCCTACCATCGAACACATGTTTGTCCTCGGAATCGACCCCGGCTTGTCGGTCACGGGTTATGCGGTGGTGGAGGGCGGCGACCCGATGCGGGCCGTGTCGGCCGGCGTGATCCGCACCGATCCGTCCGCACCGGTGGCCGATCGACTCGCAGAGCTGTTCGCCGACATCGAGGGTGTCATCGCCGAGCACGGGCCCGCCGAGGCCGCCATCGAAGAGGTCTTCGTGAACCAGAACCGCCAGACCGCAGCCGGCGTGGGGCGTGCCTCGGGCGTGGCGATCCTGGCGGCGGCTCGCGCCGGGCTCGGTGTCGCCGAGTACACCCCCTCGGCGGTGAAGCTCGCGGTGGCCGGGTACGGCGACGCCGACAAGGCGCAGGTCCAGGCCATGGTGGCCCGCCGCCTCGGGCTGTCGGCGGCGCCGTCCCCCGCCGACGCCGCCGACGCCTGCGCCGTGGCCATCTGCCACATCCAGTCCGCCGGCATCCGCCGCGCCGTCGAGGCGGCCGGGCGATGATCGGACGGCTGCGCGGCACGCTGGCCGTCAAGCACGCCGAATCGGTGCTCGTCGACACCGGCGGCGTCGGGTACGAGATCGCCGTCGCCCCCCGCACCATCGCCGAGCTGCCCGGGCCCGGCGAGGAGATCGTCGTCCACACCCACCTGCACGTGCGCGAGGACGCCATGGCGCTCTACGGGTTCGCCTCCGAGGAGGACCGCGACCTGTTCCGGATGCTGCTGGGTGCGAGCGGTGTGGGCCCCAAGCTCGGCATGGCGATCATGGCGACTCTCACCACGTCGCAATTGACCGCCGCTCTCCTCGCCGAGGACGCCGACGCCCTCTGTGCCGTCCCCGGGATCGGCAAGCGCAGCGCCCAGAAGCTCATCCTCGAGTTGCGGCCCCGGCTCGATCTCCCCGACGCCGACGTGGTCGGTACCGGCTCCTCGCTCGCCGAGGTGCGCGACGCCCTCGAAGGGCTGGGGTACCAGCCCGCCGAGATCCGTGAGGCGATGGACGGCCTCGCCGACGAGGACGACGTCGGTGTGACGCTCAAGGCCGCCCTGCAGCGCCTGGGCCGGCGATGAGGGAGGAAGGGCTCCTCACCGGGGAGGGCACTCCGGAGGACGTGGCCTTCGACGCCGGCCTGCGCCCGTCGACCATGGCGGAGTTCATCGGCCAGGCCGAGCTCAAGGAGCGGCTGTCGATCCTGGTGGAGGCGGCCCGCTCGCGCGGTGAGCCGCTCGACCACGTGCTGTTCAGCGGCCCGCCCGGGCTCGGGAAGACCACCCTGGCCGGGATCATGGCCGCAGAGATGGGGGCCCGGCTGCGGGTGACCAGCGGGCCCGCCCTGGAGCGGGCCGGCGACCTGGCGGCCATTCTCTCCAACGTCGAGCCCGGCGATGTGTTGTTCATCGACGAGATCCATCGCCTGCCCCGCGCCGTGGAGGAGGTCCTCTACACGGCGATGGAGGACTTCCAGCTGGACATCGTGGTGGGCAAGGGCGCCGGGGCGCGCAGCATCCGCCTCGAGCTGCCGGGGTTCGCCCTGGTCGGCGCCACCACCCGCGTCGGGCGGGTGTCGCCGCCGCTGCGCGATCGCTTCGGCTACGTGGCGCGCATCGACTACTACGCCCCTGACGAGCTGGGCGACGTGGTGCGCCGCTCCGCCCGCCTGCTCGACGTCGCGCTGGTGGAGGACGCCGCCGTCACGATCGCCGAGCGCTCCCGCGGCACGCCCCGCATCGCCAACCGCCTGCTGCGCAGGGTGCGGGACTACGCCGAGGTCCGCTCCGACGGGAAGATCGACGCCGCCACCGCCCGCACCGCCCTCGAGGTGTTCGAGGTCGACGACGCCGGCCTCGACGCCGTCGACCGCGCCATCCTCGATGCCATCGTCTCCAAGTTCGGCGGTGGCCCGGTCGGGCTGAGCACGCTGGCCATCGCCGTCTCCGAGGAGCCGGAGACGGTGGAGGACGCCTACGAGCCCTACCTGCTGCAGATGGGGCTTCTGCAGCGCACCCCGCGCGGCCGCATCGCCACCGCCCTCGCATACCGCCACCTCGGCGTCGACCAGCCCGACACCCCGCAGGGACGCCTGATCGACTGAGCCCCCGGGCGAATACCCTCCTCGGCGCATGCGCACCGCCGCGTTCCACTACGACCTCCCGGACGACGCCATCGCCCAGAGCGCCGTCGAACCGCGCGACTCTTCACGGCTGCTGGACACCCGCGATCTCTCCGACCACCGATTCTCCGACCTGCCCGGTCTGCTGCGCTCCGGCGATCTCGTGGTCCTCAACCGCACACGGGTGCGCCGCGCCCGCCTGCACGGGGCCAAGGCCACCGGCGGCGCCGTCGAGGCGCTGCTGCTCGGGCCGGGTGGGGACGGCCGATGGGAGGCGCTGGTGCGACCGGCGCGTCGCATCCGGGTCGGCACCGAGATCGCCTTCGGCTCCACGACGGCCACGGTGGTATTCGGGCCCGACGACGGCCGCGTGCTTCTCGAGGCGACGACCGGCTCGTTCGAGGCGGCGATGGACGAGTCGGGCGAGGTGCCGCTGCCCCCGTACTTCCACGGCACGCTCGCCGACCCGGAGCGGTATCAGACGGTGTTCGCCGCCGAGGAGGGCTCGGCGGCCGCCCCCACCGCCGGCCTGCACGTGACGCCGGCCGTGCTCGACGCCCTCGGCGCCGCCGGGGTGGGGACGGCCTTCGTGGACCTCGACGTGGGGCTCGACACCTTCCGCCCCATCGCCACCGAGCGGCTCGAGGATCACGAGATGCACTCCGAGCGGTGGCGGGTGGACGCCGACGCCGCCGCCACGATCACCCGGACCCGGGCCGCCGGGGGCCGGATCGTCGCCGTGGGCACCACGGTGGTGCGCACCGTCGAGTCGGTGGCGGCGGAGGACGGCACGGTGGAGCCGGGAGCGGGGCGCACCGACCTGTTCATCACCCCCGGGTACAGGTTCCGGTGTGTCGACCTGCTCGTCACCAACTTCCACGTGCCGGGCTCGACCCTCGTCGTGCTGATCGCCGCCTTCATGGG
>Ga0214472_10003874_pt1 | contig 15786 bp, 8 predicted proteins | sample RVTome_6_FD_207662 | JGI IMG/M metagenome (GOLD analysis project Ga0214472, IMG submission 207662) | Soil microbial communities from uranium-contaminated site in the Upper Colorado River Basin, Wyoming, United States - RVT140D175 | ecosystem: Environmental > Terrestrial > Soil > Contaminated >...
CGAGACCCGAGATCCAGAAGGCGGACGGCGGAGGTGAAAGCAAAGAAAGCACGGATTCCAATTCCCGTCGCGCCGCTTCAGTCTTCCCCTGCTCATTGAGGGTCCTCGCCCACGCTACACGAAGCAGGGGATCGTCCGGATTCCTGGCCAGTCCAGACTCGATGACGCGCTCGGCTTCGTCAAACGATCCCGCTTGATGAAGCAGGTCGATAAGCTCGAGCGTCATCTTGTCCAGTTTCGCCGCCGGTAAACCACTCGACCCGATCATCGCGACCAAGAGCTTCACCCTCCGATCCCACCGGCGAAACTCCTCGTAGTCGTGCAAGAGCGCCAGACCCATTTCGCGATCCCCCAATCTGATGAGGAGATTGCCGAGGCGGAAACGCGCTTTGCCGAGATTGCGATCCCTCTCGAGGGCCCGTCGGTAATGTTCGATGGCTTGTTCGGAGTCATCCAGAAGCTCCAAGCATCGCCCATACTCGAATTCTGCGGTCGCGGTCGACTTGATTGGATCCGATGTCGCTATTTGCAGATGCCCAACGGCGCGCCGGTAATTCTCCCTTTCCATCTCGATGAGACCGAGCTCGAGATTCGCTTCCGGTGAGGCCGATCCATTCAACAGAGAGACCGCCTCTTCGAACAAGTCCCTCTTGCGAAGAGCTTGCGCGAGCGGAAGCCTCATGGCCTCCGGCACCGACTCGAGGGAACACGCTTTTCGGAAGGCCGAAAGAGTACTCTCCGTTCTTGCCAACTGGGAATACACGGTCACCAATTGCCGGTATGCTGGAGCATTCTGCGAATCGAGCGCGACGACGCGCTCGAGGGCCTCTGCCGCCGCCCCGTGATCCAAAAGCCGCGAAAGGGCAACGCCTTTGCCATAGTGGTACAATGGATTGCCTGGCTGCTGGTCGACAAGTGCCTCGAACGCAGCCAAGGCCTCGACATAGCGGCCCTGTTTGAGCGCGGTGTGTGCCCGCAGCTCGAGAATGGCCGACTGCGGCACCGCGCCGAGCGTCATCACCAGTATTCCCAGGCAATGAAGCGCCCGCACCGCCAGCATTCTACGGCTGAAGGCCGTCCTTCCAGACTGTTTCGAGATCACCAGACCACGGAGTTCCTCGGATGGGCGACATCGGCGCAACGAGTTGGAGCGGCACTGGAATGATTCAGTTGCCTCGCTGGTTGAACGACTCGAGACGCTCTTTGATCTCGGGTTGCTCTGGATTCAACTTGAGCGAGCGTTCCAGCATCTCGGACGCCTTTTGCACGTTGCCCTGCGCCTGGTAGCAGCCACCGAGCACGTTCAGGAGCGCCGTGTCGGGAGGGCGAAGCGTCATCGCCTTCTCCAGGTACCCGACCGCCTTGGAACAATCGCCTTGCAGGCCATGGGCGAATCCTAGACCCACGACGACCTCGAATTGATTCGGAAAATTCGGCTCCAAGGGTGTCAGGAGCTCGAGCGCCCGACTGGCCTCTCCCATTTGGAGCGAGACGAGCGCGAGCTGCCAGCGGGCCACCGGAAGCGCCTCGCCGCTCTCGGCGACGGCTCGTTCGTACTCGGCGCGGGCATCCGGGAAGCGCTTCTTGGCCAGGAGCTGATCTCCGCGCGCGAGCGCCAGCAGGCCCGGGCTTGCGGTATTGAAGCTGGTACGATTGACCCAGGGACGGGCGAGGGCGGCGCGGGGCGAGACCTGGCAGTCGGCGGTTCTCTCGTCGATCACCTGTCCCGAAGGATCGAGGAGCTGCACACGGTACTGATAGCGTCCACCGACCATGCCGCGCAGCGGAAAACGCTCGATGATCGGACCGCCGAGATAGCTACTGATTTCCGTGGTCCGCTCGTCGAGCACATCATCGCCGTTCAAGAAGGAAAAACGCAGTCGGCTCCCCGGCGCCGTTCCTTGGACCTGAAGAAACACGTGCGCGGTTTCCCCGAGGGCAAACGCGCCGTCCGCCACCGGATGCACGCGGGCATCCCCGATCTGGAAGGCTCGTAGCTCCTGTGCGCTCGCCGCGGTGCCGCGCATCGCATCGACCGAGTAACCAAGCACCATGTCGCTCATCGCGGGAACAGTCGGTGGTCTCACGACGACGTCTTTTTCCGCCACGGTGTACTGCGCGAGAACCCGATTTCTCAGAATGACGCTAATCTTGTACTCCCCGGGAAGGAGCGGAAAGTCCGCCTGGTACGCAAAGGGGGACGCCTTGATTTGTTCGACCTGCCCCTGCGTCAACTCGATGTAGGCTTCTCGGTCGTTGGCGAGAACGAGATGACCCTCCCGGTCGCGGGCTTCGACGCTGACGTCGAGCGTCGTATACACCTTGGTCTGGGCCTCGTCGGCTTCCATGCTGAAGTTCTGCGGATCGATCTCCACGCTGTAATGCACGAAGGGTGTCCCTTCCGGGCCATAGAGCACCACGAAGACGCTACGGCTCGGAACGAAGTTGAACGAATACTCCGCCGACACTCGATCGCCGTACTCGAGCCAGGCGTCCGCGTAGTCGGTGCGAACGGCGCGTTTCGGTGAATCGTATATTCTCGCCAGCATGACCTCGTTCCCGAGCGATGGGCGCGCGTTCTCCATGTCGGCGGGCTCGGCGGGGTCCAAAGAGAGTGAGGCCCGCGCCAGCTCCACGTTGACGTCTCTCAGCACCGCCAGCGCTTGCTCGGGCCGGGCGCCTTGCCCCGCCACGCCGCGCACCAGCTCATTGGGCCCATCGACCACCGGACGATAGAGACGGTACTCACCCACGTCGTTGCGCTTGTAGAAGAGAAGATAGAAGAAGGAAGGCAGCCCCTTCGCCGGATCGCCTTGGTAGAACCAAAGATGCGCGGGGAGGATGTCGTTGTAGTCGTCGAAGCGCTGGATCTCGATGGGCTCGCCCAGGATGATGTACATCCTCCCGCGATCCGTCTTCCAGCCCGGTAAGAACGTCTCTCGACCGAGGAACTGATTCGCGTAGGTGATGCGGCGATAGTGCTCGACCTTGAACTCATTCTCGGGAGTCGCGGGGTTGGGATCGCGTTTCTTCCAGAAGGCCTCGATGAAGGCCTCCCGTTCCTGAACCGTCTCGAGAGAAAGGAAGACCTCGCGCTCTCGGTCCAGGATGATATAAACAACTTCCTCTTCCAGCCACTTCCGGTGCTCGGGTGAAAGCCTATCCAGAGGGTCGTCTTGAGCCCAGCTCGGAGACGAGAACGCTGAATAAAACGACAGCGCAAACAACAAGACAGAAAGACTTCTTTTCACCGGCATTTACCCTTGTTGTCAATCTAGCTGGTCGTCGTTTCCTTCCTTTCCAGCTGAATGTTGTAACGCTTGATCATCTCGTTCAAGGTCGTTGGCTTCAATCCGAGAAGCTGAGCGGCCTTCTTTTGAACGCCTCCTGAGGTTTCGAGAGAGGACTCGATGAGCCTCTTCTCGAAATCGGTGATCACTTCCCGAAAAGAGATCCCTTCTTCGGGAACCACCACCTGGGGCACACGGAAGGAAGGTGTCGCCCGTATGTGATCGGGGATCAGGCGGCGATCGATCGAGTTACCGTCCGCCAACACCACTGCCCGTTCGATGACGTTCTCCAACTCGCGCACGTTGCCCGGCCAGTCGTACTCGACGAGGGCTTGAAGCGCTTCCCTCTCGAGGGTCAGATTGGGGCGGCCGTTCTCCTCGCCGTACTTGGCCAGAAAATGGTTCACTAGCAACGGGATGTCCTCCTTGCGCTCTTGCAGCGCCGGCAGCACGATGTTGATGACGTTCAACCGGTAATAGAGGTCCTCCCGAAATCCACCTTGATCGACGAGCTGCTTGAGATCGGTGTTCGTGGCGGCGATGATGCGCACGTCGACCTTGATATTGTCGACCCCACCCAACCGCATGAACTCTTTTTCCTGAATGACTCGCAGCAACTTGGCCTGGGTCTCCAGGTGAATGGTCCCGATCTCGTCGAAGAAAATGCTTCCTCCGCTCGCCACTTCGAAGAGGCCTTTCTTGGGGCTGACCGCGCCGGTAAAGGCGCCCTTGACGTGGCCGAAGAGATTGCTTTCCAGCAGATCGTTGGGCAAGCTCCCCGAGTTCACGGTCACGAAGGGCTTGTCGTGACGAGGGCTGTTGTTGTGAATCGCCTTGGCAGCCAGCTCCTTCCCGGTGCCGCTCTCGCCGGATATCAAGACGGTGCTGCGCGAAGGCGCCACTTGTTGGATGAGGCTGTAGACCTCTTGCATCTTCCGCGCTTTGCCCACCAGGACATCGAAGCGCTGCTGGGAAGACAGAGCCTGTTTCAGGGTGCGGTTCTCGTTGACCAAACGGCGTTGGTGAGCTCCGTTGCTCACGACAACCAGCACCTCGTCGTTCTTGAACGGCTTGGTGATGTAGTCGAAGGCGCCCATTTTCATGGCGGTGATGGCAGTTTCTACTGACGCAAAGGCGGTGATCATCACGACGACCATTTCGGGATCGGCTCGCTTCAGACCATCGAGAACCTCGATACCCGACATATCGGGAAGCATGACGTCGACGATCGCGACGTCGACCGGCTCGGCGCGTCCCACCTCGAGCCCTTCCTCGCCGCTGGCCGCCAGCTTGACCCGGTAGCCCTCCTTGGTCAGGAGCGAGCCCAAGATGTCGCGCATGACCTCTTCGTCATCGACGACGAGGACCGTGCCCTTATCACTCATGTGTTGTCTCTATTCTGTCTCAATCCGAGGGGATGACCAAGTGACCGAGGTTTCTCCGCGACCACGGCTCCCGAGGCCACGCCGAAGCCTTGCGAGGACGGGTGCGGCCAGAGAGCAACCCCACCTGCGTCCGATCCACTGTCGGCAGACTACACCGAGGGGTAAACTAGAAAACCGACTCCCACTCGTTCAACGCGTCAGGAGCCTCACTCGATGGCCCCTGCAGCGGATCCTTGGACGACCCGGCCGGAGACGGCTCCCGACTCGACGGCAGGCAATTCGATCCGGAAGCGGGTTCCCTTCCCCACCTCGCTACGGACACCGATGTGTCCGGAGTGTTCCTGAACGATCCCGTAGGTAATGGATAGGCCCAAACCAGTCCCGCTCCGCCCACCTTTCTTGGTGGTGAAGAACGGGTCATAAATCCTCTTGACGTCATCCCTGCTAATTCCCTGCCCGGTATCGGAAACCTCGGCCACCACCCCAACCGCTGCATAGTAGGCGGTCTTGATGGTCAGCCACCCGCCCGATGGCATGGCGTCCTGAGCATTCAGGAAGAGATTCAAGAACACTTGCTGAAGCTTGTTCTCGTCACCCAAAATTCTGGGCAGATCCTCCTTCAACTCCAATCGCACCTGGACCCGCGCACGCTTCAGCTGGTGCTCGAGCAAAGACAGCACGTCTTGAATTTGTTCGTTCAAGTCCACCGGGACGAAGTGCGATCCACTCTGTCGGGCAAAGTTCAGTAGGTTGTTGACGATCTTGGACGCCCGCTCGGTCTGCCGCTCGACCTTCTCCAGGAGCTTGGCACGCGGATCGCTCGCCTCCGTCTGCTCCCGCAGCATCTGGGTGAAGCTGCTGATCCCGGTGAGTGGTGTGTTGACTTCGTGAGCCACGCCGGCGGCGAGCAATCCGAGCGAGACCATTTTTTCGCGCAGCCGGAGCTGAGTCTCCAGTTCCACCTTCTCGGTGACGTCCTCGAAAATCACGATGGTCCCCTGCGTTTCACCGCCGCCGGACACGAACGGCGCCAGACGGAGCTTGACGACCTTCGTCTCGTTGCGCCGATTGACGAGATTCAAGCGAGAGACGCCGGTCGGCTCCGCGCGGCTCCACCAATGGGCTCCGATGCTGGCCACCAGAACGTCCTGAAAGGAAGCGGGGAACAAATCCTCAATGGGGCGACCCAGCGCCTCCGATCGGGATACCCCGTAGAGGCTTTCCAAGGAGCGGTTCCAACGCACGACCTTGCCGTCCAGGTCGACGACCAGGATTCCGGTGTCCAGGGACTCGATCGTGTTCTCGCTGTGCTCCTTGAGCCGCGAGAACTGCTCGGCCTTGAGCTCCAGGGAACGATAGAGCCGCGCGTTCTCGAGCGCCGTCGCCGCCTGACCGGACAGAGTCTGCAACAGCGCCAGGTCCTCACTCGATAACGCACTCTGATCCCAACGCCGACCGATGAGGATCACGCCAACGACCTTGCCCAGTGCGAGGCACGGGATGGCGTAGGGAAGTCCATGGCTCATGAACTCGTCCAGCTCGGGTAGCGGCGTCTGGCGGCCAGGTTCCGTCGCGTCGTAGTAGACCGGCTCACCCCGGGCCAGCCGACCAAGAAGCAGTGAATCGGGTGCAATCCGCACCGTGTCCCATTCGCCCTCCGAAAGGCCCAGCCCGGCCAGCACGGAATAACTCCCCGCCGTGTCCGGAGCCAAGAGAGACACCTTCTCGACTTCGAACGTGTCGCGAATGCGCTCGACCATCCTTTCCGAGAGCCGGTCGAGGTCGAGGTAGGCATTGAGATCCTTCGAGAACGCCAACAAAGCAGTCCGGTAGTTGTAGCGCTCCCGATAGAAGAGCCGGTCGATCACGACTTGAATCTGGCTCTTGAGCGGTGTGAATACCAAGACCACGACGAGCGTCGCGAGAACGGCGATGACCGTGCTGTGCGGGTCCGCGACCAAGTAGTGTGTTCCCAATAGGAATATCGCCAAATAGAGACCGACGACCGTCGCCGACGCCAGCGTATAGACGACGCCGCGCTTGAAGAGCACTTCCACATCCATCAATCGATACTTGACGATGGCGTAGGCGAATGAGAGAGGAATGAACGCGAGCGGAACCACCGACAGCTCGAGAGCCACCGTGGGTTGAACACCGAACAAATAGGGCACTGCGTAGAAAAGGGCGAAGGGAGCGGTTCCAAAACCCGTTCCCCAAACGATCCACTTGGTCTGCTTCTTGACCGTTACCGAGCGCGCCTTTCGATAGGAATCCACGAAACCGGCAAAGGCGGCAAGCGACATGACGGCGATATAAAACGGCAACATGCGGTCGAGCAGCTCGTTCGTCCGCACGAAGAACTCGTCGCCCCAGGGCACCTGGGCAAAGAAAAAGAGCTTACCCAAGAGCGTGACGTAGATGAGTAGTATGGAAGGAATGTAGAGGATCGGGAAAACCCACCTTCGTTGGTCTACCAATGGCTTTCTTTCGGGGAAGGCCAAGGCGAAGTGGAGGAAGATCGGAGGGAAGAACACCAAGCCTACTCGATCCATCCAGTAGAACGCCGAGTCCCAGATATTCAGTTTCCCGGTGAACGAGATGCCATAGGCAAGAAACCAAAACACGCACAGGAAGTAGAAGTGGGCGGTGCCCGCGACGCCGCGCCGACGCGCGTAAACGACGGTGCCCACGATGAGTGAGAACGTCCCGACCGCGGCGAGGAAGTAGTAGAGACCCACGTTACCGCGAGGGAATGGGGCGATGGTCAAAACGAACGCCTGGCTATCGTCGATCCGGATCATCTGGTAGGTCAGCGCCTCGCCTTCCCGGGCATGGTCGAGGATTTCCCGGACGTCGGCGGGCTCGTTCACCGCCGCATCACCAATCGCCACGAGGAGATCCCCTTTGCGGAGGCCGGCCTTGGCGGCCGGTCCGTTGGGGTCCAAGCGTTTGGCGATGACCTGACCCTCACGTCCCTCCCAGAAGACACCGTCATCCAAGAGACGGAACGTGGCTTTGAGGGCGATGTTGTGAATGCCAAGGGTGAGAAGAATCCCGGTGCTCGCGAGAGCGAGGGCAACTTTCCAGGAGCGCATCCCAGGACCTAGCACGTGAGCCTCATGACGTTATTTCTCGCCGAAGTCTCTTTGTCCAAGACGGACGAAGGCGGAAGACCTTATTATCCACCGATCTGCGAGCAATTTCCATACCATCCGTTGGATCCCGGATCCAAACCCCAACCCATTCATAACAATGATGTTATATCACGCGAACCGACGCAGCATGAGTTCAAATCCATTCTGTTGGATAGACGGCTACATTTTTTTGGATCAACTACTCGGCAGCTGCTTCCGCGGGACAAAAAGAAAGCCACCCGGGGTGGGCCGGGTGGCGCGCTGGTCATTGTGACGGTTCCGGGAAACTAGAACTGAACCTTCACACCTCCCATGACGCGCGCAGGAGAATCGACGACCGACATCTCGTCGATCAGCGAGATGGCCTCCAAATCCTCGTAGAAGAGATTTCTAACCGCTAGCACGAACTCCCACTCCGTGCTGTTCCACCCGATGAACGGCAGAACCTGGTGAATTTGGACGTTGAAACGCGCATCCAAGTCCGTTCGATCGGGGTCGACGCCCGTTGTTGCGAGCTCCGGCGCACCCGGCATTCCGACGGGGCCAGCGAGGCCCACGAGGCTCGGTGCCATCGAGGGGTGCACGCTCAGGCGGCAGACCGCGAGGACCCTGGTTCGGGTTTGCTCGATCTCGGTTCGCACCGAGGTCGTAAAGTCGTGGATGTTACGATTGTGTCCACTCTCGAAAGCACCGACATCTTCGGCGAGGGCACGCGCAACTCCGAAACGATATCCGACGGAACCGGCAACATCGCCGAAATCACGAGTGACGACCATCCCCACGCCGCGTGCCCGCAGGTCCCCCTGGTTCGTCACGAGATAATGACCCGGCCCCGCGGCGTTTCCAGCCGCTCCGGCCGGCCCCTTGAGATAGGCCTTCAATAGGGGATCGCTGACGTCCTCTTGGAACACTCGGAGCTCCACCGCGCCGCGGTCTCCCAGGGACCGCTCGACGCTCATCTGATAACGAATGGTGGTCTCCGCCGTGAGATCGCGCGGCCCTAAATCCGCGCTACTCATGAAATCGGCACTCACCATGCGCGCCAGAAGGCCAAGATCTTCTCCTCCTGGGGCGAGCACGCGGTAGTCGAACAAGCCTCGCAGAAGGGTGTCCGAGGCATCGTCGAGAACCACCGCCACATCGAGTCGGGGAGCCGCGTAGCCGTTGCGATCCAGATAGGAATAATGATGATAGGTCAGCCCGGCACCGAGGTTCGCGACACCGATCTGGAAACTCTGTCCGCCATAAGCGCTTCCGAACCACTCGTTCGTTCGGCGGTCGGGCGCCGAATCGGAAGGAGCCCCGAGCCGCGGCGTGGATTCGTTCACGTCCCCATATACGTAGTTGCCATATGAGAATCCGGCCGATAGCTGCTGTCCGGGAGACCGCTCCGATACGAACTCCGCTCGCGCCGCCCAGGACGATAGCGCCGATTCCAGGAGCTGGGCGCTTACGATCCATTCGCTCGCATCGCCGGTGGGAATGTTCAATCGGGCATAGGCCAGCTGAGCATCGAGGTCGCCGGGACTGGTTGGTATATCGTGGAGCCCTCGTTCGAATCCGAAGAGCCCGAGCTCACCAGTGGGTTGAAAAGCAACGGCCTGCTCGGCCATCGGGAGCTCGTCAGACTTTGTAGGCGCATCAGGAACGCTTGCGGCCTGCTCGTGAAGAATGTTCCGCTTCGCATGGCGGAGCAGCCATTCGAACTCCGCGGCCCGATCGTCGTCCTGAACCGTGTCGGTCGGCGTTGCGGGGACCGGGCTCTCGCCAGCTTCTTGAAAGAGCGGAATGGCCGGCGACTCCTTCTCTCTGAAGGAAACCATTTGCACGGAGACGGGAGGCGCGGACGCCACGTTGTCCAACTCGATACCCGAATAGCGGGAGGGGAGAAATCCAGAGAGATACGCTCGGATCGTGTAGTAGCCGGGCTCGAGCCCCGCGATGAGGAAACGTCCCTTCTCATCGGTGAAGGCAATCAAGCCGGCGCTGCCGAGTTTCGCTCCGAAGATCGAAACGAGAGCGCCAACCAGCGGCTCGCCCTTCTCGCTACGGACGCTTCCCTCGAGAGCCACGACGCTGCGAGTTGCTGAAGCCGGGGCCGCTTCCGCAGACGACGCGCTTTCACCGAAGGCGAAGCCCGTCGCGGTTGGGATCACGATAAAACCCACCAAAAGCGACCCCGCGAGGCCCAAGTAGCGCCGCGTCGGCCAGGAGCACAAACCATTAGAAAAAGGACGTTTAGGAATCACATTCCCTTCCTGCTCTCGGGGTGTTACAAACAGCTACGTTTCGATATCACAGGCGGTGGAAGGGAGTCAAATCGACCCCGGCTCACCTATCGCTTGGTTTCCACCCCAACCCCGCCCGCATTATACTAAGTGCCGATTCCACGGTCCGCCGCCGAAGAACCCGGTCGTACCGCGATCGCGTAACGCGAGGCCGACGAGCGTACCCGGCCCAACGAGCTCGGATAGTGACCCGAGCATTTCTGTTCGACAGGAGGCAATGGTGACGACGATCGATTCCGTATTCGCCCGGGAGATCCTCGACTCCCGAGGTAACCCCACGGTGGAAGCCGAAGTCGTGCTCGAGGGCGGCGCTCTCGGTCGCGCGGCGGTTCCCTCCGGCGCCTCGACCGGTGAGCACGAAGCCATCGAGCTTCGCGATGGGGACCCCTCTCGTTACCAGGGCAAAGGGGTCACGAAAGCAGTCAACCACATCCTCGAAGAGATCGCTCCGGAGCTCACTGGAGAAGATGCTTGCGAACAAGCGCTCATCGATCGCCTTCTCATCGAGCTCGATGGCACGCCCAACAAGAGCCGCTTGGGAGCCAACGCAACCCTTGCGGTTTCCCTCGCGGTGGCACACGCGGCGAGCGAGCAGTTGGGGCTGCCCCTCTATCGCTATCTTGGCGGACCGGTGGCCAGACTACTACCCGTGCCGATGATGAATATCATCAACGGTGGCGCCCACGCCGACAACAATCTGGATGTTCAGGAGTTCATGATTGTTCCTGCCGGGGCGAGCTCCTTTACCGAAGCCCTTCGGGCCGGGACTGAAACGTTCCATGCACTCAAGGGGCTGCTGAAGAAGAGGGCGTTGGTGACCGCGGTGGGTGACGAGGGAGGGTTCGCCCCAAGCCTCCGCACGAACGAAGAAGCCATCGAGCTCGTGTTGGAAGCCATCTCCGCGGCCGGCTATCGTCCCGGCTCGGACATTTACCTCGCTCTCGACGTGGCGGCGAGCGAGCTCCACCAAGAGGGTGACTACCAGATGCGCAAGTCTGGTGGTCCGCGCCTCGGCCGCGGCTCACTCATCGAGCTCTACTCGGACTGGGTGGCCAAGTATCCCATCGTCACCATCGAAGACGGACTCGACCAGAACGATTGGGATGGCTGGCAGGAGATGACGAGGGTGTTGGGAGACAAGGTTCAATTGGTGGGGGACGACCTCTTTGTCACGCACCCTGAAAGGCTCCGCAGGGGCATCGACAACGGGGTGGCGAATGCCATTTTGGTGAAGCTCAACCAAATCGGCACCCTGACCGAAACGCTGGAAGTCGTCGCGCTAGCTCAACGCAACGGCTACGGTGCGGTCATTTCTCATCGCTCCGGTGAGACCGAGGACACAACCATCGCCGACCTAGCCGTCGCCACCGGCTGCGGACAGATAAAGACGGGCTCGGCGAGTCGAAGCGATCGAGTTGCCAAATACAATCAGCTTCTCAGAATCGAGGAGGAGCTTTCCGACCAAGCGACTTTCGCGGGTCTGGACTACGTCGCCTCGGGAACCGGAGATGGGTCAACCTCCTAGTTCCTGGACAAAACTGGGCGGGCGTGCGGATTGGATCGGACAGTCTGGATCGGCTCAGGACCGGCTTTTCTCGTCGTCCACGGCGATCTTGAGTGACCTCAGGAACTTCTTGTCGAGGGGGCTGATCGTAAAGGATGCACCCTTCTGGCCGGTGATGCCAGCGAGCGTCTCGGCGGCTGTCTCATCGAGCTGACCGCGAGGAGCAAACACGAGCGTTGCCTGGAGGACGAGGGAGATCTCGTACCCCGCATCCCGAACTCGGCTCAAGCACTCTTCCACCTGAGGCGAGCTCGAAATGGCGCGCTCGATGCTCTTCTCCAGGTCACGAACCATCGGCCTTAGTTTGTCGTCACCTTCCACGGGCAACCCTCTACTCCGTTCTCGACTCGTCTGTCTTCTCTTCAGGAACGTCTTCTACCGAGTTACACCTTCATTGGACCGACTTGTGTGTTGTTCATGATAGCAGATGGCTTCGAAACCGACAACAAGATGCCCGGCTGGAGCACCATCGATCCCGCTCCTCGATGCCCTCGATCACGCGGTTCGAGGCTGGTGAAGGGGTTTCGCTCGCGGAATTGTTGTCGCGCGGACGACTAGAAGTAGTAGCCTTGCACGTCGTCCTTGACCAGCCACACGTAAGTGTAGGATGGCCAGAAGTTGATATGGATCTCGTAGGTCGCGCTGATGAGCGTTCGCTTCAGCTGCTGGTTGCGGATCACGAGTAAGTCGTCTCCCACGAGAGTCACCCCGTGGCCTTCCGCGGTATGGAGGAGGTTTCGTTTGATGGTCGCGGCATCGACTTCGACAGGAGAATTGGCTGCCACGGTCATCTCATCCACGAACTTGATGCGCAGCATGACGGCCGGCCCAACCTGGAAGGCGACATAGGTAACGACCGCCACCAGGGCCATCTCAAACAGGAATCGAAGATGGATCTCTCCCCGCTCTTCTGGTAGCCTCGACACTGTACTCACCTCTTTGTTTCCAGGGGACCGTACGAAATCATTCTACGCTCAGAAAGACGTCTAAGTCCAATGCCCATGGGCCGTTGGAAACGACACCCATTTGGCGGGACCTTCCATCCCTGGCCAGCTCATCGGCTCTTCGCCTTTCGGCCGCCTTTCAACGAGGCGAGGAACTTCTTCAATGGCAACGTATTGAGGACGTCCCCCGCCGTCGCCCAGCCTCGCCGCGCCTGGGCAACCCCGTAGTGCAGAAACCCGAAGTGCGCGGTCGCGTGGGCGTCGCTGTCGATGACCAGCTTGACACCGGTGTCCACGGCCATGCGAACGTGCTCGTCTTTCAGGTCGAGCCGATCGGGAATCGCGTCGATTTCGAGCGCGGTCCCGGTCTGCCTGGCGACCCGCAGCACCTCGTCCATATCCAAGTCGTAGGCCTCGCGCTTCTGCAAGACCCGACCGGTGGGGTGAAAGACGATGTCGACGTGCGGATTCCGCATTGCGCGGCAGAGTCGTTCGGTCATCTGTTCTCGACTCTGATGGAAGTGAGAGTGGATGGCGACGCCGACGACGTCTAGCTTGGAGAGAAGCGAATCGCTCACGTCCAAGGATCCGTCGGGCATGATGTTGACTTCCGCTCCCGTAAGGATCCTGATTCCCGATAGCTTCCGGTCGATCTTTCGGATGACTTCCATCTGCCGTCTCAGCTTGGTCTCGTCCATCCCCATCATCGCGAGGCTGACGGTGTGATCGGTGATGGCGATGTATTCGAGTCCGACCTTTTTCGCTTCGGAAGCCATCTCCTCGATCGACTGCTTGCCGTCGCTCCAAACGGTTTGGGTTTGGAGATCTCCCTTGAGATCCCCGTAACCGATGACTTTCGGCAGACGGCCTTCCTGGGCGGCTTCGATCTCTCCCCGATCCTCTCGTAGCTCGGGGACGATGAAGGGCAGCCCGAGTGCTTCATAGAGCTCCTCCTCGGTGCGCCCCGCGATCGCCTTGTCGCCCTTGAAGAGACCGTATTCATTGAGCTTCAGACCTCGATCGAGCGCAATGCGCCGGAGGTGCACGTTATGGGCCTTGCTGCCGGTGAAGTAGTTGAGGGCAGCACCGAAGCTCTCTCGCGGAACCACGCGCAGATCGACGTCCATTCCCATGGCGAGTCGCACGCTGCTCTTGGTGGGTCCCTTGCCGTGGACGTGGGCCACCTCGGGCATGGTGGTGAAAAAATCCATCACCGTCGCCGCGTCGTCGGAGACGACGACAATGTCGGCGTCTCCCACACTATCCTTGCGCCTCAGGATACTCCCCGCCACCTGAACCTTCTGGACGCACTCTAGTTCTCTCAGCCTACCTTCGATCGAGTGGGCGATGGGAAGCACCTGGCCGAGGGGGAATCGACCGCGGTGCTGCCTGAGGAAGTCCAACCCGCGCAGGATTTCGTCTTCACTCTTTTTTCCGAATCCGCGTAGCGTTCTGACCTTGCCCTCGCGCGCGGCCTTCTCCAGATCGGCAAGGGTTCTCACGCCGAGCACGTCGTACAGGGCGCCGGCGGTCTTGGGACCCACCCCTTCGATGGCGATCAACTCCATCAGCTCGATGGGCCTCTTCGCCTTCATCTCCTCGAGATACTCGATCCTTCCGGTTTCAAGGAACTCGACGATCTTCTGGGCAATGGACTTCCCTACTCCCGGAATGGTCGCCACCGCCTTCGCCCCGCCTTCCTCGAGGAGGTGGGTTACCGGCTCCTCGTTGGCCTCCACCGCCTCCGCGGCCTTCTCGTAGGCGCGCGGCTTGAAACCCACGCCCTCGAGCTCGAGGTAGGCGGCGATTTCCCGCAACGCCTCGGCAATGTCGTGGTTGTCGGGCATTATTGATTTGGGCGCTCAGTCTTCCAATCGTGCCTTGGGGCCCCACCCCCAAGGCAAGATGCTCCGTCGACTGACGCGACTACACATCAGCTCCCAACTGACCTTAAGCCGGAGGGCACGTAGCAGCCTCCCCAGACGGCACAAGGTGGAATCCGAGAGCGGCCGCTCGTCGTCGCAGGTTGCGCTCGACCCGGCTTCGGTACTGCTCGTCATACCATTGCTGGCCTTTCTCCACGTACTCCGTCCCGTAACGCAGCATGGAATAGTAGATGACGGCGATCTTGTGTGCCGTGGCCGTGATGGCCTTGGGAGCTCCGCGGCGGGTTCGCACTCTCCGGTAGAAGGCTCCCAAGGCATTATCCGCGTTATACAGGGCGCGGGCGGCTAGACGGAATACCGTGGCCGCCCGGTTGGCGTTGGACCGAGTACTCCGCCCCAGAATCTTGCCTCCGGACTCCCGATGGTTCGGGCTCAAGCCCAGCCAGGAAGCAAAGTGTTTCTCGTCTTCCCAGGGGTTCATATCCACTCCGGTTTCGCTTACCGCTTGCAGAGCCGTGTAGCTGTTCAACCCGGGAATCCGAGTCAGGTCCACTCCCGTCATTTCAAACAGTCTCGAGCGCAGATCAAAGTGCGGCTCATTGCCCCTGCTCTTTTGCTGCCTTGCTTTGGGCAGGTCTTCCGCCCGGGCACGAGGCTCAAACTCCCGAAGTTTCCGCTCGATTTCCCGGTCGCAGTCCCGAAGCTTCTCTTGGTAATAGTCGTAGAGTTCCACCGCCTGCCGTAGAGAAAAAAGGTGTTCCTCCCGGTAGTTGCCTTCCAGGGCCTGCGCGATGGTCTCCTCGCTGTTCTTGCAGTTCGGGTCCCGGAACTTCGCCAGGACTCGTCCGTCCCGCTCACCCGCCAAAATCGCTCTTACAATCTTTTGCCCGGTCGCCCCCATGAGGTCTCGCAGAACATGGTGGAGCTGGAGTCCCATCTGACTGAGCGCTTTGTGCATGTGCTGGATGTGTGTCGCCGCCATTTTCACCAGCATCGAACGCTGCCGCTGGTAGCCTCTCAAGGTACAGATCGGCCCTTCCGGACGAAAGGCACTGCCAAGCAAGCCGTATCGATGAAGCTTCTGGAGCCATTCCGCGTCTGTTTCATCTTTCTTCCGGCCCGATACGTTTTTCACCTTCCGGGCATCCACCAGATGCGCCTCCAAACCCTGCTCCTCCAGAAGCTCATACAACGGGATCCAGTAAACTCCCGTAGACTCCATCGCTACCGTCCGAACCCCGCATTGCTTCAGCCACTCGCAGGCTTTCCGCAAATCCGGCATCAGTGTCGAAAAC
>Ga0214472_10003875_pt1 | contig 15785 bp, 14 predicted proteins | sample RVTome_6_FD_207662 | JGI IMG/M metagenome (GOLD analysis project Ga0214472, IMG submission 207662) | Soil microbial communities from uranium-contaminated site in the Upper Colorado River Basin, Wyoming, United States - RVT140D175 | ecosystem: Environmental > Terrestrial > Soil > Contaminated >...
CGCTTACCGGTGGTCTTGACTCAGGAGGAGGTGCGGTCGGTGCTGGCGCATTTGCAAGGAGATACATGGCTGATGGCCAGCTTGCTGTATGGCGCCGGGTTGCGGCTGATGGAGTGTCTGAGGTTGCGGGTTAAGGATGTCGATTTTGGCTACCGGCAGTTGAGGGTGCGTGATGGCAAGGGACAGCAAGATCGGGTGACGATGCTGCCCCAACGGGCCATGGCACCGATGCAAGCACATTTGGATAAGGTGCAAACCCTGCATCGGCAAGATGTGGCAGATGGCTTTGGCGAGGTGCACTTGCCCTACGCGCTCGCGCGCCAATACCCTAACGCAGGTACGGCATGGGTCTGGCAGTATGTCTTTCCAGCACGGCAGCGGTCGGTGGACCCGCGCTCGGGGAAGACGCGGCGGCACCATGTCGATAGCAAGGTGTTGCAGCGGGCGATGAAAAAGGCCGTGCTGCAGGCTCAGGTCGCGAAGCCTGCCAGTTGTCACACGCTGCGGCACTCGTTTGCCACCCATTTGCTCGAAGCGGGCTATGATATCCGCACGGTGCAGGCGTTGTTGGGCCACAAAGAGGTGAGCACCACGATGATCTACACGCACGTCTTGCAACAAGGGGGTAAGGGCGTGCGCAGCCCGCTGGATGGCGTTTGACCGGTTGCACCACCACAAAACCGTCTAACACGCCGGGCGGCTCAGAATCAGCGGGTCGATTTTCCGAGGAATGAACCGCCCATCGGTCGGACTCCCGTAGAACTGCCCATTTTCTACCATCACCTTGCCGCGCAAAAGGGTCGTCACCGGCCAGCCTTCGACTTCCCATCCCTCCCAAATACTGTAATCGCCCAGGTGCAGGTCACTCAGCGATAGTGTCTTTTTAATATTGGGATCGAGCAACACAATATCCGCATCGCTGCCCGGAGCGATGGCCCCTTTGCGGGGGTAGTAGCCCATAATGCGGGCCGCGTTAGTCGAGGTGATGTCGACGAACTGCGGCAGCGACATGCCCCGCTTGACCACGCCTTCGGTATACGTCACCCCCATGCGAGTCTCGATGCCGTGGTGGCCGCCTGACACATCGTGGATGGTGCGACCGGCGACTTTCATGGCGAAATCGGTGCACGACCCGTCGGTGGCCATACTGCTGATGCCGCCGTGGATCAGGCCATCCCACAGGGCCAAACGGTCTTCTTCAAACTTGAGGGAGGGGTAGGTGTGGTACTGGGGGCCGCGCGTGTAGTCCTCGGCATTGAAGCTGACGTAATTGTGCAGGGTCTCGCCGTAGACGGGCAGACCCCGGCCTCGCGCTTCCCGCATGGCGTTGAGACCCTCTTTGGCGCTCACGTGGACGAAGTACACTGCGGCACCAGTCCACTCGGAGAGGCGGAGCACCCGCCGGAAGGCCATGTCCTCGGACATGTTGTTGTGCACCTCGTGGATGTTATACCATTCGGTGCGCTGGTCCAGCGTCAGCTTTTTGTACATGTATTGCACGATGTCGTCATCTTCAGCGTGTACGAACATCATGCCACCGTGCTTGGCGGCCTGTTCCATGACGCCGAATAAATGGCCCATCCCCACCAGACGGCGCTGCTCTACGGCTGCCAATCGATCGGTGGGACGGATGTTGGTGGTAAAGATTTTGAACGTGGCGTGGCCGTCCGCAATGGCCTCGCGCACCTGGGCGATGACATTGAAGGGGATTTCCCCAATGAGCATGCAGTGGTGCGCGTAGTCGCAATACGAATGGCCTCGCCAGGTCGCGGTCCGCTCGTCGATGGCCTGGGGAATGTCGAGGCCGGCATGCTGGATGGCGAAGTCCGTCAAGGTGGTGGTGCCCCCAAAGAGCGCGGCCCGGCTGACCGGCTCTGGCGGCTGGGTGATGGCGCCGGGATTGCCGGGCACCGGAGAGGCCACATGGGCGTGGGGTTCGATCCCCCCTGGGATGACGATTTTGCCCGTGGCATCAAGGATTCTGTGGGCCTCATCACGCAGGGTACAGGGCTCGGCCACCGCGACGATCTTTTCCCCCGCGATGGCGACATCCCACGACCCCACGCCCCAAGGCGTCACCACGCTACCCCCACGAATGATCAGGTCTAGCATCTCAGCATGTCCTTCTATCTATCTATGACGATGATGACGCCACACGTTTGATTGACGATTGGCTAGTGACGTGGCTCGTACTTGTGACCCAGCTCTTCTTCCCAGCGCAAATAATGCATGGCATCCGCCCAGTTGCGGTCTGTGCCCATGCTCAGGACATCCACTGGTGGACTCATCACCCCACTGAGTCCCTGTTCAATGAGCATGCCGGCCTGGCGCCAAGCCCGCATGCCCTGGTCTAAGACGGAGACGTGTCGATAGCCCAGCCCTTTGAGGGTGGCACCGGCGAGCGTGCTGTTGAGGCCATCGACACACGTCACGACCACCGGGGCGGCCTTATCCGCGGCCACATTGCCAATTTGAGCCTCTAGCCAGCCGCGCGGCACCCAGCGCGCACCTGGAATATGACCGCTACTGAACTCGCGGCTGGTATCTACGAAAATCACCACGGGGGCAGACGGGCTGTCAAGCTGTTGTAACAGGGCATTCGGGGTTAACAGATCCACCTGTGCTCTCGCTTCCTGATAGCCGTGCGGGCCGCCCAACAGGCCTTCGTCATAGCCGCCCTCGGCTTCAGAGGCACTACTTTGTTCCAACTCGTATCCGCCAGCTACCCAGGCCCCTGTGCCGCCCTTGACCGCATAGACATTGGGGAAGTCCATCTGCCGGTACCACGACGCGGTGACGGTCGCCCGCACGTGATCGTCACAACAAAACACCACATGACCATTTTTCACCCCGACTACGTCATCCGAGCGCTGCACCACCTGCCCACCGGGCGACCATTGGAAGCCGGGGATATGACCCCCAGCGTACTCTTCTTCCGTGCGCACATCAATCAGGTAGACATTTTCTCGGTCCGACCGCGCCATCAGGTCGTTCAACCCCGCAATGCTCAGATATTGCACCCCATCTTCCTGGGCGAGACGCGCGGCAAAGGCCTCCGCTTGTTGCAGTCCCGCAGGCGTGGGCTCGGGCAATTCCAGGCGGTCCGAACCCTCTTCCAGGTCCAACCCGGCCATGTTCCAACCCATCGTGCCATTCTTGAGATCGTACACCTTGGGGTGCCCCAGGCGTTGTAAGATGCGAGCCCCGATAATGCTCCGCGTCCGGCCGGCACAGTGCACCACCACCGTGGCATCCGGGTCCGGCACCAGGGACGACAGGCGCAGCACCAGCTCGCCACCCGGCGCACTGCGAGCCCCGGGGATGCACGTGCGGCGATGCTCCTCTGGCGTACGGGAATCTAAAATGACGATCTTTTCGCCCTGCCGCAGGCGCGCTTGCAACTCCTCGGGATGGAGCTCCGGGATGTGGTGCTCGACTTGCATGCGCTCGCCAAAATCCTTACTGGGGACATTGACGCCCCATTCGTTTGGGTAGCCATCCGAGGTCCAGCGATTGACCCCGCCGTCCAGCACTCTGATATCGGTGTAGCCCATCGCCTCTAGCGTGGCTGCGGCCAGCGGCGCTCGCCGCATATCGTCATCACACACGATGACTGGGGTGCCGGGGTACGGCACTAGCCGATGCATGCGGAACTCCAACTGCCGTCGCGGCACCAGGCTAGAGCCCGGAATATGCGCCGCATTGTACTCGCCCGGCTCCCGCACATCGATGAGCGCGCAGGTGGCCTGGGTCTCCAGCATGGTTTTGAGAGCAGTGGTACTTATCGGCTGGGCCATATTGTCTCCTACGAATGAAGAATAAAGGATTTATTGTGACGCTCTGCCCGCAGGCCGAGGTCACGACGTTTTTCAGTTCAGACCGTCAGGGCCGCTTGCCCTTGTCGCCAAGAGCCTTTAATGTCGTCGTACGACAGGCTGCCCGCTCAAGCCCTCCCGTTACCGCTAGGGTTTCTCCTGGATGCCCCACGCCAACCCCGTTGCAGATATATGTTGTACGCCTATCACCGAGGCAACGCAAGTCTGGCAGCAGCGCTTCGACCTATCGACCACGATGGTAAGCGTGTCGCCTGCGTTTTGCCCCGCGACTGGTGTATAGTGGGGGAAGTCCGTGGTGGGCGCATGTTGGGCGGTGAAGCGAGAGGAGAGCCAGTGATGATCAATGGGGATGACCTCGTGGTCGAATTCGACCCGGAGGTGGCGGATATCGAGTATTTGGATGATCGCCTCTACGAATACAATATGGCGCAAACGGGGTACCGTGATGGACAGCGGCTGGCGATTTTCGTGCGCGACGACGAGCAGAAGATCCGCGCCGGTCTGGATGCCTGGACGTGGGGCAGCAGTGGTGAAATTCGCTCGCTTTGGGTGGAGGCGGCGCTGCGCGGCCAAGGGGTGGGGGCCAAGCTGATGCGTGCCGCAGAGCGCGAAGCCCTAGCGCGGGGCTGTACACAATTAATGCTGGGCTCTTTCAGCTTTCAGGCCCCGGATTTTTACCAGGCTTTAGGCTACGAGGTCTTCGCAACGCTTGAGGATCACCCGCGTGGCCATCAACTCTATATGCTCTACAAACGTTTAACTTGAGTCGCGTCAGGGGAGACGAGACTTGAGGCCCCAGGCGCCAAGAGGCTGAGACGCGCCTGGGAGGCGTCTGTCTAGCGCCCCTTAAAATTGGCCTTGCGCTTTTCGAGAAAGGCCTGCACCCCCTCTTTGTGATCCTCGGTCTGGCGGGCCAAGACTTGCGCTCGTGACGCCTGCATCAGGTGCTCAGCCAGGTCTTGTTGTTGGGCCTTATGCACCAGCATTTTGATCATGGACATGGCGTAGGTCGGCCCCTGGGCGAGACGCGTGGCGAGTTCCATGGTCGTCTCCATCAATTGCTCGGGCGGCACGACTTTGCTGCACATCCCCATCCGGTACGCCTCCTGGCCGTCGACGGCGTCGCCGGTGTACTGGAGGAGCAAGGTGTTGGAAAGGCCAATGAGCCGGGGCAGTTGCCAGGCGCTGCCATCGGCCGGAATCAAACCATTGCGCACGAACGCTTCGGAAAAGCGGGCGGCTTCCGACGCGATACGAATATCGCAGGAGAGGGCGATGCCGCATCCCAGACCATACGCCGGGCCGTTGACTGCCGCGATAGAGGGTTTCTGCAGATTCCACAGCTTGCGGACGATGACCGGTCCCATGGGTTCATGGAGGTGATCCGCCATATAGGCGGGATCGAGCCTTTCCCAGGGGCTCGGGGGCGGTGGTGGCCCTTGGGCCTCGCGCTGCTGTACCGCTCGGTTGAATCCCCGGACATTGGCGCCGGAGCAAAAAGCCGGGTCGGCACCGGTGAGCACCAGCACGCGAAGTTCCGGATCTTGCCCGAAGCGGTCGACTTCCCCGTCGAGCTCTTCACTCAATTGCCCGCCGTAGGCGTTGCGCGTTGAGGGATCGTCTAAGGTCAGGATCAACACGCCGTCATCAGTCGTTTCTGAGCGGATAAACTCAAAGGCCATGAAGCTCTCCTGTGGTAAGTGAATGGCGTTTGGCGCCTTGTTCGTACTCGGCTTTAAACCGGTAGCACTTTTTCGGTCCGGTCTGCCGGGAGTTCCACCGCAAAGGCGTTGAGGAAAAAGGCGGTTTGGGTGTATTGTCCCATCAGCTGGGTCAGTTCGACGAGGTGTTGCGAGCCAAATTGATCTAGAGCGGCCTCAAAGACGCCGGGGCTGACGGTGTGGGTCTCGAAGAAGGCTTGCCCGTAGGCCACAATCGCGGCTTCATCAGGTGCCATGTCCGGCAAGGGCTGCCGATCTCGGATCGCGTCGATCAAGGTGTCGCTTAAGCCCGCTTGGCGGGCAGCCGGCGCGTGGGCATTCCAGATGTAGGGGCAATCCATCGCGCGCGCCGTGAGCAGAATGGCCAGTTCTTGAATGCGCTTGGCGAAGGTGGTTTCGTAGCGCAAGTAGTGGGTGAGATGGTTGCGGCGTTTCGCCATCTCAGGACTATTGATGGTGATGGAGCCGGGCCCACCCGTGATCACGCCGCCGCTATCGGCGGTCACCTCGTCAAATGCTTCTCGAAAGGCTTCTGCTACTTGGTCGCGGGTCACAGGCTGCAAGCGTGCCATCGTGGGTCTCCTCTAACGTCATTGCTGAGAAATAAGGTGGTAGAACTGCCGGCGAGATTCAACCTATGGTCTCTTCATCGCCGGCATGGGCTTAGCTGGAGCGTTTCCAGCCGAGCCAGTCGCAGATCGCATCGCCCATCACCAGCTCCAGGTCGCGCCCCTGGAGCCAGGGGAGCTCTTCCGTGAACATCGTGACACACTCCCGGTACGAGCACGGCATGCGGGTGATATCGGTGCCCCAGAAGCAGCGCTGCGGGCCGAATGCCTCATAAATCTGACGGATATAGCTGTGGATGTTACGGTAGGGATAGGGTTGGCTCGAATAGCTCGGCGCCCCGGAGAGCTTCACCGCGACATTGGGGTATTTGGCCAGAGCCAGCATCTCGTCTAGATTGGCAAAGGCGGCATCATCCGTCCCGCCACCGCCGCCACCGCCTCGTCCATGGTGGTCGATATGCAGCTTCAAACCCGGATGGCGCTCGGCGATCCGGCCGAGATCGGCCATATGGCCGCCGGCCAGCAGGCCGATTGGCAAGCCTTCCTGCTCGCAGGCGGACCAGAACCAGTCGAGTGAGCCGTCGCTCCACCAGCTCTGCTGGTGCGGCTGGTTAAAGGTGAAGCGGAAGCCGAGCATCCCCGGCCGTTGCCGCCAGTTCTTGACGATGTCGAGCCGCTCCGGGCTCTGCAGGTCGAAATGCCCCAGGATACAGAATTTGTCCGGGTGTTGGCGCACCGCTTCGACCGCCTGCACATTGACCGCCTCGCCAAGCGAACTCGGCGGATGGATCACCGCCGCATCGACCCCGGCCGCCGCCATCTCCCGCAGGGCGTCGTCCATCGAGTAGGTGGGGATCTGCCGGTGTTGCGGCGACATCTTGGCGTTTTCCCAGAGATGTATTTGTGAATCGACGATTTGCATCGCGTCTCTCCTTTCATCTAATCGGCTGGAAGCTAAAACATGGTGCTATCGCTCACCGCTTCACCATGGACGATTTGCCGCAAGCGGTTCCGGAATTTGAGCAAGGCTTCGTCGCTCTCCGGCCGTGGCGTGGCCGGGTCTTCCGTCTCGACCACTTTGATGATCTCGTCCAGGGCGGCATTTTCCCGGGTCCCCTTGGGGATGTCGAAGAACTTGGCGTCGAACACCGGTAGCTCGCCAGGGCCGTAGTAGCCCACGGCGTATTGGCCGGATTGTTCGGGATGCAGGGTGTAGCCTTCCAGGTTGTGCGTCCCTTTGCCCAGCACGTCGCCCGTCTCCAGGTAGTGCTCCATCACCGCCTTGGCGCCATACCGGTTGATCGGACACACCTTCATGCACACGGCGCACCCTTCGTAGCGGATCATCACCGGACGGCAGCGTTTGTAGGCGAGCTTGTTCTTTTCCACGCCTCGCCACCAGACCTTTTCCGCCGACAGCGCCCGGCCCGGACACCGGTTGACGCAGACCTGACAGGTCTGGCACAGCGCATGGAAACCGTAGTCCACCGGGTGGTCGTAGGTCACCGGCGCGTCGGTGGTGATGATTTGCAATCGGCACCTGGGGCCGGCATGCGGGGTCAACAACTGCCCGTTGGCGCCGAGCTGCCCCAGACCCGCTTGCACGAACATGGGGATGGTCGCCGCGCTGTGGTTACTGGGGCCGTGCACTTGGCCGTGATAACCCAGAGAGCGGATGTAGTCCACCATCTGCAGGCCCAGCGGCGCCTGGATCTCGTAGGTGCCATAGTGGCCATGCTCGGCATCCATACTGGGCGCCGACTGCATGCCCACGTAGTCTTGCTCCAGGGCGAGACAAATGGCATGGGGGTATTTGATGTGGCTCCGCCGGTCCTCGTAGACGTAACGCCGGTCATGGCCAGTGATGCCGACGTCGAGATAGCCCAGTTCTCGCGCCTTGTTCTTGATGAGTTCGGTCACGTCCTCACCGCTCGGCGTGCCAGTGGGCTCCAGATCGCCCGACTTATTCATCAAGGGATAGAACGGATTCATGACCTCGGTGTGCTGATGATGGTACTGCTGCATCTCCTCCGTCCCGACGGAGTGCGACCACTCGGTGTCGGCGGCGTGCTCCACTTGCTGCCGTTGCAGGGGGTACTCACGGCTGTAAAAGCTCACGTCTTTGCTATTTTGGGGAATGCCCGGAACCGTCTCAAATTCCTGCGGCACAGGAATGTCGACAGGCGCATCACCCAGGGTTCGTCCCGGCCGGGTTACGACATGACCGATCTTGCGCATGACCTGGTCTCCTTGCTGAAGTAGACATGAACATCATCGTTTCAGAGTCTCAGTAGAAATCGTACTCGTAAAAGGCAAAGATCCGTTACCACCCATCGTTGGCCGTATCGACTCGGTAGGGTTGACGATTCGCGGCCAACGACTTGGAGGGCAGCGTACACCTGCATGCCTGGGATGTCAAAACCGATCCACCATGAGAACCGAAAGGCCTGGCTTCATCGCCGCCATGGCCTGCCGGCCCAGAGTGTTGCTGCTGCCCCGATCAGCCCTGGCGCACCAGCTTTTGTAATGAGCGAATTTCCCGTGGCGGGTCGAGCCTGCTCCCGGTATGGGTCCAGGACACTTCGCTGACGTAAATATCGCCCTGAGAGTCAATGCAGATACCGTGCGGCGCAATGAATTGGCCCGGGGCCTCGCCTTCCGGCTTGTTGCCCAAACGCGCCTTCAAGTTGCCTTGCGTATCGTAGATGCTGACGCGCGGTCCCAGGCTCAACCCCTCAGCATTGGGGCCGATAGCGGCGCCGAGTTCCCCAATATAGGTCAGGCTCGCCGCCTGGTCGATATACAGGCCGCACGGTCGCGACATATTGACCCATTGGGTCTCAAATTTGCCGTTGGGATCAAACACTTGAATGCGATGATTTTCCCGGTCGGCCACGTAGACCCAGCCCTCTTTGTCCGTCGCGATGTTGTGCGCAATGTTGAACTGCCCCGGATCCGTGCCCGATTCGCCCCAGGAAAACAGGAGATTGCCCTCGGGCGAATACTTATGCACGCGGGCGTTGCCATACCCGTCCGACACGTAAAAATCGCCGTTGCGGGGATCGATAGCCACGTGGGTGCAGCGGTTGAAGGGGTTGCCGCTCATAAAGGGGGCGGGCTTGCCGCTGATGCCGAGCGTGAACAACACCTTGCCATCCAGGGTACACTTGCGGACGGTGTGGTCGCCGTCATCGGTGCAAAACAACGTGTCGTCCGGCGCCATGGTAATGCCGTGAGCGCGAGGGTAGGTGCCCTCGCCCCAGGAGCGCAGAAAATTGCCCTGGCGATCAAACACCATCATCGGGTGCTCGCCCCGGTTGAAGGCGTAGACGTTGTCCTGGGCATCCACGCCGACTGCGGCCACTTCGCGAAATGACCAACCCTCAGGGAGTTGCGCCCAGTTTTCCACCACTTCGTAGGTATAATTTGCCGTCCCTAATGCCACCATAGATCACCTCGCTGTTTCATCGTGATTATTCTGATCCCACGCCCGCCCGCACTGGCGCTACTTTACCTGATTTTATAAAATCCGCCACCCGCTCGCCGATCATAATGGTCGTGGCATTGGTATTGGCACGGATACAATCCGGCATGACCGAGGCGTCGGCAATCCACAGATTTTCCATCCCGTGCACCTGCCCGTACTGACTGACCACGGCCATCGGATCCGACGCCGGCCCCATCTTACAGGTACAGGACACGTGATGGGACGTCCCCAGATTGTGCATGAGCCAGTGGTTCAAGGCCTCATCCGACGCCAAATCGGCATCTGTCGGGGTGATTCGTTCCTGGAGCAGGTCCGCAAAGGCGTCGTCTTTTGACATCTGCACGATCAGGCGAATGGCCTTGCGCATGCGCTCGAGGTCAAAGCCATCGGGATCGGTCATATACCGGTAGTCGAGAAACGGCTGCACATGCGGATCCGTCGACTGCAGCCGCAACTCACCGGCGCTGAGGGCCAGCTGGAGACTACCGCTGATGCCGAGATAATTGCTGTCGTCGTCGATAGTGACCTGGATCGGCCGATGCTCACTGGTCATGAGAATAGGCGAGATCTGCATATCATTGCGCAGATGCGACCCCTCAACCGTGTACCGCAGGCCGACCTGGATCGCCGGCGCCTGCACGTCGGGGCGTTCGCCCGCCACGCGGAAGAGCACGACGGCGGAAGGATGGTCGCGCAGATTCTGCCCCACCCCCGGCAACTCGTGTACCACCTCGACCCCCAGGCGTTGCAATGGCTCTGCCGGGCCGACACCGGAGAGGAGAAGCACATGGGGCGAGCCGATGGCGCCGCTACTCAACACGATCTGGTCGCCCTCCACGGTAAAGATGTCCTCACCACTTTCGACCTCGACACCTACGGCGCGTTTGCCTTCAAACAGGATGCGCCGCACCGTGACGCCGCCTCGAATAGTGAGATTCAGGCGGTGGCGCGCCGGATCGAGATAGGCCAGGGCCATGCTGATGCGAACCCCATCCAGAGTGTTGCGGGCCCGGGGCGAAACACCCGTGGACTCCGGGTGATTTTGGTCCGGGTCATGCGGGAAGCCGGCCGACAAACACGCCCGGTGGAAGGCGCTGGAATGGGCCAGCCATTCCTCCGGCTTGTAGCGTTTGACCGGGACGGGTCCCTCCGAGCCGTGAAAATCCCCGCTGAAATCCATGTCGGTTTCCATTTTGCGGAAATAGGGCAAGACCTTGAGAAAGGACCACTCATCGTTACCCCAGGAGGCCCAGTTGTCATAATCTTCCGGAATGCCCCGGTAGAGCACCTGGCCATTGACGGCACTGGAGCCACCGGTGGCCTTGCCACGGGGGATGGTGAGTTTGGTTTGTTGAGGGGTTACCTGCGCCTCAAAATCCCAACTATGCGGGCCATAGGCCGAGAGCCAGACGTTGTTGCCAAGCTTGAGATCATCGGGCAGGTGCTCGAAGTTCGGGTAATCCGGTCCGGCTTCGAGAACGAGCACGGAGCGGTTTGGATCTTCGGATAGACGGTTGGCCATGACACTGCCGGCCGACCCCGCTCCAATGATGATGACGTCATATTTCATGAGGTCTCCTCCTGTATTGATCATCGCAGCGTTTTTGACGATGCCTGGGCAATCGCCAGTATATGCCTGTCCTAGGTCCGAAGTCTACCCACGCCAAGAGGACACCAGAGAAAGGGTCACATGAGGCCCCGGTGCGCCAGCCCCTCACGTCAGCATGACCGGGAGAATGGCGCGGCCATGCCGGTGCCGCGGGGCAAGGTAGTGGGCGGTTCCAGTACCATCAACGGCCAGGTCTGCTTGCGTGGGGTCCCCGAGGATTACGACCATTGAGCAGCGATGGGCAATGACGAATGGCGTTTTGTCAAGGTCTTGCCGGCGCCCCGCCCCGTGAGGTTGTACACCCACCGCGAAAACTGGTATAGATAACCATCGCGGTCGCGGTGCAACACGGCGGCGTGCGGGCGTCAATGGGAGCCAGAGCTTACAGCCTCATGTCAGCGGTCATACTCTGATCATGCATCCCCCAAGCGGGTGTGGCGTCAAACGGAGGAGAGCGACCTATGTCCATCAAGCGGGGTCCCAATGCGGAAGTTCTAGAGGCCCAGGCGAGGGTCTGTACTGGCCCCCACCAAACGCGCCCTTTGGGGCTCAAGCCAGGCGACCCACAGCCCCAGCGCATCCTCGAACTCATCTTGCAGTCGCTCGGCGGTCAGCTGCCGCTAGCCGAGTGCGTGTCAGAAGCGCAGATGGGTGCGTTCTTTGCCGCCATGACGCTGCGCCTGGGGTTTGGGGAAAAGACGCGCTGGAGCCCGGCTGAAGAGCACGCTTTTGCCCTCTACCGGTCCGAGCTGGAGCGGCAGCTGCCGCCGTCCGTCCGCTTCTTGATGAATCCACAGGGGGGGTACGAGCCCGAGACAGACGCCGATTGCCTCGTGGTGGAGGCCTTGCGGCAGATTTTGCGCGGTCGCCATCTCGAGTATGAACGCGCCCGGCAAGTCCTGGAGGCCGTCCTCAGCGGCCAGGTGCAGGAGGCCCTGCAGGCCGCCGTGCTCATCGGTCAGCGCATGAACCTAGAGAGCTACGACGAAGTGCGGGCTTATCTGGACGCGGCCCGAGGACCAGAGCAGGTCATACCGGTGGCGGTTAAAAGCCTGACGCATTGGGGCCAGCCCTTTGACGGGGCGACGCGCTATTTTCGCCCGACGCTTTTTGTGGCAGCGGTGCGCGCCGCCCTGGGCCGAGCCTCTGTGCTTCACGGTGTCCCCACCATGCCGCCCAAGATGGGCGTCACCGAAGAAGCCGTGCTGGAGGCGGTGGGCGCTCGCACGGACCTCACCCTGTCCCAGGCAGCGGCGCTGCTCGAAGATCCCGAAGTCGGCTTCGCCTATGTCAGCCAGCGGCTCTACGCGCCCGGTCTCTACCGCCTGATGACGCTGCGTCAGCACATTAAAAAGCGTCCGCCCTGGGCCACCACCGAAAAAGCCCAACAGCTCTTTGGCGCCCAAGGCGCCAATTACATGGTCTGTGGATTTTATCATTTGGGGTACGAGGAGACGCTGCTGAACCTGATGTGGGAGCGGGCGTTTACTGCAGGCCTGGTCATCAAGGGCCAGGAAGGCAGCAGCCATTATGCGCTGCGCCTGGGCAAAAAGTCGGACGCCAGGCGTAAAGCGGTGAACTACGCGGGCGGTTTTCGCCGAGTGGGCGCCCAGCGCTGCGACTTCGAAGTCGACGTGGATCCCTGCCAGTGGGGGTTGGCCTACGACCAGGACCCGCGTCCCGAAACCGTCAGTGCCCCTGCGTTTGCACAGCTCGGATGGGAGGCGCTCTGCGGCCAGCGAGGCCCTGCCTTCGACTCTATTGTGCTCAATGTCGGCATGACGGACCATTTGTTGGGCCTGTGCCCCGACCCGGGTCAGGCCCTAGAAGAGGCGCGTGTGGCCATCGACAGCGGTGCGGCGCTCGGGCGGCTCAGGGTCTATATAGAAAAAAGCCGCCGGCTCGTTTAGTGCGTTGCCCAACCAAAGATGAACTGACAATTCCATGATTTATAAGGGATATTGATTCTTAAAGCCTTAGGGGGTAGCCTCGATAAGGTGCCGTTCTAACCGCCTGCTACGTTAGACCGCTGGACGCCGTGTCTCCTGCGGTCGAGGCCACCACTCGCCGATCCCCAAGATGACCCCGCTAGCGATCCAGGCCACCATCACATTGAGGTAGAGGGCGCTCCGGTAAGAAGCCGAATAATCGAACATCGCACCTGGAATCCATGCGCCGAGCGTCGAACTCCAGTTCATCACCCCGAAGACCATGCCAAATACCGAGCCCTGTCCGCGCCGGCCATAGAGATCGGCGCAGCTGGTGGCCAGAAGAGAAACGGTTGAACTCCACGATAGCCCCATGCAAATGACTGCGGCATACAGGAGCCAGGAGGACTTCCACAACCCGAGGAGCACCAGAAGCAAATACGCCAAGCCGCGCCAGATAAACGTGACGGCCATTGGCCGCCGGCGGCCGATGCGATCCGAAACTCGGCCAGTCAACAATGCCCCGGCAATACTGACCAAGGCGAGAATAAACTGCGCCCCGGCATTGGTCAGGTAGGTAAAACCCACATCGTGAACGTACGGAATCAGATGGACGTGCACGAAGCCCATGGTCAGGCCTCAAGCAAATCCGAGGTACAGCAGCTTCCACATCTGCATTGTACGTACGGTTTGAGAAAGTGGCCTACCCGCCGCCGCCGTGTTCGTCGACCCGGGCGTCGGCGTGGTATCATCGACGCCGTATGGTTGCATCCCCACGTCTTCGGGGCGGTTGCGAATGAAGATAAAGATCGCGGGCACGATGCCCACTAACAGAACTGTGCCCATGATGCGGTACATCGTCATCCAGTTGTACATCCGTTCGATAAACATATTGGCGGGCACCACAATCATCCAGCCAATCGCGGCGGCCGTCGCCAACAGCGACTGCGCCAAGCCCCGGTGGCGCAGGAACCAGTTGGCCACCAAAGTGGAGGTCACCACTTGCTGAGTTGCGGCCATACCGACGCCGACGAGGACGCCGTAGGCCAGACCGAACTGCCAAACAGTTGTGGAGACGGTCAGCAGCCAAACGCCAAGGCCGAGCAGCGCCGACCCACAGCCCAGCAGGTGTCGGGCGCCATAGCGGTCGACGAGAATGCCCATCACCATTTGCAACAGGCCGCCGATGATGCCAGTCATGAGCGCAATGGTTGAGAGAGTGGTGCGCGTCCAGCCAAATTGCTTGGATAGAGGGAGCATGGCCACACCGAATGACATACGGGTGCCAGAGGCGAGAGCCATCACGAACACGGCCCAGCCGAGGATGAACCAGCCGTAGAAAAACAACGATCGCTTCGCCATAAGGTTCTCCAGTGACATCTTGGCCTTCGTTATCGCTTTTCCCCTTGCACGACACGTCGTTCCGGCGCTTCACTTGCAACCACGTTGGTCTGCTGACGGCTAGTCGGCCCCAGATAGGCGACAAACGGCAAGAGCAACAGGCACCCCAAGCCGAGGCGGTGCGCATCGCGATAGTCCTCCAAGCCAAGCGGCATTGTGGCCTGGGGTTGGCCGGGCTGATCTCGGTAGGTCCCACACAGGTGGTCCCAGAAAGGCACCGAAAAACCAAAGTTCGAGTTGGTTTCGGCAACGACCACCGAGTGGTGGATACGGTGCAGATCGGGGGTGATCACCACCTTGCGCAGTCTCTGCTCCAGCGCTGCGGGCAAGCGCACATTGGCGTGATTGAATGCCGAGGCGGCGTTGAGGATAACCTCGAAGGCGATCACCGCTGCCGGATGCGCCCCTAGAAGCAGGACCAAGGCGGCCTTGTAGACCATAGACAGGAGAATTTCAAGGGGGTGAAAGCGGAGGCCAGTGGTCACATCCACGTCGAGATCGGTGTGATGCACCCTGTGGAGGCGCCAGAACACCGGCAAGGCATGCGACAACACGTGTTGCACATAGATCGCAAAGTCGAGGACCACTAGGCTGAGCACGATATTGCCCCAGGTTGGCACATGTAGAAGGGACCACACCCCCCAACCCTGTTGCTGAGCGAATAGTGCGGCACTGACCGCTATAGCGCCGACGGTGAGGCGCACCACAAGTGTGTTCAGCACCGTGAGGGCGAGGTTGATGGCCCAGTGTCGAGCTTTGCTTTGCGAGAGCGGGCGGCGCGGGCGCCAGACTTCCCACATAGCCATCACGATGAACAGACCGACAAAGGTTCCGAAACGAATGAACCCTTCCATCTGTCACGCTCCTTTTTCCCACTGCCCCACGACATGGCAGTAAACGGCAACGAATCGCGTCTTCCCTGAGTCGAGGTCAGCGACTACGGCTCGAGATTAGGAAGGGTATAATATAATTTGACGTACTCCCAAGGCTAAAGCACTTGGGATTCTGGCTTCAAGCAGTGGCCGCCGACGAGTCGGTCTTACGCCACCTCGGCACAATAGTTGACGCCCCAACTATGCAGATACGGCGAACCGTATCTTGCGTATGGTGTGGACAAAAACTGAGTTGCTCCGAGCTGTTACGCTTCGTGAGCGGTAGCGTTAGCTCACACCCGAAGGCGGCCAATGCTGATTGGCACTCTATATGGAAGCACAACCCATGTCAATTACGTTTG
>Ga0214472_10003876_pt1 | contig 15784 bp, 9 predicted proteins | sample RVTome_6_FD_207662 | JGI IMG/M metagenome (GOLD analysis project Ga0214472, IMG submission 207662) | Soil microbial communities from uranium-contaminated site in the Upper Colorado River Basin, Wyoming, United States - RVT140D175 | ecosystem: Environmental > Terrestrial > Soil > Contaminated >...
TCCAAATTGTCTGTGATAACAATATTAATCAGGCGGAATTGACATAATTATGATCCAAAAATTTGGGGGTATTGTGTGAAGCATACGTTTAATGTCTTTACCAAATTTTATCTTTTAAAGAAAACGTTATTTTTGGTTTTCATTTTATTTGGTTTGTCAATTAGTATTGATAGTTGTGGCAAGAGAACTAAGGAAACAACTGTCTCCGATAGCAAAAGGGCGCAGAAAAAAGAATCCCTGTCGCCAAGTTTTGCAGGTCGCGTGACATTGGAGGAGTTTCCTTCGTGGCTTAATAAATACCTAAAAAGCCGGCAATGGAAGAGTTATCAAAGAAACAACGAAATGACCCGTGAGGTTCTCGAAGATTCGCTAAACCTGGGGAAGGGGTTCTTAATAAATAATCAGAAGCCAGAAGGGAACTTCAATTATCAATACGACTTTGTGAATAAGGTAATGGACAAGAACGATAATCAGGTACGCCAGGCCGGGGCGCTATGGGGTCTGGCTTTGATATATCAGTATGATCAGGATCCAAAGACAAAAGCTTCTCTCGAAAAGGCCATGAAGTTCTTCTTCAATCACACACAGAAGGGTCCAGTGGAAGGGTCGTTACTCATCGCTTATCCAGGTGATTCTTACTGTCAAACTGGTACAGTTGCCCTTGTGGGGTTGGCAATAATCGATTACCTTCGTACGGACACAACTGGAGAACTAAAAATCCCGAATGAATATCGGGAAGGGTTGACTGCAAAGCTGAACGGATACATCGAGTTTTTAAAATTCATGCGTTTTGAGAACAAGCACTTCTCTAGTGGTTACTCGTTGGGTAAGAAAGCGAAACGTGATGACTTCAACCCTTATGCTGATGGCGAGGCATTGCTCTGCTTGATAAAGGCAGCTAAATACCTGGGGTACGTAAATCTGATACCGTTGATCGAAGATTCAGCCTTGGAAATGGCAAAGTTTTATACAGTTGATCAATGGAGGAATGACCCGGACTCTTTTCTTACAAAGGGATTTTTCCAGTGGAGTTGTATGGCTTTTTGGGAGTATCAGGATGCTGGCTGGAAAAATTCAGAGGTTTTTGGGGATTATGTCCTTGCGCTTTCCTGGTGGATGGTCCACACCCATCGTACTCTCGAGCGCACAAGGAATACGGCCTATGCGTATGAGGGGATTATCCCTGCCCTCTTAGTGGCCAAATCCCGCCAGCATGAAGCAGCTATTAATGACCTGTCAAATACAATTGATATGGCTCTATATAAATTGACCACCTGGCAGGTAGGTGGACCCCTTCAATCTCAAAATGAATATTTAATGGCCAATCAGACAAATGACCCTCTTGCAGTTGGCGGGATAATGAACCATAGTAGTGGACCACTTTTGCGAATTGACGTCACTCAGCACCAGATGCATGCTGTGATCTTGGCTTTGAAATACGTATATACCAATTAGAAGTTAAAGCATAATCTCCATATATGGTCCAATATCATCTCTTCCTGTCCTCACTACTTTTTTGAATTCCCTAGGGTTACCAGACTTATCTAGCAGCAACCTGTAACACTCCTTAAATTCTCTTTCTGTAACAAATAATATTTTCAATAGGTTGATTTTACTTTTTTCCTCGACTGGAAATTCTTCGTTTTTCCCCATATTCCTTTGGATGCGGTAGAGACCAAGTATGGAGGATATATTGTGTTGAACATAGTCATTACGAATTTCAAAGTTTGTAAGACTACTATGAAATCCCCCCAAGGCTCTCTGCGGTTTCTTCAGATATAATACCGACTCTGGTCGAAATTGTGTTTGCAGTTGAAACCTAATACCGTTCTCTAGAGATTCCAGAATCTGCTCAGCTTCATTGGGGTCTCCGAAGTCGTGGGCGAGTTGATATGCGGCATAAAGCCCCTCAGATCGAGTCGCCGTGGGTGTGGAACGTGGAGGCCGGTAATAACTTCCAAACCAGTCTGGATATTTAGGGTCACGATTTTGACTTCGTATCATGGCTTTTGTTATTCGCATCGAATGGTTTAGATATAAGGGGTTTGGTTTGTAACGATATAACTCGTTTAAGCCGTACAGAAGCCAATGGTCGTGATTGAGCTCAGAATCGGCCAGGCTTTTATCCCGTACGTTTATAAGATACTGCGCACCCCTTTCTGCTGAATCCAGAAAGCTCTCATCGCCATTCAATTCATATATTCTCATTAGGGCCAGGATTGCTTCACCTGGATAGTATTGAGACACAAAAGGAGAAGCTTCTCCTCCAGGATAGGATTGTTTATGGGGGAAGAATTCACCGCTTTCTTTCTGGGACCTCTGAATCCATCTTGCAAGCCTTAAAACCGTAGGCATGTACTCTCTTTCATTAGTAATCCCAATATATATTGCGAGAGCCACGACGGAAAGTGCATTTCCTCCTAATTTAACATTGCTTTCCTCCACAACACACGCTAAAGTTTCACTTCCTATCTGGCAAGGCTTGATGGATTTGATGAGATAATCAATGGCGCGCTTTGAAGATTGAAGAAGTTCGGGATCGCCCGTGACCTGGTAGAGCTCCAGCATGGAATAAATACTGCCGGCGTGTCGCAAAATATTGTAGGCTTCTGAGGCCTCGTCAGTCTTGGGCCGATAGATGTATACAAAGCTCCCATCAGGGTGGACAGAGCGCTTCAGGTAATCTCCGCCACTCTTTGCGGATTGAATTAATAGTTCGGGAAAAGTTTCATCGAACATGCGATGTCCGCGATAGAGACGAAAAGCATCTCTCCCATCATAGAAGTAGCTATCCGGAGTAAATCGAGTGATTTCGAAAGGTGCTTGATTAGTAAGCGAGTCGAAGATATCAGCTTTGATGGGTTGTGCTTCTAAATACTTAGTTATATTTTCTGATCGCAATCTCTGATTGCTATCAACCAACGTATTTGCTACTAGCTCCTCAGGAAGAAAAGCTAAGCCAGTTCCCCGCTTGAGGGCTATTCCATTAAGACTTCTTTCGAAGTCTAATTGTGTTGATGGGTTTACGCTTTCGGATGGATGAACTTTTTTTACTATGTCCAGTTTAACCCATTGGGGTCTGTATTCTTCCGGCAGTGTTTTTCGCAGATTGAAAAAGGCATGATCAAGAGCATTAATGAGACCATTGCCTCTCCCTAATGCAACAAATGCGGGTGTATTGCCATCACTTACTGAGAGAAATACAATCCTGGGTGAAGCATCATCTTGGAAATCAGGAGGTATATTCCTTAATGAAGTTTTATCACTATAGAGGGATTCTGCAATTGATTGAACCAATACATTCCCTTCTTGCTCGAAAATCTCAAATCCGTCTTTTAAGTCATCAAACCAGATCTCTGATGTTAATGGTTGATGTGCTGGAATGAGAGAAAATGCGCACGATATTGCGGCCAGGGTTAAGAGTATGAAAACAGTCAGTGCAATGCTTGGATTTTTTATATTCATGTATTGCTTGTCTAAATATAACTTAATATCTTTGTAAAAATAACATCACTACAATAAAAAAATATATACTATATCTTTGTAACAGCTCCGTGTTGTGATATCATGCTGGTAATAGAAGGGTATCCCAGTGGACTTTAGAGATTCAGATAGCTTGACCAGAAGAAAATTCATTCACATTGTTACCTCATTTTCAGTTTTATCTTCATTTTTTCCATCAAACTACTTGTTTTCATTATGGGCGGAAGAAAAGGAAAATCCTTTAAGCTCTCAAAAGCTATTAAAGGATAAATTTGAATTTTTTACTCCTTATCAAGCGACGGTTGTCGAACAAGTAACTGCTTTGATTATTCCGAGTGACGATAGCCCTGGTGCTAGGGAAGCGGGTGTAGTGTTCGAAATTGATAAAACCATAGTAAAGAATCAAATGCTGAAGAACAGCTACGCAAAGGGGATAGAAGCGTTGCATCTAATGGCAAAACAATTAGCCGGTAAGGATAGTTTTCTCGATTTAAATCAAGATGAAATGATGGAGATTTTAAACATGGCCTACGCGAGCGAATCTCTTTCCAGCAGTGGCGGAGTTTCAAATCTGTATGGCACTATGCTACCGGGCATATTGCTTATTAATCATTTAATTCGTGAGACAATTGAAATCTTCTATACAAGCGACGCAGGGTGGAAGGTCGTGGGTTATCAGGGGCCTCCGCAGTGGAAAGGGAATCTGGATTACGATAAGTGTGGCTTTTAGATGAGCGCAAGTAAGGAAGTTGACGTTTGTATTGTAGGATCCGGTGCTGGAGGCGCTCCTGTAGCATATGCGCTCGGGAAGGCTGGATTCTCCGTCGTGGTTCTCGAAGCGGGTCCTCGATTTACTCAAAAAGAATACCACCTTGCTCAGACGGACTGGGAGCAATACCCATATCCTGAGCCTTTTGCCGAGCGCGAGTATGGTGGGAAGAAAGACCTTTATACCTACAGCCAACCAGAAGCATTAGATCCAAAATATAAAAAACTTCGCTCATGGTCCAAGGCACAGGGTAATTATAATAACTCTGATAGAAGAAGGCCGCCCCATGTCGACAGGGCGAAAGGGGTCGGAGGGACAACCCTCCACTACCAGGGTGAGGCACACCGTTTTTCTCCATATGGATTTAAGTCGAAGTCTCTCTACGGAGTTGGAGACGACTGGCCAATAAATTACAAAGACCTTGAACCTTTTTATGAAAAGGCCGAAAAATTACTGGGAGTTACGGGTTTAAATGGGAACCCATTCAAACCGCCCGGGGGTCTATTTCCTAATCCCCCGCATGGTCTTAGCTGTGCGAGTGAGCGGGTTAAGGTTGGTTTCGATAAGCTAGGACTGCATCTCTGGCCTAACTCTCTGAACATCAACTCAAGACCCTTCGGCGGCAGGCCAGCTTGCAACTATTGTAATGGCTGTTTTCTCGGATGCATGATGAAGGCAAAAGGTAGTATGGATGTGACTTTGATCCCAAAAGCGGAGGCAACCGGAAATGTCGAGGTCAGACCAGATTCGGTTGTAAGGGAGATTACCGTAAATAAAAACGGCAAAGTTGATGGAGTAATTTATTTTGGCTCCAATAAGGTCGAAAAAATACAAAATGCAAAAATAGTCGTTGTTTCTGCGAGCGCACTCGAATCCTCGAGGCTGCTTTTAAATTCGAAGTCTTCTCAATTTCCGGAAGGTCTTGCCAATAACAGTGGGATGGTCGGAAAGAATTTTATGGAGACAGTAATCTATAGTAACACGGTTCTCTTCGCTGAGCCAATCGAATCGTATAAAGGGCTTCAGATAGATAGCCGAGCCTGGGATTATAATGAACCGAGAAAGGAAAACAATTTCATGGGCGGACTAGTACTTGGAGTGTCGGCCCTGGATTTGCTGGGGCCACTCAGCTATGCGCAGAAGATAGCGCCTGGCTGGGGGAAAGAGCATAAGGACTTTATGCAAAAATATTTTGGCCATGCGGTTAATGTATTTGCGATTGGGGAGCAGTTACCTCGTGAAGAAAACATGATAACGATTGACCAAGAAGTTCGGGATTATTACGGAATTCCAGTTGCCAGGATCTCGACAAGATTAAGCGACAACGACCTCGAGATGCTGTCGTTTATGCAGAGAAAGTGTAATGAGATCGTTGAGGCAGCGGGGGCTGTAGATATGGTCAGGCAATTTGGCTCCTATGATCTGAGCATGATGTCGCATATGGGTGGTACCTGTAGAATGGGGAGTGATCCCAAGACCTCTGTCTTAAATCCTTATTGCCAGAGCCACGATGTGAAAAATCTTTTTGTAATCGACAGCAGTTGCTTTGTAACACAGGGCGGCGGAGACAGTCCGTCACTCACTATTCATGCAATTGCGTTCAGGGCGGCGGATTTTATCATCCGCGAAGCAAAAAAGGGAAACCTATAGTGCATTCTTCAGTAAAATTTCCTCGCTCTCTGAGGGGATTGAAGGTGGGGGGAAAGTTTTTAAATTGTAGGGACTGATCCCCATATCAGTCCGGATGATGGCTTCCTGATGAAGCCCGTTCGGGGAACGGGCGCTACCTTGAGTTGAAATATCTAAATTTTGGGGTTAAACCTTCTAATATCATGGAGGAATGGAAGTACTGGTTGGGTCTTAACTTTGTGCCGGGTGTCGGTGATGTGGGGTCTAAAAATCTAATTTCTAGGTTCCAGAATCCCAAAGCAGTTTTTGAAGCCAGTATAAAAGCGCTTGAGGGGGTAGAAGGAATCGGCGAAAAGGCGGCACAGTCAATCAAGAATTTCTCAGACTGGGAAAGAGTCGATTCTGAGATCCAGAACTTAAAGAGGCTCGGCTTTAAGCTAGTCTCCATAATTGGTAGAGACTATCCGAAAAATCTCTCTAAGATTTATTACCCTCCGTCGATCCTTTATTTACACGGTGAGATCTGTGCCAGCGACGAGCTAGCAATTGCAATAGTTGGCACGAGGGCGGCCGATCGATATGGAAGGCTTGTAGCGGACAACTTAGCCTCTGAGCTGGCATCAATGGGAATTACCATAGTGAGTGGCATGGCGCGTGGGATTGATTCTGCCGCCCACGCAGCGGCATTAAAATCCGGAGGAAGGACCATAGCAGTCCTTGGGTCTGGCTTAGACGTGATATACCCGCCTGAAAATAAAAATCTCTATAATCAGATTTCAGAACACGGGGCAGTCATATCGGAGTTCCCCCTCGGGTCCGATCCCGATGCTGTAAATTTCCCTAAGAGGAATCGAATAATAAGCGGTCTAGCACTAGGAGTTGTGGTAATTCAGGCTCCCGAGAAGAGCGGAGCCCTAATTACGGCATCGTTTGCGCTTGAACAAAACAGAGAAGTTTTTGCCGTGCCTGGTAATATAGGATCAAGACTGAGTTGTGGAACAAATGCTCTTATAAAAGGAGGGGCGAAGCTGGTCGCTTCAGTTGAGGATATCGTGAGTGAGATCGACGCATTCAGGCGGCTTAAGCCAATAGAGTCGGCCGTTGTTATTGGCCCTATTCTGGAAAGACTTAATGAAGATGAGAAAAGAGTCTTTTCTACACTCGGGAACGAGCCTATTCATATAGATGATATTATCACGCAATCTGGATTTGAGTCTGGCAGGGTTTTATCCACCCTTCTTTCCCTGGAGCTGGAAGGTCTCATTACGCAACTTCCTGGTAAAATGTTTCGGCTAAGTAGGTTCTAAATTTACAAAATGATTCTCAGTTTGACATGAGATGGGTCATCTGACATTGAAGCTGTTTCTGGCCTTTTTTTACGAAAATTGTTTAAGTTTATTAAAGTTGTGATATCCTAAAGTGACTTTGTGAAGGGAGCAATGTGATGAAAATAGGTATTATTGGTACTGGGTATGTCGGTCTCGTTACGGGAGCATGCTTAGCATCTAGTGGGAACAATGTAACCTGTGTTGATGTAGATGAGCACAAGATAAAGGCTTTAAAAAAGGGGATGGTTCCCTTTTATGAACCAGGCCTTCCAGAACTTGTACGGTCAAACCTTAAAGAGGGACGGCTCCATTTTACTACGGATATTTCCGAAGCTGTGAAAAAGTCATTCATTGTCTTTGTGGCTGTCGGTACGCCTCCCAATGGCGATGGTTCAGCAGATACCGGGATGGTATTTAAGGTGGCAAGATCGATTGCCGAGTGTCTGGACGATTACAAGATCATTGTAACAAAGAGTACCGTACCTGTTGGAACAACCGAGATGGTTCGGGAAATAATAAGGGGAAATGGCGACCATGAATTCGATGTTGCCTCAAATCCCGAGTTCCTCAAAGAGGGAGCTGCAGTCGAGGACTTTATGAAACCGGATAGAGTGGTGATCGGTGTCGATAAGCCTTCTGTTGGGGGAATCCTGAAGGAGCTCTATTCACCGTTCATGAGGTCAGGCGACAGGGCTATGGTTGTATCCATAAGGTCAGCCGAACTTGCCAAATATACTGCAAATGCAATGTTAGCTACGAGAATTTCCTTTATGAATGAAATTGCAAACCTCTGTGAGCTTGTCGGTGCTGATGTTTCGGAGATTAGACAAATCATCGGTAGCGATCACAGAATAGGGCGTCATTTTTTATTTCCCGGAATTGGCTATGGAGGCTCGTGTTTTCCTAAGGATGTAAAGGCGATAATCAAGACGGCCGGAGATTTGAATTTTGAACTAAGGATTTGTAAGGCAACGGATCAGGTTAACACGCTACAGAGAGAGCTTTTCTGGCAGAAGATTGAACGGATTTTCGGGGGAAGGTTAAAGGGTAAAAAGATTGCTGTGTGGGGGCTCTCATTTAAACCCAAGACCGACGACATAAGAGAGGCTCCGTCTTTATACGTGATTGATAGGTTACTGTCGGGCGGGGTTGAGGTAACGGTTCATGACCCGGTTGCGATGGATAAAGCAAGGGAAATTTACGGTAAAAAGATTAAATATGCAGGGTCTAACTATGATGCTTGTGTAAATAAAGATGCCCTAGTTATTAATACAGAATGGAACGAGTACCACCAGCCTGACTTCGGCAAAATGAAGAAATTAATGAGAACCCCAATCATAGTGGATGGTAGGAATTTATATAATCCTAAGATGCTCAGAGACGTTGGTTTCATCTATATTGGAGTAGGTATCAATAATCTTGAGAATATCGGCGGGATCGATGATGGGGGCAGTGTGGCTGATCTTGTAAAGAAAAAGCCGGGTGTTAAAACCCGACAAAGGATTTAAGGCGTAACATCTCTAAATTGATGTTATGAGATTTACCGACTAAATTTAAAATAGAAAAAATCAATAAATCTCGGAGATATCTTGCAACTATCTTACTAAGGCACTTAAAACAACTTATTAGGTATCATCCATAACTTCCTTAAATTATTCAATATACTATAACCCAATATCTTTGTAACCTTTTATTCCCTCTATGACCGATCCTTGCGTAATAGATCAGTGTTGTCTATTTTACGGTGGTGTGGATTCCTAAGAGTATTGCAAAAGAATATATTATCAGGTAGAAGGTTGTAAAATTTAATAAGAGGATTGAATCTTGAGCTCGAATGATTAATCTAACAGTTAATAAACGTGCATTAAGGGGGGTTTAATGACTAAGTCACTTATCATAGTTGAGTCTCCATCCAAGGCGAAGACTATAAAAAAGTATCTGGGAAATGATTACAATGTCGAGGCTTCGTCAGGTCATCTGATTGATCTTCCACCCAGCAAACTCGGTGTAGATATAGATAAGGATTTTAAGCCAAACTATGTTGTAATAAAGGGAAAGAATAAATATCTCTCTCAGCTTGCTAAGGCTGCAGAAAATGCTGACAGGGTCTATCTTGCCTCGGATCCAGATAGAGAGGGTGAAGCAATAGCATGGCATATTGTCAACAGGCTTAAATTGAAAGATAGGGCATACAGGGTGCTAATATATGAAATCACTGAAAAGGGCATACTCGATTCCTTAAAACATCCAACGAACCTGAGCCAGGATAGGTTTGAGGCCCAGCAGGCGAGGCGAATACTGGACCGGCTCGTCGGATACCAGGTAAGCCCAATCCTATGGAGGAAGGTGAAGAGGGGGCTGAGTGCCGGAAGGGTGCAGAGCGTTGCACTCAGGATGATTGTACAGCGAGAAAGGGAAATAGAGAGCTTTAAGACAGAAGAGTATTGGACGATTGAATCCAGGTTGCAGAAGTTGATAGATGAGCATAATGGGTCATTTCAAGCAATCCTTAATAATTATAATGGCAAAAAGATAAAGATAGTTAATGAAGAAGAGGCTAAAAGGATTGTAGATTCGATTAAGGGTGAAAAGTTTACGGTTTCTTCTGTAGATAGAAAAGAGAGGATCAGGAAAACACTCCCGCCATTCATCACAAGTACATTACAGCAAGAGGCGTCGAGAAAACTCAGATTCCCCGTGAAAAAAACGATGTCGATCGCTCAAAAGCTATACGAGGGTATAGAACTCGGTGATGAAGGTCCGATGGGGCTAGTAACATATATGAGAACAGACTCTGTCAGGATATCTGAACATGCTATCGGTGAGGCGAGGTCATACATTAATAATATCTATGGTGGCGAGTACCTTCCCAAAAAGCCTAATGTGTTTAAGGTAAAGAAATCTGCTCAAGATGCGCACGAGGCGATTAGGCCGACTGCAGTAATCAAAACCCCCGACTCGATAAAATCGTTTTTAACTGAAGATCAGCTTCTGCTTTATAAGCTCATTTGGAATAGATTCATTGCATCGCAGATGAATCCGGCAATATATGACCAGACGTCGGTTGATATAAATGCCGGAAGGGGTGTATTTCGCGCAACCGGTTCAATTATTAAATTCCCTGGTTTCACTGTTGTGTACATGGAGGGAAAGGAAGAGGAGGAAGAGGAGGAAGACTCTGAAGAAGATAAGAAGCTTCCTGAATTAGCCGTTGGTGAGGAGCTAAGGGTATTAGAACTTGAGGGGAAACAACACTTCACACAACCGCCTCCCAGGTACACTGAAAGCTCGCTGGTAAAGGAGCTTGAGGAAAATGGGATAGGTCGTCCATCCACATATGCAACAATACTCTCCACAATACAGGAAAGGGAGTATGTAATGAAGGAAAAAACCAAATTAAAACCGACTGTCCTGGGCCGCTCGGTAAATGATCTTCTTATAGAAGGTTTTCCTGAAATCATGGACATTAAATTTACAGCAGAAATGGAGGGAAAACTCGACGAGGTGGAAGAAGGTAAAGCGCACTGGGTTGATATCCTGAAGGGATTTTACAGCGGGTTCTCTTCGAGGCTCAATAAAGCCGAAAGGTCAATGAGAAGCTTGAGAAAAGAGGGAATACCAACAGATATAGATTGCTCACTATGTGGGTCAAAGATGTTGATTAAATGGGGGAAAAGAGGGGAATTTCTGTCATGTTCCAGGTATCCGGAATGCAAAAATGCGAAGAAGTTTGTTTACGGTAGCGATGGGGAGATTAAGATAATACAGAAAGTGATGCCTGAGGTAATGCATGATATCGTTTGCGAATTGTGTGGTAAACCAATGGCGGTCAGGACTAGCAGGTATGGAAAGTTTTTGGGTTGTACTGGCTATCCTGATTGTAAGAACGTAAAGAGGATAGATGAGGTTAAAAAGGATATTATTGTTGATGGTAAGAGCCATAAAAAAGAAGAAGAAGCAAATCAACTGAAAAGGAAGATTGTTTAATAGAGCGCAGAATCGTATCGAATAGAGATGCAGTATTAATTGGAGTCGTTGGCGGGATCTGTATTCTATATCGATCAAGATAGAATCATGACTCGGGAATTTAATTGGATTAATTGTTCATTTCGTCTCTCGCTAAGAACAAACTAGACTCAACGTTATTCTTCCTGTTTGAAATACCCCCACACTTGGAAATATTGAATAACTCCCAGTAAAATCTTTAACTGTGACTGAAGGTCTACAGAAAATTTTGGAGTCCCTTGAGAAACCTCTGAGGTTTGCATCTAGGACAAACTTTCAAAATATTCATAAAGTAAAGGATCTGGACAAGGTGGTAGAAGATATGACTCTCAGAGCACTGTCACTCAACCTGACTGTAAAAGAGGTTACGACGCTTAAATCTTTAAGGCAGTCATTCGGCGCCTACAATAGATTACGGCTTAACGGTAAGAAAAAATTAATAATAGACTCGCTCGGTATAATCACCGGACTGAAAGGTGTTGAAGACTATCCTGTTGATGAGAATTTGGCAACGCGAGAAACCATTAGTCCGACACCTGATAGAACGGATCTATCTCAAATCTCGATCCAATATGTGAAGGGGGTCGGGCCCAGGATAGCTGAAGTACTTTCAAGGAAGGGTATAAAGACAGTTGAAGATGCCCTTAATTACTTTCCGCGGACATATGAAGATAGAAGAAACATCAAGAGAATATCTACACTAAAGCCTAATAGCCGTCAGACCGTGATGGGAAAGATAGTTCTTAGCGGAATGGTGAGATCGAGGTCAAGGGGAATTTATCAGGTTATTGTTTCAGATGGAACAGGAACGCTCGCCCTTTCGTGGTATCAATACAATCCTAAATATCTCAAGGCAACATATAAGAAAGGTTACACGGTGATACTGAGTGGAGATGTGACTTTAAACAGGTACAACAATACACTTCAGATTGTCCATCCAAGTCCCGACGATGTGGAAGTTTTTGAAGATATTGAAGGCATCGAAAAAGACATGCTCAATTTTAACAGAATCGTCCCGATTTATCCATTGACCGAGGGTATAAAACAGAGGCGGATCAGGAAGATAGAAAGCATTATATTGGATACTTATGGTAAGAGTGAATTCGATTATGTTCCTTACGAAGTAAGGAAAAGAAATCACATTATGGGTATAGATGAAGCAATCTCAAGGGTTCACTTTCCGAGCAATTCGGACGACCTTGTAGATTTGTCGGACAAGAGTTCTATTTATAATTCTCTACCTCATAGGACAGTTTCGTTCAATGAATTTTTCTTCTTGGAGGTAGGGCTTGCCCTCAAAAAAAGAGACATTTCGAAAATGCCCGGTATATCATTTGATCCTACAGGAGAGCTGACTAAAAAACTGCTTTTAGAGCTTCCATTCAAGCTTACCTCGGCTCAATCACGTGTTCTTTCTGAGATCGAAAACGATATGAGAGCGGATCGCCCCATGAATAGGCTTCTCCAGGGGGATGTAGGGAGCGGTAAAACGGTCGTGGCACTGTTGTCCATGCTAAAAGCCGTCGAGAGTGGATACCAGGCTGCGCTAATGTCTCCTACAGAGATCTTAGCCGAACAGCATTTAAGATCTGTCCTCAAATATGTTGATGGATTTGGTATTAGGGCTGTACTTTTGAAGAGCGGTCAAAGTAGAAATGAGAAAGAGTCGAATTATAATGCAATCAATTCTGGAGATGCAAAAATAGTTATTGGAACACATGCGTTGATTCAAGGAAAGGTTGAATTCAGAGATCTTGGCCTTGTGGTGATAGATGAGCAACATAGGTTCGGGGTAATTCAAAGAGCCCTACTGAGGAGTAAGGGTAAGAACCCCGACGTTCTTGTTATGACTGCTACACCCATTCCAAGGACCCTTGCTATGACCGTATATGGAGATCTTGATGTTTCTGTTCTCGATGAAATGCCTCCTCATCAACGGGCGATAGAGACCTTCGTCTTCTTTGAAGAAAAAGGTGCACGCGATAAAGCATATGACCTTGTCAGGAAGGAGGTGATTAAGGGGAGACAGGCATATATTGTTTATCCTTTGATTGAGGAGTCTGAAAGCCCTGACCATAGGGATTTGAGGTTCGCAACTAAGATGTTTGATGAGTTGAGAAAGGATGTGTTCCCAGAATTTCGACTTGGTCTGCTTCATGGGAGAATGAAGACCGAAGAGAAAAATGAGGTTATGAAAAAGTTTATTTCGCGTCAAGCGGATATCCTTGTTGCAACAACCATCGTAGAGGTTGGGGTGGATGTTCCGAATGCGACAGTGATGGTGGTCGAGAATTCTGAGCGGTATGGTCTCTCGCAACTCCATCAATTAAGGGGTCGGGTTGGAAGAGGGGAACACGAGTCTATATGCATCTTAATATCTGCTGCAAAGCGATCGGCTGATGCCCATGAGAGGCTCTCTATATTGAGGGATACTTCCGATGGTTTTAAAATTGCAGAAGCGGATCTCATGATTCGGGGTCCAGGAGAATTCATTGGAACTAGGCAATCCGGTCTGCCAGAGTTCAGGTTCGCGAACTTGTTGAGAGACGCTAGAATACTTGGTGAAGCCAGAAATGAAGCTTTTGATATTGTAAAAAAGGATCCGACACTTGTTAATTATCCGAGATTGTACAGGGGAGTTCTTAAAAGATGGGGGGAGAGTCTAGAACTTGCGGGTATTTCCTAGAATTAGGATTTTAATATCATGCAACTGAGTGTAATCATCCCGGCATTGAATGAATTTCAATATATTTCCAAAACTGTGTACGCAGTGCGGGAAAACGCCGTTCTTGGAGCGCCTCATGAAATCATAGTCATAGATTGTGGTTCGACTGATGGAACAACTGAAATTGTGAAGAAACTCGGTGTGAACCTTATTGAAATTAGACCCGAGGTAGCTGGTCGGTCTCAAGCTCTGAACAGAGGTGCCAGTATTTCAACAGGGGATGTGTATTTGTTTCTCGACGCCGATACGATTCTTCCCGAGGGGTATGACAAAGAGATTAAAACTGTTCTGGATAGTCAAGATATAGCGGGTGGTGCATTTGAATTCGCCCTTGATGGAAAGGGTTTTAGTCTACGTGTAGTTGAATTGATTAACCGCATTCGCTACAGAATTTCCCATCAATTTTATGGAGACCAGGGAATTTTCGTTCGCGCCACCGTGTTTCGCGGACTTGGTGGCTATCCGAATAAAGGGATTCTTGAAGCATCTGATTTTTGCTCTTCATTGAAGAAAGTGGGAACGTTGGCTCTGATCAGAAAAAAAATCAAAACTTCTCCCCGCCGTTTCCTAGAGGGTGGAGTCTATCGAGTTCTTGCAAGCGATATAAAGATATGGTGGCTCGATGTAATGGGAAAACCGGTGGATCAATTCGCTGTTATTTACTGGAAGAAGAATATATACAAGGCCAAGAAATGCTCTTCAGAGAAATAATGCTCGAATGTAATAAATAATTAGCCCTCTAAGAGTAGGGCTCCGGGATCTTCTATGAGTTTTTTAATCCTTACCAGGAATAAGACTGCTTCGCGCCCATCTACTATACGGTGATCATAGCTCAGAGCCACATACATCATGGGGCGTATCTCTATGTTTTGGTTTATTACGACGGGTCTGTCCTCAATTTTGTGCAGACCCAGGATGCCTACCTGTGGAGGGTTGAGAATCGGTGTGCTTAGCAATGAGCCAAAAACGCCACCGTTTGTTATGGTGAAGGTACCTCCAAGTAAATCTTCGAGTGAAAGCGTTTCATCCTCGGCTTTTTTCACATATTCGGCAATTGCCCTTTCGATTTCAGCGAAAGACATTTTATCAGCATCGCGTAACACCGGGACTACCAATCCTGCGGAAGCGCCGATGGCTACACCAATGTCATAATAATTTTTGAGTATTATTTCATCTTCCCGTATCTCCGCATTCAAAAGTGGAAAGTCTTTCAAAGCCCCTATCGAGGCCTTGACAAAGAATGAAACTATGCCAAGGCCGATCCCATAGCGTTCCTTGAAGGACTCCTTATGGCGTTTGCGTAGTTTGATTAGAGAACTCATATCGATCTCGTTAAAGGTAGAGAGAATCGCCGCTGTCCTTTGGGCTTCGAGCATACGGCGAGCTATAGTCCTTCGGCGACGAGACATTCGAACCCTCTCTTCTTGCCTGGAACGATCTGCTGCAGGTTTGGGAGCGCCTGGTTCTTGCAAGACCTTCTCTTCCCTCTGTTCAATCCCTGAAGGTTTGGGCTCAGCCCTCTTTTTCTCAAGGAAGTTCTCTATGTCTTCTTTTGTGATCCTTCCGTTGGGCCCTGTACCTTCAATTAATCTCAGATCTACGTCATTTTCTTCGGCAATGCGTCTTGCTACAGGAGTGGCTTTGATCTCTGGGCCTTCCTCTTCTTCTTTTACAACCCTAAGGGGCTCCCTCTCTTTTGTCTCAAATTCTTCACGCTTAACCTCAATTTTTTTCTCTGGTTCTTCTGCTGCTTTCTTTCTTTTCTCTCTTTCCTGCTCAGGCTTTCTCTTTTTTTCTTCTTCTTCCTTTCGGGCTTCATCTATTACCCCTAATACATCGCCTACC
>Ga0214472_10003877_pt1 | contig 15784 bp, 12 predicted proteins | sample RVTome_6_FD_207662 | JGI IMG/M metagenome (GOLD analysis project Ga0214472, IMG submission 207662) | Soil microbial communities from uranium-contaminated site in the Upper Colorado River Basin, Wyoming, United States - RVT140D175 | ecosystem: Environmental > Terrestrial > Soil > Contaminated >...
CGCCAGCATCTCGAAGTCAGGCGAGCGGTACTCGGACCACTCGGTCACCACCACCAGACCGTCAGCGCCCTCCAGCGCACCCTCCGGGGTGGTCGCGAAGCTGAGGCCCGGCTGCTCACCCAGGACGCGCTGCGCCTCCTCGATCGCCTCGGGATCGTGCGCGCGCACCTCGGCACCCGCTGCGAGCAGTGCGCGGATCAGCACCAGGCTGGGCGCCTCGCGCATGTCGTCCGTGTTCGGTTTGAACGCCAGCCCCCAGACCGCGAACCGACGACCCGAGAGCGCGCCATCGAAGTGCGCATGGACCTTCTCGAACAAGCGCTTCTTCTGATCGGCGTTCACCGCCTCGGTCGCATCCAGGATCCGGGTGGTGAACCCGACCTCGCCTGCGGTGCGCGAGAGCGCCTGCACGTCCTTGGGGAAGCAGGAACCGCCGTAACCGGGTCCCGGGTAGATGAAGTGGTATCCGATGCGGCGGTCCGAGCCGATGCCCTGGCGCACGAGTTCGATGTCAGCGCCCAGCCGCTCCGCGAGGTTCGCGAGTTCGTTCATGAAGCTGATGCGGGTCGCCAGCATCGCGTTAGCCGCGTACTTGGTCAGCTCCGCCGAACGGCGATCCATCAGGATGAACTTGTCGAACGCGCGGCTGAAGGGTCGGTAGAGCTCGCGCATGAGGTCCGCTGCGCGCGCGGAATCCGACCCTATGATGACCCGGTCCGGGCGCATGAAGTCGCTGACCGCAGCGCCCTCCTTCAGGAACTCCGGGTTGGAGACCACATCGCAGCGATGATCCACCCCGCGCGTGGCGAGCACCTCATCGATGGTGGCCTGCACGCGCTCGGCGGTCCCGACCGGTACCGTGGACTTGTCCACCACCACCTTGTAGCCGTCCGCGTGCTCGCCGATCGTGCGCGCGACCTGCAGCACGTAGCGCAGATCAGCCGAGCCGTCCTCGTCCGGTGGCGTGCCGACGGCGATGAAGATGAAGCGCGCGCTGCGCACCGCGGCGGCGGCATCGGTGGTGAAGTGCAAGCGACCAGCGGCGTGGTTGTCGCGCAGCAGCGCCTCGAGGCCAGGCTCGTAGATCGGCACCTCACCGGCGTTCAAGCGCGCGATCTTGGCCGCGTCGGTGTCAACGCAGGTGACATGGTTGCCAGCGTCGGCCAGGCAGGCGCCGGCGACCAGACCCACGTACCCAGATCCGAAGATGGTGATTCTCATGTTGCGATGACCCCGGTTCGCCTCAGCGCGTGATTGTCCTACAGGATGATGGCGGGTGCATGACCCCAGAGCGCGTCAGTTCCGCTCGATCTCCAGTACCAGCTTGCCGATGGTGGTCCCTGACTCCAGGTCCCGGTGCGCGTCGGCGACTGCGTCGAACGGGTAGGTCCGGACCCGCGGTGCTCGCAGGTCACCGCGTGCGCAGGCTGCCAACAGCCAGCGCATGCCCGCGATCAGGAGCTCGCGACGCTCGCCCAGGAAACTGAGGTTGAACGCCAGCACGCTGTGGTTGCTGCTGGTCATCTGCAAAGGATCGAAGCGCGGACGGCGCCACCAGATCCTGATCAGCTTCGGCCAGGACGGTCGGTCCCTGCCACGCGTGAGCATGCCGTGGAACCCGTACACCACCAGCTTCCCGGTCGGTGCGAGATGCGCGTAGCTGTCCGCCAGGGTCTCCGGTCCGTTGGCGTCGAGGATGACCTCGCAACCTCCCGGGGCGATCGCCTGGACCACGGCCCACAGGTCCTCCGAGGAACGGTCGATCACCGCCTCCGCGCCCAGTGCCTGCACGTGCCCCACCTTGTGTGGCGCTCCGACCACACCGATCACCCGGCATCCCGCAGCGCGTGCCATCTGCACCAGGGCCGAGCCGACACCCCCTGCTGCGGAGTGCACCAGGACCCAGTCCTCGGCATGCGGATGCGCCAGTTCGTGCAGGGCGTACCAGGCGGTGAGGTGCACTGCAGGGAGTGCCGCGCCCTGGGCCATGGTGAGCCCATGCGGCAGCGCGAAGACCTGATCCGCAGGCAGCACCAGCTGACTGGAGTAACCGTCGAACAGGGTCATCGCGATCACCGGCACCCCGACAGACCAGCCGGCCACGCCCGGGCCGATCCGATCGATGCGCCCGGCGACCTCGAACCCCGGCGTCAGCGGGTAGCCGCGCAACTCGCGGGCCGATGCGTACAGGCCCATGCGGACCAGGCAGTCGGCGTAGTTGACGCCACAGGCTGCGACCGCCACCCGCACCTCACCGGGGCCCGGCTCCGGATCAGGTCCTTCCTCGATCTCGAGACGATCATGGCCACCAGGCTTGCGGATCACTATGCGACGCATGGCGCGCATGGTGCATTAAGCTTGCGGTCCGGCGCCATGCGGCGACCTCGGGCACGACCAACATGAGGAGGGCGTGATGCTGCGAGTCACAGCGGTCGGGATCGGCATGGCCCTCAGCCTGCTCACCGCCGTGGCGGCCGCGGAGGATGGACGCTTCCACTTCCACCGTTACACCCTGACCCTGGACATGATCCCTGACGGCCCGGTGCATGCGCTCTGGCTGGCGGGTGGTGAGCACGCCATCCTGGTCCACGGGCACCGACGCGGCGTGGACCATATCGAAGTGTTCCGGATGGTCGCGGGCGAGCCGGCGACCGCGACCCCGATCGATCATCGCGATCTGCCCACAGGCGCATTGGCATTCGATGTGGACCCCGGGGATGCGGCGCGACCCGGACGGCTGCTGATCCTGGACGCTGAGGGTGTGCTGGCATGGGCGCCCGGTGGCTTGACCACGCGCGTGGTGCGGACGACCAGCATCCTGCGCGCTGCAAGCAATCCGGATATCCAGCAACTGCCCATGCTGCGCGATGCCGACGGTGACGGCATCAACGATCTGTTGATCCCCGACTTCGGGGGCTGGTGGTGGGCGCGTGGCGCAGCCGATGGCAGTTACGCTGCACCGCTGCTGTTCCCGGTCCCGGTGAGTATGCGTAGCTACCCCGACCACGTGGAGTACCGGCGACCGGAGGTGGTCATCACGGACGGGCACCTGCTCGCACTCATCGACGGCGCGGTCCATAGCAGCAGCATCCCCGAACTCGGCCCTGCGCGGACCTCGGTATCTGGCTTGCACGACCGGCCTAGCTACCTGGGCCAAGGCGTCATCATCAGTGACGACGATGCGGATCAGTCCGACCTCGAGGAGTCCGGTGTCTACCTGATGGATGACCTGACCGGCGACGGTGTGCCGGATGTGCTGATCCAGACCCTTCGGTCCGCAGGGGTGTTCGATAAGGCCAGCGAGCTGCGCCTGCATCCCGGCACGATGGTGGATGGCGAGCTGCGCTTCCGGGAGGTCCCGAGCAGCCAGGTGCGCAGCGAAGGCCTGCAGTTCAGCGTGACCGTACGCGACCTGGATGGCGATGGTCGCTCGGACCTGCTCGCGCCATCGGTGCACTTCTCGTTCACGCGCGTGATCGCGGCGCTGCTCTCAGGTGGCTTCCGCTTCGATCTCAACTTCTACCGGCAGCGCGATGCTGGAATGTTCCCGACGCGGCCCGACTACAGCATGGACGTGCGCGTGGATTTCGATATGGGCTCGGGCTTCGTGAGCCAGCAGGTGGTCGCGCTGGCGGACCTGGACGGCGACGGTTCGACCGACCTCGTCGTGAACCACGGCGACGATCAGCTGGAGCTCCGCCACGGGGTCGGTGGCGATGAGCTGTTCGACGACGACGAGGAGCGGATCGAGATCCCGATCCCCGAGGACGGTCGTATGGTCCAGGTCGTGGACCTGGACGCCGACGGTCGCGATGACCTGGTGCTGCGCTACGGCCCTGCGGACCCCGATCCCGCCCGCTCCCAGTTGGTCATCCTGCTGGGCCGGACACCCTGACCAGCGGACCCCCTGCTAGAATCCGGCCCCGCCACGCACCCGGCCGACCAGCCACCACGGGATCCACGCCGCATGACCGTCCGCACCCGCTTCGCCCCCAGCCCCACCGGTTACCTGCACATCGGCGGCGCCCGCACCGCCTTGTTCTGCTACCTCTACGCCCGCCGCATGGGCGGCACCTTCGTGCTGCGCATCGAGGACACCGATCGCGAGCGATCCACCGACGAATCGGTGCAGGTGATCCTGGATGGCATGGCGTGGCTGGGCCTCACGCCCGACGAGGGACCGTTCTTCCAGACCCATCGCTTCGACCGCTACCGCGAAGTCGTGCAGACGCTGCTGGACACCGGCCACGCCTACCACTGCTACTGCTCGCGGGAGGAGCTGGATGCGATGCGCGAAGCGCAGCGCGCAGCCAAGGAGAAGCCGCGCTACGACGGTCGCTGCCGCGATCGACACACGCCGCGCGATGGCGTGGACCCGGTGGTCCGCTTCCGCAACCCGACCGCGGGTGCGGTGATCGTCGAGGACCAGGTACGCGGCCGCGTCGCGTTCGAGAACACCGAACTGGACGACCTGATCATCGCGCGCTCCGATGGCACACCGACCTACAACCTCACGGTCGTCGTGGACGACATGGACATGGCCATCACGCACGTCATCCGTGGTGATGATCACCTCAACAACACGCCGCGCCAGATCAACATGTACCGTGCGTTGGGTGCGGAGCTGCCGGTGTTCGCGCACGTGCCCATGATCCTCGGCCACGATGGCGCGCGCTTGTCGAAGCGGCATGGTGCGGTGAACCTGCTGCACTACCGCGATGAGGGCTACCTACCCGAAGCGCTCCTGAACTACCTGATCAGACTCGGCTGGTCGCATGGCGACCAGGAGATCTTCTCGATGGAGGAGATGATCGAACTGTTCGATCTCGATGGCGTGAACCGCTCGCCTTCGACCTTCAACCCAGAGAAGCTGCTGTGGCTGAACCAGCACTGGATAAAGGAAGGTGCACCCGAGCGTGTCGCGAGCGCGCTGGCCTGGCAGCTTGATCGCAACGAGGTGCTGCACGATCACGGGCCGGATCTCGCCGGCATCGTCATCGCACAACGCGAGCGCGCCAAGACCATGGAGGAGATGGCGCAGAACTCGCGCTTCTTCTTCGACGATGACTTCGTCGCCGGCGGCAGCTATGACGACAAGGCTGCGCGCAAGAACTTCGCCGGCGTAGGCCGGGCCGCGCTGACGGCGGTGCGGGATGGTCTCGCTGCGCTGGAGACTTGGGACGCAGCCGCGGTCCACGGTGTCATCGAGGCGGTCACCGCCGCGCTGGATGTGGGCATGGGCAAGGTCGCGCAGCCGGTGCGCATCGCGGTCTCGGGCGGCCCGGTGTCACCGCCGATCGACCAGACTCTGGCGCTGCTCGGCCGCGCGGTCAGCCTGGCTCGCATCGAGGCGGCGCTGCTGCACATCGCTCAGCACCCGGACCGCTACCCCGCAGCCACCTGAGCGCGCTCAGAGCGAGAGCGGCGGCTCCTGCAGTGCGGAGAGTTGCTCGCGCAGCACCAGCACATGGTCCTCCCAGTAACGGTCACCACCGAACCAGGGGAAGGCGCGCGGGAAGGCCGGGTCGTCCCAGCGCTCGGCCAGCCAGGCCGCGTACCGGATCATCCGCATGGTCCGCAGCGGCTCGATCAGATGCAGCTCCAGGGGATCCAACTCCGAGAACAAGCTGTAGCCCGCGAGCAGCTTGTCGAGTTGCACCTGGCGCTCCTCGCGCTCGCCCGACAGGAACAGCCACAGGTCCTGCACCGCCGGTCCGCTGACGCAGTCGTCCAGATCCACCAGGTGAGGACCCGCGTCGGTCCACAGCACGTTCCCCGGGTGGCAGTCGCCATGGATGCGCTGCGAGCGCGCGCCGACGCCCTCCCACGCCGAGCGGATGGCCTCCAGCAGGTCATCGGTCAAGGTCGCGTACGGTTCCTCCAGGTGCTCCGGGATCCATTCCTCGTCCAGCAGGCGGTCGACCGCCTCCTCCGCAGCGTCCACCCCCATGTGCGGGCGGGCGGCGAAACTGCTAACCCTGCCGGTGGCATGGATGCGGCCCAGGGTCCGCCCCATCAGGCCCCACTCGTCATCGGTGGATAGCTCCGGCCAGTGGCCACCCGCACGCTTCCAGACGCCGAAGCGGAACCCCGCGTGCTCGAACAGGCTGCGGCCATCGCGCTGCATCGGCGGCACCACCGGGATGTCGGCAGCTGCGAGTTCATGCGCGAATGCGTGCTCCTCGAGGATGGCCACATCCGGCCAGCGCCCGGGGCGATAGAACTTCGCGACCACCGGCACGCCATCTTCGATGCCGACCTGGTAGACGCGGTTCTCGTAGGAGTTGAGTTCGAGCAGGCGTCCGTCAGGACGCAGACCCATGGTGCTGACCGCTGCCAGCACCACCTCCGGACCCAGTGCGGCGTAAGGGTGGACCGTCCGCGGCTCGCTCACGAAGGGCTGGGGCGCGCGACGCCATAGCTCGCGCAGCAGCGATCGGTCTCCCAGAGTGCGACCTCGATCACCGGCAGTCCCACGGCCTCAGCGCGGTCGAAGATCAGACGCGCGATGTTCTCGGCGGTCGGTGGGACTTCGACCACGGTGACGCGCTCACCTGCGTCCTGCAGCAACTTCAAGACTGGGTCGCCGCGCTCCAGGATCAGGGTGTGATCGAACTGCTCGTCGATCCAGGACTTGAGCGCGTCCTTGGCAGCGCGGAAGTCGAACACCATGCCCTGCGCGTCCAGCGCCTCGGAAGCCATGCTGACGATCGCACGACCGTTGTGCCCGTGCAGGTGTTTGCAGATGCCGTCGTAGGCCTGCAGGCGATGCCCGTAGCAGAAGCTGATCTCGATGCTCACGCTGTACATTCCCTGCTCTCCAGATCCCTGCGCCTCAGACACCGTAGTACTCCCGGTACCACTCGATGAAGCGCGGTACACCCTGCTCGACCGCGACCTGCGGCCGGTAACCCACGCTCGCTTCCAGCGAGCTCACGTCCGCCCATGTCGCCGCTACGTCACCGGGCTGCATCGGTAGCAATTCGCGTACCGCGGCCACACCCAGGCTCTGCTCGAGCACTTCGATGAAGCGCAGCAGCTCCACCGGTGAATCCGCACCGATGTTGAAGATGCGCGAGGGCGCGCTGCTGCTGCCGAGCGCCGGCGGGGCACTGACCCAATCCGCATCCGGCGACGGTGCCGCGCGGGACACTCGCACTACCCCCTCGACGATGTCATCGATGTAGGTCCAGTCCCGACGCAGGCGACCCTCGTTGTAGATCTGGATCGGCTCGCCGGTGAGCATCGCGCGCGTGAACTTGAACAGCGCCATGTCAGGTCGGCCCCAGGGGCCGTACACCGTGAAGAAGCGCAGGCCTGTGCAGGGCAGCCCGTAGAGGTGAGCGTAGCTGTGCGCCATCGCTTCGTTCGCGCGCTTGGTCGCCGCGTAGAAGCTCATCGGGTGATCGGCGGGCTGGTCCTCGCGGTACGGCCGCTGCGTGCTCAGGCCGTAGACCGAACTGGTGGACGCGTAGACCAGGTGCGCCACCTCGTGCTGCCGACAGCATTCGAGTAGGTTCGCGAAGCCGACCAGGTTCGAGCGCACGTAGCTGGCGGGGTCCTCGATCGAGTGGCGCACGCCAGCCTGCGCGGCGAGGTGGATCACGACGCTGGGCCGCACCGCGTCGAACACGGCGGCCAGGCCCGCCGCATCCTCCAGCGCCACCCGGTGCAGGTCCAGCTCGCCAGCCTCCTGTACCCAGCGCACCCGCGCCTCCTTCAGGGCCGGGTCGTAGTAGGCGTTGAAATCGTCCAGGCCGGCCACGGTCTCGCCCTCGACCAGCAGGCGTCGCGCGAGGTGGGCGCCGATGAAGCCAGCGCAGCCGGTGACGAGGATGGACACGGGATCTCACCTGCAGGGCTATCAGGAGCGCGATGATGCCACGACCGGGCGTAAGGGCCCTCCGGCCCTTGCCTTGACAGCCCCGGACCTGACCCGGAGAATCCGCGCTCCTTCGGGGCTATAGCTCAGCTGGGAGAGCGCTTGCATGGCATGCAAGAGGTCGGCGGTTCGATCCCGCCTAGCTCCACCAGGAACCAGGACGGCGGCCACCACCGTGTGGGGCCGCCGTCATCGTTTCAGGTCAGTACGTCCCCATCGTCTAGAGGCCGAGGACACCGCCCTTTCACGGCGGTAACAGGGGTTCGAATCCCCTTGGGGACGCCATCATCCAGGTGCTGCCGCCGGCGGCATCAGTCGTCGTCCAGATGCATCCCGATGTTCCGGAAGCCTGCATCGACGTAGACGATCTCGCTGGTGATGCCAGATGCCAGGTCCGAACACAGGAAGGCGGCGACGTTGCCCACATCCTCCTGGGTCACGTTCTTGCGCAGCGGCGATACCGCCGCGACCTCATCCAGCATCTTCCTGAAGCCCGCGATCCCGGCAGCAGCCAGGGTCTTGATCGGGCCGGCCGAGATCGCGTTCACGCGGATCCCCTCCGGACCCAGGTCCTGGGCCAGGAAGCGCACGTTGGCCTCCAGGCTCGCCTTGGCCAGCCCCATCACGTTGTAGTGCGGCACCGCTTGCACAGCACCCAGGTAGCTCAGGGTGATCATCGCGCCTGCACGCCCCTGCATCAGCGGGTACGCCCCACGCGCCAGCGCTGTGAAGGAGTAGCTGGAGACATCGTGCGCGATCCGGAAGGCCTCGCGGGTGGTCGCATCCACGAAGCGGCCATCCAGCGCCTCGCGGGGCGCGTAGGCGACCGCGTGGACCAGGATGTCCAGACCACCCCAGCGCTCCTTGATGGATTCGAAGCAGGCATCGATCTGGGCGTCATCGTTCACATCCAGCGGCAACACGAGGTCCGATCCGAACTCGACCGCGGCGTCGTCGACCCGCTCCTTCAGCTTCTCGTTGAGGAAGGTGAAGCCGAGCTCGGCCCCCTCCCTGTGCATGGCCTGCGCGATGCCGTAGGCGATCGAGCGCTTGGACGCGATACCGACGATCAGCGCCTTCTTGCCTGCGAGGAACCCCATGGTCGCCCCCTTCGGGATGCTGCCGGAGCGCTATCTAGCGCGGGACCGCGATTATAACCACGACCCGGGCGCCCGGGCCGATGCGGCGCATGCTGGCGGCGATTAGAATAGGGTCGTCCCCCGCACCTCAGAGCCGCCATGCACCGCGCCCGTTCAGCCATCCTGCTCCTCGTCCCCGCTCTCCTGGTGAGTGGCTGCAGCGTCGCGCCCCACGTTAGCGATGATGGGGACCCGATCGAGGTCGCGCTGCCGACCCAGGAAGGGGCCGAGGCCTACCCGCAGCAGAGCATCGGCGAACCGGTCACGCCGACCTCGTTCTTCGCGGACCTGCCGCAGAACGGCGTGACGGTCCCCGACGGCGCGCTCTGGGAGCGCCTGCGCGCCGAGTACGGTCTGCCCGCGGTCGATCACCAGTGGATCGATACCGAGCGCGTTTGGTACGCGGATCATCCCGACTACATCATGCGGGTGTTCACGCGCGCGGCACCGTACCTGCGCTACATCATCGATCAGATCGAAGCGCGCGGCATGCCGATGGAGATCGCACTGCTGCCGGTGGTGGAGAGCGCATTCGATCCCTTCGCGTACTCGCACGGTCGTGCTGCTGGTCTGTGGCAGTTCATCCCGGCGACGGGGCGCCGCTTCGGCCTGGACCAGGACTGGTGGTACGACGGACGGCGTGACCCCGTTGAGTCCACGCGCGCGGCGCTGGATTACCTTCAGGCTCTGAACGAGATGTTCGATGGCGATTGGCTGCTCGCCATCGCCGCGTATAACTCCGGTGAAGCCAACGTCGCCCGCGCGATCCGCAGGAACGAAGAGCGTGGCGAGCCGACCGACTTCTTCCACCTGCGCCTGCCCACCGAGACCCGGACCTACGTGCCGCGCCTCATCGCCATCGCGCAGGTGGTGGCGGACCCTGAGGGCAACGGCGTGGAACTGCCGTACCTGCCTGACGAGGCGTACCTGGTGCGGATCGAGATGGATCGCCAGATCGATCTCGCACTCGCGTCTGAGATGTCCGAGGTCGACCTCACGGACCTGTACCTCCTGAACGCGGGGTTCAATCGCTGGGCGACGCGTCCGGATGCGTCAGGACTGAACCTGCCGATCGAGAAGGCTGATCTGTTCCGCGACCGGCTCGCCGCCATGGGCGACCGTGCGCTGGTCAGTTCGACCCGCTACACGGTCCGCAGCGGCGACACGCTCTCGGGCATCGCCGACCGCAACGGCACGACGGTGCAGCAGCTGCGCGAAGCGAACGGACTCAGCGGAACCAGCATCCGGGTCGGACAGGCGCTGATGGTGCCGACGCCGTCGGCCGCGGCCGACGCCTACGCACTCTCGGCTGAGGCGCGGCTGGGACGCACGCTCAACACGCCGCGCGGCGAGCAGCGGACAGAGTACACCGTCCACAGCGGCGACAGCCTATGGGTCATCGCCCAACGCTACGGCGTCGAGGTGCGGCAACTCGCACGCTGGAACGGGATGGCGCCGCGCGACCCGCTCGCGGTCGGCCGCGAACTCGTGATCTGGCTGGATGGCGCGCAGGTCGGGCTGCACAGCGCGATGGCCGCACAACCGTCGGTCGAAGATCGGATCCGCAGGGTCAACTATGTGGTGCGCCGCGGGGACTCGCTGTCGCGGATCGCGGGTCGGTTCAATGTGAACGTCCGCCAGATCACCCGTTGGAACGACATCGACCCCACGCGCTACCTGCAGCCGGGCCAGCGGCTCGTGCTCTACGTGGACGTCACCGAGCAGGCCGACTGAGGGGACCGCGCCGAGCCCGGCAGGCGATGCCTGCCGGCCCCGGAGCCAGCGACGCTGAGCGTCACGGTGCGGTGGTCTGGTGGGTGATGCTGGGATCGAACCAGCGACCCCTGCCGTGTGAAGGCAGTGCTCTCCCGCTGAGCTAATCACCCGATGGGACGCGGATTCTACCGGCGCCCGCGGGGCCCCTCAAGCATTACCCGCAGCTTCAGTCGGCGCGGTGGCCCAGGTCAGGGTCGTGCTTGGCGTCGGGCGATGGCTCCAGGACGTCCGTCTCTCCGGTCTGACGCGCCACGATCACGGCGCAGCAGGCATCCCCGAGGATGTTCACCGAGGTCCGGCACATGTCCAGGATCCGGTCGAAGACGAACAGCACCCCCAGTGCTTCGATGGGCAGGCCGACCGTGGTGAGGATGATCCCGATGGCGACCAAGCTGGCCGAAGGTACGCCGGCCACGCCCACCGAGGTGACGAGGGCCGTCAGCACCACGACGAACTGGGTCATCAGGCTGAGCTCGAACCCGTAGGCTTGAGCGATGAACAGCGCGGCCGCGCACTCGTATAAGGCGGTACCGTTCATGTTCACGGTGGCGCCCAGCGGCAGCACGAAGCTGGAGATCTTGTTGGACACGCCCGTGTTCTGCTCCACGCACTCCATGGTCACCGGCAGCGTCGCGGAGCTCGATGCGGTCGAGAAAGCGGTCAGCATCGCCGGGGCCATCGCCGGGAAGATCCGGTACGGATGCTTCACCCCGCCTGCGAAGCGCAGCAGCAGCGGCAGCGTGACCACGGTGTGGATGAGCAGCGCCACGAACACTACCGCGGAGAACACGATCAATGGTCCGGCCGCGCTGAACCCGGTCTCGGCGACCACTGCGGCGACCAGACCGAACACGCCGATGGGCGCGAAGCGCATGACCAGCTCGGTGATCCCCATCATGACCTTGAAGACCCCGTCCCAGAACCGGTAGAGGGTATCCGCCGACTCGTGGCCGGTGCGCGCCATGAACACGCCGAACAGCAGGCAGAAGAAGATCAGCCCCAGCAGCTCGGTGTTGGCGGCGGCCTGCACGACGTTCGGTGGGATCATCCGCAGGAAGATCTCGACCACGTCGCCAGCACCGCGACCCTCCATCCGTGCGGCCACCTCCGGTGCCCCCGCGTCCAGGCCCAGGATGGTCCCTGCCGGCTGACCGTCCACCAGGCCCGGCTGGACCAGGTTCACCAGGCTGAGGCCCAGAAGGATCGCCAGCGTGGTGGTGACGCCGTAGAACAGCAGCGTGCGGCCACCCAGGCTGCCCAAGCGGTCCGAACCACCGATGCCCGCGGCGCCGACGATGATCGAGCTCGCGATCAGGGGCACGATCAACATGCGCAGGGCGTTGAGGAAGAGGCGACCGATGAAGGCGAACGCGTCGTGCAGCGCGACCCCCAGGACCATGGTGTCGGTGCCCGCGAGGGACCCCGCGATGGCAGCCAGGATGAGGGCGATGACGATCTGCCAATGCAGGGGCAACGCGATGACGCGTCTGAGCATGAGGACCTCCGGGGTAGCCACGGTCGCGACGGCAAGGGCGCACGGTAGCGGCTGGCTGCGACCATGGGCAAGGCACCCCGCCATGACCGGTGCCGGGTGGGACTTCCAGGGACCAGAGGACAGGATTGGGAGTGGAGTCCCGATTCTGGGCCTTGGGAGGGATACCGAGATGCCCCTGGCACACTTGACCGACCCGGTGGGTCGGGTCCGCCTCGGGCGCTACAGCAGCGCCGGAGAGGTCGCACTCATCGAGTTGCGGGCCTACGGGTCCCGACGGCCCTTCGTGGACCTGTCCGCAGGTCGGGCGGTCGCTCAGGCCCTGGGGCGAGCGGAGCGGCTGGCCTACGGTCGCAGCCTGGCTTGGGTGCTCTTGCCCGACCGTCTGCTCTGGCTCGCGCAGCTACTCCCTGATGGGATGTCGCTGGCGCGCCTGGTGGGGAGCGTCAAGGGACGCTCCACCTGGCTGATCGGGAGTCGCAGGCCGGAGTTGGGTGGCCGGATATGGGCCCAAGGCTACGATGACGAGCCGATCACCACGAGATCCAGCCTGATCGACGCCCTTCGCAGCATCGTGGCGGCGCCAGCCGCTGCGGGCCTGGTCAGCAACGCAGCTGACTACCCCTACTGGGACGCGGCCTGGCTACCGGTCGCGTCGGACCCGCCTCAGGGCTGTTCGACGGCCTCAGGGCGGACCGAGACGTCTGCGGCAGCCCGCAGGTCATCCACGTAGGTGTTGAACTCGCTGGAGCCGGCACTGCTGGCCATCTGGCCGCGCCGTGAAGTCAGCGCAGCCGCATCCACCGCCTCCATGTCGGCATCGATCACCCGCGTGACCAACAGCGCTGCGTAGCCATCGCTGAGTTCCACGCTGCCGGCCCAGTGCGTGTCGCCGACCGGACGCGGCGCGGCGAACGCCGCGCGTACCAGACGCTGCGAGAGACCTTCGCCAGCGCGCGTGATCACCAGGTCCCGCGTCAGCGCGCCCAGCGTGCCGTCACTCGCGGAGGCAACATCCTCACCGGCAGCCAACGCAGCTGCGACGCGCTCCGATTCCGCCTGTGCCGCCGCGGCAGCACGCTCGCCGATGATGTCCTGGCGAACCTGCTCGCGGACCTCGTCCAAGGCCTTGGGCATCGCCGGCAGATGGTTCGAGACCCTGAGCACCACGACGCTCTGGTCCGCCAACTCCAGGGGATCCGAGTTCTCACCGTCCACGGCGATGCGGGTCTGGAACGCTGCATCGATGACGGTCGGATCCAAAGTGAGACCGAGGTCACCACCGTTGCGGGTCAGGCCGTTGTAGTAGTTGATCTGCAGGCCGAGTGCGTCCGCCAGCGGGTCCAGGGAACCCGGCGTCTGGAAGCTCAGTTCAGCCATGCGCTCGCGCACATCGTAGTAGCGCTGATCGGCCAGGTACGCGCGGTACTCGGCTGCTATCGAATCACGCACTTCCTCGAAGGGCAGCACTGTCGGTGCTTCGATCTGTTGGACTTCGATCAGATGCGCGCCGAACTCGGACGCCACCGGGCCGCGGAGCTCACCAGCGGCCATCGAGAACACCGCATCGCCGAAAGCACCGGGGAGCATCTCCGGCTCGACCCAGCCCAGCGAGCCACCGTCCGGTGAGGAACCGGCGTCATCCGAGTACTCCGCGGCCAGCGTCGCGAAATCCTCGCCCGCCTCGACCCGAGCCTTGAGCTCCTCGACGGTCGCCTGCGCAGTCGCCAGGCCATCCTGGTCAGCGGCGATCAGGAGGTGTCGCACCAGGCGCCGCTCGGGTGCCAGCTCCTGATCCGCTCGGTCCATGTAGTAGGCGCGCAGATCCGCTTCGGTGAAATCAACGTCCTGGCGCATGTCCTCCGGACTGATCATCACGTAGGCGATGTCCACGGTCTCATCGCTGAGGTAGTCGTCGGTATGTGCCGCGTAGTAGTCAGCGACCTCCTCAGCCGTGGCAGCGACCTCGGGGATGAAGGAGGCGGTGCTGAAGCGGACGAAGGTGATCACGCGCTGCTGCGCACGCAGAGCTTGGCTGCGCCGTGCGTCGCGACCGAGGGCGAACGCGGAACCCGCGATCGCGGCCCGGAGCTGCTCCTTCGCCATGTTCTGGCGCAGCGCGTCCTCGAACCGGGCGGGTGTGCCCCATGGCGACTGGGTGCGGATCAGACGCTCGTATGCGTCCGCGTCGAACTCACCGCCGACCTGGAAGCCGGGCATGGCATGGATACGCTCGATGAGGCGCTGATCTGAGATCGCATAGCCTTCGCTGATGGTCTGCTCCGTGAGCAGCGCGTCGTTGATCAGCGCATCGAGTGCGGACTGACGCAGCTCGGTCTGATCGATGATGCTCTCGTCGAAGGCTTCACCCCAGAGCTGCTGGAGGCGCCCGAGGCGCGACTGGTACTCCTGGGTGAGGTCGGAGGTGGATATCTCCACGCCATCGACCTTTGCCGCCCAGTTCGCTGAGCCACCGGCGAAGTAGCTATCGACGCCCCAGAAAGCGAACGGGATGACGAGCAGCATGAGGACAACGGTTGCTATCCAACCGGTGATGCTGTCGCGGATCTGTTGCAGCATGGAGTCGTCCTTCGGATCGATGACGGCCGGGCACGCTTGTCATCGCTGCCCGGCACCTTGATGCGTGTGACCCGCCGGTGGGTCGCGCTTCCTGTGCTCTAACGAGAAGGGCGCCCATCAATCATTACGGGCGCCTCTCTCCTCTAACGAGAAGGGCGCCCATCAATCATTACGGGCGCCTCTCTCCTCTAACGAGAAGGGCGCCCTCTTAGGCGCCCTCTCAGTATGGCGGAGTGGACGGGACTCGAACCCGCGACCCCCGGCGTGACAGGCCGGTATTCTAACCAGCTGAACTACCACTCCTGATCGGCGTGGTGGGTGCTGAGGGGATCGAACCCCCGACCTTCGCCGTGTAAAGGCGACGCTCTCCCAGCTGAGCTAAGCACCCCCCTCTGGGGAGCGCGCTAGTTTACAGCGTCCTTCAGGCCCTTGCCAGCCTTGAAGCTGGGCACATTGCTGGCCGCGATCTGGATCGTGGCGCCAGTCGCCGGGTTGCGGCCCGCACGGGCTGCACGATGCTTGACCTGGAAGGTACCGAAGCCGACCAGGGAAACTTGGTCTCCGCGCTTCAGCGCGCTGGTGACGCTCCCGAACACGGCCTCGACCGCGCGGCCGGCATCGGCCTTGGATAGGTTAGTGGCAGCGGCGACGGCATCGATCAGTTCAGCTTTGTTCATATGACTCCCCTGGAAGGAATGCGTTACGGATCGAGGTCACCCGGCTCGGATACCTTGGACTCCCTCGGACTCTTCAACTCTGCTGCCCGGCTCCGATGTGCTCGAACCGTTGAACGGGCGGCGTCGGGTGGGATGGTTTATAGCAGCGGGTTTTCAGGGGTGTCAACGGAAAAACCCCGTGAACATTGGGCTCCAGCGATGGATCCGGGCCCTATGGTGGCCACAACCGGTGACAACC
>Ga0214472_10003878_pt1 | contig 15784 bp, 13 predicted proteins | sample RVTome_6_FD_207662 | JGI IMG/M metagenome (GOLD analysis project Ga0214472, IMG submission 207662) | Soil microbial communities from uranium-contaminated site in the Upper Colorado River Basin, Wyoming, United States - RVT140D175 | ecosystem: Environmental > Terrestrial > Soil > Contaminated >...
CACGTCGAGCCGGTAGACTCCGCGCACCATCATGGGCACCCTGATCCTCGTCCGCCACTCCATCACGGCGGCTTCCGCGGCCGGGCGGAACCTGGGCCGGAGAACGGATCCGCCCCTCGCCGATGCTGGTCACGCGCTGGCCAACCGCCTCGGCGTCGCGCTCGGCGCGGAGCTCACCGAGCTGCCCCACGACGAGATGCGGCTTCTGACGAGCCCGGCGACCCGCTGCCGGCAGACCGCCGCGGCCATCGCGGCGGCGCTGGGCATCGGTTCCGGCGACGAGCAGGTCGAGGAGGGGCTGCTCGAGATCGACTACGGGGCCTGGGACGGCCTGACGGCCGACGAGTGCCGCGCACGGGATCCGGCCCTGCGCGCGGCCTGGGAGGCGGACCCGTACCTCACCCGCGCACCGGGCGGCGAGAGCGGGAAGGATGTTGCCGAGCGGTCGAACCGGGTGTTCGTGCCGGTGGAGGCGTGGCTGGCCGAGGGCCGCGCGCGGTGCGCGATCGTCGTCGCGCACAACCACGTGAACCGCGTGCGCCTCTGCGCGCTGTTCGGGTGGCCGATGCGCGAATACCGGGATCGGATCAGCCAGGACCCCGCCGGCTACAGCCTCATCGGCTTCGGTGGCGGCACCCCGGTGGTGCGCCGGGTGAACGCCGCTCCGGCCATTCCCGGCCCCTGACCGGGCGTGTCGCCCGGCGGCATGCGCGCGCCGATCCCGTATCATCGGGTGCTCGCACCGCCATCCGTGTTGAGGTTTCATGTCGATCGAGCTGAGCCAGCAGGTCCAACCGGTGCTCACCACCAAGGTGACGCCGAAGCAGATCGCGGCCAACTACATCCTCCAGATGAGCTCCGTGGAGCTGCAGGAGGCGATCGCCCAGGAGCTGGACGAGAACCCCGCCCTCGAGATGCAGGAGCTGCCGACCTGCCCGATCTGCGGAAGCCCGATCTCCGGCAACTACTGCACCGAGTGCATGCCGCGCAAGGGCGAGGCCGATGACCCGGCCCGCCTGAGTGCCGACGACCTCCCGGGCGACGGCCAGACGCGCCTCCGCGACGAGGACGACGAGTTCGACCCGATCGCCCGCGCCGAGGCCGACTTCACGCTCGAGGACCACCTGACCTGGAACCTCCACGCGCTGCTCCCGTCGTCGCTGCACCACGTGGCCGATCACGTCATCGGCGCCCTCGACTCGAACGGCTTCCTGACCGAGACCGATGCGGAGATCGCCGCGGCGACCGGCGTCGGGGTCACCGAGGTCGCTGAGGTCCTGGCCGCCATGAAGGGGCTCGAGCCGATCGGCATCGGCTCCCGGTCGATCACCGAGTCGCTGCTCGGCCAGATCGAGTACCTGCGCGAGCAGGGGGAGGTCGAGGTGCCGCCGCATGCCGAGTCGGTCGTCGGCGGGCATCTCGGCGACCTCGGCGAGCGGCGCTTCCGGGAAGTGGCCAGCGCCATCGGCGCCACGCAGCGCGAGGTGACCGCCGTCTGGGAGTTCGTGAAGGCCAACCTCAACCCGTATCCCACGTCGGCCTTCACGGCGGCCGTGAGCGGCGAGGGTTCCCGCCTGCTGATCCGGCCGGACGTGCTGATCCGTGCCATCGACGGCGAGCTGGTGGCCGAGGTCGTGGAGTCCCGTCGCTTCAGCCTGACCGTCGCGCCGATCTACTCGAGCCTGAGCGCGAAGCTGCGCAGCAACGAGACGACCGAGGACGAGAAGCAGCACGTCCGCCAGTACGTGGGACGCGCGAAGTTCTTCATCGACAACATCAACCGCCGTCGAGCCACGATCCAGCGCATCGCCGAATGCCTCATCGAGCGGCAGCGCGCGTACCTCGTGAACGGCGTGCAGCACCTCTTGCCGCTCACGCGGGCCGAGGTGGGGGAGCTGATCGGGATGCACGAGTCGACCGTGAGCCGCGCGACCGCCGAGAAGTACGTGATGATCCCGTCCGGCGAGGTCGTCCCATTCAGCCACTTCTTTACCGCGTCGCTCGGGGTGAAGGACCAGATCAAGCGGATGATCGAGGCGGAGGATCCGAAGCACCCGCTCTCCGACCAGGAGATCGCCGACGTCCTCGGCACCGAGGGGGTCGCCCTCGCCCGGCGCACCGTCGCGAAGTACCGCGACGAGCTGCAGATCCTGCCGGCCCGCCTCCGACACCGGTGACCGGCGCCGATGCGCGCCGTCATCCTTCGCAGCCTGCTCGTCATCGGCGGCGGCGGGCTCGTCCTCGCTGTCGTGCTGTACGTGGCGAGCACCGTCGACGCGCGGGCGCCGGAGGTCCTGTCGATCTCCGTGACCCAGCCGGTCGGCGGTGACCCCGGGCTGGCGCTCATCACGACCAGCATCGAGGTCGCGTTCAGCGAGCCGGTCGAGCCGGACTCGGCCGCGGCGCTGCGGATCGAGCCGGAGGTCACGGGGGCCGCCAGCTGGAGCGGCAGCACGCTCATCTACACCCCGGACGAGGCGCTCGCGCTCGACACGGACTACACCGTCAGTGTGACCGGTGGCGTCGAGGACCTCGCCGGCAACGGCATGGCCGAGCTTCCGCCGTCCTTCACGTTCCGGACCGCGGGCCGGCCGTCGGTCGTCGACACGGACCCGGTGCACGGGGCCGTCGACGTGGCGGTGGACCATCCGATCCAGGTCCGGTTCTCGACACTCATGGACACCGCATCGGTCGAGGACGCGCTGGAGCTCCGGCCCGCCTTCGCCCACGAGCTGCGCTGGAGCGAGGAGGTACTGGAGATCGTCCCGACCGATCCCCTCCGCCCCGACCGTGACTACGAGGTGCTGATCGCCGCGACCGCCGCCGACGCCGCGGGCGTGGCCCTCGGAGGTGCAGTGACGCTCGGCTTCCGAACCGTGGCGCCGGGCCTCGCCGTCGAGACGGTCGTGCCGGCCGACGGCGTGGACGGGATCGCGCTGGCCACCTCGATCGCGGTGATCTTCGACCGGCCGATCGACCCGGCGTCGCTCGACGACGACGCGTTCGCCATCACGCCCGACGTGGCCGGCACCCTCGCCGTCGTGGCCGCCCCGGGCGAGGAGGGCGACGGCGCGCCGTCGGGTCGGATCCTCACCTTCACGCCGTCCGGTTCGCTGCCACCGACCACGACCTTCGACGTGGAGCTGGCACCGGGGGTCGCAGGCGTCGACGGCGGCGGGCTCGCCGAGCCGCTTCGGTGGAGCTTCACGACCGGCGCCCCACCCGCGGTGATCTCGAACCAGGTCACCTTCCTGTCGGACCGGTCGGGCGTCGCGAACCTGTGGGCAATGAACCCGGACGGCACCGGCCAGCGGCAGCTCAGCGCCGAGCTGATCCCGATCCTCGACTACGCCGTGGCTCCCGACGGCAGCTCCATGATCGTGGCCGACGGGCGCCGGCTCGTCTACCTGCGCGCCGACGGGTCCGACCGCCGGGTCCTCACCGGCGAGGATCACCGGGAGATCGACCCGACCTACGCGCCGACCGGCGACCGGGTGGCATTCGCGCGCGTGGATGCCGCAAGCGGGACCGGCCTCGGCCTCTGGGAGTGGCAGGTCGAGGGTGGCGACGCGAGCCCGATCGAGCAGCCGCAGGACGTCCGGGACCTGGCCTCACCCGTCCCGGACGGCGCCGATGCGTCGGTCCTCCGCGCCCCGCGCTACGCGCCCGACGGATTGGCCCTTGCCTTCGTGGACACCTCTGGCGCGGTCGGCCTCCTAGAGCTGCCGGCCCAGCGCCTCACGCGGATCGCCTTCTCGGCGACCGCCCCGCCGGCCTGGCTGCCGGACAGTGCCACGCTGCTCCTCACCGGGGTGCCCGGGGGCGACGGTGCCGCCGGGCCGATCGACGTGCCGATTCCACCGCTCGCGCCGGACGGTGGGTCGGCCGTCTACCGCCTCGCCCGTTCCGGGACAGAGCCCGCCGAGACGCGGCTCGGTCCGGGCTGGCGCCTCCTGGCGGTGGCGCTGGACGGGACGATCGCCTACGCCACCGACGAGGGTTGGTTGGGGACCGCGGCGAGCGTGGACGCCGTGCGCCTGCCGTCGCTGATCCGTGACGCGACCGTGCTCGACGCCGCGTTCGCGCCGGGCGAGGCGGCGATGGTGGTCGTCCTCGGCGAGACGCCGGACGATCGTTTCGGCCGCGTTGAGCGGATCGATCTCGAGACCGGCCGGCGGACGACGCTCGCCCCCGACGGGTCCCGCCCCCGCTGGCTGCCCTGACCGGGTGACAGCACGCACCGCCGCGGCGGTGCGTGCTAGAATCCGCCCGCCATCGCTGGCGGGCCTCGTGACGTGTCCACCCGCCGGCGTTTCGCGTGTGTTCATCGCCGGTCCGCGCGTGCCCGCCGCGGCCGCCGTCGCCCTCTGGAGGACTCATGGAGCTGATCACCTGGGTGATCCCGATCGCCGGCCTCGCGGCCATTGCGTTCGCCCTTTACCTCGCGTGGGACGTCCTGCGCTCCGACACCGGCACGCCGGCGATGGAGGAGATCGCGGGGACGATCTACGAGGGCGCCGTCGCCTTCATTCGTCGCCAGTACCAGACCATCGCCCTGCTGGCCATCGGCGGTGCCATCGTCATCGGCCTGGTCATCACGCTGGTGGAGGGACAGGAGGTCGCCGACACCAGCATCTTCGGCTTCGACCTCGGTTGGCGCACCGGTCTCGCCTTCCTCGTCGGCGCCGCCTGCTCGATGGCCTCCGGCATCATCGGCATGTTCATCAGCGTCAAGGCGAACCTCCGCACGGCCGCCGCCGCGCAGCACAGCCTCGTGCGTGCCGTCCAGGTGGCGATGCGTGGTGGGGCCGTCTCCGGCTTCCTCGTCGTCGCGCTCAGCCTGCTCGGGGTGTACGGCATCTTTGCCGCATTCGGCGGGTTCACGAACCCGGAAGAGGCGCCCTTCCTGATCGTCGGCTTCGGCTTCGGCGCCAGCTTCGTGGCGCTCTTCGCGCAGCTCGGCGGCGGAATCTACACGAAGGCCGCGGACGTCGGCGCCGACCTCGTGGGCAAGGTGGAGGCCGGGATCCCGGAGGACGACCCGCGCAACGCCGCGGTCGTGGCCGACCTGGTCGGAGACAACGTCGGGGACTGCGCCGGCCGTGGCGCCGACCTGTTCGAGTCGACCGCCGCCGAGAACATCGGCGCCATGATCCTCGGCGTCGCCGTGTGGCGCATCGCCGTCGATCTCGGCTGGCCGAACCCCGAGGCCTGGATCTTCTTCCCGCTCGTCGTCCGCGGCTTCGGCCTGCTGGCCACGATCGTGGCGATGTTCTTCGTCCGCGGCAGCGAGACCGAGAACCCGATGAACATGCTGAACCGCGGCTACTGGGTGACCACGATCCTGTCTGTCGCCGGCCTGGCGCTCACGACCTACGTGATGATGAACACCGCGGCCGACCTGCCGGACAACGGCATTCCGGCGTGGATATGGATGTTCGGCGCGGGCATCGTCGGCCTTGCCACCAGCGTCGCGTTCGTCTACATCACCCAGTACTACACCGCCGGCACGTTCCGCCCGGTCCGCGAGATCGCGGAGGCCAGCAAGACCGGCCCGGCCACGAACATCATCAGCGGCACGGCGGTCGGCTTCGAGACGACCGCGGTGACGGCCATTACCATCGCCATCGCGCTGTTCGCCAGCTTCACGCTCGGCAGCCAGGCAGGCCTGATCAACGAGGCCGGCGACAATGTCGGCGGCATCTTCGGCACCGCGGTGGCGACCATGGGCATGCTGATGACCACGGCGTTCATCCTGGCCATGGACACCTTCGGCCCGATCACCGACAACGCCGGCGGCATTGCGCAGTTCAGCCATGCCGATGAGAAGGCACGTGAGATCACCGATCGCCTCGACGCCGTCGGCAACACGACGAAGGCGCTGACCAAGGGCTACGCGATCGCATCGGCCTCGTTGGCGGCTTTCCTCCTGTTCAGCGCATACATCGACAAGGTCAACCTGATCCTGACCAACCAGATCGACGCCGGCGTCCGTGAGGCGGGCACGCTGCTCGAGTCGGTCGACCTGGCGAACGTGAACGTCTTCATCGCGGCCCTGATCGGCGCGATGCTCGTCTACTTCTTCAGCAGCCTCGCCATCCGCGCGGTGGGGACGGCGGCACAGGCGATCATCGTCGAGGTGCGGCGCCAGTTCCGGGAGATGCCCGGAATCATGGACTACACGCAGCGCCCCGACTACGCGCGGGTCGTGGACATCACGACCCGCGCCGCGCTGCGGCAGATGATCCTGCCCGGCACGGTGGCGGTCGCCACGCCGATCGTCGTTGGCCTGCTGCTCGGTCACGAGGCCGTGGCCGGCATGCTGATGGTCGGCACGATCGCCGGCGTCCTGCTCGCGACCGTGTTGAACAACGGCGGCGGCGCGTGGGACAACGCGAAGAAGTACATCGAGGCCGGCGAGCTCAAGGACGACGCCGGCAACGTGCTCGGCAAGGGCTCGGACGCCCACGCCGCCGCCGTGGTAGGCGACACCGTCGGCGATCCGTTCAAGGACACCGCCGGCCCCTCGCTCCACGTCCTCGTGAAGCTATTGGCGACGATCACCCTGGTGCTCGCCCCGCTCTTCATCCGCTAGAAGGAGTCGGCCGACACCGACGTATATACGTATATACGCTGACGGCGGACGCGAACCATGGACGTCATCATCCAGGCAGCGCTCATCGGCCTCCTCCAGGGGCTGACCGAGTTCATCCCGATCAGCTCGTCGGCGCACCTCGAGCTGGCACCCTGGATCGCCGGCTGGGAGTCGGACGGGCTGATCGGCAGCCTGGCGTTCGACGTCTTCCTCCACCTCGGCACCCTGGTTGCGCTGCTCGTCTACTTCTTCGGCGACTGGCTGCGGTACATCGGTGCCTGGCTGTCCAGCGTCCGGGAGCGGCGCATCGGCGCCGATCCCGATCGGCGCATCGCATGGCTCCTCGTGCTGGCCACCGTCCCTGCGGCGGTCATCGGCTTCGCGCTGGAGGGTGCCATCGAGGAGGCCTTCCACCGCGACAGCGACGGCGCGCGACTGGCGATCGCGGCGTTCCTGGTCGTCGGTGCGACGGGGCTCTACCTCGCCGATCGGCTGGGTCGACGCCGGCGCGAGCTGGCGGACGTCGGCACCGCGACGGCGCTGACCATCGGCGTCAGCCAGGCGCTCGCCCTGCTGCCGGGCATCAGCCGCTCCGGCGCCACGATCACCGCCGGCCTCGCCTTCGGGCTCACCCGCGAAGCGGCGGCGCGATTCAGCTTCCTGCTCGCCACGCCGATCACGTTCGGTGCCGGCCTCTACGGCTCGCGGCGCCTGTTCGAGGAGTCGCTGACCGGGGAGCAGTGGGTCGCCATCGTCGTGGGGTTCGCGGTGGCTGCCCTGTCGGGCCTCGCGGCGATCGGCTTCCTGCTGGCCTGGCTCCGACGGCGGTCGGTGGCCGTGTTCAGCGTCTACCGCGTGCTCTTCGCCGCCCTCATCGTGGTGCTGGTGCTCATCGGTCGCTGAGCTCGACCTTTGACTTCGGCAGGCACGCGACCTACAATCTGGCGGCCGTCGGCAACTGCCACGGCACGCCTGGCTAACGGGTAGGCCAGCTTCAGGAGACGCCGCCGACGCGTGGCGGGGCCCTGGAGCATTTTTTGTTATCAGCACCGCGGAACCATCGTCCGGCCAGACCCCGAGGGCCGACGAGCCTCGACCCGGGGCTCCGCAGGAGGACGAGGGGGCCTGAAGGCGATCATGAACACGAAGCCTGTCTATCTCACCGCCGAGGGGCTCGCGAAGCTCAAGGCCGAGCTGAACGAGCTGATCACCGTCGACCGGCCGCGCATCGCCGCCCGCATCCACGAGGCGAAGCTGGACGGCGACCTCTCCGAGAACGCGGAGTACGAGGACGCCAAGCAGGAGCAGTCGTTCCTGGAGGGCCGGATCGCGACGCTCGAGGCCCAGCTGCGCAATGCCGCGGTCATCGAGAAGACGAATGGCGACAGCGTCGGCATCGGCTCGAAAGTCGTGATCAAGGGCACCGATGGCGAGGAGACGTTCACCATCGTCGGCTCGGCGGAGGCCGCCCCGCGCGAGGGCCGGATCAGCAACGAGTCGCCGGTCGGGGCCGCGCTGATGGGCCGCAAGAAGGGTGACACCTTCACCGTCCAGGCGCCGTCCGGACCGATCGAGTACACGCTCGTCCGCATCGGCTAGGAGCCGACAGTGTTCTGGGCTGACGAGCTCGCCGCGTCGGCCACCGGGCGCCAGGTCGTCAACGACTCGAAGACCCCGTCGGGCACCGTCCACGTCGGAAGCCTCCGCGGTCCGGTGATCGTCGATACCATCGCCCGCGCCCTGCGCAACGCCGGGACGGACGTGGAGCTTCGCTACGGCGTCGACGATCTCGACCCGATGGATGCGCAGGCCCTCCTGACGCCGGATGCCATCGAGCGCTTCATGGGCGTGCCCCTGGCGCACGTCCCGGACCCCGCCGGCGATTGCCACCCGTCGTACGCACGCCACTTCGCCGGCGCCTTCGTCGACACGTTCGACGGGCTCGGCATCCGGCCCGACGTGTACTACTGGATGAGCGAGGTCTATGGCTCGGGCGCCATGGACCGGTACATCCGCGCCGCGCTCGACGCGGCCCCGAAGATCCGCGACATCTATCGCCGCGTGGCCAACGTCAACCACCCCGACGACTGGCATCCGCTGTTCGTGATCTGCGAGACCTGCGGCCGGATCGGCACGACGATCGTCACCGCCTGGGATCCGGATGCTGCAACCGTCCGCTATGAGTGCCGCCCGGACCTCGTGCAATGGGCGAGCGGCTGCGGGAACGGCGGCGAGGTCAGCCCGTTCGGCGGTCGGGCCAAGCTGCCGTACAACGTCGACTGGGCCGCGAAGTGGGAACTGTTCGGCGTCACCATCGAGCCCGCGGGCAAGGACCTCTCGACCAAGGGGGGCTCTCGCGACCGATCCGACGCCGTCGCGCGCGAGGTCTTCGGCAACGAGCCGCCGATGAACCTGCCGTACGAATTCCTCAACATCGGCGGCAGGAAGATGTCGACCAGCAAGGGGCTGGGAGCGGCCGCCACCCAGATCGCGGATGTCATCCCACCCGAGCAGCTCCGGCTCCTGTTCCTGCGCCCGAAGCCGAAGGTCGCCATCGAGTTCGACCCGGACGGGACCGATGCGATCCCGCGCCTGTTCGACGAGTCGGACCGGCTGGCCGCGGCCACGGCCGGCCGCGAGGTCCGTGGCGAGCTGCCGCCCGACCACGAGCGGGTCTTCTCCTACAGCCTGGTCGACGCCGATGCGGACGTCGCCGCCGAGGCGGCCGCCTACCGGCCGGCCTTCAGCCACCTCGCGCTGCTCGAGCAGATCCCCGGCGTCGACGTCGTCGAGCGCGTGACGGCGGAGAAGGGCTCGCCGCTGACGACCCGCGAGCGTGAGCTCCTGGAGGAGCGGCGCGCGGCCGCCCGGGCCTGGCTCGCCACCTATGCCGCCGACTCGGCGCGGATCGCCGTCCACGAGTCGCTCCCCGCCGGGGCCGCGGAGCTCGACGAGGTCCAGCGCGCGTACCTTGCCGCGTTGGCTGCGGCGCATGCGCCGCCGTCGGGCGAGGGCTGGCAGGCCCTGATCTTCGCGACGGCCAAGGAGCGCGGGCTGCCGGCCGGCGAGGCCTTCCGCGCCATCTACGTGACCTTCCTCGGCCGGCCGAACGGGCCACGGGCCGGCTGGCTGCTGGCGTCGCTGGACTCCGCATTCGTCGCGGGCCGGCTGCGTGAGGCGGCCACCGCGGGGGCGCCGGCATGAGCGTCGGCCTGCAGCGCCTGCGCGATGAGCCGGACCGCCTGCGGCAGGGCGCGATCGACAAGGGGGAGGATTCAGCCATCGTGGAGCGTGCGCTCCAGCTCGACGAGCGCCGGCGGGTGCTGCTGGCCGATGGCGACGCTCTCAGGGCGGAGCGGAATGCGGGCTCAAAGCGCGTCGGCGAGGCGATCCGCTCCGGCGCCGACCCGGATGGTGCGGAGGTCGCCACGCTGAAGGCGGGCTCCACGGCGGTCGGCGAGCGGATCGAGCGGATCGACGCCGAGCTCGCCACCGTGGAGGCGGAGCTCGAGGACGCCATGCTCCGCATCCCGAACCCGGCCGACCCCGACGTGCCGGTCGGTGGCGAGGAGGCGAATGCCACGGTCCGCACCTGGGGGGATCCAGCGCCGAAGGCGCATCGGCGCCCGCACTGGGAGATCGCGGAAGAGCTCCGGCTCATTGACCTCGCGCGCGGCGCGAAGGTCAGCGGCTCCGGGTTCCCGGTCTACGTCGGCGACGGATCGGCGCTGCAGCGCGCCCTCATCAGCTGGTTCCTGGACGTCCACACGCGGGAGCACGGCATGACCGAGGTCTGGCCGCCGGCCGTGGTGAACGCCGCCAGCGCCACGGGCACCGGCCAGATCCCGGACAAGGAGGACCAGATGTACGTCATCGAGCGCGACGGCCTGTACCTGGTCCCGACCGCGGAGGTGCCGGTGACGAACCTCCACCGCGACGAGATCCTCGAGGCCGATGCGCTCCCGCTCCGTTACGCGGCGTACTCGCCATGCTTCCGCCGCGAGGCGGGTGCCGCCGGTCGCGAGACGCGCGGGATCCTGCGCGTCCACCAGTTCGACAAGGTCGAGATGGTCAGCTTCGTCGCGCCGGGCACGTCGGAGGCGGAGCTCGACTGGCTCACCGAGCGGGCGGAGCTCCTGCTCCAGCGGCTGGGTCTCGCCTACCGCGTGCTGCTGATGAGCACCCGCGAGATGGGGTTCGTCCAGGCGAAGAAGTACGACCTCGAGGTCTGGGCGCCCGGCGTCGAACGCTGGCTCGAGGTCAGCAGCGTCAGCAACTTCCGCGACTACCAGGCGCGCCGCATGGCGATCCGCCATCGCCCCGAGGCCGGCGCCAGGCCGGAGCTCGTTCACACGCTCAACGGCTCGGGGCTGGCGCTTCCGCGGACCCTCGCCGCGCTGATCGAGACGCACCAGCAGCCGGACGGATCGATCCTGGTCCCCGAGCCGCTGCGACCCTACCTCGGAGGCCGCGACCGCATCGGTTCGGCCTAGCGCTCCGGATCCGCGGCCGGACCTTCGCACGTCCAGCTCAGGGTTCCCGAGAGCTCCACCGGGTCGCCCGCCGGGGGCCCGAGGCCGACATCCTTCCCGACCAATCCGGAGAAGCTGACCGATCCGGCCCGCTGGTCGCCGCTGCCGGTGAGCTCGCTCGACGCGTCGGACGCCACTGCCATCTCGGTGGGCATCTCGTCGCCCGTGAACGGCCCGGCATCGCCGATGATCATGAGCAGGCTCCAGCCATCACTCCGTGACTCTGCGCCGTACTCCCACATGTCGCCCCTGGCCAGCGCGACCTGGATCGGGGCGCGTTCCTCCACGGGCTGATCGCCGACCTGGAGGCGCAGGTTCGGATCGCCGCTGATCTCGAAGTTGTCGCCGTCCGGTGTTAGCTGGCAGTCGGCGCGGCCGGTGATCGGTGCGGCACCCGCCGGTTCGGTCAGCTGGATCGTCACGCTTCCGCTCGCCTGGCTGATCGGCGGTCGGCTGGGACCGAAGTTCTGGCCCAGCAGCACGCCGATGCCGAAGGCGAGAACTCCGTACGCCACGGGCCGGATCGGCGGCCAGCGGCTTGACCACGCGAGGGCCCCGACGAGAAGCAGGCCGGCGGCGCCGATCGTGACGACGATCCCCGACGCCGGATACCACATCCGCCAGTCCAGGTACGCTCCTCCAACGGTACCGGCGATCGCAATGCCGACGAGCACGAGGATCGGGATCCACCGGCGGCGGGCTGCGGGCTGAGGCGAGGCGGTCATCGGTCGCTCCTGCGCTCGGGTGCTGGTTGGCTCCCCGAGCGCATCCTGCCGTAGCCGGGCTGCGGTCGGACTGCGGTGGTCCGGAATGTTTGCCGGGTCAGGCCGCCACTCTGCGCCCGAGTCCGAGCCGCCCTCGACTGCGGGCGACCACCACGCCGGCGATGCAGAGGGCGCCTCCGAGGAAGGCGAGCGTCGGCGGCACCTCGTCGAGCATAAGCCACGCAAGGCCGATGGCAACCGGCGGCACGAGGTAGGTCGTGCTGCCCAGGCGCCCGGCCGTCGTCCGGTTCAGGGCGAAGGCCCAGGTCGTGAACGCGATGGCGGTCGGGAAGATCCCGAGGTACACGACCCACGCAATAACGTCTGGCGGGGCGCTGCCGAGCTCCTCGATCAGCAGCGGACCGAAGGGGAGCGTCACCACCGCGCCGATCCCGCAGGCGATGGCGGTGACGCTCAGGGCCGGCACGCGGGCCAGCGCCGGCTTCTGGGCTGTCACACCGATGGCGTACGCCAGCGCCGCGAGCAGGCAGAGCCCGACGCCGAGCGGCGCATTCGGCTCGCCCGCCTGGCCGCCGCTGGCGACGCCGATGACCACCGCGCCGGTGAACGCCACGGCCGAGCCGGCCACGAGCCGGGGCGGGAACCCTTCGCTCAGCGTGAGGCCGGCGAACACGGCGATGAGAATCGGCCCGACGTTGACGAGCATGGCGGCGGTGCCGGCATCGACGAGGCCCTCTCCGGCGTTCAGCGCGATGAAGTAGCCGCCGAACCAGATCACGCCGGAGACGGCGATCAGCCCCCAGTCGCGACCGCGTGCCGGGAGCGCCGGGCGCCGCATGGCGACGATCGCCCCGAGTGCGACCGCCGCGACCAGCAGCCGGCCGAGGGCGAACGAACCGGGCGACAGATCGTCTGCCACGGCGCGGATGCCGACGAAGGCCGAGGCCCACAGGACGACGGTGAGCAGGGCGGCGCCGAGCGCGAGCCAGTCGGCCCCGGCGGCCCGCGCCGGGCTGGCCGGGGCGGTTACGGTCGTATCGGTCACGGGCTCCTTCCGATGGCTGCTACCGGAGGAACGACCCGCGGCGGCTCGGCGTGAGATCACGAAACCGATACGATAGCCGCCTGCCGGAGGGGTGGCAGAGTGGACGAATGCAGCGGTCTTGAAAACCGCCGTGGCGCAAGCCACCGTGGGTTCGAATCCCACCCCCTCCGCCACGTTTCCCGGCGCCGATGCGTAGACTGCACCCATCGGAGGCCGGGCCAACGAGAGAGCCGTCGGAGAGGCTAGCGTGATGCCATCCGGTACGCCGCTTCATTCGAGCTCGTCGAGGAATAGGGCCCCGCCGAACCGCCGAGCCTCCCTTCCGCGGCCCTCGGGCGCCGAGGAGAGAACAGGATCGATGTGCCGCCCTGGCACGCATCGGCGAAGGTCGCCAGGGATTGTGGCTTGGATGTGCCGCAGCGGCACGTGGCGAGCGCGACTGGGGCAAGTGGATTGGCTGCTGTGCGGCGGCCGCACACCGTGATCCCCAAAGCTGGTCTGCCTCTCCGATGTGTGCTCCCTCGGCACATCGGGGGGCCCCGCTTGTCCGCCTTCTGCTGGCGCGGCACACCCGTCAGGCGCCCTGCGCGGGTACCTCGTGGTGCAGGCGGCAGCGGGCCTCGTACGTCTCGTCTCCCATGCCGCCGATGACGATGAGCGGGGAGTCGGCCGGCGCCGGTCGGCCGTCGATGAGCCGCTGGGTCCGGGTCGCGGGCTCGCCGCACACCATGCAGATGGCGGTCAGCTTCGTCACCTGGTCGGCGAGGGCCAGCAGGCGCGGCATGGTGCCGAACGGGACTCCACGGAAGTCGCGGTCCAGGCCGGTCACGACCACCTGCTTGCCGCCGGCCGCCAGGCGCTCGACCACCTCCGGCAGGCGCTCGTCGAAGAACTGTCCCTCCTCGACCGCCACGATGTCGGCCTCGGCGACGGCCGACTCGATCTCGGACGAGTCGTCGACCGTGATGGCGTGGTGCTGCGCGCCCGAGCGCGAGACGACGGTGACGCGATCGGTCCGGGTGTCGAGTCGCGGCTTGACCAGGATGACCCGGCGTCCGGCGATCGAGAAGCGGCGCAGGAGGCGGAGCATCTCGTCGGTCTTGCCGCAGAACATGCACCCGGCGATCACGTGGACCCAGCCGTGAACGTAGAACATCGGTGCGGCGAGTCTACGCAAGCCGCGGGCTCGTCCGGAGCCGATGCGCGCGGTGGCTATCCCTCGAGCGGGGCGACGAGCACCGGGTCGCCGGTCGGCGCGTCGACCCGTCCGCGCTCGACGGTGACCGCGAAGGTCGTCGCGTTGCCGATGGCGCGCTCCAGCGGTGCGACCGCGACGCCGTCGGTGTCCGCGATGACGCCGACCGCCACCGGGTCGCCCCCCGGGCCGATGAGCCACAGCTCGTAGATGCGGTCGGGGGGAAGCTCCGCCAGCTCATCGGCGAGGAAGATGGCCTGGCCATCGGCCTCGAGCACCCATCCCGATCCGGCCGATCCGCTCACCGCGTACGCGGCATCGGCTGCGGCGACCATCCGGATGGCCTCGTCGCGCTCCGCGAGCTGGCGGTTGAGGTCGAGGCTCCACGCGCCCAGGCCCACGGCGGCAGCCAGGGCGACCGCCGCCAGCGCGGTCGGCAACGGCGCAAGCCGCCACCACGGCCGGGCCGGCTCGGGGACAGGCTGAGGCAGGGCCGGGGCGGCGTGCTCCTGGGGCGTCGCGGCGATCGTGGCCATCAGCCGGGCCCGCAGCTCGGCCGACGGCGCCACCGGCTCGAGAGCGGCGGGCACGGCCGTGGAGACGCCGATGATGTCGCGCGCCTCGACGTGTGGCCTGTCGCAGCTGACGAGGTGCTCGCTGATGCCGCGCTCCTCGTCGGGGTCGACCGCGCCGAGGCCGTAGGCGGCGGCAAGGTCGTCGATCCGCTCGCAGGTCATCGGCTTCGCTCCTCGTGCATGGCGACCTCGGGGGCCGTGAGCGGCGCCCCGGTGCTGCCCTCCAGCGCCTCGCGGAGCTTGGCGAGTGCCAGGCGCAGCCGCCCATTCGCCGTGCCGGGCGGCACACCGGTGACGTCCGCGACCTCCCGGTACGTGTATCCCTCGAAGTACGCGAGCTCCACGGCGCGCCGCTGCTCGTCGGGCAGGCTCCCCATGGCCGCCCGGATCTCGGCGGCCGACGTCTGCGCCAGCGCCGCCTCCCAGGTTGGGTTCGGTCCCGTGCGCAGCAGCGAGCGCTCGTCGGCGTCGTCGAGGTCGATCCTCGGCCGTCGTGCTCGCACACGGTCGATGGCGCGGTTGCGGACCACGGTCATGAGCCAGGCACGCAGCGACCCCCGCGCCGCGTCGAAGCGGTCGATCTTGCGCCACACGGCCACGAATGCCTCGTGCACGACGTCCTCCGCCTCTTCCCGGGATCCGACCACGCGCAGGGCCGTGGCGAGCGCCGTCGACGCATGCCGGTCGTACAGCTCGCCGAGCGCGTCGGCCTGGCCGGCCCGGATCCGATCGGCCAGCCGAGCATCCGCGCCGCGCTCGTCGTTCACGCCTCGCTCACGATGGGAACGTGTCGACGGCCGCGCCGCATCATCGGCTCAGTCGCCGACGACGGCGAGCCCTTCCTCGGGGACGCCGAGCTCGGCCGCCAGGGCCGATCGCATGGCATCCATCGGCGGCGTGGCGCCGGTCAGGAGCCGAACGGTGGCCGCGGTCGCCGCCAGGAACGCGGTCTGGCCGTTCGTCACCGTGCCGCCCCGCTCCCGCGCGGCGTCCATGAGCGGCGTGGATCCCGGCGCCAGGACGAGGTCGAGGACACGGCGCTCCGCCGGCAGCAGCTCGGGCCGGATCGGGGACTCGCCCTCGTCGACGCCGATGCCGCTGGCGTTGACGAGGAGCT
>Ga0214472_10003879_pt1 | contig 15782 bp, 8 predicted proteins | sample RVTome_6_FD_207662 | JGI IMG/M metagenome (GOLD analysis project Ga0214472, IMG submission 207662) | Soil microbial communities from uranium-contaminated site in the Upper Colorado River Basin, Wyoming, United States - RVT140D175 | ecosystem: Environmental > Terrestrial > Soil > Contaminated >...
CCCTCGCGGTTCAGGCGGGACTTATAGTCGATAAACAGGAGCGGAAAATCTTTCTCGCTGCCGTGACGCAAGGACGGCTCATGGTGTGGCACAAACGCCAGTTCACCACGGGCGGTGTAATTGATTTTGGACATAACGGTGTCCACATCGACCTTATGCTTTTCGGCATGACCGATCAGGGCTTTTTTCAATGTTTCGCTGTAAAACTCAAACTTCTTGGTCTCGGTGCCGAACTTGCCGCCCCAGTGCGATTTATATTTATAGGCTTCCGAATTCCACATGCCTTTCTTAAGCATGTCGTCCCAGCCGTTGATCTTATCGCCATGGGTATCTTTTTTGCCATCCCATAATGGTTTGGTGTAATACTTCAGGGCATAGATGGTGAATTCCTTGGAATCCTTCGGTTTTGCTCCTGTTTCCGGGTCTGAATACATCTCTACCAGGCAGTCGTAAAGGTTTGGGAAACCGCGTTCTCTGAACTTTTCGGCAAGTATAAACGGGAATTCGGATTCATCCTGAATAACATCCCAGACCGGTTCCACGACAGGTTGCAGCAGAGTACAGGTGGCATAACGGTTGGCTTTTGTTTTCACAAAGCCGTAACGCTCATATTTATTCACCGCACAGGGCAGGACTATGTCGGCAAACATGGTGAACTCAGAGGCGTTGGTTGTCAGGTGAACCGTGAAGGGAATAGCCGACAAGGCCTGTTCCCATAGATCGGTACCATTACATGAAAAAACGAAGTTATTCATGTAGCCGACAAGCACTTTGATCTCATACGGGTCTTTGTTCAATATGCCGTTTGGTGCATTATTGGTTGAAACACCACCGCCGGATTTTCCCTTGGCAATAACCGGAAGCTCGAGACGACCACGCTGATCGATTTTTTCCATCTTGGAGTGTTTCTTGGCCAGCTCATCCTGATGCTTTTTCAGAATATCGCCATCCATTTTATTGACCGGGATTTTTGCGGTCTGCAAAGAACCGCCGACATTGTCCACGCTGCCGACAAGTCCTGCCAATGCGTGAACTGCCATTGCAGAGTAAGCTCCGCGAGCCTGCATTGCCGCACCAGGACCCATCCAGACGGCAACATGAGGTGCAGCCTGCTCCATGCCACGGGCGACACGGATAATCTGTTCGGCTGGAACCCCGGAGAGCTCTGCCGCTTTGGCGGCGGTCATATCTTTTACGGCAATATTCCACCATTTGACCAGCCCGTACGTTTCCTTTTCGACGAAGTCTGCTTCACTGACAGTTTTGCCGGGCTTGAAACGGTTGATGCGATCGGTAAAGTCGCCGACAAACTCTCTGTTCCAGCCGCCGTCCGTCAAAATGACATGGGCAATACCCAAAGCAAGGGCGCCATCGGTACCGGGGATAAGCGGCAGCCATTCATTGGCCTTGGCTGCACTGGTCGTTAGGCGGGGATCGACTGCTGCTACCGTTGCCCGGTCAAGAGCATCACCCAGCCTCTTTATTGTCGCGGGAACCATGCGATTACTGGCGACAGGATCACAGCCCCAGATGAGGATGTATTTAGAGTTGGAGATATCGTAATCGCGATAGTCCCACAACCCTTCGGTGTAGTAGGAACCAAATTTTTCGGCTTCGGCACAGGTCGAGCTATGAGAGAGATTATTGGGAGAACCAAAAACTTTTGGCAACACATCATAGATGATGTCCCGCATATACGTGTATCTGCCGCGCATCAGGCAGAATTTTTCCGGTTCTGCATTGTTGCGCAATTCCATCATCTTGTCGGCGATGGTATTGAATGCTTCATCCCAGCTGATAGGGACAAACATCGGATCGACGCCACGGCCTTTTTGAGGATTGGTACGCTTCATCGGAACTTTGAGCCGATCGGGATCATACAGCTGCTGCAGTGAGAGGTGGCCTCTTGGACAGACTTTACCATCATTTTGTTTTGAGTATCTGTTCCCTCTTACTTTTACAGCACGACCATCCTGCACGAATACTTCAGCAGGACACCAGGTAGTGCACCCCTGACAGGTGGTTGCCTTCCATTCGCCGGCCCCTTCACCTATTTTTTTATCGCCCTTTGGATTGGCAGCAAGGGCATTCATCCCCGAATCGGATTGGGCACAACCTCCTATAGCTGCAGTTGCTCCTGCAATGACTGACAGCTTAAGAAAGTCCCTCCTTTTAATTCTCATAGTAACCTCCGTGTACCTGATTGATGTTGTTTCCGGATACTTCTATACGACATCGTAATAGCACTAATCGTGCCATGGGTTATGAGCAGGGGATCTGTTACTAAATCGGAACACTTTTTAGAGAAGGAGACTGTTTCAGGTGTAGTTACAGGAAGTTATTCTGTGAAGGCGCCATGCGGGTTGCTACATTTCGGTAGCTTAAAGTTAATTTATTTTTAATATCTGCAAGTTAACTAAGATAAACATCCACTTCAAAACTAAAAGTGTTACAAAGACGTAACAGCATGGTTCGTTCTCAGTTAAGGATTAAATCCATATTTTTAATCTTTTCCCAAAGTGTTTTTCTGCTGACACCCAGCACAGCTGAAGCCTTCGAGCGGTTTCCGTTAGTCAGCCTGAGAATCTGGGCGATATGGTTTTTTTCAGCCTCGGCCGTGACCTCCTGCAATGTCAGCAATGGAGTCTTCCGGTTGCGTGTTCCGGCAATATGACTGGGAAGATCCGTTCGCTTGATGGTCGTTTCGTTGGCCAGGGCTATACAGCGCTCAATGACGTTCAAAAGCTCCCGAACGTTGCCGGGAAAGGAATAATTCATGAGAACCTGGATCGCTTCAGCATCAAAGGAAACATCGGTTCCCATCTGATCGTTGAATTTTCGTGCAAAGGCATTAATCAGCAGGGGGATGTCATCTTTTCTTTTACGAAGAGGGGGCATGACAACAGGGATGACATTTAACCGGTAGTAAAGATCTTCGCGAAACAATCCCTTTTCAATTTCCTTTTCAAGATCCTTGTTGGTTGCCGCCATTATTCGTACATCTACGGATGACGATTGAGTGGCTCCAAGACGTTCAAAGGTTCGCTCTTCCAAAACACGCAGGATTTTGGTCTGGGTGAGCAGTGGCAGATCTCCGATCTCATCAAGAAAGATGGTACCGCCATCCGCGAGGTCGAATCTTCCCGGTTTACGGGCTGCTGCTCCGGTAAAGGCACCTTTCTCGTAGCCAAACAGTTCGCTTTCGATAAGCTCTTCGGGAAGCGCTGCACAGTTCACCCTAATGATAGGTTTTCTCTGCCTGCTGCTTTGATAGTGTATTGTGGATGCTATCAGCTCCTTGCCGGTTCCCGATTCTCCGAGAATAAGAACCGTTGAATCGGTTCTGCTGACCTTATCGAGCAAGCCGAAAATCGACCGCATAGCCTTACTTTCACCTATTATATTAGGCGCGCTGTAATAACTGCTCAACTCCTTTTTCAAGCGGATATTTTCACTGGTGAGCGACTGTAATTCAAGGGCCTTGCCGACTGTGAGCAGCATTTCATCCAGATCGAATGGCTTGGTCATGTAATCGAATGCTCCAATCCGCATTGCCTCGACAGCATCTTTGATGCTGCCAAAAGCGGTCATCATTATAACCGGTGTCGACGGTGCTTCGAAAAGGCATTTACGCAATATCTCGATGCCGCTGACCTCAGGCAGACGGATATCGGTAATGACCAGGGAAAATTCCGCTTCTTCAAGTGCTGCAATCGCCTTACCGCCATCCTCAACCGGGAGAACCGTATACCCTTCGGCCTTCAGTGCATCCGTCAGTGAAATTCGGACTATTTTTTCATCTTCCACAACGAGAATAGAATGTTTCATACGCCCCCCGGAATCACTAAAGATATTGTTGTGCCGACGTTTTCGCGGCTGCTCACGGAAATATCCCCTTTATATTTTTTTACCAGTTCATAGGTCATCCACATGCCGAGTCCGGTCCCTTCCCCTGCTTCTTTGGTTGAATAAAAGAGGTCGAAAACATCGGCAACCTTATCTTCCGGTATACCGATTCCGGTATCTTTGATATGTATCTCAATCTGCTGTTTTGTCCGTTCTGCATCCACCTGCAGCTCACCGCCTTCGTCCATCGCCTGAATTGCATTTATCATTGTATTAAGAAAGACTTCTTCAAGATCATGGGGAGCAATGGGAACCAAAAGACCCGGCTCGATATTTTGAGTAAATGAAATGTTCTGTTTCTTGAGACGATAATCGAGAAACTTCAAAACACCGGCGAGAACAACGGCCACATCCGACTTTTTCTCTTCCCCCTGCCGCTTGCCGACAGTGTACAATAACTGGCCCACGGTTTCCTTGATGCTTTGCAATCCCTCTTCGACAAGGGCGAGATAATCTTTTCGAAACTCGGGATCATCACCCTGTCTGCGCAACATGCTGACACAATTAAACAATCCGCCCAACGGATTATTGATGCGATGGGCAATGCTCGACGACAACACCCCGAGCGTCGCCAATTTTTCAGATTGCAGAAGTTTTTCATGAGCCAGCTTCATTTCTTCATTTGCCGTACGTATCCTTCGAACCATCTCGTTATAGCTTTCTGCAAGGCGAGCCAGCTCGTCATTGCCGGAAACCGGAACGGTTTTTTCACCCATTTCGACTTCCACTTCACCCATCGCTTCGGAGAGATCTGTTATGGGCTTGATAAACCTCCTGCTGAGTAAATAGATAAGAGCAAAAAGAAAGATCAGAGCCAGGCTGGAAAGGGATATGATCTGAACAACCATCGCCCGCATTTCCTGCTCCATTTCCTCGAGTGACAGCGAGAACGTCAACAACCCCCATCGCTTGCCTTCAATCGATAAAGGGGACACGAATTCAAGGGATTCGGAGGCTGGTCCGTCACCGGCGATTTTTCTCACCTTCACTACATCAATTTCCTGGGCATCCCGTATAAAGCTGCTATCGTACATTTTGCCAAATTCTTTGAAATCACTGTGGGAAATAACCCGAAGCGCATTATCCAGCACTGCAACAAAATTGAGATCTATATCGCTTCGCTGGTGCAAATCCCGCATATAGTTGTCAATCAACCCTCCCTCCTCCACCAGCCCAAGCTTTTCGTAAATGAGTTCGTTGATGATAAGAGCGCTGACCGTCTGGGCAAGAATATGTCCCTGTTTTTCGGTGGCATAATATAAAGCCGAGCGGGTTTTGGCGGCAGTCACCAGACTGATAACAGACGTGATGCCGAATACCGCCAGGAATGTGACCAGTATGAATTTTGTCTGAAGGGAAAATCGCATTACACTTCTCAATTAAAAAGAAATATTGGGATGACAGTCGATACCGCAGGTTTTCGGTACGTCATTTATCATGTTACGAATTTCGAAATAATCGGCATCCGATGCGGCCACAAAGCCTCCCTGCATATCGGGATCAAGCTTCTGGAGAACACTTTTACCTTTTTCATCGGAGGACATGCCAAGCAAGGCCTTCTGAATCTTCTGCAATACCAGATACGGTGTTTTTGGGGAGACGACAACAGGCCCGGTTGGTATGGGATCGGAGGTAGCGATAATCTTCAGGCCATGTACGCTGTACCGTTCGGCAGTTGACAGCCGAATGGCACCGGCATCAAATTCCTTGCTGATAATTTTTTTAGCGACTGTATCATGATAACTGTAGTGCCGGTAAGCGCTGAGATTATTGAGATGAATATCCGACCAGGCGAGCATGTACCTGGGAATGAGATTGCCGGACGTCGACCACAGTGAAGCAAAGGCAAAACGTTTATCGGCCAGCTGACTTATATTATCGATGCCGCCATCCCCGGCCGTGACAATAACGCTGCGAAAAAATGTCTCTCCTTTGGCAGTTTTGCTTTTGGCAATAGGTACAACCGCAAAACGTTTATGTGCATCCAGATAGGTGAGCGGTCCGAGCAGTGCAAAGGATATCTCACCCTCTCCGAGGCTGTTGACAACCCCCTGATAATTTTTTTCGAGGTAAAGCTCCGTGGTAATTCCCGTTGCCTCGCTAAGGTAATCCATCAAGGGCTGATATCGCTCATAGGCTATAATCGGATTGTCTCTTGGCAGAACGCCGAAAGAAATGACTTCATTGCCTGCTTCTCTCTGGCCTGGAAGGTTGGCCGCAAAATCGAGAGCAGCTGCATTATTTGCTATAAACGCGCGCATGGCCCTGATCGAATCATAGTTGGAATCAGCTATTTCAACGAATTTTTCGATTCGCATATGCGCGAGTATCTCTTTTCCTTCGGGATCATCATGCATCTGCAAAAAAACAGAACGCAATGATTGCTTTAAATGAAAGGGAAGATCCGGAGGTACGACTACCGGCGGAATGCCGAACGGAGGAGAACGGTGAATTACCTTTGTCTGTACGATATAGGGAGAATTTGTGGCAACCATAAAATCATACACTATCGAATCGACAGCTGCCCCTTCCACCCTTTTTTTGGCAACAAGCTCAACAGATTTATTATGGCTGTAACTATAAAGGTACGACTGAAAAAAGCTCTCCGGAGTGTGGTCCCGCTTAGCCAGCAGATAAGTTGGATAGAGCCTGCCGCTGTTGGATTTTGGATCGACAAAACCAAAACTGCGCCCCTGAAGCTGTTCGAATGATTCAATTTCACTGTCCTTGTGGACGATGATGTTCGAATGATAGAAGATTTTGCCATCGACTTGAGGCGCTACCAGCAATTCAGCTCCGTATTTCTGATTATTTAAAACGTAGGGTGATGAACAGATAAAGGCGAAATCAACGTCTCTAGCCTCGAGCATTACGTCAATTTCATCATAAGTAGTCCGATGAACCATCTCAGCCGGCATATCTATTTTCCTGCCGACATAATCAACAACCTGTTGATAATATTTTACAGCGCTGACAGGCGTAATCATGCTGGCGACACCGGCTCGCAGCAAGGTCTTTGGGTTTTCCGCCGGGGCTGCTGCTGGAAGAGTCAGGAGAAGCAAACACAGTATGATGGGTAGACAGTTCATTTGTCCTCACAAAATTGATAGGAGAAGAGCAGCCAGTTAATTGCAAGTATCAATCCACCACCGCTAATAGCCGAATTTTACACTATTGAGGTTATTCGGTACACAAAAGATGTTTCAAAAAGGTAACACTTTTGTTTTATGCCGACAACCTCTGGGATGGACGACAAAATCATTGCCTCCGGATGCAGCTATGAGGTAAAAATGGAATCATGAACATACAAACTGCCATCACTTCATCTTCCCTGATTCTTACTGAGTGCGCCATCTCGGAAAGGCTTCGCCGCGCAGGCGACGTAGAACTTCATCCGACACTCTTTAACACTCCGCTTATTTATCATGAAACAGGACGGAAAAAATTAGCTGCAATCTATCGTCAATATAGAGATATTGCCGCCCGCGCTGCGCTGCCGATACTTCTCTGCGCCCCCACCTGGAGAGTGGATAAGGTACGGCTTGCCGAGGCGGGATTTGACCAGTCGCTGCTCTTTGATGCCGTCAGCTTTATGCGCGGCCTACAACAACAGTGGCAAACCCCGAATTCCGAAATTTTCATCGGCGGCCTGCTCGGACCCAAAAACGACTGCTACAGCCCCGAGCAAGCCCTCAGTTCGGATGCAGCCTATGACTTTCATCAGTGGCAGATAGAACGACTTGCCAAAGCGGGAGTGGATTGCATTGTCGCCCAGACCATTCCAGCCGTTTCCGAAGGATTGGGAATGGCGCGTGCTCTGGAAAACTCAGGCATTCCCGCCATCATCAGTTTTGTCATAGACCGTAAAGCGCGGGTTCTAGACACCACGCCTCTTCTCAAGGCCATCACCATCATCGACAACAGTCTCACCACACCACCGCTTGGTTATATGGTCAACTGCGTGTATCCGACCTTTATCCGTGCCGAACAACAACCCGCCTCATTATTCAAGCGCCTCATCGGCATCCAGGCAAACAGCTCCTCCCTTGACCATTCCCAACTGGATGGCTCCTCAGTCCTCCATCAGGATGACCTGCAGCACTGGGGAGAGAATATGCTGCGGCTTAATGCCTTGTTTGGTGTCAGGATACTTGGTGGCTGCTGTGGGACTGACGATACTTATTTACAGTATTTGGTAGATCATAGGTAATTTGATCATTTTGAGGGAGTACTGCTCTGGCGATTTCCTGGTGAAATGTGGTGCAGTAATTGTCGGATTTGGAGGATATTAAAAATAGTCCGTTATTGATTAAGAAATGTTCTGGAATTATCCTATCTCATTTTCGCTGCATCGGTTATGGTTAGTGGAATTATCTTGACGTTATAGTCATCTCATAAGAGAAAAAAGCAGATAATTGGCGGAAGACGATCGTTAATCCACACCATGAAAAAATAGATAACAATGACCGATTAGTCGCAAAGAGGACATAAGTGATCAATTTAATAGGTATTGTTATACGTTTGCTGATGTTATTATTCCCTTCATTAATCATTTTTCTGTTACTCCCGCTGTGTGCCTATTCAATACAAACACCACAATACGAACCATTCTCAGATGACTTAAAAAGAGAATTTCCATATCCAAGCGATAACATTCTATATGAAAAACTTTCTTCAACACAAATAACAAGTCAAAAACGCTCCTATACTTCGTGTGTTGAAGAGATGCACTCACGGAGAAAGGATGAAATATTTAAGCAGTGTCTGGATGCTGCAGATAAAGGAGATGTGAAGGCGGGCATTGTTGTTTCGGTGATGTATTTAAAGGGTGAAGGAGTTAAAAAAAATGAACCAGAAGGAATATCCCGATTAGAAATCATTGCCGACCAATCATACCCTCGGGCCCATTGGATATTAGGACTGTTCTACGTTCTTCAACAACCACCATCTTACAAACGAGCCTTCACTCATGTTCAGGCAGCCTATGACCTTGGATTCACAAAAGCTAGCTCTCTTCTTGGTACTATGTATTATGACGGTATTGGAGTAAATAAGGACTACAATAAAGCTAGGAAATTATTTGATGAGGCATCCCAAAATGAACTACCTGAGGGAATTCATAATTTAGGATTGATGCAAGAAAATGGATTGGGTGGAGAGCAGAATATTGTCGAGGCAATAAACAATTATCATGTTGCTGCTGATAAGGGTTTTGCCCTCTCTATGGCACGGCTCGGAAACTGTTACATACTGGGCAAAGGAGTCGCTCAAAACTACACAACAGCGCGGAATTGGTTCGAAAAATGTGCAGCCGCTGGAACACCTATTTGCCAGGGATACTTGGCATACATGTATGAGCTCGGGTTAGGTAACGCTAAAAATATTGATAAAGCAACTGGACTCTACACTGCTGCTGCAACAAATGGGGACGATTCTGCTCAGTACAATCTGGGAAGACTATACAGAAATGGTTTAGGGGTGAGTAAAGACCTAAGCAAAGCGTTTCACTGGATTAGCTCATCGGCAAAGAGTGGCTTAGCATTAGCGCAAAACCTACTAGGTCACATGTACTACACAGGAGAGGGAGTAGAAAAAGATTATAAGACCGCAGCATTTTGGTTCCAGAAAGCCATTGATCAAGGTCACCCTGGTGCAAAATTTAATTTAGCAATAATGTATATTGCCGGCAAAGTACCAGGAAAATCTGTCCACGATAGTATGCTGTTTCTACAAGAAGCTGCAGAGGAGGGAGGCGTTCACCAGGCTCAACATCAGTTGGGTTTTTTTTATTATAATGGTACAGAAGTGCAAAAAGACATTCATAAAGCAAAACACTGGTTTGAGCGCTCAGCCAATCAAGGGAACATGCAGGCACAGCATGACCTGGCCTGTATTTATCGAGATGGGTTGATAGGAAGTCCAGATTATCAACAGGCATTTTATTGGTTCAACAAAGCATCGACACAAGGCCATATCTTTGCCCAAGTTGAATGTGCCCTCTTACAGAAGATCGGTCTTGGTACGACAAAAAATGTGCAGCTCGCATTAAATACGTTAGAAGATCTTTCCAAGCGAGGTGTATCTATAGCCCAATATAATTTAGCTGTCATGTACTTGCATGGAGAGGGAACTGAAATCTCACCCGAAAAATCTTTCATCCTGATGCAACAAGCTGCCACCAGTAATAGTGAAGCTATCAAAGAAGCAAAGTTTGCATTGGCAACCTTCTACAATGAAGGCATAGGTGTAAAGAAAGATGACACCAAGGTTTTATACTGGTGCCATAAAGCCGCTGAAGACGGACATGCGGAAGCCATTAAACAGTTAGGCACTTTTTATTTATTCGGTACCAGAGTTGAGCAAAATGTAGAGGAGGGAGTCGAGTATTTAGAAAAGAGCACCATTATGGGAGATGCAGAATCACCGAAAATTCTCGGGTATGAATATTATAAAGGTGACCTACTACCTCAAAATATTGCTAAGGCTATTAACTTGCTCAAGTTATCAAAAGAACGAGGAGATAAGAAGGCTGGTGAATTATTGCAAAAGATTATGCTTCATGAAAATGCAAAAAAAATTGACTTGGTTTCTCGCTATAATGAGGGAATAAAAATGTTTCAAGCCCAGGAGTTTTCAGTGGCTGAAGTAATATTTAAAGAACTAATCAGTTATAGACCAGATATAGTTGACGCCTATATATATCTTGGAACTGTTTATGGCATGCAAGAAAAGTACAATGAATCCATTGAAATTTTAGAAAAAGCAACTGAAATTATGCCTGATAATGCTGATCTATTAGCAAATCTTGGGTTTTCTTATATGCAAGCTGGTAAACTAGATGACGCTATTCTATTTTTTAATAGAACTCTATTAATTAACCCTGTTCATCAGAATACTATTATAAATTTAAAAAAAGCAGAGGCGCTAAAAAGTCGTCAATAAATCTATACATTACTGAAATCTCCTGCTCCAATCCAAACAGAAGGGAGGCGCATTTTGCATGACTCATCTCATACACACATTTAAGGTCACACACATTTAGGGTCAGGTCTTGAAATATCATTTTTTATGATATTCCTTAGAGCCGCAACAATCTTATATTTCAAGACCCGCATCCTATGTGACCCCGCATCCTATGTGACCCCGCATCCTATGTGACCCCGCATCCTATGCTATCTGCATCGATTATGGTTTAGTGGAAATATGTTAACCCTGGAAAACAACCCGTTTTGCTTTGCATAGCAAGCTGTCATCTCGAAGAAAGTCAGGAAAAATCAAGAACCAAAATTGCTCCATTACCCGCGATTTCCTCTGGGAAAATTCCGGATTTGCGAAAGAGCCAAAATGCTCCTTTTCGGTATTGATATTTGGCCATGGTCAAGGCCCAAATGGTCAGGAATAAGGTCATGTTGACCATCATATCATGATCTTAGGATTGCCAGTGACCATTACCGATCGGCTCAGGCCGGAGAGGAAATGAGCGATTGAGTCGAAGAAGCGGCTGGTCAGATAGAAGGTATAGGCTTGAGTTTTCTTTGGGAGAAGATTCTTCATACGGTAAAAGTTCTCTTTCGGGTATTAGAAAGGTTTCTGGCAATGAAGCAGTTAGCCCAACTTGACGAAGGAGAGCTGTTGGCAGCCTTGCATATATGGCTGGAAAAAGATACGATTAGCTAGAGTCAATTTTAATAGTTTGAAAAAAATATGGAGTGAGGCTGGTATGGTCAATGATTATTACAGGATTGCTGATCTTAAGTATATTGCTGCAGGTGCTGCAATCCTGGCCAGCGGTGGCGGTGGAAGCTATCTCGACGCTGTGAATATCATCAAAGAATTTGAGGCTACTGGTTGGAGCGGTGCCATTCCCGTACAAGAATATGATGGCGCGACAAACTGCTGCGTACTTGCCATGATGGGTTCCCCGGATGCTGCCGCGAACATGACGCTATCTGATGTTAATCATTCCATCGCCAATACCATCAGCACCTTTCAGCAAGCAACAGGCTTTGTCTTGAATTGCGTCATTCCAGTTGAAATCGGGGCAATCAACACTATCGTGCCCTTCCTGGCAGCGGCTCAAGCCGGTAATTCTATCAGCTGGGTCGTCGATGGCGACGGCGCCGGCAGAGCCGTCCCGGAACTGCCGCAAACCTGCTATGGCGGCAGCCTTAACCTGCCAGTAAACCCCGGTTCACTAGCAAATAACGCGGAGACATTAACAGCTATTCAATCTGCCACTCTCAAGGCAGGATCTGCGGCGCAAATTGAAGCCTTAGCCGGTGGCATCGTTTCCGCTTTTGGAAGCTTTGCAGGCATAGCCCTCTGGCCATCCAATATCAGCAATCAATATGCATTGTCAGGAAATTATATAAAGAATACTGTCAGCCAAACCAGAGCCTTGGGACAATTTCTGCTGACTGCAACGACGCCTCCACCAACAGCCATCGTTGCCCGTAAGATTGCAGATCTCACTTATCGAGCTGCGGCACCTGTGCTTACCAATTTCTATATCACCGCTATCACTCAATCGACAACCAGCGGCTCCCTTGATGCCGGTATCATTCGTTTGGACAATTCACCAGACCAGAGCGGAAGCACGGAAACATATTATTTATACAATCTCAACGAGAACTTGATCATGTATTCAAGTCTTGGCAGTGCTCCAAGCATCATCGCCCCTGATTCTATCTGCTATTATTCAGAAAGCAATGGAATCGGTTTTTCCAATGCGACCAACGATCTCGCTCTTTATTTCAATTCCGAAACAGGGAAAAGCACAGGCAGTACGGTGAGCGTCATTAAGATCAATGCAGCACCGACACTTTGCACGACTCCCGGGGTGGTCGCTTCTTTTGCCGGGATGTTGCGCAACATCGGGTATGCAGGCGCACTTCCATATCCTCAAGAGCTAGAGTCTGGAATTTAAAGCGATGGGTGAAGAAGAGCTAGATAAAGATCGCCTGGCACTCGCTCTGGAGGCTGCGGGACTTGATCTATGGGAGAACGATCTGGTTACCGGTGAGGTTACCCGCAAGGCATCTAAAACATTTACTGAACTCGGCTATAGCGAAGAGGAGGCCCTTGTCTGCATAGATGACCAGTTTGCCTTTGTCCATCCAGAGGATATCCCCTTAGTCAAGGCAGCGATCAATGAGCATTTGACAGGGGCAACGCCTGAATACCGATGCGAGTACAGACTGAAGGCCAAAGACGGATCATGGATCTGGTACGCCAATTACGGAAAAATCATGCAGAGTTCGAATTATAAGCATGGCAGGCGATTTATCGGTGTGACCTTCAACATCAACAACAGGAAGTGTCAGGAAAACGAACTCCGGCATGTTAATCTTAAACTCTCCGAGCAAAATGAAATGCTTAGGAGGTTGAATAACACCTTGCGGGAAAGCGAAGACAAGTTCCGTACAACATTTGATTTCAATCCCGACGCAGTGACCATCAGCCGTCTGGATGACGGTTGTTATGTCGATATCAATCGAGGATTCACAAAAATTACAGGTTTTACCCGTGAGGAAGTTATAGGCAAGACGGTCCTGGAACTCAACCTTTGGCACCATCCAGCCGATAGGAGCATATTAATCCAGGGGCTCCGGGAAAAAGGGTTTTACCAGAATCTTGAGACGCAATTTCGATTAAAAGACGGCAGCATCATTACCGCATTGATATCGGCAAGACTTATCTCCCACAAGGGGGTTACCCATCTCCTCTCCGTCACCCGCGATATAACGGAGCTGAAAAAATTCGAATATGAAAAGCTGAAATTTGAGAAGCTGGAATCCCTGGGTGTGCTTGCTGGAGGGATTGCCCATGATTTCAACAATATTCTGACTGGAATCATGGGCAATATCTCGTTTGCGAAAGTTTTTCTCGATACCACCCATAAATCCAGCAAACTCTTGGCAGAGGCGGAAAGGGCAGCAGTGAGGGCCGGAGAGCTGGCGCAACAACTCCTGACCTTTGCCCGCGGTGGTCAGCCGATCAAGCACGTGGTATCGCTTAAACACCTTGTAGACGAAGCGCTTTCCTTTACCCTGCGGGGTTCTAATGTCAAAGGAATCGTTGACATACCTGAGTCCATCCATGCCCTCGAAGCCGACGGAGGTCAGATGACCCAGGTTTTTCATAACATCATCATCAACGCCACGCAGGCGATGCCGGGAGGAGGCGTGCTGACAGTCTCCGCCCGAAATGAACTACTGAACGGAAAGAATTCATTTTCACTTCCTCCAGGCCCCTATCTCCGACTGACATTTATCGACCAGGGGTGCGGAATACCCGCAGATGATCTTAAAAAGATCTTTGACCCCTACTTCACGACCAAATCGACCGGCACCGGTATGGGACTCTCATCGGTCCACTCTATCGTACACAGACATGGCGGCCATATTCAAGCAGCTTCCACTGTTGGCAAAGGAACGACCTTTACAATCCACCTGCCATCAATCGGAAAAGCCTCTGCACATTACCAGGAAGAAACCCCTGGACAATCGGTAGGCAAGCATATAGGCGGGTCAGTTCTCGTCATGGATGACGAAGAAATGATCATTGATGTTGCATCCTCGATACTCGCCTATCTTGGATATAAAGTGACAACATGCTCAAACGGAGAAGAAACGATTGATCACTATAAGGCGTCGATGGACTCCGATACTCCATTTCTGGCAGTTATAATGGACCTGACCATTCCAGGAGGAGTGGGAGGCAAGGAGGCAGCGGAGCGGATACTCTCTCAGTTCCCTAACGCCTGCCTGATTGTGTCAAGTGGTTATTCGAACGACCCCATCATGTCAAATTATCGTGATTACGGATTTAGCGGGGCCATCGCCAAACCTTATAATATTCAGAAATTCAAGGAAGTGCTCAGCTGCGCCATAGGCAATGCGAGAGTGGGTTAGACTTGACGCATCGATATTTAGGATTCCATCAAATTCAATAAAAATGCACCAATCAAATGATTTAAACTGTTTATACTGCCATCTCTAATCTTTAAAAATTCTTCAGCATCCTTAAGCTAAGGTTCCTACTGTTCGACAGGATCGGTGCTTAGTGGTTCAATTTGAGGCTTTCCAAGTGGCCTCCCGCAACATCTGGTCAGGAATAAGGTAAAGCTGACGTTCTGCTCTGTTTTTTTAAGATTGCCAGTGGACATCTCGTAACTTGGAAAGACTGGATGCTGGTCAAAACGATCTGAAAATTACTCAAGCTTATGCCTGAAAATATGAGCTCAAACTTCATTCCCATGAAATACGACTTCTTGTTATAACTTTCGGAACTATATTCGTGCTGTATTCCCTTGCAGCGGCCCAGCAAGTTCACCCTGAAAAATATTATTAGGAAATGTGGTGTAGTGAACAATCTAGAATAACAGATATCTTGCTGTCAGATCGCACCCGATGCGACTGTCTCACTAAAACTCACGTTATCGAGTTTGATTGTGGCCCAAAGTGGGCTGAGTCTCTCGGTCAGCCGTTGTATTACAGTATTCAGACCGGTAAAAAGGCCGAATCGTTTTGATTTTAGAAAAACCAAGCGAACACAAGTACTGGATACAAATAGCCGCAATTACCTGTAATAACTCAAAAACAGATCAATTGCAAATCGTCATGTGATGAATCAATATGACAACAAATAAAATTATTGACACCATGGTATTACCGTATTACTTTGATGTTTATCAGATTAACAAGTACTAATGAGGTCATAATGGAAACAACAATAACAAGTAAACTCACTACTAAAAGTCAAGCAACTATCCCCGGAAAAATTAGAAAATATCTAGGGATTAAGCCTGGTGATTCTGTAGCGTTTGAGGTAGGCGAAAACAACAAAGTGTTTATTCGTAAGGCAACATCAATTGA